>Ga0181535_10003020_pt1 | contig 19915 bp, 13 predicted proteins | sample PEATcosm2014_Bin_44_FD_119774 | JGI IMG/M metagenome (GOLD analysis project Ga0181535, IMG submission 119774) | Peatland microbial communities from MTU Mesocosm Facility, Houghton, MI, USA - PEATcosm2014_Bin17_30_metaG | ecosystem: Environmental > Terrestrial > Soil > Wetlands > Peat | place... | reverse complement strand
GCCGGTTCCGGCGGAGATGCGCTCGACGGCCTTTACCGTCACCGTGAACGGGCAGAACGTGGGTGTGGCTCATGCGGCGGCTAATTATGAATTTGTGAGCTTCGATGTGACCGGGCCGGTGAACGTGGAGATTACGGCGGCCGAGAAGGGGTTTTGGGATCGAGGCGTGGATATTGAGCCGTGGCGGCTGGGATTGCGGCCTGCGCGGCAAGGACAGACGATTCGCTTCCGCCTTGCGGGCCCGGCGAAACTTTCGATTTCGCGGCCGGGCGATTTTCTGAACTACGCGCACATGCTGTTTCTGTTTGCGGGCACGCCGCCAGCGCCGCCGCCCGCTGGCGCGAACGTCGAGATTGTTCCGGCGGGGATTCATCGCGGGAGCCTGAATCCAAAATCGGGGCAGACGATTTATCTTGCGCCGGGCGCGTTCGTCTTTGGCAGCCTGAACTTGTGGCAAGTGGACAACGTGAAGGTGCTGGGGCGGGGAACGATCGTCTACGACGGGCCGCAGGACCCGAATGGCGATACGGGCTGGATGCATAAGCCCGACTGGCATTGCATTGTCGCTGACCAGGCGCACAACATTGAGATCGACGGGCTCACTTGCATCATCCGCTCGAGGACGTGGTCGATCCAGATGACGGATTCGACCGGATTCCGCATCGACGATCTGCGCGTGATTGGCGGCGACGAAGGCAATGCCAACCAGGATGGAATGGATTGGCTGGGCGGGGGCGACAGCATTGTGAATCATTCCTTCTTTCGCGCCTCCGACGACGACCTGGCTGCACTGGGAAATTGGGACGGCTACACCGAGGCTGCGATGGTCGCGCCCGGCGCCGACGTCAACAACATTCTGGTTGAGAACACAGAGTTCTCCACCAGCATTTCAAACGTGGTGCGGTTGGGATGGCCGCAGAAGACCTATAACCTGCACAACTTTACGCTGCGCGACTCGGACATTCTGCACGCGGGCATCGGGTCATGCGGACAGACGTTTGGCCTGCTCGGCTTCTGGGGCGCCAATGGAGCGAGCGGCGACCACTCCGGAGTGACGTTCGAGAATCTGATCCTCGACAACTGGTATTCGCTGGCACAGATGGAGCAGGAGAAGCCCAGCCTGCACGGATTTACGTTCAAAAACATCTGGGCGCTCGATCAGCCGCCGCTTGCCGAATCAACGATTATCGGCGACGTGAGCGATGTGACCTTCGACAACGTGAAGTACGGGCAGACGCGCGTGACGAGCAACGCGCAGGTGCCGTTGGTGGTTTCAGGAGGAGCTGCGCAACCCACTTATGCGCCGGCGCCTGCGCTGGCAGCGGCGTTCACGGTCGATCCGACAGTAATCGTGCCGGGCAAGGAAATGACGTTCACAGCGCAGGACGCGCCTGGGGCGCAGTACACGTGGCTCTTCGGCGATGGAAGCTCGGCGCACGGACGCCGCGTGCGGCATCGCTTTCCCGACGCGATGGGGACTGAGCTCGACGGAAAGAATGGCGCGGGGCGATTCCGCGTGCTGCTGCATGTGACGGATAGCTCCGGCCATCAGGATTGGGCGGCGCAAGGTGTGGTGGCCGTGGGGCAGTTTCACGATGGAATCAAGACGGCAGGGGCGACTGCGGCGGGGCTGAGTTGGAAGATTTATTCCGGCACGTGGAGCGAATTGCCGGACTTCTCCACTCTGCAGCCCGCATTCACAGGCCAGTCAGCCGATCTCGGCGCCAGTACGCAGGGCCTCATGCATTACGCGACGGTCTGGGATGGCTTCATCAACATTCCCGCCGATGGCGGCTACAGCTTTCATCTAATCGATCGCGATGGCGCGCGCGTGACGATCGATGGGATGGAAGTGGCGAAGACCGGACCGCCGTTCGGGCTGGTCTGCGGCACGCCTGGGAATGCGTTGCGCTACGATCGCGGGTCGGTGGGTCTGCGCGCCGGCTTGCACGCGATTCACGTCGAGGCCCTGAATACTGCGAGCGCGGGCGCACCGAGATTGATGTGGGAAGGCCCGTCGGTGCCGATCGCGGACGTGCCGGCGGCAGCCTTTTCGCATTAGCCCCAGCCTGCAAAGAGCGATCCTGCTCCAAGACGCTCGCGGCTGCAGGTTTCAGCGGGAAGATCGCAGTGAAAAGATTCGACGCTGGCAGTTCAATCAACCCCCGAAAACTGGCCGTTATGGCACCGAAAATCGACAAAAATCAACGAAATATGTCGACGGTTTTGAGGTCGATTTGTTGATTACAAAGGAGTTAGTATAGAAAATATACCCCTGGGGGGTATAAAAATCACTCGATGGCTGCAAATTGGGTCCAACCGGCGGGAGGACGAGGAGTTTTGGCCGGCGGACGAAGGGCGAATTCCAGGTCGGCAAGCTATTGTTGGCAAGGGCCGGGTTTTCCCGCACGTGGCGAGTTTGCTGTGTTTCAAGCGCGAGCTGGCAGGTTGGCTGCATATAAGACCAGTGTAGCCACTTTGCGGAATTAATCGGCAAACTTGGGGAAATGAAAGAGCAGAGATAAGAGACTAGGGAAAAAGGACTTAAGGGACGCGGGAAAACTATTTTTGGGCGAGGGGGCTTGACAACTTTTCGGAGTGCAGCCGGGAGACACTTGCCGGGAGCGGCCACCGGCGATCCTTTTCCTGCGGATTTCGCCTTCAGAACGTGCCAAGGCCGCCGGCAGAGACTCATCCGGCGGCCATGGCGAGGGGAGGGCAGATTATGGTATGCGGGTTACGGGATGCGAATGACGGTGCGGATCTGGAAGCTCGAAATGTTGGCGAGAACGTAGTAGCCGTCAACCATGCGCCATTCATAACCTCGCGGCGGGGCGCTCAAGTGATATTGGTGGTAGTCGACTCTGTCGCCGCGATTCCAGTCATCGTGATCGATGCGGCCGCCTTTTCTCCAATCCCTGTGTTCGACGTAACCATGATTGTCGTGATGGTCCTGGGCCTGGGCGGACCCGTGGTCGTCGTGATGATCCTGGTCCTGGGCGAGGGCGACACCTCCTATGAGACTCGTGGAAAGGAAGGCAAGCGCTAAAACGGTGTGCAGCTTTTTCATTGAGTACACCTCGTTGGCTACGATGCACCCGGAGCGAAGCGCGTTGTGTGCGTTTCGAGCGGATTCATGGCGTTTTGACGTTGGGCCGCTAAAGCACTGCTGTTAGGGCAGTTGCGTCGTGTCCCAGCCGCCGCCGAGGGCGCGCACCAGGCTGACGCTGGCAGCGAATTGCCGGCTCACGATGTTGATGCTGGTGACCTGGTTCTGCAAGAGAGTCTGCTCGGCGGTAAGCACCTCAAGGTAGCTGGTGGCGCCGCCTTTGTAGCGCGTGTTGGAGAGGTCGAGGGAGTGCTGGGCGGAGTCGACTGCACGTTGCTCGGTGGCTGCCTCCTGCTCCAGAATGCGCAGCGCGGAGAGCTGATCTTCAACATCCTCGAAGGCCTGAAAAACTGTGTTGCGATAGGCATCAGCCTGCGCTTCGTAGTCGTGGCGGGCGGCATCGGTGAGCGCGTGACGCTGGCCGGCGTCAAAAAGCAGCTCCGTGGCCTGCGCGCCCAGGCTCCAAAGCGAACTCGGGCCCTGAATCCATGTGCCGGGGTTGGTGCTTTCAAAGCCGCCCGATCCGCCGAGCGTGATGGTTGGGTAAAACGCGGCGATGTTGATGCCGATCTGCGCGTTCGCAGCGGCGGCGAGGCGCTCGGCCTGGGCGATGTCTGGCCGGCGCTGGAGCAGTTGCGAGGGGACGCCCAAGGGAACTTGCGGCAACTTGAGATCGAGCGGCGAGGGCGGGATGCTGAAGTCCGACAGGTTGTCGTTGGCCAGAGTGCCGATGGCGTGCTCGTACTGCGCGCGAGCCACGCCCAGGTCGACGAGCTGTGCGCGGACAGTTTCAAGCTGCGTTTGGGCCTGCGCCACGTCGACTTCAGTGGCTACGCCGCCGGAAAAGCGCCGCTGGGTGAGATCGAGCTGGTGCTCGAAATCGGTGACCGTGTCGGTCAAGAGCTGGATTTGGGAATCGAGGCCGCGGAGAGCGAAATAGTCGGTGGCCATCTCGGCATGGAGGGTGAGAGCCACGCTGGCCTCGTCGGCCGCGCTGGCTTGAGCATTGGCGCGGGCCTGCTCCACGGTGCGGCGAATGCGGCCCCAGAAATCAGGCTCCCAGCTGGCCTGGCCGGCGATGACGAAGTCGCCGTAAGAGGTGGTACCCCCCGGCACGGCGAGAGGACGGTGGGCCGAAACGCGATCACGGCTGATGGAAGGGCCGGCCGAAAGCGTGGGATAAAGACCGGCGCGTGCGGCTCGCACCTGGGCTTCTGCGGCCAGGTAGAGTTCCATTTGTTCGCGGAGCTGCACATTGGTTGAATCGATGCGCTCTTCAAGCTGGTTGAGCTGCGGATCCTGGTAGATCTGCCACCATTTGCCCTTCAACATTCCGTCGGAGGGATTGGCCGGCTGCCATGCGCCGCCCTGCGGGTTGGGCGGAGGAACGGCGACGGCCGTAGCGCCGTTCTCTTTGTAGGCCGGTGGGGCGCTGTAGCCAGGGCGGTTGTAGTTTGGGCCGACGGGCTTGCAGGCGGAGGCAAAAAGACAGAGACCAAGGGACCAAGGGACCAAGGGAGCAAGCTGGCGTATAGCGCGGCACATTTTCGCAGCCCAAGAGCAACCGCAGATCCTTCGACTCGTTGGCCGCTGGCAGACTCGCTCAGGATGACCAGCGCAATCTGTTGGCGCTCCTGCTGGAAAGGGCCAATGCCGCTTCGAAATAGTCACATTGCCCCCGCGCCGAAGGCATTGCTTTCGGACGATTCGACGGTCACTTTTTCTCCGTCGATCAGCGAGTCAGGTGGATCCTGGACGATTTTGTCGGACGAACTGATACCACTGACAATCTGGACTGTGGCGCCGTCGTCCTCACCGATCACGACCGAGATGAGATGTGCGACAGTTCCGTCGCTGCCCTGGGTTACTGTCGCCAACTGCATCCCCTGACGCCGGAAGATGAGCGCCGATGCAGGAACAATGTAGCTTGTCGCGGCAGAGGCGGTCTTGAAATGAACCTGCGCGAGGGAGCCGGGCATGAGCTGGCCGGTGCGGTTGTCCACGTCCACCTCGACCAGCAGTGTGCGGCTTACGGGATCGATCGCGTCGGCGGTTCGGACGAGCGTGCCGTCGAAGGTTTTTCCAGGATACTCAGGAAAGGCGAGGTCAACCTTCATTCCGCGCTTCATGGTTTGCGAGAAGAGCTGGGGCACGTTGGTGTAGACGCGCAGGGTCTGGAGCGCCTGCATGTGGAATAGCTCAGTGCCGGCGCCCTGGCCGGAGCCGGAGCTGATGAGCTGGCCGGTATCAACGCCGCGCGCGGTGACGACACCATCGAAGGGCGCATAGACTTTCTCGAACGCTTGCAATTCGCGCAGGCGTTGCAGGTTGGCCTGAGCGGATTTGACTGCTCCCGCGGTGGCCGCGGCCTGGTTCACAAAGGTGTCGGTGTCCTGCTGCGAGACGGCGTTGGATTTGACGAGACCGGAGTACCGATCGGCCTGGATACGCGCGTTGTTGGCGGTGGCCTGAGCCGTCGCCAGATCAGACTCGGCCTGTGCGACCTGTTTATCGAGTTCGGGCGTGGAGATGACGGCGAGCAGTTCGCCCTTTTTCACTTTGGAGCCGATGTCGTGGTACCAGCGGTCCAAGTAACCGTCGGTACGCGCGTAGATGGGCGAATCGGTATATGCAGTTACGTTGCCGGGAAGGACAAGCGTCTCCACGGGTGCGCCGGCCTTTGGCGGAGCGATGGAGACCGTTGGCGCGGCCAAGGCGTCGGTGCGCTGGGCGAGAACAGTGTCGGCACGCAATCGGCGAAGGATGCCAACGGCGGCGAGCACCAGCAGGATGAGCAGAACAATGCCCACGCCCACCAGGGCTCTGCGCGGCGAAAGAGGAGCTGCCTCGGGAGCGGATTCGTGGCTGGCCGCGGCGGAATGTGAGTGTGCGTTCGGTTCCTGATTCATAAGCACCTACTCCGGTCTGGCATCGAACTCATCAAAGCGAGCGGCATCGAATTCGTCGTCGCGCTCGCGCTGCCGCTCCATGCGGCCGTGAATAAAGGAGAAGAAAGCGGGCACAAAGAATAACGTGGCCACCGTGGCCAGGAGCAAACCGCCGATGACGGCGCGTCCCAGCGGAGCGTTCTGCTCGCCGCCGTCGCCGAGACCGAGCGCCATCGGCACCATTCCGATGATCATGGCCAGCGCGGTCATCAGCACCGGGCGCAGACGTACGAAACCTGCGTTGAGCGCGGCGCGGCGCGCATCGCCAACGAGGATCTCCATCTGCTCGCGCGCGAAGCTCACCACGAGGATGGAGTTGGCGGTGGCCACGCCCATGCACATGATGGCGCCGGTGAGGGCGGGCACGCTGAGGCGCGTCCCAGTGAGGAAGAGAAACCATACGATCCCCGCCAGCGCGGCGGGCAAGGCGGAGATGATGAGAAACGGATCGAGCCAAGACTGGAAGTTGACGACGATGAGCAGATAGACAAGGAGGATGGAAAAGGCCAAGCCGCTCAACAGGCCAAAATACGACCGGTACATTGTCTCGCTCTGGCCGCGAAAGATGAACTGCGAGCCGCGGGGCAGGTCCTTCTGGTGGCTGGCGACAATCTTCTCCATGGCGCGGGTGACGCTGCCCAGGTCGGTGCCTTCGACGTTGGTGTAAATATCAATCACCGGCTGTACATCGTAATGGCTGATGGTGCCCTGCTCGGCGCCGGGGACGATGGAGGCAAGATTGCTGAGCACCTGGACCGGCCGTGGGATGCCGGGGGCGGCGGTTGTGGCGCCGGAGGTTTGAGCTGGAGCGACGCCGCCCAGCGGTTCAGCACCGGGCGCGCCTGTCGAAGTGCTTGTGGAGGGTTGCGTCATGTCCGCATTGGTGGCCGGACTGGTGATGGGCAGACTTTCCAATGCCGCCATGGTGTCCATGCGGTATTGCGGCGACTGAATCGCGATGTTGTAGGTGACTCCGTTGCGCGGATCGAGATAGAAGTTGGGGCTAGTCTGGAAGCTGCCACTGAGAGCCACCAACAAGCCCTGGGCCACGTTCTGCTGGGTCAGGCCAGTGGCCTGGGCGCGCGTGCGGTCGACGTTGATGGTGAAGTTTGGGGTGTTGAACGGCTGCTGGATGCGAGCGTCGGCCGCTCCGCGAACATAGCGGACCTCATTGAGCATGCGTTCGGCCAGTGCGCGATTGGCGTAGAGATTGGGGCCGACGATTTGAATGTCAATGGGCGACGATAACCCAAAGTTGAGGATCTGGGTGACGATGTCGACGGGGACCGTATAGAAGGTGACGCCGGGGTATTCGCGGGCCAGCACCCGGCGTAAACGCTCGACGTACATCTCGCTGGGATGATGGTCGCGGCTCAACTGGACCTGAATGTCGGCGTCGGACGGACCCACCGGCGCCGAGGTGGAGTAGGAGAGATTCAGCGAGGAATACGGCAGGCCGACGTTATCGAGGATCGTAACCAGTTCGCTGGACGGAATCTCCTGCCGGATGGTTCCCTCGATATGGTCGCAGAGAGCTGCCGTTTCTTCGATGCGCGTGCCGGTGTGGGCGCGCACGTGAATCATGAACTGTCCGGAGTCAACGGAGGGGAAGAAGTCCTGGCCGAGGAACGGCGTCAGCCCGAGTGAGGCGAGGGCAAAGGCCAAGAAGACAATCAGGAAAACGCCGGCGTGATCGACGCAGAGTGTGAGCAGGCTCAGATAGCCGCGGCGAAAGCGGTCGAATGCGCGTTCGAAGCCGTGCTGAAAACGTATGAATGGGTTGCGGCTGGCTTGCTTGCGCGCCGTCTGTGCATCGTCGTGCTCCTTGAGCAGGTACTTGGCCATCGTAGGCACGAGGGTGCGCGACAGGAAATAGCTGGCGAGCATGGCGAAGACCACGGCCTCGGCCATAGGCACAAAAAGGTAGCGCGCCACGCCGCTCAGGAAGAACATGGGCACAAAAACGATGCAGATGGCGAGGGTGGAGACGAGGGCCGGCGTGGCGATCTGCGCGGAGCCTTCGATGATCGCCGCCTCCAGCTCGCGTCCTGTTTCAAGAAAGCGGTTGATGTTCTCAATCGCGACGGTGGCATCGTCGACCAGGATGCCGACGGCAAGGGCCATGCCGCCGAGGGTCATGATGTTGATGGTCTCGTGTAGCGCGCCGAGGAGAATCAGAGAACAGAGAATCGAGAGCGGTATGGAGACGGCGATGATGATGGTGGAACGGAAGCTGCCCAGAAAAACCAGAATCATGGCGGCGGTGAGGCAGGCCGCGATGATGGCCTCGCGCACTACGCCGCTGATTGCGCTGCGGACAAAAATCGACTGATCAGCGAGGGCGACGATCTTGAGCTGGGGCGGCACTTGACCCTTTAAACTCGGGCTGGAGATGATGTCGCGCACGCTCTTGATGATGTCGAGCGTTGAGGACGAACCGGTCTTCATGACGTTCATCATGATGGCGCGGCGGCCATCGACGCGGACAATGTTGGTTTGCGGCGGATTGCCATCGCGCACGTGGGCCACATCGCGGATATAGACGGTAGCCCCGTTCACAGTCTTGATGGGCATGTTGTTGAGGGCGTCGAGAACCGTCGGCGCGGAGTTGGTCTCGACCTGGTACTCAAAACGGTCGAGCTTGATGGTGCCCGAAGGCGCGATCACGTTTTGGGCCGCGATGGCATTGACAACGTCGGTCGGGGAGAGCCCCTTGGCCTCAAGGGCGTTCAGGTCGAGATCGATTTCTATCTGGCGCTGCTTGCCGCCATAGGGGAACGGTATCTGTGCGCCTTCGACGGTGGCCAGTTGAAGGCGGATGGTCTGTGTGGCGATATCGTTCAACTGCTGCTCGTTCAAGCCGGGGCCGGAGAGACCCAGTTGCAGGACCGGGACGCTGGAAGCGTTGTACTGGATGATGAACGGCGGCGTGGTCCCCTGCGGCAGAGAGCGCAACTGGACCTGACTGATGGCGCTGACTTGCGCCACGGCCTGGCCGATGTTCACGTTGGGATGGAAATAAATCTTGATGATCCCCACGCCCACCAGCGATTGCGACTCAATATGGTCAATGTCGTTGACGGTGGTGGTTATGCCGCGCTCGGCGTTGGTGACGATGCGGTTGGCGATCTGATCGGCCGACAGGCCGGCGTACTGCCAGACCACGGTGACCACCGGTATATCGATGTTGGGAAAGATGTCCGTCGGCATCGTTTCGATGCTGTAGACGCCAAGGATCAAAATGAGCAGCGCGAAGACGACAAAGGTATAAGGCCGCCGCAGCGCAAGCCGAACCATCCACATCATAAAGCTGGTATTCGCTCCTCGGCCGGCGTTCTGGCGGCGCTCAGGCCCGCCGCTGGCCTGCCATCAACCGCAACCGCAAGTAGCACCCTTTTTGAGCTTTGTCGCGGTGTGCGCCGGCTCCCTGGGGCGTCGCGCAGGATCGCACCGAAGTGCCACTCCGGCCATGCGTTTCGTTGAACATACTATGTTAGCTGATCGACAAAGACTGTGAGAATGAACACGGAAACCCGGCCGGTTACACTGCCCCAGGTATAGGATGCGGGCGAGAGGGAAAAGGTCGGATCTTTAAAGTCTTTCGCCTGAGCGCAGGTGTCCAGGTTGCCGGATGCGCGTCTAAGGAGCATACCGCCAAGAGCACGGCAGTCCGCCAGGCTTCCGGTAAACTGTGAGATGGATTTCAAAAAGAGGATTCAACACTTTTGCCGGCGTCGTTCGGGGCGGCGAATTTGTGGCTGGGGCGGGCTTTTCGGCTTCCAGTTTGGCCTGAATGACAAGGCTCTGTCGTGAGGGGCCGCGGAAGGTTTTCAACTAAACGACCCCGGCCCTTCGAGCCGCACGTTGTTGAGTTTCACTTGAAGTTCCCACTCCAACGGCAAAGGCCGGCCGTTGAAGATCCCGGAGAGTTTGGGGAGGGTGGGCATGGTCCTGTAGAATCGATCTTTCCTGAAGGAACGATCAGAATCTCCGACGAAGGACCGGATTTTCAGCGAATGAGGGTGTGCAAATTCTTCCTGTGAACCCGAACAATGGCAAGAAAGAGTTTTTGTGCTCGCCGCAGGGCTCAGACCCGGTGAAGAACAGGCACACTTTCATCGGCGGCGCTTCCGCAATCGGACGCGTGGCGCGCTTCCTTATTTTGGCGATCCTGGTGGCAAGCGCCAGCCCAGCTTTGGCGCAGACGACCGACGCCATCGACCAGATTCGCGTGATCGGCAACCGGCGCATTCCCAAGGAAACCATCCTGGCCAGGATGTTCACTCATCCGGGCGACACCTACGATCCGATCTCGATTGAGCGCGACTTCAATTCCCTCTGGAACACCGGGTACTTTGAGGATTTGCGCATTGAGCGCGAGGATTCAGAGAAGGGCATCATTCTGGATGTTTTTGTGCGCGAAAAACCAACGATTCGCGACATCATCTACAAGGGCAATAACTCGGTCACCAACTCCGACATTCTGGATGCCTTTAAGAAGACCAAGGTGGGCCTTTCGGTAGAGAGCCAGTACGACCCCACCCGGATTCAGCACGCCGAGAACGTCATCAAGGACCTGCTGGCCGCGCATGGCCACCAGTTTGCGACAGTCAAAACCGACGTCAAGACGGTTCCCCCGGCCTCGGTGCAGGTTACTTTCAACATCAAGGAAGGCCCGGAGGTGAAGGTAGGCAAGATCACCTTTGCGGGAAATCGGCATTTGAGCGCTCTGGAACTACGGCGCGCCATGAAGAATCTGAAGCCCATCGGCATTCCGTATTCCGTCGTTTTCGAAGACCTGTTTCCTCAGACGTACGATTCCTCAAAGCTCGAGGAAGATACTGAGCGGGTTCGGCAGGCCTACCGCGACAAAGGCTATGCCAATGCAGCCGTGGAGCAGCCCAAGACCCAAGTTCGCGACGAGGGCGGCCTTAACTGGTTCACCTTCAGGCCGAATACGGGCAAGCGGATTGACATCTCGATGACCGTGGAAGAGGGCGGCCGCTACCGTCTTGGGGAGATCACGTTCACAGGCAACAAGCAGATCAGCAATCTAAAGGCGCTGCGGGCCACCTTCCCCATCAAAGATGGCGACTGGTTCAGTGCCACGGGGATCAGCAAGGGCCTCGACAACCTGAAGAAGGCCTACGGGGGCCTGGGCTACATCAACTTCGGCGCTATCCCCAAGGTTTCGTATGACGAACAGAAGAAAACCGTGTCACTGAACATCGACATCGACGAGGGCAAGCAGTTTTTCGTCTCGCGCATCGAGTTCACCGGTAACACGATCACTCGCGACAAGGTGATTCGGCGCGAACTTCTGCTCGACGAGGGTTCGGTTTACAACTCCCAGATGTGGGAGTACAGCCTGCTGCGTCTCAATCAGCTGGAATACTTCGAGCCGTTGAAGGTCGATCAGGACTCCGAGGCCCACCAGGACCCGGATAACGGCACAGTCGAGCTGCTTTTGAAGGTGAAGGAGAAGGGCAAGAACTCCATCGGCCTCAATGGCGGAGTGAGCGGGCTCTCAGGCGCCTTTCTGGGATTGAATTACTCGACCAACAACTTCTTAGGGTTGGGAGAAACTCTCAGCGTTCAGGCCAACCTGGGCAGCACCAACCGGACGTTCCTGTTTGGGTTCACGCAGCCCTATTTCCGCAATCGTCCCATGAACATGGGATTCCAGATTTTCAACAACAAATCGGACTACAACGCGGCCAAGAACTATGAGTCCACGACTGGCGCTTCAGTCAATCTTTCGGCGGCGGAGAAGAGCCTGACGCAGAACTACAACGTGGGTTCGGACGGCCTTAATTTCTCTCTCAGCTATCCGCTGAGGAAACATGCGTTCCAACGCGTGGGCATGACGTATTCGTGGACCAAATCCACCATCACGGCATTCAGCACAGCGTCTTCGACATTTTTCCAGACCATTGCCTTCCGTTCCGGAGTGGAGGGGTCGAACCCGCTGGCCGGTATCATCAACAGTTCGCTCTCGCTCACTTACACATACGACACGGTCAGCAACCCGTTCCGGCCGCGCGAGGGCAAGCAATACTCGGTGTTTGTCCAGACCGCAGGCCTCTGGGGCAGTGTGCGTTATGTCAACCCTGTAGTTGCGTACAAGCAGTACATTCCCATGCACTACCTGAAGTTTTCAAAGGAAGGGCACAACGTACTGGCCGTGCGCGCGCAGTTGGGCTATATCCAGGGCTTTGGCGGCGAGGTTGCTCCTCCCAATAACCGCTTCTTTGCCGGCGGCGAGCAGGAGCTACGCGGCTTTGACGTGCGCGGCGCCACGCCCTACGGCTACGTACCCAGCCGGATCAACTTCCAACTGACCAATCCCGACGGCAGTTGCGTTCCCCGCGACCCGACCAATCCACAGGACAACCAGTGCATTCAGGTGCCGCTGCCGGTCTACGGCATCGCCTCCATCGGCGGCGATTCCGACCTGACCGCCAACGCCGAGTACCGCATTCCCGTTGTCGGGCCTTTCATGTTCTCGTTCTTCGACGACTTCGGCCTGGATGTGGCGACCAATCACGGTCAATTGAAGCAAAGTCCCCAGGGTTTCGCCAGCCTGACCGCTCCGCTCTATGGCTGCCCGGTCTACAACAACGGATCGTGCCAGGGAGGCATTCCGGGCAAGGACGTTGGCTTCCGTCAGGATATTCACCCCGTGGCGGGCACTAACTTTGTTCCGCGCATGTCACTGGGAGCCGAGCTTTCGGTCCTCATGCCGATCATCAATGCTCCGTTCCGCCTCTACTACGCCTACAACCCGCTCCGACTCTATGAGACGCCCTACTGCAACGACGTGAATCAGGGCCAGAAGCAATTGAGTTGCTCGGCGGAGTTGATTACGCGCGCGATGTTCCCGCCGGGCGGCGCGGGCGATTACAGCTACCAGGAAGCTATCGATTCTTACGGTTCACAAAATATCTTCCGCGAGCCAAGAAAGACCTTCCGGTTGACGGTGTCGACGACGTTCTAGGGGAGCGGGTTTGACGCTCGGAATGCAGGCTCCTATAATCCCCTCTAGTTCCCGGCGATACCTCCATGCGCATGATTTGTGAGCAGGTTTCGGGCCGGACCCAGCCTCGAAGACGATGCAGGAGATGCGGAGTTCCGAGGTTGCGGCACCGACAGGACCGGCAGGCGGGAACTCCGAAGGAGTTTTTCAATCGTATGAAGCGTCTGCCCTTGTTCGTTCTTTTGTTTGCCGCGGTTTCGGTGATCCCTGCCGCCAGCCAGACTTCAGCCCCAGCCGCACAAAAGCCCAGTCCAGCGGTTTTCACCGGCCCAGCCAAGGTTGCGGTCATCGCCTTTCAGGCAGCCGTGAGCCAGACCAACGAGTTCCAGCGCGACTTTGCCGACCTGCAGAAGAAATATGAACCCAAGCGCCAGGATTTGAAGACGCTCGCCAGCCAAATCGACACCCTGACGAAGCAGTTGGACGAACAGGGCCCACAACTGGGTGAAGCGGAGCGCATGAGCCGCGCCCGCACCCTCGACGAAAAAAAGAAACAGTTGGACCGCGATAGCCAGGACGCGCAGAGCGACTTCCAGAACGACATGCAACAGATGCTGAGCGGAGTGGCGCAAAAGGTTGGTGCGTTGATGACCGACTACGCGCAGAAGCAGGGCTACACCCTGGTGCTGGACGCGGGCGACCAGCAGAATGCAACTGTGCTCTATGCCGTGCCGTCCACCGACATCACGAAGGCCATCATCGATGCCTATAACGTGAAGTCGGGGATACCGGCGCCGCCGCCTGAGAGCTCGGATACGAACCAGCCAGGGGTGGATGCGCCCCAGCCGGCGCCGGCGGCACACTAAAGGATTGGGCAGGGAAGGATAGCCGCTCGCGGCGCTTTGATTCCCAGGTCTCAAAAGCGAGACCTGGGGCACCCGCACATCGAGACGGTGAGCGGTGGATGGTCGACGAGGAGCGGACACAGCCTGGCCGGCGCGGGAAGCAGCTTGCTTTATCGAATGTTCACCGGCGGGCTGTTGAGGTATCACTGGTCCCTGTATAATCGCGATAGTTCCTGCTGACGTTTCCATTCGCGTCCTTTTCAAGCGCTGCGCCGTCCGGCCCAGAGTCCCCGTGGAAAAGCGTGAGGTTTGTCAGAAGAGTCAGACGCGTTCTTGCGTCTAACCGTGGAGCGAACAGGAATTCCGAAGGAGTCTTCGAAACCGATGAAACGACCGTTAGCCCTTGTTCTTTTGCTAGCCTCAGGACTGGTCCTGAGCGCCGGCGCACAAACTCCAGCCGCGCCAGCCGCAACGGCAGCGGCTCCCGCAGGCCCCGCCAAAATCGCCGTCATTGCCTTTCAGCTGGCTGTGGCACAAACGAACGAAGGCCAGCGGGATTTTGCCGACTTGCAGAAGAAGTACGCGCCCAAAGAGGCTTCTCTCAAGTCTCTCAGCGATGAAATCGACGCTTTGAACAAGTCTCTGCAAGACCCGGGAGCCAACCTTAGCGACGTGGAACGCGCCAACCGCGCCAAAACCGCCGAGGATAAAAAGAAGCAACTGGACCGCGAGACCGAGGACCTGCGCAACGACGGGCAGCAGGATATGCAGGATCTGTATACGTCGCTGGCTTCAAAGGTTTACGACGTCATGCAGAACTATGCCGAGGGGCAGGGGTTCACGCTGGTTCTCGACATTTCGCAGCAGCAATCGCCCGTGCTCTACGCGAACGGCGGCACCAACATCACCAAGCAAGTGATCGACGCGTACAACCTGAAGTCTGGTGTACCGGCGCCACCGGCGCAGCCAGCAGGCGAGGCGCCCCGGCCGAGGGGAATTACTCCTCCGGCACATGCTCCAACCTCAGCTCCCTCCAGCCACTGAGGAAGCGTTCTATTCTTGCGTGAAGGCCCCGTCCGCACGGGGCCTTTGTGCTGGGTTCCGCAGCCACCCAGGCTGTGGAAAATTTTGTGGATATTTCCGGGAAACCCCTCGAAGCCAGCCGCAATTCTCTGCTTGTCAGCATCTGTCTGCTTCTGATAAAACGTGTAACTCTTTGTTCTTGAATGGGAGATCGCCGGATTGGCCTCCTGGGCGTCGGTGAACGTCCTCATCCCGGCTGTTTTGCGCATTTCGCCCGGTTTCCACAGCAGCGGATGAATATCCGGTGACAAAAAACACAAACGGTCAAGAGTTTGGCACTGCTTTTGCTGGTCAGTTCTGGTTTTCTTCGCCGACGCGCAAGACGGCCAGGAAGGCCTCCTGCGGGATGTCCACTTTGCCGATCCGCTTCATGCGCTTTTTGCCTTCCTTTTGTTTTTCCAGCAGCTTGCGTTTACGCGAGATGTCGCCGCCGTAGCACTTAGCCAGAACATTCTTGCGCAAAGGGCTGACGGTCTCACGGGAGATGACCTTGGCGCCGATCGCCGCCTGGATGGCGACTTCAAACTGCTGGCGCGGAATCAGCTCGCGCATCTTGGAAACCAGCGCGCGGCCACGCTCGTATGCATGGTCTTGATGCACGATGATGGACAGCGCATCGACGGGTTCACCAGCGATGAGGATGTCGAGCTTGACCATGGGTGACTCCCACTCGCCGGCGAGCTGGTAGTCAAGCGAGGCGTACCCGCGCGAGATGGACTTGAGGCGATCGTAGAAATCGAGCACGATTTCGTTCAGGGGCAACTCGTAGGTGAGCATGACGCGCGTAGGGGTCACGTACTCGAAGTTCATCTGCTTGCCGCGCTTCTCTTCGACGAGCTTAAAGATGCCGCCGACGTACTCCTCGTTGGTGAGGATTTTGGCGGTAATGACAGGCTCGCGGATGCCGGCGATCGACTGCGGCTCGGGCCAGCGCGAGGGATTGTCGACGTCGATCTCGCTTCCGTCGGTCATGGTGATGTGATAGCGGACGCCCGGCGCGGTGGTGATCAGGTCCAGCTCGTATTCGCGTTCCAGACGCTCCTGAATGATCTCCATGTGAAGCAATCCGAGGAAGCCGCAGCGAAAACCGAAGCCCAGCGCGACAGAGCTCTCCGGCTCGAAGAAGAAGGATGAATCGTTGAGCCGCAGTTTTTCGAGGGCGTCGCGCAGCAGCGTGTGCTCGTGGGAGTCAACGGTGTACAGGCCGGCAAAGACCATTGGCTTGATGTCTTCAAAGCCGGGAAGCGCACGCGCGGCGGGATTGGCGTCATCGGTGACGGTGTCGCCGATCTTGGTGTCGGCAACGTTCTTGATGGTGGCCGCGAAAAAGCCGACTTCTCCGGCGATGAGCTCGGCAATTTCGACGGGCTTGGGACAAAGCACGCCCATGGACTCGATTTCATGCGCGATGCCGTTCGACATGAAGCGGATTTGCTGCCCCTTGCGCATGGTTCCCTGCATGACGCGGACCAGGACAATAACACCGCGATAGGCGTCGAACCAGGAGTCGAAGATGAGGGCCTGGAGGGGCGCATTGGGATCGCCCTTAGGAGGCGGGAGCCGGTGCACGATTGCTTCCAGCACTTCGTCCACGCCCTGGCCGGTCTTGGCGCTCACGGGAATGGCGTCGGTGGCGTCGATGCCGACGGCCTGCTCGATGTCTTCCTGGGTGCGGAGAATGTCGGCCGAGGGAAGGTCGATCTTGTTGATCACGGGAATGATCTCGAGGCCGTGATGGATGGCCAGGTAGGCATTGGCGAGGGTTTGTGCTTCCACGCCCTGGCTCGCGTCGACTACGAGCAGCGCACCCTCGCACGAGGACAGCGATCGCGAGACCTCATAGCTGAAATCCACGTGGCCCGGAGTATCGATCAGATTGAGCTGGTAGATGTTGCCGTCGCGGGCTTTGTACATCATGCGCACGGCGTGGGCTTTGATGGTGATGCCACGCTCCCGCTCGAGGTCCATATCGTCAAGGATCTGGGCCTGCATCTCGCGATCGGTGACCGAACCGGTGAGCTGCAGCAGCCGGTCGCTAAGCGTCGACTTGCCGTGGTCAATGTGCGCGATGATGGCGAAGTTACGAAGGAAACGGGCGTCCATGGGAGGGCTTTCGGAGGGTTTGTTTAAGGTGTACTACGCGAAACTTGAACTAGTTGTGCAGCGATTCGCCCTCCTTGGCATAGCTTATCATCGGCATAGTGCTCACTGCGGCCACACAGTTTCTCGGTTCGTTGCGTCTGGTCATGTCTACGCATTGGAGTCGAATGCCTGCGTCGCGGGTATTTGGGGGCGCCGCCGTCCTGGCGCTGACTTTGGCCGGCTGCACGCCGACGGACTCTGCCGGAGCCAAGGCAGCGCAGGCCAAGCAGGCGACCGCACCGGCGCTACCCGCGGCCGCTCCAGCCCAGGCAGCAGCCCCAGCGCCGCCGCCGCTCACTCCGGAAGAACAGCACGTGAGGGTGCTGATCACGCAGGTTGAGGCGGCCTACGCGCGCGGCAGCGCCGACTACCAGAAAGGCGCGCTGGCCGAAGCCAAGGCGGAGTTTGACCGCGCTGTCGATCTGATGCTGTCGAGCGGCATCGACATCAAGAGCAATACAGAGTTGCAGGACGAATTCGACAAAATTGTGGACCAGGTGAACGCGCTGGAGATGGAGGCGCTGAAGCAGGGAAACGGCTTTGTGCCCAAGGAAGAGATCACTCCTTCAGAGGCCGCGAGCGACATCACGTTCGCGTCGGATCCGAACCTGGTTGCCAAGGCTACGGCCGACCTTGCGACCACCAAGTCTGACCTACCGCTGGTGGTGAACGATTATGTCGCCACGTACATCAACTTCTTTGCCAACACGCAGAAGGGCCACAATACGCTGCTGCACTCCTTCGAGCGCAGCGGCCATTACAAGGCGATGATCCAGCGCATTCTGGCTGAAGAGGGCGTGCCTCAGGATTTGATCTACCTGGCGGTCGCCGAGTCGGGATTTCAGCCGCAGGCGGTCGATCGCAAGTCGAAGGCCGGCGGCATGTGGCAGTTCATGCCCGGTCCTTACTACGGGCTTAAGCGCGACATGTACGTGGATGAGCGTTTCGATCCCGAAAAGTCCACGCGTGCCTATGCACGCTACATCAAGTTCCTTTACGGCGAGCTGGGCGACTGGTACCTGGCGATGGCCGCCTACGACCATGGCGCCGGCAACATCCAGCACGAGGTAGCCAAGACCGGCTATGCGGACTTCTGGGAGCTGTATAAGCGCAACGAGCTGCCGCGCGAGACGGCGAATTATGTTCCCGAGATCCTGGCGGCGATTATTATCGCCAACCACCCCGACCAATATGGCTTTACGGATGTGACTCTGGACCCGCCGATCCTGACCGACACGGTGACCATCAACTACTCCATTGACTTGCGGCTTGTTTCGGACCTTGTGGGCACGCCCGTCGATGAGATTGAGGCCCTGAATCCGAGCCTTCTGCGCATGGTGACTCCGCCGGATAGCCCCTTTGATCTGCACCTGCCGGCAGGCACGGCCACACTGTTTGACCAGCGCGTGGCGCTCATTCCCGAAGCCCGGCGCAACTCGTGGCGCTACCACACGGTGGTTGCCGGAGATACGCTGGCTTCCGTCGCGGACGAGTACCGGGTATCGGCAGCCGAGCTCGCGACGGCCAACCAGCTCGAGGCAGGCGACAGCATCGCCAGCGTTGAGGCCCTTGTTGTGCCAGTTCCGCCGGCTGCCGAGCCCCTGGCCCACACACGGCTATACACCGTCCGCCGGGGAGATACGCTGGTGACGATTGCGGATCGATTTGGGGTCTCCCTGAGCCAATTGCGGCGCTGGAACGCGATCCCTTCCGGCATTCGGGTGGCGGCGGGCCGACGGCTTCGGGTGGCCGAGCCCGCGCCTGTCAGCACGGGCAGCAGGCATCGGCGCAGGACTACGGCAGAGGGGTCGAGAACGGGGCCGGGGACTCAATCAGCGGCTCATACAGGGGACCGAGCGCCCCGGCCGAGCGGGACATCTTCAGCCCATCGAAGCCCCAGCCGGGAGACCGGCAAGGCCAGCAGGCCGGCCCCCCCAAGAGGCTCGCCGCGCACCGCGAAAACGGGGTCGGGGAGCAGAGCGAGCGCCGCCCACAGGGCGAGGCGAAAGCCGGGCGGCACGGCCAAGTCTTCGCAATAAAAACGGCCGGGACCCGTATTTCACTCTTGTGTTTATCTTGTATTTAAGGGCAAGCTAAGGCTACAATCGCTTGCGCGAGCAAAACCGTTTTGTCTGCTCTGCGAATCGCGAAACTACCTGTGAGCAGCGGCAATCCGCTGGAGGCAATCGGATGGAAGATGTGGTCAAGATGTACGCCATGAGTGACGGCGACCCGTTTGGGAAGCCGGGTGACCTGGACCCCGGTCAGGTCGACGCATTTGCCGAAGAGGAAGACGAGTTGGAAACAGCCGGCATTCTTACCTCCTCAGATGACGACGAAGTGATTGCCGAAGAAACGGTGATCGCGATTGTCGCGAAGCCCGCCGCCCCGGCCAAGAAGCCCGCGGCAAAGAAGGCAGCCAAGAAAGCTCCGGCCAAGAAGGCGCCGGCCAAGAAGGCGGCGAAGAAGGCTCCAGCCAAGAAAGCGGCCAAGAAAGTAGCCAAGAAGGCAGCGAAGAAGAAGGCTCCGGCCAAGAAAGCTGCCAAAAAGGTAGCCAAGAAGAAGGCTGCGAAGAAGGTCGCGAAGAAGAAGGCTCCGAGTAAGAAAGCAGCGAAAAAAGCTGCGAAGAAAGCCAAGAAGGCCGCGAAGAAGAAGAACAAGAAGTAGGGCGAAGCCGCCTGTTCCGATGCTGGCGTGAAGGCAGGCGGTATCGTCGAGCGCAGTGAAGGAAATGCAACCGCAGATCCCCGTTCGGCTCCTCCGCACGGCGGACTCGCTCAGGGCAGGCTTTCGCTCCGCTCAGGATGACAAG
>Ga0181535_10003019_pt1 | contig 19919 bp, 15 predicted proteins | sample PEATcosm2014_Bin_44_FD_119774 | JGI IMG/M metagenome (GOLD analysis project Ga0181535, IMG submission 119774) | Peatland microbial communities from MTU Mesocosm Facility, Houghton, MI, USA - PEATcosm2014_Bin17_30_metaG | ecosystem: Environmental > Terrestrial > Soil > Wetlands > Peat | place... | reverse complement strand
GGTGACACCCTTGCCGCTTATAAAAGCGCTGCCGTTCGTTATCCACGACGCACACACGGGCGCTACCGTGGTGGGCGTGAATGTCGGCGTCGGTGTCGACGGCATCGGGATTATCTGGATGGCGTTCACCATGGCGTTATCCGCGCCTGCAGGCCCGAACTGGATTGCTATCTGGCCGCCGGCGTTTGGGGAAATATTTGTAAAAACCTTGTCGTCAGCCATGTTTTCGCCGTTTGAATCCTTGAATATGTCAAAGTTGGTCAGGACCTGGTTTCCGTTTATGGATACGTTAAACACCCTGTCTCCCGCCGCCGTCCAGTATGTCTCCGCAAATTTCATTGTCACCTGATAGGAACCCGCGGGAACGTTGAAAGCATATGTGAAAGGATTTCCGTATCTTTGTGTCTGGTATAAAGCCTGGTCCGCCGCGCCGGGTAAAGCTCCGGTAATCGTATTTGTACTTGGCGCTGCCTGCGTGCCGCCGCTGTAGCCTTCGTCCGCGGCCCAGGTATTTCCCAGTGTGTCGGTGTACTGCGGTCCGCCGCAATTTACGCGCCACACCGGCTGCGGCGCTGGAGTAGGCGTTGCTGTTGGAGCGGTATACGTGCCTCCGCCGATGGCGAGAACTATTCCCCTGGGGTTTGTGCTTACCATGGTGGAACTCTGGGTATTTACATCGTCGTAACAGAATCCGTAAGCCGCGCCGTTGATGCTGTGAATGTGCCAGAATTGCGCGTAGTAGTCATAAGGCGCGCTTTGATAATAAGCCGAAGTAGTGTTTATGTTTGCCGTGTTGTCCATGACGTGCCTGTGAAAACTGGCGCAGATTATCGCCTCAAGCGCAAGCTCCACGGATGTTATTTGCCCGTTGCCGGGATTGGTGGTTTCCGCCATAGTGCCGGCGCCCTGCCAGACATCCTGGTCCGACGGGTAGTTTACCAAGTATGTATTCGAGTCGCCTGGCGTGGTAAAAGAAAGCTGGTTGGAGGAATTGACCGTACCGGAATAGGTTTTTCCGCCCATCTGTATCACGCAGGGTGACGACTTGTATTCGTTCCAGACGCTTGCTATATATGAAGAGAGGTAATTTGCGTTTGCCCCGCCGCTGCCGAAGCTGCCGTGTATGGGCGCAATTATTCTGATGGGAGTTTCGAGGCTCTGGAATTGTGATGGGACATTGGCCGCGAACTCGCTCATTATGGCGGCCGCCGTCTCGGTTATGCCGACCTCTCCGTTTACCGTATACCCGCCTCCGGCTGCGTTGTCATAAAGGGTCATTACCAGGGGTATGCCGAACATGTCAACCTGGGATGTGTTGCAAAATATTGTGTTGTTCTGAAGGTTTAACTCTATCCAGTCGAACGGGATATTAATATTGGGGTCTGACGGGTTGTTTATGTCCGGAGCCGCGACTCCCACCGGTGTTCCGGGATTTATGTTCATGCTCAATGGCGAGCCGAGCGAAACATACAAACGCACGGAAATCATGGTTGGAGGGAACTGGAACCCGCTGAAAGAACTTAAGGGATAGGAAAAGCTGGAAAGATTTTGCCCGGCGACAAGCGGCACCATATTGCCGTTCTGGTCAAGATAGCACATCTGGTTGCTGGAATTTTGCCCGTAACACAGAACATATATCCGGCTGTCGGCATAGGTCCCGGAATTATTAATGAACTGGCATGTCATTGTCTTGCCGCTTGCAAGGGGTATCAACACGTCGTTGGCCGGATATGAAAAAGATGCCAGGGTTGTTATAAAAATTAAGGCTATCAGCATTTTTTTCATTCACATCACCATGGTTTATTGTTAAATATTGGAACAAAAATCATAAAATCCCGTGAAATTTCAAGTTCGGCTTCGAGCCTCGATCTTTAGGGTTTGCCAATAACCCCTGAAGTCAAAAGCCCGTCATTGCCGCCGGAGACCTGCATTTTCAGGGAACTCTCTTTTATCAGCTTCATTATGAGCTCATAAGCATTGGACGAGTTTGCGGCTTTCAGGTCGATCTCCTCAAGCACTTCTTTTGTCCTGTCCATAGCACCCTCCGTTTTAACGTTAAGGTTACCGGTAACCTAAATATACTATATTTTCACAAAAAGTCAAGTTCGTTTCGTGAATTTTTTTATCCGGCGGATGCCCTTATTATTAGCTCGGGTTTGATCACAACATTTACCGTATCTAAAAACTTGTTTTCGGCATAATCAACAGCCATGGTAAAGGCTCTTTTCCCCATCTCATATACCGGCTGTTTTACCGTGGCAAGGCCCGGCTTTACCAGCGCCGCCGCCGGTATGTCGTCAAAACCTATAATGGAGATGTCCTGCGGTATTTTTATCCCGAGTTCCTGCGCCCTTTGCATTACGCCGAGCGCGCAAATATCCCCGGCGGCGCAAAAGATGGAGTTTGTTTTTTTGTTCCTGGCCAGCAAATTATCAAGCGCCGCCCTGCCTTCCTCAAATGTATACTCAATCACCTCTTCGAGCAGGCTCTTGTCGGTTTTAAGCCCGGCTTCTGTCAGGGCCTTTTTATAGCCCTTTTCCCTGTCGTGCGGCACGGGCCCCACCTCTTCATTGCCTGTTACGCCCCTTATTAAGGCTATATGCTTTCTTCCGGATTTGGCCAGGTATGACACTGCGTCATAAGCTCCGGATACATTGTCGACGGTTATGGAGTCCACGCCTTTCATCCTGCTTTCAAGGAGTATCACCGGTATGCCGGACTTTTTGAATTCTTTCATGGCGTCTTCATTCGGCTTAAGCGCCAGGACTATCACGGCATCGGCAAGCCTGCCCGCGGCTATTTTCATGAATGTTTCGTCCTTTATTTCGTTTGAGCCGCGGGTCGAGTATGTCGAAAGCATTTTTTCGTACTTGCCCGTGCCGTAAGAGCTGTTCTCGACCCCTTCCAGGACAGTGGAAATAAAAGGCGAGGCATATTTGGAGCTGACAAAGGCTATCTCGCCGCCTCGGCCGAGCGAAGTGCGCCGCGCGGCCTCGCTGGGGTAGAAATTGTTCTTTTTAATTATGGCAAGGACCTTCTTTTTGGTTTCCTCGGATATGCTTCCCTTATTGTTGAGTATTTTTGAGACGGTCGTGTGTGTCACTCCCGCAAGTTTTGCAATGTCCCGGATGTTCATAAGTCCTCCTGGTTTTAGGTTACCGATAAACCAATATATCACACTTAAATGGCATGGACAAGTCTGCTTTTGATACTGCGAAAAAATAGAGGTATATCGCGGGATTATTGCTGGCAGGTTAACAATCGAACACAAGCCAGCAATACTTATTTCGCAACTTCTGGTCGTCCAGTACGATTTTTTTTATCCTGGCCGGAAGCTGCCTTCGCTGCCATCGGCACTCCTGCCGGCCCGCCATGTCGCGCTTATCTTCCGGAGACGCCGCGCGTACGGCCCTTATGGCGTAGGCTGCTGCGCCCAGTTCGTGGGCCGCAACATGCGCCACCACCGCGGCCTGGCCGGCGGCGTGTGCCGCTTCCTTCGCCGCTCCGGGCGCTTCTCTGGCCGCATTGTTGGCGGCCCAGGCTGCGATTTTGGCCCGGGTCACCTTTATCTCACCCCGGGCCCATGCGCGCGTCAGTTCTATCGCCTGGCGCGGACGGCTGTCCCCGGGTCTGTATTGTTCAAAAAGATGCAGAACGTGTTGTGCGCAATCGGCCGCCCACACCGCAAGAAGCCGGTGGTCTGCGTCCCGCAGTGTGCCGCCCCGGCGCATTAAGACGAACCTAAGGTCCCGTTTTTTGGCGAATATCATTTGTCTGCGCTGATCCGGCTTTTGATCCAGCGCGCCGTTATCTCCGGTATTTCCTTCTCCACCGGTTTCTTTAATTCTTCCTTATAATTGGAAAGAATTGCTTCGCCGTCTTCAATCCTTAACATATGGGTCATGTTCTTAATAAGATGGCTTTCGAACGGGGCCTTCACCAACGCGGCCATCCTTTCAAGGTCGGCCGGGTCAACCTGGATATCCTTGGTTCCGGTGATTGCAAGAACAGCCATGGTTGTTTTTGACAGGTCCGCGGTGGGATCATATGCCATGAACTCGCGGAACCATTTTGCGTTTATCTTCATGAATGGCTGTATCCTGAGCCAGTCTTTTGTCGAACTATTTATCCTGTCAAACTGTTTCTGCTGTGCCTTCAGGACGTCGATATGGAACGTCCTGACTATCCAGCCGTTTAACCCCTTCAATTTTCCGGCAACCTGCAGTGCCTGCCATTTCAGTATTGCCTCCCCGGACTGCGCGGCGCCGGCCAAAAGAACGGCCCCTGCGGCTTTCGCCCCTTCACCGGCAAGTCTGGCGGCTATAATGGCGCCTTCACTGTAGCCGAGCATGAATGTTTTTTCAGGGTCTATGTTGTTTTGCTTTTTGAAGAATTCCAGGGCCGCGAGAGCATCCGCGGCATTGTCGTTGAAACCGGCCTTTAAATATTCTCCCCCGCTTTGTCCCACTCCCCTTTTGTCATATCTTAGGGATGCGATGGAGTTTTGCGCGAGATAATCGGAGATTTCATAAAAAGCGTTTATGCGCATTTTTTTATGATTTTCATTCCGGTCCAGGGGCCCTGATCCGCAAATAAAAACCACCGCCGGATATGGCCCGCCCCTGCCCGGAAGAGTTATTGTCCCTGAAAGCTCTATTTCCCCGGACCTGAACCGTATTTCCTGTTCCTGTATCATGATGCAACCCTTTCCGGATATATTAATACCGTCTGCGGAAGCTTATGCAGCCATTCATATATGAACCGGCTTGTGTCTTATTTCAATATTAATATTACACTTGCCTTTGAAACGATACGACTGCCGGATCCATTTGTGGTCAGTATGTAATAATATGTACCGCTTGACAGGGTGTTAAAATTGTTGCTTTCAATTGTCCTGATCTTTTGGCCGGCTGTATCGCTGCCTGAAAGTTTTATTTCCCTTAACAACCTGAAAGAAACCGAATATATCCGCAGGTCCAGTTCATTTACGTCCTGCCCGAGAGTATATGCAAAGGTTATATTCCCCGAATTTGGATTATACGGATTCGGCCATGTTATCACATCGGAAATTCCCGTTGATCCGGACCGGGCCGCGGGCGTGGGTGTAATTGTCGCTGAAACGGTGAAACTCGGCGTGGCAGTATTAATGTTCGTCGGCGTTGAAGTTACGGTGCAGGAAGCCGTGACCGTCGGTGTAAATGTATTTGTCCCCGTCAACGTAAAGGTAAATGTCGGCGTCACCGTGGGAGTTATGGTCCATGTTCCGGTTATCGTGGACGTAAGGGTTGTTGTCGGCGTATTTGTCGCCGTTGACGTTACGGTGAATGTTTGTGAGTTTGTTGATGTAAATGTAACGGTGACGGTCGGGGTGTCCGTCCGGGTGACCGTTTGTGTTGCCGTGCTCGTAAATGTGGAGGTGGAAGTGGGTGTGTTTGTTTGGGTACATGTCGTGGTAACGGTAAAAGTTACCGTAACCGTCGGGGATATTGTGAATGTCGGCGTGATTGTCGGCGTCGGCGGAAAACCTATATATATTCCCGCAAAATAGCTTGCAGGTAAATTTGATATCATGGTAAAAGCCCCGCCAGCATAGAGCACCGGCCCATTAATTAACAGGGCGTCCACTGCATTGTTTCCGTTGGGATTGCAGGTTGTCGCAATTCCCGATGTCCCGTCTATCCCCGCGATATAATTCCTTGCCGCCCCGCCTATGCCGGTAAAACCTCCGCCCGTATATATGGTGTTGCCGCTTACCGCGAGCGCTTGTGTGTTATTATTCGCATTTGGGTTCCATGGAAGCAATGATCCGGTGGATGCGTCTATTGAGGCCAGATAATTGCTTGCCTGCCCGCCTATGCTTGTAAAAATCCCGCCTGCGTATACTGTGTTACCGTTCACTGCAAGTGAATACGGGGCGTTATTTGGGTTCGGGTTCCAGGCAAGCAACGAATTTGTAGAGTCATTTATTGCCGCAAGATAATTCCTTGCCTGTCCGCCTATGGTGGTAAAGAATCCTCCAATATACAGGGTGTTTCCATTCGCTTCCAGCGCCATGACTTCGCTGTTTGCGCCGGCATTCCATGTCGCCAATCCTGTTAAAGCGCTTACCCCCGCCATATAGCTGATCGCAGAACCGCCTATGTTGGAAAATTCCCCGCCTGCATAGACCGTATTACCGGCAACCGCCAGCGAATATACCAGGTTATTTGCATTCGGGTTCCATGTCGTCGCAAGGCCCGTCGTTGCGTCTATTGCCGCCAGATCGCTGATCGCCGATCCGCCTATGCTCGTAAATTGTCCTCCCGCATATACCGCTGTGCCGGTCGTCGCCAGCGCATATACCACATAGTTTGCGTTAGGGTTCCAGGGAAGCAAGGAACCTGTGGATGCGTTTATTGCGGCCAGATTGTTCCTTGTCACGCATTCCATGGCCGTAAAATTTCCACCGGCGAATATTGTGCCGCCGTTTAAGGCAAGCGCGTTTACCGAACCGCTTGCGCTCGGGTTCCATGCCGTCGCAAGCCCGGTTGTTGCGTCCACCGCCGCTATGTAATTTCTTGCCGCGCCGCCTATATTCGTAAAGCTTCCGCCCGCATATACAGTATTGCCGTTTACTATGATTGAATTTACAAATCCATTTAAATTGGGGTTTGGATCCCAGGCTGCCGCAATACCCGTCGTTGCATCCACTCCCGCCAGGTAGCGGATTGGCTGACCGCCTATGCTGGTAAATTGCCCGCCCGCGTATACCGTGTTACCGTTCACCGCTATTGCATTCACAAAAAAACTTGGATTTGGATTCCAGGCCGTGGACAATCCGGTCGAAGTGTTTATTGCGGCAAGAGAATTCCTTGCTGCTCCGCCAATGCTTGAAAACTCCCCGCCCGCATATACTGTGTTGCCGCTAATTGCCAGGGCGTATATGTCGCTGTTTGCGTTCGGATTCCATGAAAGCGCATATCCGGTCGTTAAATCCACTGCCGCTATAAAATTCATTGCCGTCCCGCCAATCGTCGTAAACTGTCCGCCTGCGTATATCGTATTGCCGCTTATTGCCAGCGCATATACGGTATAATTCGCGCCCGGGTTCCAGCCTGTCGCTGATCCTGTCGAAGCGTCCAGCGCGGCTATGCAGCGCCTTGTTGTTCCGCCTATGCTTGAAAAATTTCCGCCCGCATATACAGTGTTGCCGTTCACGGCTATTGCGTCCACGACATTGTCCGGATTGGGGTTCCATGTCGGGTCAAGCGAACCATTTGCAAATATATGGGCAATATTATTTCTTTGAATGCCCGCGACATAGGTAAAACTCCCGCCTATATACCAACCTCCAGAGCCGTCGGGCGCTACGGCGTTAACAGGGCCTCCGGCCACTGCAGGGAACCCGGGTAACAAAGAACCGCTCGAGGTGTCAATCGGGATCCCCGCCCCCGTCATTGGCCCTACAAGTGAAAACTGTCCGCCTATATATATGCTGTTTGCGTTCGAAGCAAGCGAATATACCCGTCCGTTTGTCACAATATTATTGGTTATGCTGTTCAATCCCATGGTCGGAGTGAATGTGGCGGTCGGAAATACCGGGGCCGTGGTATTTGTCACCGTACTGGTAAGGGTTATGGTCGGCGTGAATGTTTCCGTGGGCGGTGTGCCTGTGATCGTTTCCGTCGGTGAATCAAACTGAGTCTGCGTAATAGTCGGGGTTATGGTGCAGGTCACCGACGCCGTTGGAGTGTCGGTAAACGTCGCTGAAATTGTCGATGTGGGAGATATTGTCGGGGTCGGAGTTATTGTTTCTACCGGCGATGCGGAATAAGTGGGTGATATCGTCGCGGTAGGCTGCCCCAAATATATTCCGGCATAATAGCTTGCCGGCAAATATGATATCATATTATAATTTCCTCCCACGTAAAGGGTGTTGCCGTTGATTGTAAGCGCATCCACCGGAACCGTATAATAGATGGGGTTCAGGTTCGGGTTCCAGTTTGTCGCAAGACCTGTTATCGCATCTATGCCCGCAAAATAATTCCTCGCCTGTCCGCCTATATTTGTAAAATTACCTCCCGCATATACAGTGTTGCCGTTCACCGCTATGGCGGTCACGTTCCAGTCCGGGTTCGGGCTCCATGCCGTTACCGACCCGGCCGAAGCGTCCACCGCCGCCAGGTCATTCCTTGACATGCCGCCTACTTTTGTGAAAGTTCCGCCCATATATACCGTATTGCCGCTGACCGCCAGCGAATTTAACTGGTTCGATCCGGTGCCGATATTCGGGTTCCAGGGGAGCAGGGTGCCGTCCAGGGCGGATACGGCCGCCGCGTAATTCCGCGCAGTCCCGTTCATTGTCGTAAAGGACCCGCCCGCATATACCGTTGTGCCTGTGACTGCGAGCGCAAATATCGAGTTATTCCCCCCGCTCTCCCATTGTCCTGAAAATGATCCCGTGGGATTTATTGCCCACAAATAGCTTCCTCCGACTATCACCACGTTTCCGTATATTGCCAGCGCATTTACCTGCGCCGCTATGGTCGGGTTCCATTGAAGCAATGATCCGATATTATCCACACCCGCAATATTGTTCCTTGTATTGCCGCATATCTCGCTAAATGACCCTCCGACATATATCGCGGTTCCGCTTACCGCAAGCGCGTATACCGGTCCGTTTGTCTGCGGGTTCCAGGGGAGCAGTGCCCCGGTGGATGTGTTCACCGCGGCAAGGTTGTTCCTTGCATAACATCCCATTGATGCAAAATCTCCGCCCATGAAAAGCGTATTTCCGTTTATTGCCATGGAACGCACAATATTGCTCGCGCTCGGGTTCCATGAAAGAAGCGAATCCGAAGGCTGGTCGATTGCCGCCGCATAATTTCTTGCCAAACCGCCGGCTTTTGTAAAACTCCCGCCTGCGTATATTGTATTGCCGCTTATTGCAAGTGTTTTCACGGGGTTGCTTATGATCGAGTCAATCCCACCCACATGGCCAGTTGAATCGTTTATCCACGCCAGATAGTAAAATCCTGAATTCCCTTCAGTGCCGGCGTATACCATGTTGCCGTTTGTGGCCAAAGCGTTGACGTTATAAAGTACGTTTATGGGTGAGCCGCTTAATATCCAGCCCGCATTTGACAATGCACCCGTTGAAAGATTTATTGCAACCACACCCGATGTGCCGGTGCCATTGACGGCAGTGAAATTCCCTCCCGCATATAGATTATTTCCGCATACTGCAAGTGCGTTTATACCGCCATTATAGTATCCGCTGAAGAGTCCTCCGTCTGCCGTTAATATGACCGAAAGGGTGGGGGAAGATGTCAAACTTCCGCTTAAATACACATTATTGCCGTTTGACGCAAGCGCCCCTACTGGACCGGCTAGCTCAGCCGAAACTCCGCAAGTTGCTGCAGACCCTGTCACAGGGTCTATTGCTGCCAGATATTTGCATGCCGTGCCGCCAACCGTTGTAAAAGCGCCGCCCGCGTACACTGCGTTGTTGCTTATAACAAGCGCGTATACTATGCCGTTCGCATCAGGGTTCCATGCCGGATCAAGCGAGCCGTTGGCGAATATATGCGCGAGGCCGCTCCTTGGCTGTCCGGCCACATAAGAAAAAGCCCCTCCTATGTACCATCCTCCCATGCCGTCGGATATGACCGCATAAACCGAACCTCCGGCCACCGGTGGAAACCCGGGTATGACCGAGCCGCTTGACGCATCCACGGCAATTCCCTGCCCTGTCATGGGTCCCGCAAGAGTGAAAATTCCGCCTATATATACGCTGTCCGCCGTTGCCGTGATGGCGTTGACCGATCCGTTTGTAACGATATTATTCGTAATAACGCTGAATAAGCCACCCGGGGTCGGCGTGAATGTCGGTGCGGGTATCGGCCCAAGGACATTAATTCCCGGGCTCTGATACATTAAGGAGGGATTCGTTCCGGTTGGATCAGAATAAATATTAAAAAATGCTATACCGGATCCGGATTGTGCAATGGCGCCCGGACCTGTTCCCGTGCCGTATGTTATTATTACCTGTCCGGTTGTACTGGTTAAACTTGCTGTTATCGTTATTGTCGTGCCGTCCGTTACGCTGTTGCCTATGCTTCCGTTAACCGCGCTTACGGTAAAATATCCCGCATCGCCGTTGTTCAGGCTTGGAGGGCTCCATCCGGGAGGAATGGCTATCGCCAGCGTGCCGCTTGTCCAGGTTGTCGCTCCCGCGGTAAATGTAATTATTGCGGTATTGCCGGTGCTTGACGCCGCGACTGCATAAGGGGTGATTATAGCCGAGCCTTCGCCGGTATAGGCAAAGATATTTAATGAAAATAACAATATTAATGACAATGAAAAATACGGCAATTTCATCCTGTTATCAAACAGAGGGAAAAATCGTACAACAGCGTAAGTGACTTTTTTTATCATTCAATTCCCCGTTTTTATGACAAAATACCTTACGCTAATAAGTATAGCATAATACTGTTTAAAAACGAGTTAATTTTTCATGCCAGGGGTTGATAAAAGCCTGCTTTCATTTTACCTTACTTAACGCTTGCCACGGCAAAACCGCCCCAAGCTGTCTTGCCTTCTGTTTCTTTGCCCAGAACACGAGATTCAACGAGCGAAAGCCCGCAGTTCTTCAGGAACTCTTTGAGGCGTTCGCCCGATGGCGGGGTGCTGTCAAAACCGAATTTCAGCGGTTCGCCTGCGGCTTTGGTGGAAACCCTCGCAAACTTCCAGTAAAATTCATCGGAGAGGAGCGATTCGTCGGTAAAATAATCAAATGCGACGGCGCTTCCGGCCGCGGTTGAGGCTATTTTTCGCAGGGTTGATTCTATGGCCTGCCTGTCCATGTACATTGTTACCCCTTCCCAGAGAAAAAATGCCGGCTTGGCCGTGTCAAATCCCGCGTCAACAAGCTCTTTGAACCAGTCGTCTTTCTCGAAATCAGCTGAAACAAAAACAACCCCGGTTGTGTCGATTCCCGCTTTTTCCAGCAGCCCGCGTTTTATTGACTGTGTGTTTGGCATATCGATCTCAAACGACTTTATGCCGCTATTTTCCGGCAGTCTAAATGCGCGCGTATCAAAACCAGCCCCGAGTATGACGAACTGCATTGTTCCAACTAAATACTTGTCAATTATATTATCGAAGAAGGTCCCCCTGGCCGATGCCTCCTGTGACTTTGGAACATCGCCCTGATACGGGTAGCTGAACATCTTCGGCACGTGCCCGGTAAGTTTATGGGCAAGAATCATGGGAAATGAAGTCAGGCGGAGGCCTAAAATTGAAAACCCGGGCAAAACCGGAAGCAGCCTGTTTGACGCCTCGTCTTTCCTGATGCCAAGGTTGTGCTGGGCCCAACGGACAGAGAGCGGCCCCTGTGCGGTCACGGATATCCCGGACGAACGCCCTGAAATGATCAGCTTGCCGATCCAGATAACGTATCCGACAAACGTGACCGGGAACAATACGATGTTTATCATGAGCGAGGCAAATGATGCGATTACGGCGCCAAAAGAGGGGCCGCCTGTTTTATTGTCGGGATTCATTTAAACCTCATGTAGTTTTTTTTTAGGAAGCAATGTAAAGGGATTATAGCACGGTAAAACATTGCCGTCTAATAAATCAATAAATAACGGTTAACTATCTTAATTTATTGTAATCTTCGTCCGCTACCGGCTCCATCCATGTTGCCGGGCCCTTTTCGGGATCAACCTCTATGGCAAGATGGATAAACCAGCTGTCTTTGGACGCGCCATGCCAATGTTTGGCATAAGCAGGAATATTTACCACGTCGCCCGGGTGAAGCTCACGCGCCGGCTTTCCCCATTCCTGGAAATATCCCCTTCCTCCGGTCGCAAGAAGTATCTGGCCTCCGGGGTGTTTATGCCAGTTGTTGCGGCAGCCCGGCTCAAAAGTGACGTTCACTATGGGGCATGCCGTGACTGAAGGGGTCAGCATATTGAGCCACACCGTCCCCTTAAAATTTGCGCTTTTTAGTTTCTCGCCTATAGGAAAAATCACGCTTTTGCTGAGATCATTTGTTGCCATAACTGCCTCCGTTTTTTTTCGCGTAATTCATCGCTTTATTTTGAATCTGAAGCGAGTTCACCGAACCAATAAGCCGCCGTCACTCCGCCGTCCATAAGGAAATCACTGCCGGTAATAAATGTCCCTTCGGATCCCATAAGGAGCGCCGCGACAGTCCCAACCTCGTCGGGTGTGCCCGCCCGGCCGCAGATACTTCTATCATCCGACTGTATCCCGCGCCGCGCGGGCCGTTCAATTCATCATAAGCAAGCGGGGTTATTATGATTCCAGGACTTATTGAATTAATTCTCGCGCCGCGTTTTCCCCAGCGTACCGCCTCCGCCATAACTCTCAGTGAATTTCCGCGTTTAGACAACTGATAAGCGTGAAGCGAGTCCTTTACCTGGCCGGGCTGCAGCATCGGGAGCTTAAGCAGTTCTTCAACCGGCGTCATCGCGAGCAGCTTATTCTGCTCTATGGAAAGCGGCGGCAGGCGATGTCCGGACTGCGACGATATAACCACACCCGAACCACCGCGTGCTATGATGTTGCCGAATTCCTCCAGCACAAGCGCCGTTCCATATAGATCCACTTTAAGGATTGTCTCCGGAGACGCCTGGGAAGGAGAAACACCTGCGGCATGGATGAGACCTGACATATCGCCAATTGCAGCTGCGGTCTTAACCAGCCCCTGAACTGAAGTCCGCGATGAAACATCTACCGTCGCGGTGCTCACGCTAAAGCCGGCATTTTGCAGGATTTTTGCGGCAGCATCGGCTTTTTCCAGATACTGATCGGCCAGTAAAACATGCTTCCCGGCGCTAACCCGTCGTGTGACCGCCTGCCCGATGGAACCGGTCCCTATTACAACGACAACATTTTTTAAATTTTGCATTTTGTGCCCTCCTCTTTAATATATTTACAAACCCGTCATCTTTTCAACCGCCTCTGGAAGCCTGGCTCCCTGGACCTTGATCTTCGATGAAGCGGCCTCGATATCCTTAAGTTCATCCGGCGTAAATTCGACATCCGCGGCGCCCATGTTTTCTTTCAGTCGTTCAATCTTTTTGGTGCCCGGTATGGGAACGATCCACGGTTTTTGGGCCAGCAGCCAGGCAAGCGCCACCTGCGCGGGTGTGGCTTTTTTGCTTTTCGCTATTTTTTCAAGCAGTCCGACAACTGCCATGTTCGCTTTTATGGCATCAGGCGTAAAGCGCGGGGAAATGGTGCGGAAATCGCTCTTATCAAAGGCTGTTCTTTCGTTTATTTTTCCGGTCAGGAAACCCGCTCCAAGAGGGGTGAAAGCCACAAATCCTATGCCGAGTTCTTCGCAAAGCAGCAATATTTCCTTTTCCGGGTTCCTCGTCCACAGCGAATATTCGTTCTGTAGCGCGGTGACAGGCTGGACCGCATGCGCCCGGCGCACCGTCTTTGCTCCGGCCTCGGACATGCCAAAGTGCCTGACCTTGCCATCTTTTATCAATCCTTTTACGGCGCCCGCCACATCTTCGATGGGCACGTTCGAGTCCACGCGATGCTGGTAAAAAATGTCTATATATCCGGTCTTCAGCCTCTTTAACGAGGCCTCTGCCACCTGTTTGATATGTTCTGGCCTGCTGTTGACGCCGTGCCTGGTTCCGTCCGGGTCGATCCCGAACCCGAATTTTGTACCTATTACGACATCTTTTCGGAAAGGGGCAAGGGCTTCGCCGACCAGCTCCTCATTAATGAACGGTCCGTAGGCTTCTGCGGTGTCAAAAAAAGTGATGCCGAGCTCCACGGCGGAACGTATGAACGATATCATTTCATTCTTCTCCGGGACCGGGCCGTAACTCTGGCTCATTCCCATGCATCCCAATCCCAGCGCTGAAACTTCCAGGCCGCTTTTTCCCAATTTACGTTTTTTCATTTAATACCTCCGGCTTTTATTTGATGATCTTTATCTTGCGCAGCCAATCGGTTACCTTGTTTTGCGCGCCAGCCGCCGCTGTTCCCCTTATTTCAAGTCCGTCGAGCATAACTGCATCCGGGCATAACTTTGATATATGTACCGGGCTTTTCCCCAGGCCGCTTCCCTCATGCGTGCAAAAAGGTATTACCTTCTTGCCTGAAAGATCGTATTCCGACAGGAAGGTCTTGACCGGCGCCGGGAAAGTGTACCACCATACCGGATAGCCGATGAAAATAGTGTCGTAACCGGCCATGTCCGCCACTTTAGCGCGTAATTCAGGCTTTACCCCTGACTTAAGTTCCTGCTTTGCCTCATCCACAACGGCGTCATAATCCTCCGGGTATGCCTTTACCGCTTTTATCTCAAAGATATCTCCGCCCGCGCTCCCGTTTATCATTTCAGCTATTGCCCTGGTGTTGCCGCTGTGGGAAAAATAGGCCGTCAAGACCTTATTGCGTCCATTCTTTGATTCCATTTTAACCGCCTCCAATACATAGGTTGCTTTAATATTTTCCTTGACATGAGCAAGTATATAATATATTATCTAAATATCAAGTATGCACATTTAAGTAATATACTATACTAAAGGAGAGTATCATGGCAAAAGAAATTTCGGACAAATACAGCCTGGACTGTGCGATCACATATACCCTTTCCGTTTTTGAGGGGAAGTGGAAATGGCTCATAATTTACGTCCTTTCAGAGGAAGGTACCATACGTTACGGTCAGATAAAAAGATTCCTGCCGGATATCACGCACAAGATGCTGAGCAGCCAGCTCAAGGGGCTTGAGAAAATGGGGCTTATATCAAGGAAGGTCTATAACGAGATACCGCCGAAGGTGGAATATTCCCTGACCAAGAAAGGCAAAACACTTTTACCAATAATCGACCTGCTGTGCGAATGGGGCTATAAGAACCGTCCCGCAAAAACGAAATGATAATAAGCCAAATCCCGCCGGTTTTCAGCCTTTGTTGACAGATATTATCACTTTTCCCCTTGCATGTCCCTGCTCGAGGTATCGCATTGCGTCAGCCGTCTCGCTTAAGGGATAAACTTTGTCTATAATTGGCCTTATTTTCCCCGCTTCAAGAAGTTCTTTCAGATGGATGAGGTCTTTTTTGTCCGGCTTTGAACTAAAGCCCACCATTTTCTTTTTCCCCGTCATTGATATCCACGGCCCCATAAGCAGTGCCTGCGCCATCTGTGCCCCGGAACCTCCGCTCATGACATATATCCCCCCGTCGCTTAATGCGCGTTTATAGTCCGCTATGGGATGATAACCGTTCGCTGCGAGGATAAGGTCGTAGCCGATGCCGTTTTTGGTGAAATCTTCCTTTGTGTAATCAATTACATGATCGGCGCCAAGCGAGCGCACCATATCCATGTTCCCCGGGGAACATACCCCGGTTACTTCTGCTCCGAAATTTTTTGCAATCTGCACGGCAAATGTCCCGACCCCGCCCGACGCGCCGTTGATCAGGACTTTCTGCCCGGCCTTTATATGCCCTGCATCGCGCAGAGCGCGCAATGCCGTCCCCGCCGCCACAGGCACCGATGCCGCTTCCTCAAAAGTTATTCCGGAAGGCTTCAATGCTATCTCATGTTCAAGGGCGCAGGCATACTCCGCAAAACCGCCAAGCCCGCTCTCAAAGAGGTCACCGAATACGGCGTCCCCGGCCTTGAATTCTTTCACATCACCGCCGACGGCTTCGACAACCCCGGCAATATCCGCCCCGAGTATCGTGTTTTTCGGCCTCAACATCCCGGAGTAAAAACGCGCCGGAAACGGTTTGGCCCTCATAAGGTGCCAGTCGGCGGCATTCAAAGCCGCCGCAATGACTTTTACCAGCACCTGGTTGCTTTTAGGGGAAGGTTTTTCCACATCTTTGAGTTGAAGAACGTCCGGGGACCCGTATTTGAAATAAATGATCGCTTTCATTTATTAAGCTCCTTTTTAACGGTAATTAACTCTTTGTTCTTTTGTTTTGTATGTTTCTGTCTCCTCTATTAATTATATGGCAAGGTATTAAAAAATCAAGGCTGGTTTTCTGTTTATTGAAGATACAGTCCGTTATCCCTATCAGTTTATTACGTCGTCGTCCCGAACCTGCTTTATTACCGCAAATTTTACCTTTTTAACCTGTGCAAATCCCGTAATCGACCTTGCTTCCAGGAGAATTACATAAACCCCGCTGGATACTCCGCCTCCGTGCGACGCCGAGAGATCCCACTCGGCCTGACCCGCCTCCAGCGTCGTGGTCATCGCCTTTACCATTTCACCCGCAACGTTGTATATCTTTATATCCATAATCCCGGTCGAACCCGCCTGCCATGCTATTGTGACGTTCGCGTTGCCTGAGGATAGCACATACGGATTCGGATATGCCTTCTGATTGCTTATAAGGTCGCTCTTTCCGCCGTTCAAAATATTAATTGTCTTTGAGACCGTAACGCTTGTGCTGTTGAGCAGGAATGTCTGGACCTGCACCTCGTATATTCCGGACCCCACAAGCTCACCCTGCGCGTTCTTGCCGTCCCAGTCGTAAACCGCGCCCGGGCCGTAATTTATCGGGATGTCATCGCCCGGTGTTCCGATGGAAAACACGTCCTTCATTGTCAGTGTAAGGGCCCCGGAAAGAGGCGCCTGCTCTATCCTCTGTACAAGCTCGCCCGCGCTGTTGTAAATGGAGATCAGGGTCGCCTTTTGCGGGAACATTACCTGGATCTCCAGCACCTTTGTGTTAACGTGGGCAAACGTATCGACATCGGTTATCTTTATGTAATAAACTCCTGGCGCCACGATCTGTCCCGAATCGGTCTCCCCGTTCCAGGTAAATATCACATTGCCCGCGGATGGCTGCCCCGGCGATGTCATGTTGCCGAAAACAAAGGAAATATCAGAGCCTGCGCCAGGCACGAATACGGAAGATGGAGAACCGTCCAGCAGGGCCGTTACGGCAGTTATACTGCTGGAAACCGATGATGTCCCTATCGTCCTGACTTTTTCACCCGCCTCGTTGTAAGCGTCTATCTCCAGCAAATATGGATAAGGCGCCGGCGTCGGCGTTATCGTGGGCGTTGTCGTGCTTGTATATGTCTGCGTATAGGTCGGTGTGTCCGTGAATGTCGGGGTATACGTAGCCGTGTCCGTGGCTGTGAAAGTTGGCGTGTCAGTCGGCGTCGAGGTAAATGTGTACGATGAAGTGGGCGTTGCGGAATATGTCGGAGTCGCGGTTGATGTGTTGCTTTGTGTAAAAGTCGGGGTGTATGTTCGCGTCGCCGAAGGGCTGGGCGTTCCTGAAAAAGTCGGCGTCGCCGTCGAAGTGTCGCTCTGCGTAAAGGTGGGCGTTGCGGTGAAAGTGACCGTATAAGTGGGAGACGCCGTGAAGGTCGGGGTGACGGTCGGCGTATCCGTGGGCGAATCTATAGGTGTGTCGGTAGACGTAAAGGTCACCGTATAGGTCGGGGTGCCCGTAGGTGTGTCTGTGGAAGTCGAAGTTTGAGTAAATGTGGAAGTGTAGGTGGAAGTAAATGTGGTTGTAAAGGTATATGTATATGTCTGCGTCGCAGTGTAAGTGGGAGTTGCCGTGAAGGTCTGCGTGAATGTCGGCGTATATGTGGGTGTGTCCGAAGAAACTGTGTTTGTAAATGTGACCGAGGGAGTAAAGGTCCTTGTGTCGGTGGGAGTAGCGCTCTGGGTGTAAGTCGGCGTATATGTGGCCGTTGAAGTATACGTTGACGTATCCGTCAGGGTTGGCGTATCGGTCGAAGTATAAGTTGACGTCGGTGAAGCAGTGAATGTGAAAGTAGGGGTCTGCGTGCTTGTTGCGGTGAAGGTACCCGTCATTGTCCGGGTGTAAGTTTGCGTGACCGTGAACGTCGGCGACGGGGTTCCCGTGTACATGATATACGCGACGTGGTTCGTGAATCCATAATCGCTTAAGGCGACATTTTGAACGCCTGTTGGCGTAACTGTCGGCGTAGCAGTGTATGTGGGTGTCGGTGCAGTTACATTTATCTTCACGCACATATTGCTGTTTGTCCCTATCGAAGGGTTCAAATATATGTTCCAATCCGCGACCGCAACAATTATGTAATATGCACCTGTAGGGTAATTGATGGGTATGGTAATGGGCAGCTGCCCCCCTTCAATGCCCGATATCTGGTAACTTGTGTTGGCGGTGCACTGTGTCCCGCAGCCAACCTGACGGCCGCCATTCACCTGCCCGGCGGGCGAAAGCACGTTAATGCCGAGATCGCTTACGATTATATCCTGCCCAGGCGTATTTCCGACCCTTAAGATACACTGCGTTGACAGCGCGACAAAATATCCTATCTGCCTGTTTGCAGTATCGCTGGCGTATGTAAAATCAAGGCTTAAGGATTGGCCGGCTATTATATTTATCGTGCTCGGCGTTATGGCCGACACCGTAAACGCCGCGGACAGAGGTGAAATATAAAGCAACCCGGCTGCCGCCGTAAGCAACGCGCCCTTTAAAGCATGCATAAATAACGGGCCTGTTTTCTAATCATTTTTATCCCCGGACCCCTGTTGTTTTTTTCCGGTAACGGCGTTGAATGCATCGCCGATCATGGCCAGGAATTTTTCAGCCCCGTCTTTCATCGGGAAACGGTTGGCCGCCACCCAGAAACATACCGCTCCCGTCGTGTTCGTGGGGACCGACAAAGACCAGCTGACCACGACATTGCTTCCGTAAGTCGTTGTCGAACAGCCGCTGTCACAGCCTACAAAATCAGTAACCGATGGTATTGTGTCCCAGATGCCGAAGTTCGCCGTCGCAACGTCGTAATTGTGATAATCAAAACAATAGGTTATCACCTGCCCCAGGCTCACGTTTGAGGAGCTTATGGTTTTCGTGATGCTAACCGGCGCACATGGAGTCGTAAAATGCTGCCGGACAAGGTTCGAGTCACCCGTCGTTAAAGCGCCGCAGCCCGAATTATATGACATATACGGCACCCACCCGCCGTATGTGACTCCGTTAAAAACCGGGTCCGTTATTGAATCATCGCTGTTCCCGTTTGCTTCGCACGTATAAGCCGTCTCCGTCCACGAGGAATCGTCGTAAGCCAGGGTGTTCCATCCCGTGGGGAAAAACTGGGCATTTGACGTGGAAAATATATTGCCGTCCGCCATTTGTTTTATGGTCGATGTGTTCCCGTCGCTGTAAGCGACCACGCTGTTGCCGTTATCCATTGTTATCAGAAGTTTATATGTCACCCTGCAAATACTTCCCTCGGTGTCGTAATAATTGATGGCCAGCACATGAGGGCCGCATTTTGTAAGGCAGCCCGTCACGTCTTCCGTAAACGTTACGTCCCACGGGCTGTTGGATGTGATCTTGCCGGTGTCATAAATAAGGCAGCCATCGATGTAAGCGGCAAAGCAGTCGTCGGCGGATATGATGAGCTGCGCGGATGTTATGGCCAGGGCGTTTAATGATACCGGAAGGAATAATAAAAGAATGGATAAAACCACACCGGATAAAAACAATTTGGCGCCCTTGAATATGTCCATATTTTTCAATGCCTCCATTAAGAAATCCCCTCTTGAGTTACCTTATTATAAGTCTTTGCTATTTGAATTAGTTTTCACGTTAAGATACATGGTATCACAAAATAACACAAATATTCATGATTTTAAGTTGTTGTAGAAAATATATATTAGATTGGAATATTAGTCAATGTTTTAGTGGATTTTAGAGGCGTCCCGGGCTTAATCGGTTAATCGAATCATTTTATTATACCTTTTCACAGGCTGATTATTGAATGATTGAGGATTTTGTGGTACTTTATTTCCGGTTCATAACCTAAGGCGCTTAATATATTGAAATATGTCTCAACTGTAACGTTCCTTTTGCCCCGTTCTATCCTTGAAAGTTCTTCATGTGAAATGTTCGCAAGCCTGGAAAGACGGGTCT
>Ga0181535_10003018_pt1 | contig 19923 bp, 10 predicted proteins | sample PEATcosm2014_Bin_44_FD_119774 | JGI IMG/M metagenome (GOLD analysis project Ga0181535, IMG submission 119774) | Peatland microbial communities from MTU Mesocosm Facility, Houghton, MI, USA - PEATcosm2014_Bin17_30_metaG | ecosystem: Environmental > Terrestrial > Soil > Wetlands > Peat | place... | reverse complement strand
CACGCCCCAGGTGATGGTGAAGGAGTCGGTCTCATCGGCAACCGTGTATCCACCGGGCACCATGAACAAGGCTTGCGCCGGCTCTTGCGTGCTGAGGTCGGCGAATCGATGAGTCTCGACGCCCGAACGCGGGTCGTCGCGCGTCGAAAGCAGCATGAGCCTGAGCTCCCTTGACCACCAGTCTTCAGAAACCACGCTGAACGGTGCATCGTTGCCCTGGGAGCCAGTAGCATAGACGGTGGTCTGGCGCATCCCTTCGACTACAACCCCGTCAATAGTCTTGGTCCCCAGAGTTTCCGTAGTGACTTCCTGCCCATGCACACTGGGTTTCTTGGCGGCCGCGGGGCGCTTGGGCGCTTGCGCTGTAGCAGCAGCTGCGGCCGCTTCCGCGAACAGCACCGAGCTGACGCCGCCATGAACGTAAACGCGATTGTCACCAAGACTCCCCTCCGGCGGCGGTGAGGCCGCAACGCGGTGCGCCACTTTCTTCTCGACATCCAGCGTATAGAGGTATCCGGCCACCGGATCGCTGATCTGAATCAGCGTTGGAACCTCCTGTGCCACCCGGCCTAAGTGTGTCATCGGCCGCTCCGTCCGCGTGCGGCCCAGCGAATCGCGCCACTCCTTCACGCGCGAGGTGGTCTGAGTGATGTGGACGCCGCTGGCGAGTGTTTGCACGTGCTCGGATATCTCCTCGGCAGAATAAGGTGCGCCCAGTACGGGCTGCAGCATATGCGCCGGCAACTGGAATGTCGCCGAGCCGTGAGTGGCGCCGTCCGGCCCGGTAGAGAACGACGATCTAGCCAGCATTTGCCCACTTGCCGCCGCGGCAAGGAGCAGTAAGAGGAACAGCAAGGCGCAGGGACGTTTCATGCGGGTGCCTCTCAGCTATTTGAGGCCGCGCCTATAAGGTCGGCCCCACCACGAGCTCGAAGTTGCCGATGTTGCCGTTGATGGCGATGGTACACGCAGCCTTACCGCTGACGGACGCGATCCCCGCCGGATAGACGAAGTTTAGCTGATAGATGATCTGGCCGGGTGCGGCTCCGCAATAGGTGACATTTGCTGTGACGCCGCCGATGGTGAGGGCGCAGGTGTTCACCGTCCATGGCAGCGGCACCGCTGGGGCTGGTGTGCCATCGGTGAGGGGCGGACTCGTGGGGCCGAAACCGTTGCCCCATAGCGTGCAATATGCACCGGGCTGCATCCCGTTCGGGCAGGTGAGAATCGTTACGAGGGTGCCGTAAAGGGGACCCGGCACTGCCGCCACGAACCCGAATGCCGATGGAGCCGCGCTCGTGAGGGTAACGGGAATGGGGTTGCTCAGCACGCCGTCGAGCGACACTTCTACATTCAAAGACGTGCCCACCAGGCTGTCCCAAGGAACGGCAAAGTTGATCTGACCCGGAGAAACGTAGGTCAGCGGTGAAGACGCGCCGTTCACCAGGACCTGCACGCCGGACGCGCTCTGGACGAATGCTCCCGAGGAGTCGTCGAATGTCGCCGTGTTCGTAGTAGCCGCCAAGCCAGTCCCGAAGATGCTGGCCAGGCTGCCGGGGGCCAGCACCGGCCCGTAGTTTGCCGCATCCACCACGCCGCCGCTGTTGATCACTGGCGCGGCGGTACTGGCCGCCTGGTAAACACGCACGTAATCGACCAGCATGTCCTGCGGAAACTGAGTCGTGGCGTCAGGAGGTCCCGGCCAGTCGCCGCCGACTGCGACGTTCAGGATGATGAAGAAGGGATTGTTGGGGACGTTGAATACCCAGCCGCTATCCGGCGCCATATCGGTTTCGTAGGCGTTGCCATCCACGTAGAAGGTAATCTGCTGCGATGACCACTCGATGGCGAAGACATGAAAGTCGTCGGAAAGCTTCTGCCCGTTGGGTAACTGATACTGCGCCGTCACGTTGTAACCGTTCGGGCCGTGCAGGCTGCCGTAGGCGATTGAAGGCGTGTAGCCGACGTTCTCCATGATGTCGATCTCGCCGCATGACGGCCACCCGATGGAGGTGATATTGCTGCCCAGCATCCAGAACGCAGGCCACATCCCCTGGCCGAAGGGAAGCTTGATGCGGGCCTCAATGCGGCCATACTCAGCGGCGTAAAGCCCTTCGGTTTTGATGCGCCCCGACGTATAGACACCCGGGGAGGGATTCTCGACGTGAATATCCAGGTGGCCGAGGCCGTCCATCTGGGCATTTTCGGCGGCACTGGTATATGTTTCGAGTTCGTCGTTGCCGCAACAATCGGTGCCCAAATCGTAGTTCCAGTAGGTCGGGTTCGGCTGCGAGCCGGCAGGCCCGTTGAATTCATCGCTCCACACGAGCTGCCAGGCAGAGTGCGCCGGCGCGGTCTGCGCCGCGACGCGGCCCGCGGCTAGAAGGGCCGCGCAAGCGACCGCGAGCAGCGTGCGCATACTTATGGAATTTTGAACCGCGTGATTATTCTGACGGCCGTTCTCCGCCATGGCCCCCTTAACAATAGCGCCAATTGACCCGCAAGTTCACTCGCTAAAACTACCGACGCTGCAACTTTCTTAGAGCGACCGCGGTCAGAGAAAATCTGCGCAGTTCAGCGCCTTCGGACCTAGTGCGCACGGGATCGCCGGAACACTTCGAAACGATGAAGGCGGGGCGAGAGGGCTCAGGTGAGTAGTACTTTTACCGCGAACAGCGCATGGTGGGCGAGAATGAACAGGGTGCGGCCACCGACGCCGCCGAAAACGATGTCGGTCGGACGTTCAGGCACGTCGATCCGGCCTATCTGCTTGCCCGCATGGTCATAGACGAAGATTTGACCGTTTGCAACGTACACATTCCCTTTGGCATCCACAGCCACGCTTTCACCGCCGCGCTCCGCGAAGGGCTGCAAATCGCCGAGCGTGCCGTCAGCATTCACTAACGCTCTGTAGGTGATGTCCTCCGACTCGCTGCTGACATAAATGTGATCGCCGGGAAGGGCACTGATGAAACCGTAAGTGTCCAGATTGTCGGAGAACCGCCACCCCGCGATGGAGTCGGCTCCGCCCTGCTGGAACACGCGTCCCGCGGGCAGGAACACACTGCCATCGAGTGAGACATATTCCTTTGCTCTCGGAGTGGACACATTTTCCTGGAACATCTGCGCCAGGGTTTTGTACGCGAACGTATCGAAGTCCAGTTGGGTTTTGAATTCGCCATTGTTCCAGTAGTTGACTGGCAGAACAGCTCGCGCTCCGGGACGCGGTTGCGTGGGCTGGGGCGCGAGCACGGTGATCTGATCCTTTGGCGATCCCGGACGGAAGGAATACACTGTGCCCTCCGGTCCGGACGAAGAGAGTACCAACAGGTTGCCCGCCTTGTCGAACGCCAGATTCACGGGATCCAGCGGGTTATCGCGCTCGATGGTGAGTCCTTCGGCTGCCGACCACCCATAGATGCGCTGCTCATGGTGATCGACGAAATAGAGCTTGCCGGAAGCATCCACAGCGGCGCCGGAAATGGAAAAGAATCCGCCTTCCAGTTTCTGGACTTTCGCACCCGGCTCCAGCACTGCGGAAGCATGGGCAGGAGCCGGCGCAGGCGGCGCAGCGGGGACATCGAGTACGGCAAACTCGCGTTCGCGCGTCGTTAGATGATGCGTCACATCCTCAATGGAATTCTCGCACGGAAATTTGGTGACGCGTAGAAACGTGCCGCAACCGTTTTGGTCGCATGTGGCATATCCGCTTTCGCCATTGACATGCACGTTGCGGAAGTGAATGCCCGCGGAACGATAGAGGCGAACGGCAGCGGGAGAAGGCGCACGCGAGCGCGTGACGCGGTAGCCGTGATAGTTCGCGATGGTGATGTTCTTCGACCAGTCTAATTCCAGTGACAACGCTTCGGGACTCTCGCCGGACTCCTCTTCAGTCTGCGGCGCATTGATATCCCAGTTTTCGACATGATCGAACTTGATCTCATTGCGAACATGGTGTTCAACGGAAAGCTCGTAGACGTGACCCGGGGTTCGGGTATCGGAGACATAGAATCCTGCTTGCGCGAACGTGTCGGGAGTCCAGATGTCTGCGAATGTTCCACCGCCGCCTTGCGTAACCCAAAGACTGGGATATTGCCCATCCCACCGCTTGCGCAGATCCGGATCGGCGGTGTGATCGCTGTTATACGGATTCGTGCCGCTGCCATGGCCGCCCAGGAAACGCACATCGTCGATCAGCGAAGCGGCGCCCGCACGCCACATGACGCCCACGGCGCGGGGATTGATTCCGCCCGTCCAGACTCCTAAGCCGCTCAGGATATTGGAGCCGCCGGGAGGCGCAGAGATCACCGCCCGGGGCGAACCCACGCCCTGAAAGGCAGGCGTGCCGTCCGGAAGGTCGAACTGAGTCAGGGTGGGATGCAACCCGATGAGCACCGTTTCCGGTTTTAACTCGAGCGTGTCACTGACAATGTATAGCCCGCTCGGAAAGTAGAGCACCCGATGCTGATCGATCGCCTTCTGGATCGCAACCGTGTCGTCGGTCTTAGCGTCCCCGGCGACACCCAGCGAGTGAACGTTCACCCACTCTTCAGCCGGCGGCAGCGGCGGCATCGCGGGAGGCGGTGCCGCGGGCATGGTGCTCAAAGGTGTGGCGTCGTAAATCATGCCCATGGAGCCGGTCATCCCCTCGCCGGGCAGGATGAGTCCAAAGTTGAAATTTGCGATCCGGTACAATGGGCCCCTGCCGTTTACCTTCTTTCCGCTTTCGCGGAACAGCGCAAAGACCGGCACATTCTTCAACACGGCGTTCTCGAAACCGATCTCATTGAGCGGACTGTTCTCACTGCTAATGACCACAACCGAACCGGAGATATTCTCGAAATGGCTGTCCTTGACCCACAACTGGTCGTAATACTGCGGGTCTATATCGATGGCGGTCGGCATGTCGTGGAAAGTATCGCGAATGAGCGTGAGGCCGGCCTCGTGTTCGCGAATCGCGGCCTCGCGCTGCCCCTGAAACTCCGAGTCGATCAGGGTGAATTGCCAGGCGGGCGATGTTTTGTCGGTCAGAATGCCATAACGTCCGCCGTAGAAGTGTAGATCCTGGGCCTCGTTGCCGATCTCGGTGAGAGCGGCGAGACCGGAGCCGATGTGGAAATCCATGTGGCTGAGATACGCGTGCTGGGCGAAGTGGGCGCGGATTGCGACCGCCGCCGGGTTGCCGTCGCCGATCTCGAAATCGATGTTGCTCATGGCCGAGTAGAATGTGCCGGCGCCGGCGTCAGCAATCGCGCTATTGGGAGGCACGCTATCCGGTGGTGGAAACGGTACGCGGAAGCCTCTCCCGCCCGCGCGGCCGGCACGGAAGCCGGTGAACATCACCATCACGCCCACGCCTTTGTCGAAACCCGGCGTGTTGGCCGCCAGCAGGAACACCGGGCGCGTCGCGCCGTAGCCGAAGAGGCGCACCCCTGGCCACACGTAGACGGTGCGCGTCAGCCGGTACCGGCCTGGCGCGACGAAAACAATTCCTTCGCGAGCGTTGTTTTCAGCCTTGTCAATAGCAGCCTGGAGTGCAGCGCTGTCGTCGCTCTTTCCGTCGGCGTGAGCGCCGAATTCAGGGGCAGTCAGATACACTGCTTTGGGGTCGTCCAGCCGCGTGGCGATCGCCGATGCCGCGAAAACAGCAGAAGCGGTGCCATGCAACAGCATGACGAGCAGCAGATTTCTTAGGATGCGCGTTTGCATTGCCGTATGGTTCTGTTCTACCGCAAAGCGCTCACGCAGGCCCCCCGGATCCCCCGTAGACGGAGCACACGGTACTGGGCACGAATTCTTACCCCACCCCTTTTCATGTTTTCGCCGCTTACAACGCTGGTTCGCGGAATTGCACTTCGTGCCACATGATGCGCGTGGAGCCGCCCGAATCGCACCAAGCCTTCGGCGGCCACTGGATTCGCGTGGTACGGTCCAAAGACGACTACCCAGAGTGAGTCTGGACAACGTGAAATGAACTAGCTCGGGAGTTCGTAGCCCACCTGCAAGTTATCATAGAGCTCAAATGCGCTTTCCCCGATCGAGCGGCATCCTGCTTCACCCCACCTCGTTACCTGGTCCTTTCGGGATTGGCGACCTCGGTCCGGAAGCGTGCGCCTTCGTGGATTTCCTGGCTGCCGCGGGCCAGACTCTCTGGCAGGTGCTGCCTCTGGGGCCCACCGGCTATGGCAACTCTCCGTATCAATGCTTCTCCGCGGTGGCCGGCAACCCGCTGCTCATCAGCCCTGAACTCCTCGCGCGGAAGGGCTGGCTCTCCGGATCGGCCCTGGAAACCGTTCCTGCTTTTCTCGAAGACGACGTGGACTTCGCGCACCTGATTCCCCGAAAGACGGCCCTCCTCGAATCCGCCGCCCGCCGTTTCCTGGGTACTGCTTCCGATCCCGACCGGCCGCGATTCGAAGAGTTCTGCGCCCGGCAACACGCCTGGCTGGAAGACTACGCCCTCTTCATGGCCCTGAAGCATCACCATCAGTTTCTCGGTTGGAGCCGCTGGGAACTTGAGATCCGTTTCCGCGCGCCGGGTGCGCTGGCTGCCTGGCGCGAGAAGCTGGCCGGACCCATCGCCATTCAGAAATTCCTGCAGTATGTCTTCTTCGATCAATGGAAAGGACTGCGCGATTATTGCAGTGCCCACCGGGTCCGGATCATGGGCGATCTGCCGATTTACGTTGCGCATGACAGCGCGGACGTATGGGCCAACCCGCAGTTCTTCCGCCTTGACCACGATGGCGAACCGGCGGTCGTCGCCGGTGTGCCTCCCGACTACTTCAGCGCCACCGGCCAGCTCTGGGGCAATCCCATCTACCGTTGGGACGTTTTGGCCGCCGATGGTTACCGCTGGTGGCTGGAGCGCTTTGCTGCTGTTCTGAGCCAGGTCGATTTCGTGCGCCTGGATCATTTCCGCGGCTTCGAAGCATACTGGGAAGTCCCCGCTTCGGAGAAGACCGCCGAGCGTGGCTGCTGGGTCAAGGGCCCGGGCGCCGCCCTGTTCGAGGCGGCGCGGACTACCCTCGGCGATCTGCCGCTGGTAGCCGAGAACCTCGGCGTCATCACGCCGGAAGTCGAAGCCATTCGCCGGCTTTTCGGCTTCCCCGGCATGTCGATTCTCCAATTCGCCTTTGGCAATGATCCGCAAGGTCCCTCGTTCCGCCCGCACAATTACCCTCGCGAGCTGGTGGCGTATACCGGCACGCACGATTGCGATACCACGATGGGATGGTGGAGCAGCGAAGGAGCGGGAGACAGCACGCGCAACATTGAGGACATCCGAGCCGAACGCGAATTCACGCAGCGCTATCTCCATACCGATGGCCGCGAGATCCACTGGGTCTTCATCCGCGAACTGCTGGCCTCCGTGGCCGACACGGTGCTGATCCCGCTGCAGGACGTGCTGGGGCTCGGCAGCCATGCACGCATGAACCGGCCGTCCACGCTCGGCGGCAACTGGCGCTGGCGCTACCGGCGCGAGATGCTGGCGCCGGAACTCGCCGCTCGCCTTTGGGATCTCACGGGTCTTTACGACCGGCGCTGACGCCCGCCGGTCTTACACGCTGCGCCAGTCCCGCCGCCACCAGCAGGAACACGCCGCCGCAGATGACCGCCGCCATGCGGTCATTGCCAAGCAGGTGGATCATGACCCATCCGAAGCCAAGGGACGCTAGGATCTCCGGCGTGACAATAAAGAAGTTGAAGATCCCCATGTAAAGCCCTATGCGGTTGGAAGGCAGCGAGCCGGCCAGCATGGCATAGGGCATGGAGAGTGTGCTGGCCCACGCGATACCCACTCCGACCATGGAGAACAGCAGCAGGTATTTGTTGTGGATCACGGCCACCGAAAGCAGTCCCAGCGCGCCCGTAACCAGACATATGCCATGCGTGCGCCGCCGCGAAAGCGCGCGCGCCAAGGGCTGCAGCGCAAAAGAGAAGGCGAAGCAAACCGCCGAATACATCGCGAAGCAAAGGCCGCCCCATGCGACACCCTCGGCATAGAGCGGCGATTGCGGATCGCTTGCGCCGAAGACCTGGTGCGCGACCGCAACCGGAAAATACAGCCACATGCAAAACAGTCCGAGCCAGGTGCAGATTTGCACCCACGCCAGTTGTCGCATGGTCGGCGGCATCTGCCGGATCGCCGAAAGGATTTCCACTACCGCGGGGCGGCCGGCCCGGCCGGCCGGCGCAGCGGAAGCTTCCGGCGGATACTCGCTCGTCGTGAATATTGTCCACAGCACCGCTGCCAGAAACACGGCGGCGCCCAAGGTGAATGAAAGCTTTACCGCTGCCGGCACCGCATGCGCGGACGCGGCGGCGCCCGATACGCCCGCCCGTGTCAGCAGCCACGGCAGCGCCGACGCAATCACCGCGCCCAACCCGATAAACAGGCTCTGCATGGCGAACCCCTGGGTGCGTTGCTCTTCCGGCAACAGGTCCGCCACAAAAGCGCGAAACGGCTCCATGCTGATGTTGATCGATGCATCCAACATCCAAAGCAGGCCGGCCGCCATCCACAGCGTCGAAGCGTTCGGCATCGCCAGAAGAGCGGCGGAACTGAGAATCGCTCCGCCCAGAAAGTAGGGCCGCCGCCGTCCCAGCCTGCCCCAAGTGTGGTCGCTCAAGTGCCCGATGATGGGTTGCACAATCAGACCGGTGAGCGGCGCCGCCAGCCACAGCAGCGGAATCTGGTCCGGGCGGGCGCCCAAATACTCGTAGATGGCGCTCATGTTGGCCATCTGCAAGCCCCAGCCGAACTGGATTCCGAAGAATCCGAAATTCATGTTCCAGATTTGGGCGAAACGCAGGCGCGGTCTTTCCATGACACCCTCAGCGATAGATCGCCACCGCGTGCGCGGCCAAGGGCACGTCGATGGAGTTGTTGCGCGCCACCACCGGCGGCGCTCCGCCGTAGCCGTCCTCCAGCTTGGCGCCCTCTGCGACTCCGGAGCCGGCCAGCGGAATGTGCAGAGTGACGGGCCGCGGCGCATTGTTGAAAACCACGACCGCGCGCTCGCGCGGAGTCACCCGCGCAAATGCATAGGCGTGGTCGTCCACCAGCAGGTTCACCATCTTGCCGCGGCGCAGTGCTTCAGAGCCCGCCCGCAAACGCGCCAGGCGCTGTAGTTGGGCCCAGAGATTCTGCTGCTCCGCGGTCCGTCCCGCCGTTTCGAAGGCGTTGCGCGGGTCCTCTTTCCAACCGCCCGGAAAATCGCGCCGGTTATCGGGATCGGCGCCGCCCGTCATGCCGATCTCGTCGCCGTAGTAGACCATCGGAATGCCGCGCGCCGTGAGCAGAAAACCGAAGACACGCTCCAGCCCGCTGGCGGTGGCATGCTCCAGGCTCATGAAGCGCGGCAGGTCGTGAAGGTCGACAAAGGTGACCAGCCGGTTTGGGTCCACATACAGCGAATCGTGGGCCAGTGTCTGCGCCAGTTCCCGCGTGGGGGCGGCATCGGTGAACACTTTCTGGATGGTCGCCTGCAGGGGAAAATCGAACAGCGTGTCGACGCCGCTATCGACGCCGTCGAAACGCGTCCTGCCGCCCTGAAAGAAGGAGACCAGGCCGGGGTCGGCATCGAACACCTCGCCCACCACGCGAAAGGCGGGATAGCTTCGCCGGATCGCAGCCGTCCAATCCCGCCAGAAGCGGCGCGGCACGTAGGGCAGCGTGTCTTCGCGAATGCCGTCGATGCCCGTGCGCCCGATCCACCACAGCGTGTTCTGAATCAGGTAGCGCGCCACTTCCGGGTCATCCTGGTTCAAATCCGGCAGGATGTCGACGAACCATCCCTCGAGCGTGCTCCTCTGCATTTCCGGAGTCGCGTGCGGATCGATGAGCGTCCAGGTGCGCCAGGTGTTGGCCAGGTGCCGCACCTCGGTGCCGTGAAACCAGGTAGGGGTGGGTGGATCTTCGACCCAGTGGTGATAAGGGCCGGTGTGATTGGCCACCTGGTCCTGGATGATCTTGATGCCGTGCGCGTGTGCCTGGTCCACCAACTCGCGGAACTGATTGAGGTCGCCGAAGTGCTCATCCACTGCATAAAAATCGGTCGCGCCATAGCCGTGGTAATCGGTGACGGCCTTGTTTTTGTAGCGTTCCCGCTGGTTCAACTGGTTGGCATTGTCGCAGACCGGGGTGAGCCAGATCGCGGTGACACCGAGATCCTTGAGATAGGGAAGATGCTGCAGGATGCCGGCGAAATCGCCGCCATGGTAGTAGCGGCTCTCGGCGCGGTTGTGGAGGCCGAGGCTGACGGCGGGATCGTCGTTTGACGGGTCGCCGTTGGCAAAGCGATCGGGCATGATGAGGTACAACAGGTCATCACTCGAGAAGCCCTGAAAGCGCCCCGCCGGCGCGAGCGCCGCGACCAGCGAGAACGGTGCTTCCGCCTCCCCTTCCCGCGTAGCAATTTCCAGCGGACACTTGCCCGGCCTAGCGGTCTTCGGAATGGCGAGATCGACAAACAGGTGAGTTCCGCTCTGACTCACAGTGACGGGACCGGTGCGATAGGGCGAGCGCACCGTGGCGCCCGTCAGATTCCGGCCGGTCACGAGCATGCGCAGCGTGATCCCTCGCGTGTCGGCGGGCCAGTCTGGCGGTTCCACTTTCGTAACTACCGGTCCCGCCGCAATGGCGAGGCGCAAGGACAACGCCATTACTGGAATGGCGAGTTTCAAGAGGCACCGTGAGTGACGAGGCCGGCCCGAAACGTTAGAAGGACAGGCGTAGAGCAACTGCATCTGGCTCTCGGCTGATTGTAGCGTACTGGCGGCGACCCAAGGCCGGTGACAGGGCCCCCTGTCATCCGAGTTCTGAGCAGTTTGCCAAGCGTGTTGCGGCAGTTTGGGCACTGCTCGCCGCCATCGGGCTTTATGGCGTGATCGCCTTTGCGGTGGCGCGGCGCACCAGCGAGATCGGCCTCCGCATGGCGTTGGGCGCGTCGGGCGGTGCTGTACTGCGGATGGTGCTGCTCGATGCCGGCCGCATGGCAGCCGTGGGCATCGTCATCGGTCTAGGCGCGGCCTTTGCGCTCAGCCGCTACATCGAGTCGCAATTGTTCGGCGTGCGGGCGGCGGACCCGCTCATTTACGTGGGCGCATTGTGTGGCCTCATGGCGGTGGCCGCGCTGGCGGCCATAGTGCCAGCTTGGCGCGCGTCGCGAATCGACCCGGTCTCACCACTTGACCCTCCCCCCTCTGAATCAATTTGGGGACCGGAAGAGGTGATATTTCACCTGTGGTGCGAGATTCGCCAAGCCGCCACGGACATCACTACCTTGCGAGAGCAGCAAGGACGCCGGGATCCCCCTCGACAACGGCTTGATCGGGTGGTACGCATTTGTTATAGAGGCAAGCCAGATGAACAAGCCTGCTGCACTTCTTTTCATTGCCTTCGCGAACAGCCTGCTGCTTGGGCAGACGTTGAGTCGGGGTGAATCCACTTCTCCCGCGAGGACTCCTCTGGTGGATCGGCTCGAACGGTTGTCGAAGAGCTTTCCACCGGACTTAATCGGGCCGATCGCAGCTCCGAGTGGAGCGACGCTGTCGCGATCCTTTTGTGTCTACCCGTTGCTTGACACCAAGTCGCTTTCGGTCAAGCCATGCCGGACGGACTCTCGCAAACTTCGCCTTGTGCCGCCGTTTGAGAAAATCGCGCCTCTGACCAAGCCCGCCACACTTCCCGGCAATATCCGGTGACGTTCGTGTGGCCATCGGTAGGCAATGCTGTTTCTAATAACTACTATTTAGTTGTTAAATGAAACTGCTATATCGAAGCCAGAGATACCCCGTGTTATCCAATGTGGTCCGCAAGTGACAAGTCGACTGTCGTCTGAACCGCGAAAGTCACCGCTACTGCTGTCCCTTTTCTTTCATCTTCTCCATCACGCTATGCATGATCTCCCGCGTCAACTGCATCACCTTGGGAGAGAAATCCGCCATGATCTTCGGCCCTGTTTCGACCATCTTCCGCCCGACAGGACTCTCATAGAACCGGATGATTTCCTTGATCTCGTCTGCGGACATGTACTTGTCGTAAGAGGGAATGACAAGGTCGTAGATTCACTTTCGCCCCCGTTTTTTTCGCGAAAAACGCCCAACTCGGCAGCAAATTCGAAGACGTGAAGCAGTTTTTGCGCACGCTTCCGGTAGCGCGCATGACGGGCGCTCGGTCTGTTCCAGAGAAACGACGCTCAGACAGGTGCAAACCGAGCGTATAAATTGGATTAGAGGAAGAGCTGTGACCACTGGACAGCGGATACTGGCCCTCGCCGCGATCTGCTCGCTGTCAACGATTGGCGCGCTGGCGACCGACGCGATGTTCCGACCGGGTGAACTGTGGCTGGACAACAACGGCGTCCACATCAATGCGCATGGCGGCGGGATGCTGTATCACGAGGGCGTCTACTACTGGTTCGGCGAGTCGTACGACCAGGGAACACGCGGCGTGCAATGCTACTCGTCCAAGGACCTGTACCACTGGAAAGACGAGGGGCTCGCGCTGGCGGCCGTGACGGACGATCCGTCAAGCGTGATTGCACGCGGCAACGTGATCGAGCGGCCCAAGGTGATTTACAACCGCAAGGCCCACAAGTTCGTCATGTGGTTCCATACGGAACTTCGCGGGTACGGCTACGACGCGGCGCAGACCACCGTGGCGCAGAGCGACAAGGTCACGGGCCCGTACACGGTCGTGCGCTCGCTGCGGCCCGACGCCGGCACTTGGCCGCTGAACATGCGCCCGGAAGAGAAGGAAGGGCCGATCCCCGGGGGCGTGCTCAAACAGACGTCTCCTGATTGGCTCGCAGCGGCGATGAACGGCGGAATTGTACGGCGCGATTTCAAAGGCGGGCAGATGGCGCGCGATATGAATCTGTTTGTGGAAGACGATGGCACCGCGTACCACATCCACGCTTCGGAAGAGAACGCCACACTACATATCTCGCGGTTGAGTGACGATTACCTGTCGTTCAGCGGTCAATGGGTGCGCGCGCTTCCGGGCGGCCACAACGAGGCGCCGGCGGTGTTCAAGTGGAAGGGCAAATACTACATGATCAGCTCGGGCTGCACGGGCTGGGCGCCGAACGCGGCGCGCTCGGCGGTGGCGGATTCGATGCTGGGCGAATGGCGCGCGCTAGGCAACCCGGCTCGCGGCACGGAAGAACAGGCCAAGACGACGTTCGAGAGCCAGAGCACCTACATCTTGCCGGTGGCGGGCAGGCCCGGCGCGTTCGTCTTCATGGCGGACCGCTGGCGGCCGCAGGACCACCCCGACGGACGCTACATCTGGCTGCCCATTCAGTGGGACGGCGGCAAGCCCATCATCAAGTGGATGGACGAGTGGTCGCTCGAGTTCTTCAAGTTCCGGAGGTAGCAAGCGACCGTTCGCAAGCGGCTTCATCGCGAAGCACGGAAATGCGCCCTCCGCGGCCCAGCCCTTGTCGACCGCTTTACGTTGTTGCTTGAAACTGCTATGATCGGACGGGAGGTTACTTTGGCCCGCAAACTGAGTCGGAAAGAAGCCAGGCAGATGGCCGCCCAGCGCAAGCGGTTCGGTGGTGGCCGACCCCTCCAGCCTCGTCCCTGCCCGCGATGTGGCACTCCCTGCCCAAGCACGACGCAGGCTGCGGCGCACTGCGTGGGACGAAACGCTGAAGCAACGGTACGGCCCACTGTGGCGCCCCCTCAAGGCTCTCAAGCTGCGAACCCGCAACAGGAGTATCCAAAGTGGAAGTACCACCCCACCAGGAAGGCCATGGTCGTGAAGGATGCCCAAGCCGAAGTCGCACTCGGTGAAGGATGGGGCGACAAACCGATCTAGGCGGTGTGATCTCATTGGGAGGCACCCGCCACTGGCATACTGGGGGCAGCGCGTAATCTGTCCAGCAGCAGCGCCTTCAGTTTGCGCCATTGGTTCGCTTGCGAAACCGTCCTGGAAGAATGGCGCTAGGACTATTGCCTATGTCTCATCTGCCACCGAATCCTTCGCAGAGTCTCGTTAACCCTTGCGTAATCGAACTCTTCTGCATGGAACGGTCCACCGAGCCACCGCACGTAATGCTCGAATTCCTCGTTCCCCGGATCGAATATGACATCCAAGAAATGCTGATAGCCTGACGGCCCACCGACATCCTCTGGCGGGCATCGCCGCTCGCCACCAAGGCAGACCGGGGGCGTTGGAGCTTCGCATGGCAGAATCTTCTCCAGCCGAACGTCGTGCCGCCAGTTGTCGCCAAAATCGTACACGTAAACCAGCGACTCGTTCTCAGCCAAGAGCACGTTGGCGACCGGCACCCGGCTTTCGTCAAGTACGTCGATATCGTCATGGAATCCACGATTGTCCAGGCGTCCCCAATACAACCCGTCCTTCTCGAATTGGTGGAGGTGGCTGTCGGTCCAGCCCATCACAGCTTGAAGTGCGTCGTGAAAGCAGCATAGCGGAATGGTGCCCGGAACCTGGAGTCGCCGCCAGATGGGAGGTTCCATGCCGAGGAGTGTGATCTTTATTTGGTAGATAGTCGCCTTCGCCTCCGCAATGGACTTGTGTTATTGTCCGTCAAAAATGTGATGAACTGGACCTCCGGTTGCTGGTACTTCGTTCCCCCGTTGGTCGTTATCCCGCCATCTCTAACCAACGATCTTGGTGCACGCAACGCTGCGGGCCCGACTGCTTGCGATGGCCCCAGTCTGGTGCTGCTCACTCGTACACCGGAAGCCATGCGCTGCGAATTCAGAACGTGCCCTCTTACCCCCGCTGGCGCCGAATTTGCGCCGCATCCTCCGCTGCCTTCGCTCCACATGTCGGCGGACGGCTATCATGAGGGCTTATGGATCCAGCGCCTTCATCCAGAGCAGTGAGTGACGACGACACCGTGATTTGGCGGTACATGGACTTGGCTAGGTTCGTCTGGACACTGTCCACAGGCGGATTGTGGTTTGCCAAGGCTACTACCCTGCGTGACGATCCATGGGAGGCATTCGGCAAGGTGGAGCGTCTCTCGGGGCAGTTCGCTGGTGGCCGCCCGCTCCGGCCGCGTTCCTGCCGCGATGTGGCAAGCCCTGCGCTAGTACGACGCAGGCTGCGGCGCACTGCGTCGGGCGCAATGCTCAGACAACGGCGCGGCCTCCTGCGGCGCAGGGGTCCCAATCCATGGAGCCGCAACGCGACTATCCAAGGTGGAAATATCACCCGACCAAGAAGGCCGTTGTTGTGAACGATGCCCAAGCCGAAGCTGCACTCGGTGAAGGATGGGGCGACACTCCGACATAGGCGTTCGGAATCTCTTGCACGCCGTTAGCAGATGGTGCAGACGGCGTGGTATCGCGGGATTCTCTGGGCGTGGAAAGCAGCCGGTCACTACCCGGGTGCTTGACTGACTCCGCCGCTCGATGCGCCTGCCGACGCGCGGCGCCGGCGCCTTGCGCGAAGGCCGAGGAAACAAGTATATGGCAACCAATATGCCAGTTGAATCCAGAGGGTCCATCGCGAGGTCCGGTGGGGGTACGGGCCGGGATTGTAATGATGACCGAAGTCCCAAGCCAACATGGCGAAAGATGCGCACGTGATCACGACACCTGCAACAAATGGCATCGCGCGCCGAAGCCATCCGGGGAGCGGCCGCTTGGCGAACATAGGGCAATCTTACTCCAAACAGGAGGGATAAGGGCTCTGTGTGGTGTCTGAAATCTAGACACTACCGGGCTCTGAGTCAGCGAGGTGCACCGCCGCCGAGGCGCACGAACGCGCCGCCTAAGCGCTTGCCTTCCTAGCGTACCGGCTCCTACACAGCCGGACGACTAGAGGCTGCGTGATATCCTGAACCTCCGGTGCCGAGTTTGTGGAATTAGCGCACCGCCGATTGTCTCCCATATGAGATCCCAACCGCCGGGCTCGATGGATCCGAACGATTTCGCGGATGCCAAGTTGGTCGAGCGCTTTCAGGCGACCGGTGAGGCGAGGTGTATCGAGAAGCTCTGGCAGCGGTATTCCAGACCGGTCTACCAGACTTGCCTGGGGTTCTTGAACAACACCGCCGCAGCGGAAGATGTCACGGTTGAAGTCTTTATGAAGGTAATGGATAACCTCCGCGCACAGTATCAGCCCGAACACTTCAAGGGGTGGCTTTTTACCATTGCAAAACACGAATGCATCAACTACACCCAGCGGGCTGCGGAGCGGCTTCGCGGCGGCGATATCGATGACTTGGTTCTTGCTATTTCTAATGATCCTTCTCTTTCGATTGACGTCAGAGGCGTTCTTCGCCACCTCTCAGCGCCTCAGCGTATTGCTATCAAGCTGCTATACGTGAACCGGTACACCTACGAGGAGATTGCGGAGCTTAAAGGTTGGGCCTTGAACGACGTAAAATCGCACGTTCAGAATGGCAGGCGCGCCTTCAAGAAGCTGTGGGATGCGCGGCCGGAAAGGAGGGCCACATGAGCGACAGCGACGATAAGTTCGATCCGTTGGATGCGACGCTGGGCGCCATGCGCCACGGTCTAGGCCCTTGTCCGGATGCAGCGGCGCTGGCCGGCTTCGCCGCCCAATCCCTGCCATCTGACGAGGCCACCCGCGTTCAAGCGCACGTTTCGATGTGCGGAATCTGCGATAGCCTCGTGGAAAGCCTAAAACACTTCGACGATCCACTCTCCGCGCTGCCCGATTGGGCGTCAACGGAACGCCGCCTGCGAGTTAAGGTTTTCCCAAGGCAGCGCCGGTGGTCGTGGCTGCTGCATCCCGCGGTAGCTTACGGAGTAGCGCTCGCTGCAGTAACCGTAGCTTTTGTGCCGGTTCGCCACAAGGCATTTCCAACCCCTGTGTCTCCCGCCCCTGCACAGCCAACCATAGTTGCGCCCGGCACCACAGAGCTACAGTCTTTGCGCACCATCGACCTGAACACCACTCGGGGGGCACGTGTCCCGCACTTCGCTCTAGGCTCGGGCGATAGGTTGGTCCTGCTGTCGTTCCTGATCGATGTTCACCCAGGCTTTCACTACGAAGCCTCTCTCGACGGACGAACGGCTCAGAGCGTGACGAGCAGTGACGGTAAGGGCAATTTTGCCGTTCTGGTGAACCGCGAACTTCTCGGCCCCGGATCTCACGACCTCAAAGTCGCTGAGATCGAGCCGGCATCCGGCAAGTCGGAGCGATCGTTTGACTTTTCTTTCCAGCTTTAGTGGAATCCTGCTTTGCCTTTGGGCAACAGCAGCCGCGGCCGCTTCGACGGTCGCGGAGGACTACGCGCACGGGTTGCAATTGGTTGGCCAGCGGCACGCTGATGAAGCGATACCGATCCTTGAATCGGTCATCAGTCTTGCGCCCGAGTTCTATCCCGCCTACAAGGCGCTGGCCAATGCCTACCTGCAAAAGCACGCGCCCGAAAAAGCGGAAACGTACTTCGGAACTTTGCTTCGCGATCCTGACCGCAGCGCTTTCGCACACTACGCCCTGGCACAGATTGGCAGAGCCAGCTCGAACTGGAAGGATGCCCTTGAACACTATGCCGCTTGCGTTCAACAACGGCCTGACTCGGTTCCGTGCTATGTGCTCCTCGCAGCTTCACTCATGGATGCCACCAGACTGTCCGCTAAGGCTAAGGACCTGGAGTCGCTCATACCGAGGAGCCGGGAGGACCCGTATGCCTGTCTTGCCTTCACCGAGTTTCTACTCGCGCAAAGGAAGATCGGGGAGGGACTGCAGGCCTCCCAAGACTGCCTCACCCGGGCAGAGGCCCTCGGCCAAATCGATCTCCTAGTGGCAGCTCATGACTTGGTGGCGAGGGCATACGCGGACACGGGAGCTGCCCATGACTCGGTGGCGCAGCACCATCTCGAAGCTGCCCGGCTTGCTGCGCAACTCGACGACCCTGAAGCAGCCTTCCATCACAACATGGATGTCTGTATCGACGATGCTTTGCTCAACAGGTTTGCCGAAGCCGAAGAATGCTTTGAACGAGCGTTGACGGTCGCCCGATCACAGGGGAATCGATCATGGCTGGAATACAGCCTCGACAGCGCCATCCAAGCGCACACAGATCGCGGAGAACTCGACAAGGCACTTGGGCAACTTTCGGAAGTCCTTAGCCTCTATCAGGAAGATGATGAGTTCAACAATGCGGCTGGAACGCTGCTTGCGATCGGCAAGATCCATTTCATTAGAGGCGATTTGGCGCAAAGCCGCCAGTTCTACGAGGATGCCTTATCGGTTACGCGCTCTCATGAACTCGGATCCATGAAGGCGTATGTCCTTCGCGAGTTGAGCAAAATCTATTCAGTATCCGGCGATCCGGTCCTGGCCCTACGCTACGCCAATGAGTCGATCTCGGTATTCCGAGGGCTTGGTATGCATCACCAGGCGGGCGCTGGCATCGGCAACCTCCCTGAGATCTATGCTTTTATGGGCGATTGGCCTTCCGCATTACGTTACGCGCGGGACGCTTTGCAAAGCGCTATAGACTGCGAGGACCTGTTGGAGCAGCAAGATACGCTCGCGGTCATCGGCAATGTTCTCCTCGGAATGGGCCGAAACCGTGACGCTGTGCGCAGCTTTCAACAGTCGCTGGATTTGGATGCTTCAACACGTTTCCCACCGTTTCGGCTGGACGCCCTAATGGGGCTGGGGAGCACGTATCTGGCCCTGAACGAGTACGGTCACGCGGAAGAGCGCCTGGGCGAGGGCCTGCAACTGGCGCGTGACTTGGGCAACGTGCGGGCGGAAGCCAACGCGCTCGCCCAACTCGGGCGCTGCTACCGGCAGTTGGGCAGGCTGGACAAGGCGCGCGAGCATTTCGGCTCTGCGCTCGAAACGGCCATCCGGATTCCGCTAGTGGAAGTTGCTTTAGTGGCACAGCGCGGTCTGGCGGAGATAGCGGTGCGCTCTGGTGATTTCCATCAGGCCTTGAAGCATCTCGAGTCCGCCGCCGAGACCGTCGATTCACTGCGCAACCGCATTCCGACCACCGATCTCAAGGCAGATTTCGCCCGCGAGAACGCGAAGCTGTACGAAGACCTGCTCTCCGTGCTCGCACAACTCGACCGTCGCGAGCCCGGCAAGGAGTGGGACCGCAAGGCTTTCGATTATGCGGAGCGCGGCCGCGCACGCGCCTTCCTGGATCTCCTGGCCGAATCGAGAGCGCAAATCACAAAAGGGTTGAGTGCGGATGAGTTGCGGCATTGGAACTCACTCGAAGCCGCTCTTTCGCGCGCCATGGCGGCTCTGGTCGAGCGGGACTCCGAGGCCAACCAGCGGGCCGCATCGCTCGCAGAGCGCAACTTGGCAGACTGGATTACCGCAACTCGCGTCACGAATCCGGAGTTTGAGGCGCTCCGTTATCCGCGTCCTACAAATGCTGATCAAGCCGCCACGTTGTCGGCAACACTGGGCACGGTGATCCTCGAATACGCGCTGGGAGAACACGAGTCATACCTGTGGCTGGTCGCTTCAGGGCGGGTCCACTTCTTTCACTTGCCCGCCCGAGCGGCTGTCGAGCATGTTGTCAACGACTACCGCAAGCTCATCGCCCACCGCCCCCAGGGTGCCCAGTTTGATGCGTGGCAAGCGCCGGCAGAGGTGCTGTACAACATGCTGCTGAAGCCCGCACAGCCGTATCTGTCACAAGAGCGACCTCTAGTCATCGTGCCCGATGGGGTCCTGCATTATCTTCCGTTTGAGACCCTGCGAGCAGTGGGATCGGATGGGCGTCCAGAGTGCCTCATCGAGCAGTTTCCGATCTCGTACATGCCGTCAGTCTCGGTGCTGGCTGAACTCAAACAACGGATGACAGATCGTACCCGGAAGCTCGATCTGCTGGCCTACGGCGACCCTGTGTTTTCGCAGGCGGGCGCGAGATCCTCGCCTTCCATGGATCTTGTGCGCGGCATCTACGAATCTGCTGGTATACGCTTTCCGCAGTT
>Ga0181535_10003017_pt1 | contig 19927 bp, 14 predicted proteins | sample PEATcosm2014_Bin_44_FD_119774 | JGI IMG/M metagenome (GOLD analysis project Ga0181535, IMG submission 119774) | Peatland microbial communities from MTU Mesocosm Facility, Houghton, MI, USA - PEATcosm2014_Bin17_30_metaG | ecosystem: Environmental > Terrestrial > Soil > Wetlands > Peat | place... | reverse complement strand
TTGTTGGCGTCGGCGTAGGTATAGAGCGCGGTGAGCGTGGCGTTGGTCGCGTTTGCGGGATTGACCGGCGCGAATACAGCGGTGCGCTGACTAACTTCGCCCGACGCCGGCGAACTGTAAATATCGCCGCTGCCTTCGGCAACTGAGTAAGCAAACGCATTGGTCAACGCGCTGCTTTGATAAACGGCCGTGAGTCCGACATATTGGATGCGTCCATCGAAACTGTCCGGCGTCGCTTCGGTCACGCTGATCGAGTTGGGCGTGCCATTCGTGAAAAGCATTCCCGCCGGAATGGGCACTGCCACCAGCCAGACGCCATAGCCCGAACCGTAAGCACACGGCGCGTCGCTACTAAACAGGGCGTTCAAGTCACCGGTCGTGCCGAACACGAACGGGTTCGCCGCCGGCAGGTTGGTGCCATTCACCGCGACCGTCATCTGGCAGGTGTAATCCGGCGTGCCACCCCAAACCGTCATGAGCAGCCGACTGGCGACGATGCGATTGCAGGCCGGAACGGTAATGGTTTCCTGGTAGGTGTAAGGCAGGCTGGGCGCGACGTTCAACCAGGTGGGAATGTTCGTCCAAAACAGGCCGCCATTGGCGATGTTGCCCGCTAGCACATTGGTCATGCCCAATCCGCCAAAAGCATAGCCTCCGACTGCCATTGAAAACACCGTGCCGGCATTGCTCGCGCCGCCGGTGGAAGTCCAGCCGTAGAGCGTGTTGTTGGTATAAGCCAGATCGCCGACGGGACTAGAACCGTCGGTGCCAGTGAAACTGTGGAGGAGGTTGAAACCGCTGCCATCCAAACCAATCTTGAACAACGTGCCGAGATTGCTGCTGCCGCCAGCCTTGGTCGTGCCCACGAGAAATGAACCGATTGAAGTCAGCGCGCCGTTGGGATTCGCGCCATTGGTTGCGCCGCCGGTGAAATTAAACAACACGCTATAACCGCTGCCATCAGTGTTCAACGAATAGATGGTGCCCAAGTTCGCCGTGCCGCCAATGCGCGTCGTGCCATAAAATTTTGAACCGACCAGCGTCAAGCCGCCATAAGGATTTGCGCCATTGGTTGTGCCGCCGGTGAAGTTGACGAGATTGGTGTAGCCGCTGCCATCGGGATTGACGCTGAAAACCACGCCATCGTTGCCGGTGCCAATCAAGCTGCCAGTGCCGCCATGAACAGTCGCGCCGTAGAGCACGCCATTGTTCAGCAAGAGCGAACCGCCCAACGGTCGTGAACCGTCATTCGTGCCGCCGGCAAACGTGTGTAAATTGGTAAAGCCGAGGCCGCTGGTGAGCAGCGAATAAATCGAGCCGACGCCCGTGCCCGTGCCGTAGTAGGTCATTCCGTAGAGCGTGGAACCATCCACAATCACGGCGCTGTAAGGTTTGTAGCCGGTGCTGGAAGTAAAGGTGTGCAAGTTTTGATAACCGGAGCCGTCCGTATTGACCGCAAAGACGGTGCCAACGCCGGCTGTGCCATTGGCACTGCCGCCGTAGTAGGTCGTCCCGTAAAGGGTTGATCCGCTCAACGCCAGCGAGCCGAGCGGTTGATAGCCGTCCAGCGCGGCATTGGTGAATGTGTGCAGAATGGCAAAGCCGCTGCCATCCGTGTTGACTGAATAGACCACGCCGCCGCCCGCCGCGCCTTGATTGGCCGTGCCGTAAAGCGTCGAACCGGAGATGACCGGCGCGCCATAATACGGATTGGCTCCGTCCGCGCCGCCGGTGAACGAGTGGAGCACGTTGAATTGGGCGGAGGCGCCGCTGCCGCTTAATGCCAGCAGTGCGGCCGCCATTCCGAGGGAATGAATGTTTTTATTTTTCATTGTTTTGATGTTTATATTGGCTTGCCCTTTTTTGGTTTGAGACGGTGGTCACTTGGAAGCGTCCCACAAATCTTTCGTGGTGATGGTTTCGGCTTCGACATGGCCGTCGCAATACGCAGCGACAAAGCCTTTCTTGGGATGGCGATAGTTCACGTCCACGACGGGGTTGGTGAAGGAACTGCCGCCGCCGCAGTAATACTTGCCCGGAGTGCAATCCGCGAAAATGATCGTGGCTGACGGAAAGTGGACGCGGCTTTCCTTGACGCCATACCAAAAGCAGGATTCGTTTCCCGCGAAATTGAAGACGTTCAAGCCGTAGCTCAGAAAAATGTTGGTGTCCCAAGTCACGGGAATTTTCTGCAAATCCGCCGGGCAAAGATAAACACCCGAAGACTTGCCGATGAACGGCTTGATCAAATCCATCCAGCGGGTGGACGCGTTGATGTAGGCAGGCGGGTAGGACTTGGTTTCGTCGGCGTAAATCATGGTCGCCAGTTCGATCTGCCGGAGATTGTTTTCGCAAGCCGCGCGTTTGCCGCGCTCCTTGGCGCTGGCCAACGCGGGCAGCAGCAGCGCGGCCAAAATGGCGATGATGGCAATCACCACCAGGAGTTCAATGAGGGTAAAGGCAAATTCATGGCTCGCGGATTGGGTAAAGATCGTTTTATCCGACTTTCCGGCATTCCGCATTTCGAGTTTGAGCCAAATGTTCACGTCCTATTGGGGCGGGCCATCTCGCACCGCAGTAATACTTAAATGGCTTTTAGTATTACCAAATTACGGGTGTTACGCAAGCTCTCTCACGTAACACTTTTGCGGCTGGTTTCGTTGAGATCGCCCGTGTTTGGACCAACACACCGCGATAGACTGTTTGAAAGGCACCGGGCATGACTCGACATGGCTGCGGGTTTGAATAGAATGGCGGCATTATGGCAGACGAAACCACCTCCATCACCCGCATCAGTGTGTTTCCTTGCCGTCAAAATTGCTGGGCGATTACGATAGAATGATGGATCAAAAGGGTTGCGACAATCGCTCGCCAGCAATTGCGGACATGATGCGGGCTCAACTTGTGGATCACCGAGAAAAGACCGGACAAGGAGAGATTGCGGGCACCATCACGTTGGTTTACGACCATCACACCAGCCATGTTCAAGAGTCGCTCACGACGATCCAGCATGATCACCACGAGGTGATCATTTCCACCATGCACGTTCATTTGGATCATCACAACTGCCTTGAAGTACTGGTGGTGCGGGGCAAGGCGTCCAAAATCAGAAAAATTGCCGACAGCCTTATTGCCGCACGCGGCGTCAAGCATGGAAAACTGACAGTCACATCCACCGGTAAGGACTTGCCCGCCTGATTGCCCCTTCGAAAAGGATGAATCAACAGCCCGCATTGCTTAGCGAACGATCAATTCTCGTTTTTTTTCTACGGGGGTCTAAATGAGTCCACTAAATTCTCCAGCAGAAGAAATTGTTTATCGAAAGGTGTTGCGCTTCTTCCCGGATGAAGCAAAATCTTGGAAAAACGGCAAGCGGTAGCAGATTGCGGTAACAGATTAATTGGTGAACGTGACAAAAGTTGCGTAAAACCCAAATAAATTGAGATCGGAGCGTAGCTCAGCCCGGTAGAGCACTTGCTTTGGGAATGATAAACGGGTTTTGGACAAACATGGACAAATTGAGAATCCCCTTGCCTCCCAAGCAGAAAATCATTTTTTGGACCTTTCAAATTTGGACCCGAAAAGCCTGTTTTGGACTCCAAAACGGGCATATAGTATAGAACGGCAGTATAGAACGGGGAACTGCGGAAACGTGGACTTTCTTCGGGGCATTTGCGCAATAAACACATTCATGCGACGGTGGAAAAAGTCAAATTTTAGGTTCGTCTCCCCTTGCCTTTTCGCCGGCTTGTGATTGCTGCTCTTGTTTCAATTTATTTGCAGCCTCAATTTCCAACCTGGCTTGGACGAATCCTTTGAGATTGGGATTCAAGCTGGAATTCGAAGAAGTCGTGACGACATGGATTCCTGCGGCGGCGAACGGTGAACTCGCAATGCGTCTGAGTTCGGCAGGCGAAAACTTCATTTCCGATTTCTTCTCCTCAACTTTGAGGGCACGCTTTCGTTTCGTCTTCATGGTGGGGTGAACCGTGTTGTCCGGGTCATTGCGCGATGATTGCGTTGGAAATCTCAATGTCAAGGTGATGCAGGGCGTTGGACGTGCGTTCGCGGTCCGCGAGCATCGGCGGGAGGTTTTTTACGGCAAGCTCATCGGCGGGAACGCCCGGCTTGAGTCCTATCAGGAGACTCTTTTGTGAATTGACCAACTGGCCTATCTGCGTTGAGAGTTTGTTGAATTTTCCCGAAATTTGATCTCTGTATTTCTCGTTGGGGATCTGGTCAAGGCGGCTGAGGTCGTTGGTGACGCTTTGGACACAGAAATTTTGGAATGCATTGAATGCCTCAAATTCCGCACGCACGGCGCTCGCCGGGGTGGGATTGGCAACTTGGACTGTCTTGCCTCCCGGAAGGACATGCACGATTTTGGGAGACGATGCCGGACTGTTATTGGAAATTGGATTCGCAGACATTTGCTGTGCGACCTCCGGTGCGGGAGGTTGTGGATTGGCGATTTGCTGCGGCGGTGCGGGACTCGCTGCCATAGGCGTGATGGGATTTGGGGGCGTTGCGGAAGGCATTACCGCCGGCTGAATCTGGTTTTGAGGCGTGGGCGCTGCGGCACGGGCTACTGGTGCCGGTTGGGGATTTGGCTGCGCGGCAACTGTCGGGTGTGACTTCCAAAACGAACGGACAAAACGTGCGCCGAAATAAAACGCGCTGAGAAGCGCGCCCGCGAAAAACAGAAAAATGATGGCCCGGCGGAGGAAGACTCCAAACCTGGCGGCTTTCAAAAGCTGCTCCTCTGTCAGAAGTCCTCCCTTCGCGGGCGGATCAGGCTCCTGTGCCAGAGCGAAATGTTGTTGTGACGTCTGTTGCTGTTGCGGTTCTGATTGCGCGGGAGCCGGTGTCCCCTTCTGGGATTGCCGGGCTGCCGGAGCCTGCGCTTGCGGACTCGGTGCCGGCGTTGGTTGAACAGGCGTGGTTCGCTGGTTTGTTTGGGAATCGCCTCTCTTTCGAGGGGGTGTTCCAATGATCTTTACGGGTTCACCCACCATCGAGGCGGCGATGTTCTCGCGGGTGGCGGGTTCAATGGACGGGTCAATCGGATGGTAAAGGAACGTCACCTCCGGCGGGACTTTCCCCAAGGCGCAATCCTTCAGGTACACCCGTTCAATTTCGGCATCCACCGCGTCCAGATAGCGCTGACGAATGGCCGCGTCCTGTGCGCTCTTGAGGGACGCGCTGATCCCGTAGCCGATGCCGAACAGCACGGCTATTGGCAAATTGAAAATGGCGAGAAGAACTTCGATTTTGACAAGTGCCAGCGTCTCGTTTGCGTAACGCGGGGTTCCACGACTGCGACTGTGGCTGGTGGCGCCCGATTCCAGACGGGCTTTCGCAGCCCATACATTGGCCAGCCCCACTTTCCATTGAAAAAAGGCCATCACCAAACCGGCGAGCAGGGGGAAGCCACGCCACCCCAACAGATGTTGGTAGCGCTCCAAGCCGGGTGCCAGGGCCACCCAACCAAGCAGGAAACTGCCGGGTGAAATCATCCAACCCAAAAAACCGCAATTGAGCCAGATGATGGAAGCCGGGATGAAGTCACCGTAATTGTAATGGCGCTCCCCCATGCCAACCCTGAAGAAAGGCTCGGTCGCAGTCCCCAAAAATTTGATGAACCACTTGCCTCCCTCGCCCGCCGCCTTGCGGTTGAATTTGTTTACCTGGTCTTCAAAGTATTTTCCTCCCGGGAAATCCGGGAAATTCGGGCTTCCTATGAAGCTGTCGCGTTTAGCAGTGTCTTTTTGTTCGTCCATAAATTTATCTGGGCTCCTGCGCGAAGGTCCGTTTGCAGAATTGTTTGCCGCCGTTGATCTCGAATTGGTGCGCCAGCCAGAGGATCACCGCCTCGCAGGTGCCATCCCCACCCTTCTTGAGTTTGCTGAATTCCTCCGGGCGCATTCCGAGTTTTTCGGTTTCCTCGATGGAGAGGTTGCCAACGCAAGACCTCCCTTCCGGCGGTTGGCCAAAGATGAGGCTGGAAAGGGAATAGTCTTTTTGCGTGAATCCTTTGAAGAGTCCCCCGGCCGAGAAGTGCCGCTCCTTGACCACGCCGATTTTTTCGGAGGCCCAGTTGTTGGTCTTGGGGTCCCCGTTGGTGTGGAAGATGAGGGTATTCATGGACTCGAAGACCGAGTGGACGGTATCCTCGTTGTGGCCGAGGCTCCCGAAATTACGAAGGTTCTGGGACAGGATGACGTGACAGGCGCGGCAATCGCGGGCGGTGGGCTGGAATTCCCGGTCATATTCCGAAAAGAGAAGGTGTCCTTCGTCCTCCCATAGGAACACAGGACGGGCGGAGCTTTTTCCCTTGTCGGCGCGCCGCTCAATCGCCTGTTGGTAAAGAAGCTTCCAGAGAGATTGCACCATGTATCCGCCCCGGACACTGGCCTTGAGAGGGAAATCCAGAATGACGATCTTCCCGGACAGGATCATCTCAGGGGTGAGATTGGTTTCCATGCCAATCATCTCATAGATGCCCCGTCCCTTCATCGTGGACGCCATCGCCTCAAAAGTGGCGATGACTCCGCCACGGGTGATGTCGGGAGTCTTGGGAAAGGCAATGGTCCAGTAGTCCCAGACTTCCGGGAACACCAACCGGTCCTGATCGGTTCCGTTTTTGAGATTATCACGGGCGCGGTTGAGAATCTCCGTGAAATACCCCCTCCCGAGCCACGATTGCCCCACTTCTTCGGGAGCACGAACGAGGAAGCGGCTGAAGCTTTTGACCGAAATTGGTTCGTTGGCAATGGTGAAAACCTCAATCAGGTTTTTCATCAGGGCGTCCGGGGCCTGCGTCCAGAATTGGTCCTTTGACTCCCCGCCGTCGGTGCGCGAAAGGGCACTGGTGATGGCGCGGAACAGTGCCAACAAATCATCTGTCTTCGAGACACGGTCTCCGGGGCGCTGCACCTCGTATTGCAGGACATTCAGTTTGTGTCCGCTCGCGGGGGTGACGTGGATGCAATCGGCGCTGCGCCCGCTCCGTTCGCACAGGCGCAACCAGCGCTTTGCCTCGTCGGTCTTGGCGGTCAGCACAAGCCCGCCGTAACCGGATTGGAGGAGGGTCGTCGCGATGGCGGAGCCGCTGCCGCTGGTCTTGCCGCTGCCAATGCTGCCCATGATGAGCACTCCCTCGCTCGCATCCCGGATGGTCCAGACATCGGCGGTGCTGTCCGAACGTCCAAAATTGATGAGCGGCGAGGAGTCATCCCATTCAATTTCATCCGGGTTCTGGATTTCAAAGAGCTTGGGGTCAATCTGGGGTGCCGGAGGTTCAGGGGGCGCTGAGTCTTGGGGTGCCTCCTCCTTTGGGGTGGTTTCCTGTTTCGGCAGTTGCTTGAATTCCAAGAGGAATTCCCCTGCGGTCAGATCCCGTTGCTTCGCGGGCGCGGCAGGCTTTTCCGCCTGCTTTGGAGAATCCTGTCTGGGAGTCACCGTGGCTGGCTTCTGTGGTTTGGGTGGTGGCGGCGGTTGGCGGGATGGTTCGAGTTTGTTCGCCCTGCGCAGTTCGTCGTTCAACGTCCGAAGTTCTTGAGGCTCGGTCAGCCGCCGTCCCTCAAGGTAAATTTCCACCCGTTCGGGGGGAAGGTAGTCTGCATGGATCAACAACCGCCGTTCGTTGTCCTCCTTGCCGTCGAGATTGTGTCCGTCCAGCACCTTTTCAACGAGAACATCCTCGCCTCCCCCCTTGGGATATTCTTTGAAAAGTTCAATCAGGTATCCGGTATTCTTGGCCATTGCGTCGGCCAAAGTGGCGGCGAGGCTGCCACGACGTTCGCCGGGAAACGAGAAATCTCCCGCCCGGTTCTCCATGCCGGCGCAGGCGTATTCCAGAAACAAAACCGAAAGGGCCTGGGCTGTCTTTGACCAGGTGAAGCTGAACCCCTTCGTGTCCCGCTGCTTGATGTAAGCCTCTTTCCGGCAGGCGGGATGGGCATGGAACTCGGCGTGGTAGAGCTCGCGTTTGGGATTGTTCCAGAATCGCAGGATGAGAAGCGGTCTTTGGTCCTTCGGGGGAGACTCCTTCCCCCCGGCAAACAACTCGGTTGCCGATTTGGCGACGACTTTCTGGGCGGATTTTCCAGCCGCTTCCATACAAAATTTTGTCAGGCTCCCCAATCCCGGCGCATTACATTTTTTGTCATTTTCTTGGCTTCTGAAGCCTCCGAAAAAACCTCTGAAAACAGTCCGGAAAACTCCGCAAAAAGTCTGGAATCAATGATTTGCGAATTTTGCGAAAACGGCAGCGTGGCCAATCACGGCCACAAAAAACAAACAACAAAACGAACATGAGAAACATACAACTGCCGTCCCCCGAAACCATCAAGGCCGCCCAGGTCGAACCTCTTCTTTACGACATTGACCAGACTGCCGCCGCCCTGAACTGCTGCACCAAATCCGTCCGCCGGCTCATACAACGCGGACTCCTAAAACCGTGCTCGGCCCTCCGCAAAGTGCTGATTCCCCGAAAGCAAATCGAGGACTTCATCAAGGCCACCTGTGGCACCCCGAAACCCTTCTGCTGAGGCTGACGCCATGCGCACTGAACGCTGCCGTTTCTGCCCGCTGCTGTGCAGCGGGGATATGTCTGACATGATTTTGTCGCGTTTTTGGACACATTTCTGGCTTTGGATTTCCGAAGTCATTTTGGAACTCGAAATGGATGTTTTTTGGACTTCGTTTTCTGAGATGGCGGTCGGATGGATTTTTGGTTTGCCATCTGGACTAAATCGTCAAAGAAATATTCTACCACTTCGAGTGTAGTGCATACGTTTTGCACATATACTTCGGTGAAAGAGGTGGTGGGATATTTCATCGAGCTTAAGACCCCAGAAGCGTACTATTTCGACTCGCAAGAATTTACGGGTTTTTGGGTGGGGAAAACTGCCGCCCTCCTCGGACTGGAAGGCCGGGTGGACTCGCAAAGCTTCGAGCGTCTCTGCGCGAACCAGCACCCGAAAACGGGCGAACCTCTGACGCGAATCACGCGTGAAGGCCGGCGCATCGCGCAGGACCATACCTTCGGCGTGCCGAAGTCGTGGTCGCTGGGGTACGCCTACACCGGCGACGAACGGTTCATCCAGGGACTGCGCTACGCGGGCGGCGAAGCCATGAAGGCTCTGGAAGAGCTTATGGCGACGCGGGTGCGGAAGAACGGTCAGGACTTTGACCGGCCAACGGGCAACCTTGTGGCGTCGGAACACATTCACCTGACGACGCGTCCGGTGGACGGGTTACCGGACCCGCACTCGCACGTCCACTACGTCATTTTCAATGTGACGTATGACGCCGTGGAAAAGGAGTTCAAGGCGGCGCAAATGGGGGATGTCGTGGATCACACGGTTTACCTCGACAAGGTCTTCCTGACATCCTTGGCCCAGTACGCCAAAAAGGTGATGGGGTTGGAAATCGAACCAACGGAACATGCCTTCGAGATTTCCGGCTTCACGCGTGAATTGAATGAGCGTTACAGCCGGCGGACGGCTGAGATCGAGGCAACGGCGGCGCGGTTGGGAATCACGGACCCGGCGCAAAAGGCAAAGCTCGGGGTGATGACGCGTGAAAGAAAGGCCAGAAGCCTTTCCATGCCGGAGTTGAAGGAGTTCTGGTTCAACGGGCTGACTGAGGAAGAGAAAAAGCCTTTTAAGGCCCTTGAAACGCGTCTGGCGCGGTCCCGTGCGGGCGAATTAACCGAGCAAATCACTTTTACGCCGGACACAGCGGAAGCGGTGGCGGCGGAGGCGGAAACAACTTCCGATTTGCTTGGGCGTCAGAAGACAGCCAAGGGAGACGGGAAGCGCAAGCGCGAATCCATCAATATGCGGACGCGGCCCCACGAGATGGACGGAAAGGCGGCGGTGACGGTGACGGAACATGACAGGCGGGCGGTGGCTTTCGCGATGCGGCACATTTTCGAGCGCCAGAGCGTGACAACGCTCCGCCAGTTGCAGGCGGAAGCCTTCAACGGCTGGAACTGCGGGCTGGCGACGTGGCAGGGAGTCGAGAAGGTCCTCGCGGAGACTTCCCTCCTCCGTAAAGAGATCGGCGGCAGGATGTACATTTCGACCAAGGAAGTTCTGGACGAGGAAAACCGGATCATCGAACGGTGCCTCGACGGCAAGTGGAAATTCGAGCCGATGAATTCCTGGTGGGCAATCCAGGAACAGATGTTGAACGAGCAGCAGCGGAATGCGGTGCGACATGTCCTGACATCGCGTGACCGCGTGATGGGAATCGCGGGGCTCGCGGGCACTGGAAAAACAACCCTGCTCCAGGAGTTGCGGCGGGGACTGGAAGCCAACGCGTGCCGGATTCTGGCGCTGGCTCCGTCGGCGGAAGCATCCCGCGAGAGGTTGCCGGAAGTCGGGTTTGAAAACGCCGAGACGGTGGCGCAACTTTTCGCGTCGAAACAGTTGCAAGCCCAGGCCATAGGGGCGGTGTGGGTGATTGACGAGGCTGGTTTGCTTTCGACGAAGGACGCGGACCAGTTGCTGGCCCTCGCGGAACAATTGGACGCCCGTGTCGTGCTCATAGGCGACACCGGGCAGCATCGCCCCGTGCAACGCGGGCAGGCGTTTGATCTGCTGGAAAAGTTCGCGCATCTGAGTGTTGCGCGCGTGGATGAAATCCAGAGGCAAAAAGGACGGTACAAGGATTTCGTCAAGCGCGTCGTGGCAAAGGATATTGAAGGAGCGTTTGACATTTTGCAGGAAATGGGAGCCGTGAAGGAGATGTCCGTCGAAGAGCGGCAGCCGGCCATCGCGGAGGATTACGTCGGCGCGCTTGAGCGCGGAAAGACGGCGCTGGTCGTGGCCCCCACGCACAAGGAATGCGAAAACGTGACGGAGGGAATCCGCAGCCGGCTCAAGGAGCGCGGGCGGCTCAAGGACTCCGTCGAGTGGGACACCTTGAAGGACCTTTCGTGGACGGAGGCAAAAAGGGCATTTTACAAGAGTTACGACAAGGGCCTCGTCGTGCAATTCAACAAACACACAAAGGGCTTCAAACTCGGCGAGCGTGTCGAGGTCATTGACGTGCGGGATGAGGTTGTTCGTGTGCGCCGCAAGAGCGCGCTTGCTGACAAGATCAAAGCCTTGCCACTAAACGAGGCGGCGAACTTCAATGTGTACGAAAAGCAAAAGACGGAACTATGCGAAGGCGAGCACATACGCATCACGATCAACAGCCGGACGGTGGACAACCACCGCGTGAGCAACGGCAATGAATACAAGATTGATTATCTGGACCCGAAGGGGCGGATCGTCCTCGGCAATGGCTGGCGGCTGGATAAAAACTTCCCGCACATGGAATACGCCTACACCCTGACCTCGCACTCGTCGCAAAGCCGGTCGGTGGACTGCGTGTACCTTGCGCAGACAGCGAAGTTCTCGGCCCCGGCAATGGACCACGCGCAGCTTTATGTGTCGGCGTCACGGGCGCGTGAGGAGATCAAGATGTATGCCGACAACATTCCGCTTGTCAAGGAACTGGTCTCGCGGGTTCGCGAGCGTCCGATGGCAATGGAGGTGTTTTGCAAAGACAATGGAAACGGGGCGCTGGTGACTGACAGTGACGAGCACCTCACGCATTCATCAGAAACGCTGGGGGGAACGCGTTTTCTTAATGTGGCGATTGTGGAGGAAATGGAACGCTTGCGGAAAAAACAGCGGAAGATCCAAGAGGCGAAAGCAGTTGGAATGGGTTGGTACTGAAATGCCACCGGGAAAAATCCTCCCGACCCTTCCAAGGCACGCGCCACAGGCGGAGTTTAAAGCGACGATTTGCCGGCGGCCTTTGCTTTGGCCCAGCGGGCCTTGGCGGCGGCGGCAATGGCAGCCCTGCCTGCGGCACTCATCTTGCGTTTTTTTCGGGCCGGCTTGCCATCAGTCACCGGTTCTTCGGCGGCGTGAACTTTCGCCCAACGGGCTTTTTGCGCAGCGGCGATTGCGGCCCTGCCTGCGGCGCTCATGCCGCGTTTCGCCGGTTTGTCAGAAACGGCAGTGACGGGTTTTGTGCTTCCAATGATCCTGGCCAGCCTGCTTTCGAGTGTGGAAATTTTCTCTTTGAGGCGTGCGGCCTGTCTGAGTTGTTTCGGTGACAATTCCAGTAGGGAGCTCATGGTTGCGTAATGATGTGATGAAAAAGGCCGAATACAAGCAATTTTGGGTAAATTGCTAAGGGTTCCCCCCAACCTCCCCTGGAGGCGGTCCGCTTACGGGACGACATTGATCTGGTCCGGGGAATCCAAAACGATTTCCGGTTTGCCGCGATACTCGGTGACGGTACCGGTGATTTCGACATTCTTGCCTGCGTATTTTTGCAGGTCGCCAAAGGCATCGAGATTGTTCTGGAAGATGACGGCGGTGAACGGTGAATCAGGAAAGCGCTTGTCGAGGTTCAGGAACGCGACGGTTCCCCTGCTGCTGACCTGCGCGACTTTGCCGGTCACGGTGAGCGATTCGTTGTAGTGCTGGCTGGCCTCGGTGGCAGCGATTTTGCGGTTGGCAGTTGCGGGGGATTCGGCAACGAGGTTTGTCATATCCGCCGTGAGTGCGGCGGGTTTGCCGGCGGCGAGATACTTCTGAATCTCGTCGGCGAGCCGGTAGCCGGCGAGCGCGGCCTGTCGCTCTGCGACAGCCTTCGCGGCTTTCGTATAGCCGTCAGGCAACGGCGGCGCAGTACCGGCCTCGGTGCTGCCCTGCAAGTTGCCATTCAAGTAGCCGTATTGGATGGCAAGCTGGCGGCTTTCGAGGCTCCAGGATTTCGGCGTCGTGTTGGTCTGCAATTCGGGCAGACCGACGCGGGGAAATTGCGCGTCAATCGTGACGGCGTATTTCCATGCCGACTGGGCGTTGGCGGACGTGCCAAGAAGGCCATCCCAGATGCCGTGCAAGCGGACGCCGGTCCGCGCGGGCTTCACGAAAAAATCATTTCCTCCCTTGTCTCCCTTGGGATACCCGTCGCCGAAATACGATTCGCAGTGAAGCGGTTGGTGGATGTCGCCAACCAGATGAATCAGATAGGACAAATACACGGCGCGGATTTCAGGGCTGGCCTTGGCGTCGCTCAATGTTTTTTCACATTCGGCGATGCCGTAGAGGACGTTGTCCGTAGGGCGCGCATCGGGTTCAAACGCAAATCCCGGCGGGCGGAGCGGATAATCAATGAAGTGCCAATCCGGGTGGTCATATTCGTTCCCTTTGCGCCGGATTTCATCCGGCCAGGTGCTGCTGCGCATGAAAATGAACGTAGCCAAATCAACATTGGGGCCGGGATGGTAGGCGTTGGCCCATTTGGAAAAATCAGGATGCGATTTTAAAACGTCAATAGCCTCGGCTTTCAATTCCGGCGAAAGGTGGCCGAATGCCTCGGCGGCAATGACCATGTGGCCGGCGCCACCCCACGCACCGGCATTAAACGGGAAAGCGACAAGGGCAAGCGCCGCCGATATGACAAATAAAATCCTGTTCACAGTATACAACTAGCGGACGGGAGCGCATCCGCAACAAAAAAGAAAACCCGTGTGGTTTAACCACTCCATCAAGGCTTTGCCAACAACGTCTTGCTCGGGCAAAAGTCAGACAAAGCCCTGATGAGTGGGGTGGGATTAAAGATTCTGGCCTTTTGTCTTGTTTCTTCGGCGGTCACTGGCCCGTAGAGATTTAATCTCCTCAGCGGTGATCTGGGCTGTCTCCCCCAGCCTCTTGAGCCCAACACGCAAAACATCCGTGACGGTGGCACGTTCGCCCGTCTGCGCAAGGGTGCGGTTTATGATCACATTGATTTGTGACAGTTCGCTTGGAATCAGGCGGAGACTTTGCCGGGACTCAATGCAAACAGGAACGACAGTGCTTGCCTCGGGAGCTTTCGGGACCTGGACCGGAGCGGCGATGGTTGTTGAGAGGATCGGTTGCGGCGCAGTCGCGGCGGCATTTTCCACATGCCTGCTGATGAGTGAGCGCAACTGCTCCCGCGTGGAGGTCTTGGCACCTTTCGTCATATATTCATATTTTCCTACTGTCATAAATTATCTCGGGAGTAGTTTGGCGATTTCGATTGCCACTTTAATTATCTCCTCTTTGTGCGGTCCGGGGATGCCTTTCAGACTGGCGATTTGGGCCACTTGAAATGAAGTTCGGCGGGTGAGAAAGTTTTTTAGTGTGGGAAACGGGTATTCCTGGGCAATACCGGCCATTTCATTAAAAAATCGGTTTGTGGTTTGTACAAGATTGAAGAGTACGCGGGTCTCCCCTCGCCTTTCGTCCTGGATGCGTCGCGCGGTGGCGGCAGTGGTGGCGAGATCAAGCGGGCTTGGCGTCGTGACGAGAATGACGAGATCGGCGGAGCGGATGGCGTCGAGCGTTTCCGGGGCGGCGATGTTTGGAGCGGTGTCCACGATAATGATCTGCCCTTCCGTGCCGGTCAGGAGCCCAAAGACATTGGCGGCAGTGGTTGCGCTGCCCTGCGGGTCTCGGTCCTCGATGGAAACTGAAAAGCCGACATCCTTGAGGGTGGCGGCGAGCAAAGTGGCGCAGGTCGTTTTCCCTACTCCACCCTTGCCATTAACGAATGCTATGCGTGTCGTCATATTGTACTACTTTTATATCCTCCTATTGTCTGACGGTTCGTTTCTAAAGCAGTTTTCTGAAGGGTGTCAAGTCGTCTGACGCGTTTTCAATTGGGGATATTTCGGATTTGTCATACTTTCATATTTTCACACAGTATGAAGATAGGACGCAGTAGAGCCCGGCATTTCGCGTACACAGGTTATTGTCGTAGGACAATAGGATAATATAACAATAGAAATGTACTGTTAGCACCAAGAGCGTCGGCAAAGTGTTTAAAGGGAAAGCCAAAGTGCCGGAAACACAGCGGCATACTTTCAGACAATATGACAATATGATTTTCATGTCAGCGACCGGTAGCGCGAGTGGGGGCCAAAAGTGGAGGAAAGCCAGGGGATTCAAAGGCGGCGTGATTCATGCCGGGAGGTCGTAAACAAAAACTTGGGTTCCGGGGAGGGTTTCGATGATGAGCGGTTCAATTTGTTCTCACTTTCCGCGGCCAGTCCGCAACCTACGCGCGGCATGTGAACGCTTGCCCGCAACTGGTGGGCGTGCAATCCCAATTCCTACAAACATTCCAAAAGAGCTTCGTAGCGGATGGGCGGCACGTCGCCACGGGCATAGATGTCCCCTGGGTTACCATGTTTGCAACCCAAATGGTTTTGTCCACCCGGACCATCTGCACCATGCCAAGTCTCAATGACTGCCGGGCGTGAAGGCGTAAGAATTTTGCTCGTGGTTGCGGCCAGCGTTTTGAAATTGCCAGAACAGAGCCTTTGCCCCATTTGCCAACGTCGTTGCAAACATGGGCGATGATCTTCCTGTCATCGCCAACGAGCCGGGTTGCATCGCCGGCGAGGTATTGAATGGACATGGCCAGATCGCGGGTTCATAAAACATCTATGACAATTATATTGGCAATGCAACCTGCGAAACATCTGATGAACGGTCGCGCGGGGGAGAAAAGCGGCGGATTCCAAAGGATAAATCCTTTGGCGCGGGCCTGGGCTGGCGGGAAGCCCAGCCGAAAACGGACAGCCCCCGGATTTGGACCGGGGGCTGCTTTTGTATTGGCGGGCTTGGGAGCTATTCGCTCACCTGCCAAAGTTTAATTCTCGGCTGCGGGTGCCTCCTCGAATTTGGTGCCGAGAATAAAATCCGCCGCTTTCTGCGCTTGGGCCGCCGCTTGCACGATGAGCTTGCGGTCGTTCTTCAACGCCTCAAGCCAGTTCTGCAAATAGGCGGCAGAGTTGTTGATGGTGCGCTCGGTGATTCCGGCGACACCGCAAAGGAATGCCGCGCCCATTTCGGCAATGAGTTCTTCCTTGCTGTATTCTTCCGAGCCAAAACTGTCCGCCTCGGTGACGGTCGGACGGTTCAGACGATGGGCCGCGCCAGTCGCGTGCGTGAGTTCGTGAAAACAAACACTGTAAAACTCTTCTTCACTGGTGAAGCGTTCGTGGTTGGGCATTCCAACAAAATCCTCGGAAGGCGAATAGAATGCTTTCGCCATGCCAAATTTAATTTCGGGACGCTGAGGCATGTTGGCGACGATCTCGGCGGGCTTGGTCGTCGGTGCTTCCGGTGTAGGGTCGGGGAGTTCGTTCAGTCCGTCCACCTGGGCCACGTTCCACACATGGTAGTAGCGGAGCATGGGAACCTTTTCAATTTCCTGCGTGACCTTGTCTTCAACTTCAAGCTGTTTCCAGAAAACCACCGGGCAGGCTTTCTCACCTTTGCGGATGTGCGCGCCTAATTGCTGCGCTTGGTGCCACGTCAGCCAAAAGGGCGACTCAAAGAGCATGGAATGGAGGAGGAAAACATTCACGCCGCGATAGGGCTTCTTTGAAACCAGATTCCGGGGAAACCCGCGTTTGACGTTGAACGGCTTTTGCCAAGGAACGGTGCCTTGCTCCAGCAGTGCAATGACACGTTCGGTGATGATGTCATACACTGTGTTCTTGTTGGTTCCGGTGCTGCCCGTGCTGAACTGATCGGGCTGGTTCTGGAGCCTGGCGTTTATTTGGTTTTGGTGATTGGTATTCATAGTCGTTTTTTTTACTGTCCGTGCTGATCGGTTTTGGTCTGTTGGCCTTCACCCAAAGAGCCCGCTCCGATGGGCGGGTAGCCAGGATTCCTTCCAAGGATGGCGTCACCCCCCGGAGGAAAATGGCGGGCGTGTGAGGCCAACGGAACAAGGCCGTGAGGCGCGGGAAAAAAGCGACATGAATAAAAACCAAGCCCAAAACAATGTTCCCAAGCACTTTCCGCGCAGCGGGCGGGATTGGCGGATTTCCTGGCCTTTGGTCAGCAGGAAATCTGACAAGGCCGTTTATCGGTGCGCGCTTGTGAATTTAAAATGACGTGAGCGAAATGGAGCGTTTGGGATGGACGCCCGCGTAGGGGAAAGGGTCGGGGAGCGGACAGAACAAAGAGCGGAGTGGAGCGGCGGCGTTTAAAATTCAGCAAGGGCGCATCCTCGGGGGAGCCAAGTCTGCCGTGTTTGGCGGCGTAGTCTGCAAGGGGAAGCCAAAGCCGGCAGTCTTGGCGACAGGGAAAGATTGAAAGTGGGAATTCCAAAGGGCACCCCCTTTGGCGCGGGTCTGGGCCGGCGTGAGGCCCGGCGTTAGTATTTTTTCGGAGAGGGCGGTAATCCAGGTGGATTTCTCCTGAGAGTCTGTTTTGAAAATCCAAAAAAACCCGATTTTCGGAGGGGGTTTGGGCGATTGTTCGACAATAAAAATGCATAAGCACGCAATAAGTTATTGACAATGCCGTTGGCTTAGTTCGGCCATCTTTAAGCGGAAGCTTCCGTTGAGGCGATGAAAAACGCTACCTACGGTTCCAGTTTGACCGACGCCCAATGGGAATATCTCAAACCCATGCTGCCCAAACCTTCCAAACGTGGACGGCCCAGAACCGACCTGCGGCAGGTGCTTGACGCCATCTTCTACGTGGTCAAAGGCGGCATCCCTTGGCGGTATCTGCCGGCCGGCTTTCCGCCCTGGCAAACCATCTATGGGGTCTTTCGCCGATGGAAAGAAAATGACTTCTGGCCGGCTCTTAACAATGCTTTGCGCGTCTTGATCCGTAAGGACCAGGGCCGAGGAGGCCAGCCTTCGGCCGCAGTGCTGGACAGCCAAAGCGTCAAATCCGCTGGTCACGGAGGGCCGGTCGGCTACGACGCCGGCAAACACATAAAGGGTCGCAAACGTCATTTGTTGGTGGACACGCTGGGCTTGTTGCTCGGCGTGATAGTTACCCCAGGCGACACCACCGAGCGTGACGGTGGCAAAGCGGTCTTGAGCCGGGTGTTGATTTGGCTGGCCTCGCTGCGCCTCTTGTGGGTCGATGGCGGATATACCGGTGATCTCTTTGCTAAGTGGGTCAAAACTCTGCGCGCCAAGCTGGCAGTGGAGGTGGTCAAACGCTCGGATGATGTGCAGGGCTTTAAAGTGCTGCCGCGTCGTTGGGTGGTTGAACGTACTTTTGGCTGGTTGATGTACCAGCGCCGTCTGGTGCGTGATTATGAACGTACCCTCTCCAGCGCCGAAGCCTGGGTTTATATCGCCATGATTCGAATCCAAATCCGCCGTCTGGCTTGATTTTATATCTATGCCCATTTTTAAAACAGACTCTGAATGCTTCTGGTCGGCTAAATTCGCTGAGTTCTGTACAGTTGCGCCGCTTCCACTGCGTGGGAGCGGCTTAATCAGTGACATCCTTGTCTTCAAGCAAGGTATGGAAATTATCCCACATGGGCTTCAAATCGGGGTGGTCACTGCCGTTTATACGAACTGTTTCCCGGTCAATGGCAAAGGCGCGTTCAAACCATTTCGCGGCCTCCTTGTATTCGCCAAGCAATGAAGAATACCGGGCCAGATTATACGGCACCCGCCAACTGTCAGGGAAATCATTGAAGACGACATATAATTTTGAGTAAGCCTCTTTCAATTTGCCTTGAGATTTTAATGTCTCGGCTTGATATAACCACCCGCTGGGCAGGTAGGGATCGGCTCTGATGATCGCTCGCGCGATTTCTTCGCACATCATCCATTTCTTTTCTTTGGCCCACATTTTCCAGCGGAATTCAAGAACATCGGTATGTTTGCGAAAGGTGGGTGCGATTTTGTCGAGTTCCGCATTCGCTTCAAGATGGTTGCCAAGTTCAAACCAACCTGCGGCGGCTTGCAAGTGCATTGAGTCTGGCGGTGTGAGCGGTTTCACCCGGCAAGTTTCGACGACATGGGTTTTCGCGCAAGTTGAAATTCGGAGCGTTCCGTCAGGATTAGCGGAGAATTGCTTTGGCGTTTGGGATTGCTGAAATTTTCATTTCCCGACCTGCGTGGTAGAACTATCCTCGAACCGAGCAAAACGATGGATGCCAGCAGAAAAGACGTCATGTCACCACGGGCCTTTATCAGCCACGCCTCCGAAGACAAGGACAGGTTTGTTCTCGACTTCGCGACGCAACTGCGCGCGAAGGGAATTGAGGCATGGCTTGACCGTTGGGAGATCAAAGCGGGCGACAGCCTCGTGGACAAAATTTTTGAAGAGGGGATCAAGAACGCCGAAGCGTTCATCGTGGTGATTTCGTCGCACAGCATAAACAAGCGATGGGTGCGTGAGGAACTGGATTCGGGCGTGGTGCGCAAGATTGACAAGTCATGCCGCTTGATTCCCGTAATCATTGACGATTGTGAGGTTCCGCAGGTGCTTCGGCATTTGAAGTGGGTCAAGATCGCCAATCTGTCCAATTACGAAGCGGAACTTTCGGAGATAACGAGCGCAATTTACGGTACCAGTGACAAACCACCGCTGGGTCTCCCACCCGCGCACGCAATGACTGCTGTCGTGAATTTCCTGCCGGAATTGACGAAAGCGGATAATCTGGTTTTCAGGACGCTGTGTCAGCATTACATGCAAAAAGGGGAGAAGTTTTTCCAAATCAAGGATGTCTATGAAAATCTGATGGTGCTTGGTTTTGGTGAGGATGAGATTGACGAAAGTCTGAACATTTTGGCGGGTCGCGGTTATATCGGGGTCAAGAAAATCGGCGGTGTCCGTATTTGGGGGATTCAGCTATATTCTTTTTCGCTGGATGCCTTCGTGCGTGTTGAGGTCCCGGATTACGGCGAGAAACTTGTTACAATCATATCGAAAATAGTCAATGAGTCTGTGGACACGAATTCAGTATTGCAGGAAACGACTGGCATCCCAATGCCTGTTGTTTTGCATGTGTTGGACCTGATGGAGGAGAAGGGCTTGCTGAGACAGACAGGACCGGCAGGGCTTCCATTCCGGAAAATCCTCCAGGTGTCCCCGGAGTTGAAGCG
>Ga0181535_10003014_pt1 | contig 19941 bp, 15 predicted proteins | sample PEATcosm2014_Bin_44_FD_119774 | JGI IMG/M metagenome (GOLD analysis project Ga0181535, IMG submission 119774) | Peatland microbial communities from MTU Mesocosm Facility, Houghton, MI, USA - PEATcosm2014_Bin17_30_metaG | ecosystem: Environmental > Terrestrial > Soil > Wetlands > Peat | place... | reverse complement strand
TTGGCCGTAGCGAATGGTTGCGTCGCTGGCAATGCCGGGATTTGCGATGGAGAACAAACCGCCTACCTGCATGTCGAGCCGGCGAGTTGCTGTCGGCATCGCTTGCGACATGAGGAGCGATGGAAATAAGCCAAGTGCTAATGCGGCAATGATTGTCTTCAAATACACAGATGATTCCTCCGGGCGCGACTGGCCGTCAAACGGGCACCTCCTGAATATACCACTACCACTTTTTTGGGCACAACGGTTTCTTGGTGGGTATGAGAATTTTGGTGAGGATCCTAGTCCGCACGTTGTGGATTAGCGGAGCCTCTCAGGTTATGGTTGGGACCCGTGCCTGGGAACACGGGCCGCGAGTCTCCTGACCTGGAATGCTGAGGTCTTGACCTCTGCTTTCTTCAACTCTTAAGGGTTCGATCAGGGTGCTGAAGGCTGTTTGTGTGGTTTTGAGCGCTTTCTGAGCCATCAGTGCGCTGTAGAATCAATGAGTTGTGATTCAGCTTCTAACTGTCACGGCAGAGGTCGCGGGTTCGAGCCCCGTCGTCCCCGCCATAGATTCTAAAGCACTTAGAAGCTATGGCGACCCACAGTGACAAGCAAATCCGGGCACAATATGGGCACAATAAGCTCGTTATCGAGCGAAATTGGCCTGTTTCCCAGAGTCCTTTGTGCCCACGTCGGACACTATCATCCTTACAACCTTGCTCTGTGCCGCGCGCTTGGTCGAGTTCACCGCCTGGGTGTAGATATCCAGCGTGATCCGGCTGTTCGCGTGCCGTAAGAGCTCCTGTACGGTTTTGACATCCTCTGCTTGATGACCTTATTCATCAGGTACTGGTAAGCCTGTGTCTATCAAGATAGCGACGGGAGATCAAACGCCGTTGGCGCATGCGAAGGAGATCCTTGCGCTTACGAAGATGAATTGGAATAGCACACAGTTTGACGGCGGTATGCCATTGACACTGACTGCAGCCCATAGTGTCGGAAACGTGCTCAAGCATTGCGAGCCAAACCAAAGAATCGAGCCACGCTACAGCTTTTACATGTGAGGCAAACTCAATCGGGGATGCGTTACCATTGAACTTCTTGTTACGTTGGACCAGTCAAAGACCTGCCTTCCCCTACATCGCGCGATGCTCCGTCACCGAAAATATAGGATGTACCCATACTCGCCTAGCTCCTCGTGCTATACGAATACCGTAGTCTATTTCTGCTCTAAAGCAGGTTGCGAAGCTCCATGAAGCGGGCTTGCACGGTCTGCCAGGACGGGTGGGAACTGAAACAGAGAATCTCGCACTGGCCCTCGTATTCGTGGCCAATTGTCGAAGAAAGCTCTCCCGTCGCAAAGAGGGCGTCGCTGTTGGCAAAACTCATTTGATCCGGGTAGAAGTAACTGCCAGGAAAGTGTGTGCGACTGATGAGGTCGTAATCCTGCTTGATCTCTCCGTATTCAACAGATTGCAGCATTTCCAAAACCTCGGGCTGGGATGAGAGTTGAAACAGGTCGTAATAGTGTCGGGCGTAGGTTCCCAGAGTACGTCCATCCCGTTTAAGGATTTCTACTTTGCTGTGAATGGCAAACATTTTCTCTACGAAGGTCCGCCTGAAGTGCAGCAAGCGCATTGGGAACGAACTTTCGTCTTCCGCCCTGAGCGTGATTCCTTTTTCCTGCAGAAATTGACCGAGGAAGGAGCGCAGCTCGACATTCGCGGTAGGTTCGCGCCCGCTGGCCGCACCTGCCTCAAGGAGTACACGGTTGGCGACTTCACCGGGGCCGCCGTGGAGCTGGTGATAGGAGAACCGGTCATTGCGTCCGAAGCCTCCGATGGTTTGGCTCTCCTCGGGAACGAACTGAAGAGCCGGATGCGCGGCCACGGTATCGCGCAGACGTTTTAGTTCCCGGTCGATGCCGCGTTTGGTTAGAAGCGGCTCGAAGGCAAGTGGATCGAGAAAGATGTCGATGTCTTCTGAAAACCGCTGGATAAGATTCCAGCCTTTCGAGAGACTGGTTCCGCCTTTGAAGATCACTTTGTCGCCTGCCGTGGCAGCGATGATACGCAGCACTTCGGTGACGTAGTAGTCCTTCTCGATGATTGCCGGACGAAGTTGAAAGCGCTCTGCGGCCTGAAGGATCAGTTGGTCGAAGTCAGAATGTTCAAACAGTTTCATGTTTTGGGCCTTTCCTTGGCCTGCCACTCGCGCGCGTGCGGCAGGGATGTGAACTGTCCAAAGTCGAACCGGGAGAGCGGATTCAAGGAGGCACGCAGACGCGCTCGTGCGGCAGGATCTCGCTCAAGCTCTTCCGCCAGTGCGCCAAGTAGAGCGCGAACCCGTGGCGGCTCCGAATCAGCCACCTTGAACAGTCGTTCAAGGTGACGATCCGTTGCAAGCAGGGCCAAGGTCTTCTGAATGGTTCGTTCGGCAGACAGTTCGCTTGTCTTGCCTCCCTTGCGTAAAAAGTCGAGCAGTGCCGCTTCTGTCTCAGACAGGCTCTTCCATGCTTCCGGCCTCCGTGCATGAACGCGGGTCTCGGAGCCGATGAGTTTCCTTGGAAGGCTGAGTGAGCTTGTTGCCAACTCGCTTCGCCGCGGGGTTTGTGTGCTGAAACCGAGCAGATTGGCGGCTGCAATGCCCGATGGGAAGATCCCCTTGGTGCTCTCTGCCAGTCTCTTGATCGCCGTGGGGCTGGGACGGCTCGGCCCGAAGGCTGTTGAGCGAGGACGGTAATAGACGCCTTTGCTCAGCCGTTCTAATGTGCCGTTGCGGGTCAAGCGAGAGAGTGTCTGGGCAACGGCGGGAAAAGGCTGATCCCGAAAGTCATTGTGTCGCCACAACTTCTCGCCACCTTGTTCAATCTGCAGGCGGATGGAGCTGGCGCTACTGCGGGTTTTGGCGGCCTTCGGCATCTCCTTTACTCTGTTCCTCCTTCGCCATATTGTCAAGTTTTTTTGCGACAAAACTTGACATACCTGTATCGGTAAATTCATGAGTCGGCTGTCATTTACCAACTGAGATGCGAGTGGTTGGGCTGGGCAGTGGATCACAAGCTCAATCCCTGGTCGGTGCCGACCGCGCCTTTCGCGTTGGATTGAGCCTGCGAGATTTCGTTGACTGCAAGAGCGACATGCCCGGCCTGTTACCGTCACCCGTGCGGTACGTCCGTGCCGGTTCTGTGTCGCCCTCGAAGAGATTTACCGGCGTGGCCGCGCCGGCGGTATTCATCTGTATTCCAATCACAACTTTTGCCTCTTTGCTTGACCTCCGCCTGTGGGCGTCGGGCGGCACCAGTGAATCTGATCGGTGCTGCTGTGCCCGAGTTTCTACGGCGCCCCCCAAGTGTCAAAAGCATGTCAAGGCTCGTTTTTGGCCTATTCCCCGCAATCCGCAATGTTGCCTTAAGCGATACAGTGGATAAACTGTTTTAATATAATTATTTAAGTCATTAATTGTTTGCTTATAATGGTTGCATATATGCAGGTAAATCTGGTCAACTGCAAGCAGTTTCTTCGCGCAATCGCCCCTCCTGGCAACCTCTTCCTGCTGCTGACATTGCAGGAACTTCGCAGGCAGGGCCTCACCTATATCGCCTTCTATGCCCTCCAGAGGACCATCGAGGATCCGGGGAGCTACGAGTCTGCACTGCGGCAGGAGACAGGGCTGACGGACTACGAGATCAGCCGTGCCTGCAAGTTCCTGGAGAGCAGTGGATTGGCTGTGATCGGCCGGGCCGAAGAGGACAGGCGAGTCCGCGTGCTCAGGCCGACCAAGCTCGGCATCAAGATCCACGACCAGGTATTGTTGGCGGCAGCTAAGAAACTACAGAAGGACTTCTCCTCAGAGAACCGGGTCTTAATTCCCACGCAAAACAGGCGGCTGAAGGAGGCCGCCGAGTCCTTCCGTAAGGGCAACCGTACCCTGAGGGACCGTTCCAGGTCTCTTTCTTCGACACCAACCCAGTTGAGATGAATCGCTGAGCGGCCCTAGGAATTTGTTGAAATAGGCAGGCGTTTCCGCATCTGGGGTGCAGGCTGATTCGTCTAACATCCATGCGCGGAGACGAGCGGGCACAGGATGGGATGTTCAGCTATGTTTCGTTGGAGCAGCGGGTTCCGGTGGACCATCCGTTGCGTGCGGTACGCAAGTTGACGGACGCGGTGTTGGGTACGCTGAGCGCGGATTTCGATGCGCTGTATGCGGCGTCGGGCCGTCCTTCGATTGCGCCGGAGTACATTCTGCGGGCCTTGTTGTTGCAGGTGTTTTATTCCGTTCGCTCGGAGCGACTGCTGGTCGAGCAGATCGACTACAACCTGCTTTTTCGCTGGTTCGTGGGCCTGGGCATGGACGATGCGATGTGGAACCATGCGGTGTTTTCCAAGAACCGCGACCGGCTATTGAATAGCGAAGTGGCTCAAAAGTTCTTTGCCGAAGTAAATCTTCACGCCAGGAAGTTCATGAGTGACGAGCACTTCACCGTAGACGGCACGCTGATTCAGGCGTGGGCTTCGCAGAAGAGTTTTCGCGCAAAAGACGGCTCCGATGACGGCGATGGTACGGATTTTCGCGGTCAGAAGCGCAGCAATAAGACGCATGAATCGAGCACCGATGCGGACGCGCGGTTGTACAAGAAGAGCTACGGCAAGGAGTCGAAGCTGAGTTACCTGGGCCACGCGTTGGTGGAGAACCGCAACGGCCTGATCGCGGCCGCGATGGTCACCACAGCCGATGGTTATGCCGAGCGCGACGCTGCGTTGTTGATGCTGCACGAGCGGCAGAAAGATCGCTCGCGACGCATTACGGTGGGCGCGGACAAGGCTTACGACACCAAGGATTTTGTGCGCACGGCGCGCGAGTTGAATGTAACGCCTCACGTTACAAAGAACGAGAAGGGCCGCCGCAGCAATCTGGATCGCCGCACCACGCGGCACGCGGGCTATGCGATCAGTCTGAGCCGCAGATGGCTGGTCGAGAAGGACTTCGGATGGCTGAAGCAGACCGGCCCGCTGCGTCAGGTAAAACTTCGCGGACTGGAGAAAGTCGACTGGCTGTTTGTCTTCAGTTGCGCCGCGCACAACCTGCTGCGACTGCCCAGGTTGATCGCGCAAAAATATGCGGAAGGACTCAGGGAGCAGTGTGCCTGAAGCACGGTCGAAGGCCTGAAACGGCCCTCCGCAAGGCCCGAAAAGCCGCGTAAACACTCGCAAATGATGAGATCCGAACCAATCCAACCAACGTAACGACACGAATCACCAATAAACCCGCACAGATCAGCCGAATTTCAACAAGTTCCTAGAGGCGCTTTGATGTCCGTACCAAGCACACGCGAAAGAGTACCGAGGGTATGGCGGAAAGTGTGTTAGCCGACGATCTTGCCTTTGATCCTGACGCGCTCAAGAGCTGTTTGAATGCTTTCTTTAGCGGCTGTCAGGGCTTAAAGAATTTTCCCTTTCAGCCGAATTGATGGGAAGATGATTCTGTTGTTCCGCCGACACAAGAATCTCGAGCAACAAGAGACAGCGTAACCGATATTGGCATACTGCGGAGTTCGTTTTCGCAGGACGAATACTGAGTAGAGAAAGGCCAGCTTTAGTGATTCCAGCCATCAGATAAAACGCGTTCTGAGCGGGCGATAACGACACTGGCCATGCAATTCCCCACTACATTTATCGCGGTTCGGCCCATGTCCATCAATATATCGATGCCGAGGATCATGAGGACTGGCGCGGTCGGGATATGGATTGAGCTCGCCGTTGCCAGTAGCACGATTAGAACTGCGCGAGGGACAGTGGCGACTCCTTTGCTGGCAATCGCCAGTGTAATCAGCATTGTAATCTGGTCCCTGACGCTCAGATGGATTCCAGCCGCTTGCGCCGTAAAGACCGCAGCCATGGATAGGTACACGCTTGATCCGTCCATGTTGAAGCTGAACCCAATCGGAATGACGAAGGATACAATCCACCGCGGCACGCCGAATTCTTCCATGCGCTCCATCGCCAGAGGGAGGGAAGCGGAAGCGGCTGTAGTCGCAAAACCAATTGCCGCCGGCTCGCCTGCTGCTGCCACAAATCGTCTGATCGGAATACGAAAGAGCAACAGGATCGGAACGAGTACAAAGAGACATAAAAACGCCAATGCTGTGTAGAAGGTCACGATGAGCTTCCCTAATGGAAGCAGCATCGCCAAACCCGCGCCGCCTATCGTATAGGCCAGGGCAGCGCCAGCGGCGAGTGGCGCGAGGTACATGATTATGCGTGTCAACTGAAACATTGCGTCGGTCAACGATTGCAATATAGTGATCAGTGGAGCGCGCTTCTGTTCCGGCAGTAAAGCAAGTGCGCAGCCAAACATCAACGAGAAAACAGCCACTTGGAGAATCTCATTCTGTGCCACAGCCTGCGCAATATTTTCCGGTACCATGCGCAATATCATTTGTTGCCATGTTTGGACCGCCATTACCGAAGCCGCCGGCTCCACGGCGGGCAATGTGAGTCCCCAACCAGCACCGGAGATATTCATGGCGACTGTGCCAATTATGAGTCCGAGTGTGGTGACTATTTCAAAGTAGACCACCGATTTTACGGCCACACGTCCGATGCTCCGAAGCTGGCCGTGCGCGGCGACCCCGGTGGTAATCGTGGCAAAAATCAGCGGTGCCACCAACAGGCTGACCAATCGCAAGAACAGTTCGCCGAGGGAGTGCGCCTTTACTGCAATATGCGGTAGGTCGACACCCAGTTCTGCACCTGCCATCATGGCTAGAAATGTCCACAGCGTCAGGGAGGACATGCGCACGGCAACTGGCAGCAGCAGCCCGATGGCAATCCAGCGAAGCGTTTCCCCAGCCACCGGAAGTCTGAATGTACTTGCAGCAATTCCGCCGGCCCATAACAGAAGAGCAGACAGCGCAAGGACACGAAGAAGCCTAGATTTGCTGTATGCCGGCATCATGAGCTTGCCACGTTGACAGCTAAATTCTTTACCACGGCATTTGGCAGCCATTCCTCTTTGCGAACTGTGAGGCTCTCGATGTAGTCGTGACGCAGTTCAAATCCAAGTCCGGGATTCCGAGGCATATGGATGGTTCCTGCGGGGCTGACAGTTACTTCGGGCTCTATTACATCTTCCTCCCAATAGCGATTGCTGGCAGAAACGTCGCCAGGCAGAACGAAGCCAGGCAACGACGACATGGCAATGTTATGGGCACGCCCAATTCCGGATTCGTTCATTCCTCCACACCAGGCAGGGATATTGTGATCCAGACAATACTGCTGGATCCGATTTGCCTCAGTGTGACCTGAAACACGGCCAAGTTTGATATTGATCACCTTGCATGCGCCGAGTTCAACAGCTGCCTGCGCATCCCGCAGTCCGTGAATGCTCTCATCGAGGCAGATTGGCGTCTTCAACTGTCTCTGAAGCGCAGCGTGCCCGTATATTTCATTCCATTCGAGTGGCTGCTCGATGTAGGCGAGGTTGAATTCATCCAATACCTTGAGCAGTGGCGCGTCTTGAATGGTGTATGCAGAATTTGCGTCGACGGTAAGCTCAATATCCGGGTATCGCTTGCGCACCGCCGCGACAACCGCTATGTCCTTGTTTGGCTTGATCTTGAGTTTAATACGCTGATAACCGGCAGAGAGCTCTTCGGCGATCTTGTCGAGCAAACTATTTATTTCGGAATGAATACCAAGGGATACGCCGCACCTTACTTCGTTCTGCGTGCCCCCGATCAACTGGTGCAGGGGCATGGCTCGTTGGCGTGCAATTGCGTCCCAGGCTGCGTTCTCGACGGCAGCCTTCGCCATTTCATGTCCTCGAACAGGCGCCATTGCCTTTATCAGTCCATCCACATCTCCAAAATCCTTGCCAACGACAAGCACGGAGAGGAAATCGCGCAGAATCAACCATGCTGTATCCGTACACTCCGGGCAGTAAAATGGCTGTTCGCCAGCGGTTACCTCGCCCCATCCAGGGCCCCGATCCGTGCGCAATTCGATCAAGATAATACGGCGGTTCTGTCTGACTCCGAAGCTGGTCTCAAAGGGATTGCGCAATCTCATGCGTATCTCGCGTGCCTTGATACTTTCGATTTTCATGATTTCTCCAAGAGGTAAATATGGTTTCCGCCATCCTTACGAAAACCAGCGACCACATAACCATCGGCCAGATTGGCGAGAAATTCGGTACGCAAGCGAACCTGAGCCGCCGCATTTTTGCGATCTGCAACCGGCGGCAAAAGTATCTCGCGGACATCTTCACCGAGGCTGACAGCTTCTCCGTCAAGAATGCGCCGGACCCGGTCGCTGGTGAGATCCCACTCTATCAACAAGCGATCGGTTGGAAGGCCACCGTGGAGCGGGCTACTGGTAGTTCCATATAGATTTGGGATGTAGTTTTTTGCAATACCGCCAAGCCGAACAAGATTGAAATAGGCGTTGCGCGTTTGCATCGGATCGAATGTCCAGTGTATGGAAGAAATATTACGGGATAGAGCATCTTCGCGCTGAGCGAGTTTAAGCCTCCGGCCAATGCCCCAATTCTGATACTCCGGATGCACCCCTACCCTGTGTGAGTGCAAACAGCCAGAGGCCATTGTCGCAAAAGCAAGCGTAAAACCAACGAGGCGCTCCCCAATAAAAGCCCCAATGGTCTGTCCAATGTAACGCGATGCGAGCGTGAACATGCTACGCGGCTCAATGTCGAGATCGCCGTAGCCCCAGATAATGCGCTGGAGATCGACAGCGGCATCGAATTCACTCTTTACACGAAGCGTTCGAACGCTCACGGATTGGGACAAGGATGTCATGACAAGAAGGAACTGCGGCAAAGACGTGATGGAGAATATGTTGCATCACGGAGAAATACTCGACTTAGCAACCTCTGCATGGAAGATGTGACTCAGCCCAATCCATGACGACGGGGGGGGACCGCTGTTGGACAGCACTCCGGCACCAAGGGCCCAACTGCTCAATCTCATCCGACTCCATTTCTGGATCGTCGCCAAAGTCCGCATCCGTTACGCGTGCTTCGGCGTTTCCGGACGTGCTTATGGATAGTCCTGGCTCCCTCTCTCTCCGAGGCGGGGACTGGCGGCGCTCTACTGCGAGAGCAAATCCAGCCCCCTCAAAGACAGCCCGCCCGGATTGATCGGGCCATTGGTCAGCGCGATCACCGCAACTCTAGCATCCTTATTCACCTCCAGCGACGCCAGGTAACCCGCCACGGAGCCCCCGTGCCCGAACGCGATGTAACCATCCCGCTGCGAATACATCCCACCCAATCCGTAGCCGCTTGAAAGTTCCGTATTCCCCTGCACCGCCAACTGCTGAAATTTTGCGAGACTCTGTGTTGGCAGCACGGACTCTGGTCCGAGGCCCATCAGGAAAGAAGCAAAATGTCCGAGGTCCCCGACCGTCGTATACATCGCCCCATTGGGCACTTTGTAGCCTCGCCCCTCATGCTCCCGCAGGGGAGTCTCCCAATCGACCTTGCCGTCATGCACGTCGTAACCCATGGACAGGTGGGCCGCCATCCACGGGGAATAATCGAACGCCGAATGCGTCATGCCTAGCGGCTCGAAGATGTGCTTTGGCACATACTCGATATACGGCTGCCCCGCTGGCCGCTCGATCGCAGCGCCAAGCGTCCCAAACCCAATATTCGAATACGAGTAACGAGTCCCCGGTTCGTTGATGTAATGCACCTCCGCCAGAGCCGCGAACAGTGTCTTCTGCCACTGCGACACCGGGCCATGCACATAGGTGTCGATATGATCTGGCTCCGAACTGAACCCCGCGGTATGGGTTGCAAGCTCAAACAGTGTAATCGGCGGTGCGTTCGGATACCGTCCCTGAACCACGTTCACCTCTGGGAGGTACTTCTCCACTGGGTCCGAGAGATGAACCTTCCCGGTATCCACAAGCTGCTCCAGCATCAGCGCGGTAAACATCTTCGTAATCGACCCGATCCGGTAGATCGTGTCTTTGTCCGCTGGAATCTTCTTCTCCATGTCGGCGTCGCCATAGCTCTTGGTCCAGACCAGATCCTTACCCAACACGACGCCCACCGTGACGCTGCCGATCGGTTGCTTCGCGAACGCCGCCGCCACGATCGCGTCGAACGCCGCGCACTGCGCCTTGACGCCCTCGGCGGTCAGTTCCACCAGCCGCTTGCCTGGAATCTCCCTTGCCCCTTGGTGAAGAACAATATCCGTCACCTTGCCCGAGGTACCCACATCGAATGTAATATCGAGTGGTGAAGTCTTGGCAAAGAACTCCGTCTTGCTCTCGGGAAAGATCTCAGTGCGCGGCTGATCTACAGTTTGCGAGTAATAATGATCTCCGTCGCGCGAGATCGTAACGATCAAGTTCTGCCTGATCTTGTACCGGCCCACATAGCCGTCGAAGGTCTTCGCATCCAGCTTGATCTGTTTGTGCTCCACTGGCGCAGCAGGCGCAACCTGCGCCCAGCCCTGCGCCGAGAAAAATACCGCCGCCAACACCGCAACAAAACCACCTAGTCTCCGCCTCATGTTGTTTTTCCTCCCCTCAGTTGTTAGCGGTACGTTAGCGTTGGTATATACATCGGCACCCCCATCCTCGGTTTTGTCCTGCACCGCGGCACGCGCACCGCTTCCGTGGATCGATGTCTTTTGCATGATGTTTTCTCCATTGTCCGTGCGGAAGGCCGCCGCACACCGGAAGAAGATCAACGTCGCAGCATGTTAGAAGACGAATTTGCCGAATACCACCAGCACGCGTCCGGATACGATCGCGCCTTGGCTGGTGCCGTAGATGCTGGTGGGGACACTTACGTCGGAGGTGATGTAGCCCAGGCTGCTGCCCGTGTTGGCGTTCGATCCCGGCACGGCAAAGTTTACATGGTTGAAGAGGTTGTAGGCATCAGCCCCCAGTTCGAAGTGCGCCTGCTCTTTGACTGGGAACACTTTACTGAGTTGGGACGATACCGAGAAGAACCCAGGACCGCGGAAGGAATTGGGTTTGGTGTTGCCCCAATCGGTCTGGGCGGCCGCAGTAGCAAAGTCCGCCGTGGTGAGGCATGGCGTCGTTACCGCTGACTTGCCGCAGTGAATTCCATTCACGCCTGGAACAATCGTGTCAGCCAGAATCGTTCCGCTGAAGTAGGTACTCGAAATGCCATGCGCACTGCTGACCCCACTATTGCTGACGGTAAAGGGCCTTCCACTATATAGATAGACCTTGCTTCCGAGTTTCCAGTTGCCCACCACACGGTCTATCAGAGAGTTCTTCAGTTTCGGGGTTGCATAGTAGAGGTCTGCGGACAGGTTATGCCGGGTATCGAAGGATGTCGGCCCGTAGGCGTCCGTCTTATTGCCAATGGGGGTGAGTACTGGCGAATAAAGGGTGGGGTTATAGACGGTTCCCAGAGCCAGCGCTTTGCTCCATGTGTAGCTCAGTTGGCCCTGGAAGCCATGCGCAAATGCGTGGCGCTCAACCAAAGTCAGGCCGTTGTACCACGAGTACCCAGCATCGAAGACCTGGGTGACTACCGCAAAGCGTGGATCTGGAGCGACCGTCGGCAGGCCTCCGAAACCGCTGGTCGAAGCACCGTTGGCGCCTGTATTGGAGAGAGACTCGTTATAACCGTGGGTGCCGCTGTATTTGGCCGAGACGACATCGTTCCTTGTGACTGGCTGCTCAACCTCCAGGCTCCACTCGAGCACCTTGATGGTATGGAACTTGTTGGGGTTGACATACAGAGAAGGAGTAGAAAAGGTTGCTCCATTAGCAGCTAACGCTGCCTGGAACTGCGCCAGGGTATAGCCACTGGAAAAGCCACTCTGGAAAGCATTATCCGACGCAACGGCGTTGGTCTGGGAGGTTCCTGCCGTCGGGGACAGACCTACCGTCCCAGTCGTTACCTTCGGGGTGAACTTGTAGGGAGGATTGCCAAAGACGCTGGCCGCGATCTGAGCTGCGAATATGTTGGCGAACAGTCCGGCGCCGCCGCGTATGACGGTCTTGCCGGGGCCATAGGGAGAGTAGGCAAATCCGAAGCGCGGTTCCGGAATAATTCCCTCTAGTTGATTGAAGAGCTTGGGAATGTCGGTCTGCAGGGTCGTGTTGTAGGGAACGGCGGAGCCGGCTGAGTAGCCAGGACCCAGGAAGACGGTATTGGCTCTTGAATAGCAGCTCTCCTTGCACCATGGGTTGCCCTGATACTCAAAGCGAGCGCCGAAGGTGAGATTCAGATTTTTAAGGACGTGCCACTCGTCCTGGGCATAGAAATCCAGCGATTCGATGCGGATATGGACGTTGGACAGCACCGGAAAGGCCTGCGAGAACGAATTCGGGCTACTGTTTTTAGTATCTGTAACAATTCCATTGGCAAAATCTTGGAGATCGCCAAAAGCGTAGGTCCCGATAATCGAACCACTCTTATTGGACGTGACGCTGATCCGGTTTTCCCGGTCGTTGATGCCGAACTGTAAAGTATGCTTCCCTTTTTCCCACGACACATCGTCGACGATACCAAGTTGTTGGCCGAGACGCCCGTTCGGAACGGATGCCCCCAGGCTTTGCAAGCCACCGTTGCTCGCGCCGCCTTCCGAGATGCTGAACCCAACCGGAAGCGCGGTCTGTGCTGCGGCAAAATCAGCCGGTCCAGAAATAATGGAGTACCAGCTTCCATTCAAGATAAAGTTGTTTACCAGATTCGGTGTAATCGTATAGGTATGGTTCAACTGCGGGATCACCCAGGGCTGGGGGCTGGTATTGTTGAATAGCGGATTGATCGGACTGGTGCTGCCCGCCTGCGTACCCGCATCTCTGCTAATGCGAAAGTAGAGCTTCTGCTTGGTGTTGATGTTCCAATCCACGCGTCCAGCCACATAGTACTCAGTATTGACGCTCGAAACAGTCGATTGATAGGCCTGCGCGCACGGGATAACGGTGCCGGTTGTATTGCCTGTTGGTAGTTTGCCGAAGTAGGTATTGACACTGCCCGTCACAGGCGTCGTCGAAAATCCTTTGGTGCCGCAGCCCAGGTTGGCATCCGGGTACTGGGTGCCACCAACCGGCACAGCGCGGCTGAGTCCAGGTGCGCCGTTATACAGATTGAACAGATCCTGATAGATGGGTAGCGAGGTCGACGGGACGTTGCCCAGGACATAGTTCTCGAACGCAGTAGTCGGCAGCGAGACAACCGCGTTGGTCGGCAGTGCATAGCGCAGACCTTCGGTGTCGAGGAAGAACGTCACCTTGTCCTTGGCGTTTACGAAGTGAGGAACGTAAACAGGACCGCCGATCGATGCGGCATATTGGTTCGCCGTTGCACGTCCGCGAGGCGTTCCGTGCAGATTATTAAAATAGTCGTTCGCATTCAGAATCTGACTATTGTAGTTCTCCACCAGATTTCCATGGTACCGATCTCCGCCCGACTTGGTGACAAAGTTCACCTGTCCGCCGGCCTCCCGTCCATACTGCGCGCTATAGGCATTCAGGATGACGGCAGCTTCGGCAATGTCGTTGGCACCCTGGGTGTTGTTACTGCTGCCGGACTGATCGTTGAGATTATAGGGCTGGACAGTGTCGGCTCCGTTGACCGTATATGTCACTGAGCTGAAGGGCAGCCCGTTGACGTTAAAATTGGTATTGCCGCCGCCAACATTGATGCGAGCTCCCGGCGTGGTGAACGCAATATTCGTGGTATCACCGCCATTGATCGGCGTGTTTTCGACGTACTGATTACTGTAGGTCGTGACGTCATTGCTGTTCTCGGCTTGCAGCAAGCTGTTGGTCACAACGTCTACCGTCTGGCTCACGGTCTTGACGCCCAATGTAAGATTCACCGATGCTTCCTGACCGACCAGCAGTTCTATCCGGGTCGGAGTTGCAGAGAGCAGTCCCAATTCGACAGTAATCTCGTATTCCGCGGGCTTGAGGAAGGGGAAACGGTACCGGCCGGAGGCCCCGGTGATTGTGGTGCTGATTGCATCGGTCTCCGGTTGGCGAATTCGGACGGTGGCATTCGGCACAACCGCTCCGGATGAGTCAGTTACTGTTCCAACCACCGTGGCACTGGTAACTGTCTGTGCGGTTGAGTATTGCACTGGAAATAAGAAAGCAAGCAAAGCAAGCACTAGACTGAGAGATTTAACTGAAGACATAGCAATCCTATTGCGCGAGACTCAACGCCGTAAGCCTGCAAGAACAGGCAAATACATGAGTGCGTCGCATCGGCGCTCAGACCCGCGTGGATAGAAGGTCTGAAAAGGACGCGCGCCAAAATCAGCCGGTAACCTTTAGGCAGTAATTACATAACCACTGAAGGATGGCCCGACAGGCGACTATTGGATTAGCAGGGGGATTCGCAAGAAAGATGCGTTAGCAACATCGACAGCGACAAATGCACACGCAACCCACGGTGGATGGAAGTACAGATATTGGATTGCTTCGGCGCATAATGGAAATATATCAGATATTAGAACCGAGTCAACTACTATTATCATTTTTTTTGCTTGGATATCGTGGCGCTCGGCGTCGATGCGAACGAGCAGTGGCTGTTCATCAGCGATGGCTCGATGATCCGGCACAGGATGGCCTCGGCCGTTCCTGAGAACGGAGAAGAACTTCCACCGGATCATGGCCCATCGCGGACTCTGGACGCCAGTGGCGATTCTGAGCCAATCGCAGGTCGCCACTCAACAGGCCGTGGCGTCGTAATATCAACTCAACCACCGCTGCCGACATTCAACTACGCGCTGGATATCCTCTCGGGCATTCTATGGTCGCTTGAGCTTCATTGCCTCCGCCGTGACGTCGGTATATTTCAGCCCGGCTCCCGTATTGAAGAGCACGACGCGGTCTGATGGCTTGAGGATTCCATCGGCCAGCAGCTTGTCATAGGCAGCCGTGACCGAGGCCCCTTCAGGCGATAGAAATATCCCTTCGTTCCGGGCCCAATCCAGGATCGATGCCAGAATTTCGTCGTCGGTCCGGGTGAGTGCAATGCCGTCCGAGGCCCGCAGAATATCGAGAATAATGGCGTCGCCGTATGGTTTGGGAACGCGCAGGCCAGCAGCAAATGTGGATGCATTCTGCCACATATGGCTCACACTGGCACCATCGTCGTAGGCGCGTACCACGGGGGCGCAACCGGCGGCCTGCACCGCGATCATGCGCGGCCGTTTTCCCGGCTTGACCCAGCCAAGCTCCTCCAACTCTTCAAATGCCTTCCACATTCCGATCAATCCAACGCCTCCGCCCGTGGGGTAGAAGACCGCGTCCGGATACTCCCATCCCAACTGCTCCACCAACTCGTATCCCATCGTTTTTTTGCCTTCAATGCGAAACGGCTCCTTGAGCGTGGAGACGTCGAACCATCCCTCGTGCTGTTTGCGCTCGTTGACGATCCGCGCGCAGTCGGAGATCAATCCATCCACCAGCGTAACCTTCGCGCCATACGCAACCGCCTCCACATAGTTGGCGAAGGGCACGTCTTTCGGCATGAAGATGTGAGCCTCAATCCCTGCTGCTGCGGCATAGGCGGCAAGCGCTCCCGCGGCGTTGCCAGCGGAAGGGACTGCCAGTTTTCGCAGACCATAGTGCCGCGCCATGGTCACCGCCATGGCCAGCCCGCGCGCCTTGAAGGTCCCGGTTGGATTGGCTCCTTCCTCCTTCACAAACACATTTGCATATCGCTTGCTGCGCAGCATCGGCGTCCATCCCTCGCCGAGGGTAACAGGCTGAACCGCGGGAAGAACGGAGCGATAGCGCCACATTCCCGCCCAAGGAGTTGGTAGGTCTTTGGCTATAACTGCGTCGGGTGAGGTGCCGCGCAGCAATGAGAGGTCGTAGCGCACGAAGAGCGAACCGGCGGGAGCTTCCACGCATTGCGTACAGACGGTCTGCGGAGTGTCCGCAGAGATCCTTGCATGACAGCGAGTACATTCCAAATAAGCAATCTTTGTCATATTTGTCTTTTCTTATTCGACGGCAGATCGGTATTTTTGGCGAGCCCCAGTGTCAAAAGATCAGACGTCGACGCGGCGATATGCGTCTCCGTCCATGTGCAACAGGTATGCCCTGCCATTGATGAAGGAAGAGAATTGCATAGGTACTGCCGTGCCTTCATCTTTACCCCCGTAGTAGAAGCGATTGTCGCCGTCAGGATGCAACTTATCGGGAGCGTTCAGCCACACGGAACCGCTCCTCTCGGTAACGACCAGCCACAAGGCACCGTTCCTTTCAATAATGCGAATCAACCCGTACCAGGGGACGTCGCTGTAATACTTTCCGATGAATCTGGCTGCGCCGGGGAATGCAGCGAAAGTACGCGGTCCCTGGTAGTGCTCTCCGGCATACCAGCGGGAACCGACGCTCAGTTCGACGACAGGAGATGGCGTCGCATCAGGCTTGTTCGCGCCGGGAGCGGTTGCATGGGCGCGAGCGAAGGACACGGCAAACTCGCTGGGAACCGTAACGCCAGGTTCGATTGGATCACCCAGGACTGAGCCATCTACGGCACTGAATGAATCCCGGCCAGCCGGGTATAAAAGCGTGGCACCGCGTGCGCTTCTCAGCGTGAGTTGCGTGCCGTTTGCCGATACCGTCAGTATTTCTCCGTCCGGAGCGGTGTAGGCGCCCGCATATTGGCCCGGATTTTTGACAATCAGAGGGTCTGCAATCTCGGGGGCTGTAGGCACAGGCAGCTTCGCCTTGCGCGCGTTCAGCACCTTGACCGCGAAGAGCGTGACCGGAGTAGGACTGGATCCCTGTAGGGAATTGATGGAAGCGAAGGCACCCACGCCGGCATCGAGATCGACCACAATCGAGGATGAAAAACCCGGGAAGCCGCCGGTGTGCCGCAAGAATTTGTGCCCATCGAGGGTCTCGACACCGATGCCATAGCCATAGCTTGACGTCGGGCCTAGAGCAGGCGCGATATGAGGGGTGGACATAAGTTCAAAGCCTTCGCTCGACAGCAGGCGTCCGTGCGGTCCAACTCCTCCGGAGGCAAACATCTGAATGTACTTCGCCATGTCGGCGGCAGTGACGGAAACACTGCCGGCCCCGCGCTCCATCACAAACTCCGCTACGGGGATCAGCGGGTAGGACACTACATTGGGGCGATCGACGAAGAGATATTGGTAGCGGGTGGGCAGGTGAGCATAGGTAACTGCATTGATCTTTCCCGACGAATTGTTCATCTCCAGCGGCTGGAGCACACGGGCATGCAGGGCCTCGGGCCAGGAGCGGCCATCGAGGTAAGCAATGAGCACACCCAGAGCGTCAAAGCCCATATTGCAATAGGAATAGCGCTCACCGGGCTTGTAGGCCTGGACCGCGATCTCGTTTGGAATGGAGGAGAGAAGATAATGCCAGTTGGGAGGAAGACCGGAGGTATGCGTCAGCAGATGATGCGCAGTGATCGCTCCAAAATCGTTGCGGATGGGCAAGCTGGGCAAAATCTCAAGTACCGGCTTGTGTAGATCCAGTTTGCCTTCGTCCCGCAACTGCATGGCCATTACAGCGGTGAACGATTTTGTGATGGAAGCGATGCAGAAACCCTGGTTGAGCGTGACTGGTTGTTTGCTTTCAAGATTGCTGTAGCCATAGGACCGGCATTCCACTCGGGGACCATCCACGCAGGTAACAATCATGCCGGGAGAATGCATGGTCCGCATGTATGCCGCGACAAATGGATCCAGCCAGGGCAGCCTTACACCTTGCGCGACGGAGTTTTCCGGTGCGGACTTTTCCTGAGCGATGAGCGGGTCGAATGGAAGAATCGAGGCGGCGGCCAAGGAGGCACTCGCGCCAATAAAATTGCGTCGATTGAGTATATTAGACATGGCAATCAGTCTAAAATATCATATATCACATATATAAATCTGGCCAATGGAGTCCCTTTGCCCAAATGCCATCCGGCCTATAACAGAAGCCCCGGAATATCTATGTTGAAAGTTATGGGCAGCACACGGTATGAATCCGTTGACATGTCGCAGTTGCTTGCACAGGCCCGGCAGCGGGAGCCGCAGCTTGTGGATCGGTTGCGCAGGCTGGTGGAAATTGAATCGCCAAGTTGCGATAAGGCGGCGGTGGACAAGGTGCTCACGTTGTTTGCGGAATGGGCGCGGGAATCCAGTGGCAGGATTCGTTGGCACACACATCGGGCGCAGGGCAACTCTCTCGAAGTACGTTTTGGCAGCCATCACCGCACCGAGAAGGCTGTTATGCTGATCGGTCATTTGGATACAGTGTGGAGCCATGGCACGCTCTCTCATATGCCGTGGAAGGCGACACGAGAGCGTATTGCGGGTCCCGGAGTACTGGACATGAAGGCCGGTGCAATGATGGCGCTCACCGCAGTGGAGATCGTGCAGAACCTGCGACTGCTGCGACGGCCAGTAATCTTGCTGTTGCATGGGGACGAGGAGATCGGAAGTCCGACATCGCGAACTGTAACCGAGTCGGTGGCAAAGCGCTGTAGCGCAGTCTATGTACTCGAGCCCGCGCAAGGTGATGCTGCAGCCTACAAGACAGCGCGCAAAGCAACCGGCACATATCGGCTTGTGGTGCGCGGCGTGGCGGCGCACAGCGGGGTTGATTTCAAACGAGGACACAGCGCCGTGATCGAGTTGGCCCGGCAGATTGAAACGATTCGCAACTTTACAGATATGCGTCGTGGCATCACAGTCAACCCAGGAGTGATCGGAGGCGGAACTCGGTCCAACGTGATTGCCGCTGAGGCCTGGGCTGAAGTCGACATTCGTGTTGCGCGTTTGAAGGATGTAGCGCGCCTGGACCGCGCATTCCATGGCCTCAAACCCCATGATGAAATGTGCAGGCTGGAGTTGAGCGGCGGGATCGCTCGTCCTCCGATGGAGCGGACTCCAGGAACGGTCGCACTATTTCGCCGAGCACAACGGCTGGCCGCAAAGATGGGCAGGGATCTCGAAGAGGCCTCAACCGGTGGTGGCTCAGACGGCAACCTAACCTCTGCACTGGGTGTGGCGACACTCGACGGAATGGGTGCGGTCGGGGCCAACGCACACGCGCCAGGCGAGCACTTGCTGCGGAAATATCTTGCACCGCGCACCGCGCTTCTTGCGGCCATGCTGATTACTTAGGGCATGTGCGGACACCAAGGCGGCCTACTGGTTTTTCTCCAACGACCAGGTCCGTGAAGAGCACATCTTGGCCGGTCATCTTCTGGCGACGCGGGAACGAATTGCTTGCGGAGACAAACTGTTTTAAGTCATGCACAACACGACTGAGTTCAGTTACAAGCGTAGGAACAGACGTGCCGTTGAGGAAGGGATGTCGCTGGCATTTTTGATCGGAGACCTCGTCAGTCTGTAAGTCATGGAGCGGCCAGTATTGGAGCTCCGTTAAGTTAACGTACGAAACGCCGTCGCGGTTGGAACCCTTTGGGACAGCATTGACCCAGACCAGCCCAGCTTTTGTGCTCAGGTCAGGTGCCAGCCCGCCTGAGCTTAGTTAGGGTTTAGGGTCACCGCCCGGCGTCTCTCCCTAAACGAGGGCACAAACGAGGGCACAATAAGGAATCCGAACGCTCCTTTCTGTGCCTTTTCGTTCCCCTTTGCTCCCCATAACTATAAGATTCTAATTGTGTTGCCATTCTGTCACGGCAGAGGTCGCGGGTTCGAGCCCCGTCGTCCCCACTACCCACTGAGCAGCATCCAGACATTGCAGCCGTAAGCTGTGCGACCGCCGACCCCACAATAGCCCCACAGTAAGACTTCCTCGTTCTTCCTCACCATTACTTATCAACACTTTAGACTACCGGTCACGGCGCGTAAGTTGTTGATACTACGTTAGATATTAGACTTCGAACCAAAGGGTCGGGAGTTCGAATCTCTCCGGGCGCACCATAGATTCCGTTGCTTACGCCATAACACGCCACAACTCTACAACTTGATTTGGCTTTTCCACTCGA
>Ga0181535_10003012_pt1 | contig 19946 bp, 19 predicted proteins | sample PEATcosm2014_Bin_44_FD_119774 | JGI IMG/M metagenome (GOLD analysis project Ga0181535, IMG submission 119774) | Peatland microbial communities from MTU Mesocosm Facility, Houghton, MI, USA - PEATcosm2014_Bin17_30_metaG | ecosystem: Environmental > Terrestrial > Soil > Wetlands > Peat | place... | reverse complement strand
TAGATGAAAGTACTCTGCATCGCCCAACAGAAGGGCGGTGTCTGCAAAACGACCACGGCCCTGTCCCTCTCGGCCGCCTGGGCGCGCTCCGGGTCGCGCATACTCATGGTCGACGTCGATCCTCAGGCCAATCTCACGCGCAACATCGTCGATTACGAGAGGCTCGAGACGGACGTCTCCTCGGTCTACGCCGGCAAGGCGAGCCTGCGGGACGCGATCGCCCCGACCGCCGAGAAGGACCTCTCCATCGTCCCTGCGCGCACCTCGCTCAATCGCGTCGAGAACCTCGAGCGGAGCCTGTCCACCTACACGACGCTCCGGAGGGAGATACCCAAGCTCGAGGGGGAATTCGACCTGGTAGTCATCGATACGCCCCCTTCCCTCGGCCTGTTCACGGTCTCCGCCCTGCTCGCCGCGAGCCACGTCCTCGTGCCTGTCCAGCCTACTTTCTTCTGCCAGGAGGGTCTCGGCGACCTCAACCAGACGATCGTCGAAGCCAGGGAGAACAACTCGGCCCTGGTATCCGTCCGCTACTTCATGACCCTGTTCGACAAGCGGACGATCATAAGCCAGGACATCGCGAAGCTACTGCGCGAAAAGCTCGGCCCGAGCCTCTTCTCGACCGCGATACGGAGGAACATCGCGATAGAGGAGAGCCAGTACGCCCAGAGGACGATCTTCGATTACGCGCCCAGGTCCACCGGCGCCGACGATTATCGCGCCCTCGCGGAGGAAGTTTCAGCGTGGCTCGAAAGCGACTGATCAAAGGCGCCAACGCCGCGCGGGTGGAGGAGCGCATCGCCCGAGTGCCCGCCGACGTGACGACGCTCGAGCCCGGGCCGGAGTCGAGCATATTCGACGCGTTGCGCGCCCTGGAAGGCGCGGCCAAACCCTCGCCGGCGACGTCTCCGGCGTCCGTCCCGATGCCCTCGCGCGCCGGGACGGGGAAGGCCCCGAAAGCCGATGCGCCGCGGAACCGCAAGGCCGCCGCTCCGGGCGCGACGGCGGGCGCCCGGGCCTCGCGGCCGCCGCGCCGAAGGCCGGAGCCCCCGGCGGCGGCGATACAGGAGGCGGAAGCTCCGAAGCCGACGAGCCGCCTCCGCCCCTCCGACTTCAGCGCCGCGGAGCGCGAGGCGATCGTGAGATGCTGCTCGGATTACAAGAACCGCCTGCCCACCTACCTGCTCGCGGTGCAGAAGGAAGTCAAGGTAATCGACTCGGTGATAGACAAGTGCCGGACCGTGAAGGGCAGGGGCCGACGGCCCTAACGCCCCCTTCCCGCCTCGACTTCGTCCAGGTATGACCCGAGATCGGCGAAGAAATTGTCCGCGTAGCGATCGTGGGCGGGCTCTCTCTTGACTCTCGGGTACGAGTAGACCCTGGCTCCCGCGCGGGCGAGCGCGTCGCGCCCCGCCTTCGACAGATAGGGATCGTCCTCGCCCGCGAAGGCGGCGGCGGGCGGATCGAGGCGCTCCTCGAGCGCGGCGGCGATTTCCGCCGCCGCCGCCTTCAGGTCGCGCTTGTGGAAGCTCATCTTGACCGGGCCGTCGGCGAGGCCCTCGAGGAGCTCGGGAGAGCCGCTCACGTCCTCGCGCTTCGCGGCCAGCTCCGCCGCGGGCAGGAAGAAGAGCGGGACCCGGAGCCGCGGCGGGGGATACTCGACGACGGGCGCGATGAGGGCCATCGCGGCGATTCCCTCGATTCCCTTCGCCGCGGGCAGCAGGGCTCCCGCCGAGAAGGACGAGGCGATCAGGTACAGAGGAATGCCCGGCCGCGCCTCCTTCCTCGCGAAGGAGGAAATCGCCTCCCTGAAGGCGCGAAGCCTGACCCTCGGCGAATCGGCCCCGCCGAAGGCGAGCTCCAGCGAGATGACTCTGAATCCGCGGTCTATAAGGAAGGAGATGAGCCTGGTCTCCTTCCTGGCCGGCCAGAGGCCGTTGCCCACGAGGAGGGCCGCCCGGCGGTAGCCTCCCTCGCGCAGCTCCCAGGAATGGCTCTTGTACGCGCGTCCGTCGCTCGATACGAAGCTCTTCGAGATATGGTTCATCCTGGCCTTCTCCTCGTTGCCTACAATCGTAGAGCGCCGGGGCCCAACTGACAAGGGAAAAGCGCATCCGCAAAGTTGCGCGAATCATGGTCAGCGACTATAGTTGTGCTCACGAGCGACCAGAGATGATAATCGCGCTTTTCGCCGATCCCGCCTCTTCCCGCGCCGTCGCCGAGCGGCTCGAGTCGCAGGGGCATGCCTGCATATCGGCCGTGGAATCGATTCCGGGCGAGGTCGATTGCCTGATCGTCGTCGGCGACGCGGGAGGCGCCGGCGGGCTCGTGGAAGCGGCGGAGGAGGCGGGCCTGCCCGTCCTCAGGCTCCCGAAGGACAACGCGGCCGAGGCCGCCGCGGCGGCGGCGTGGGGACTCGGCCTGGCCGACGAGCGCTACATCGAGGCGGCCAGGTCCGACGCGCGGGTGAAGCGGCTCGAGGATATCCGAGTGAAGATGGCCGAGCAGCGGATGCTCGAGCTGGCGGCCGCCAACGAGCTCCTGGAGGGGCAGGCGAAGGAGCTCAAGGAGACCCTTGCGCGGCTCGACGGGGCGAACAGGCAGCTGGTGGACGAGCTCAACCTCGCGAGCGAGCTTCAGAAGAGCCTCCTGCCCCGTTCCTACCCGAGCGACGCGCCCCTCGAATTCGCGCACAAATTCATTCCCCTCAATTCCATAGGGGGCGACTTCTTCGACGTCGTGCGCCTCGACGAGAGGACCCTGGGACTCGTGATCGCGGACGTCTCGGGGCACGGCGTGGGACCCGCCCTCATCACCGCGATGTTCAAGAGCTCCTTCGGCCTCGAGAGCAAGAACCTGAGATCGCCCGCGGCCCTGATGTCGGCGCTCAACGCGACGCTCATCGGATTCCTCACGACGGGGCACTACGTCACCGCGTTCGCCGCGATCATCGACATCGAGAGCCTCGAGATGCGCTATTGCAGCGCCGGGCACCCCAACCAGCTCATCGTCAAGGCAGACGGAAGCTCGATCGAGCTCGCGACGATGGGCTTCCTCCTCGGGATGATGGAAGGCATGGACTACGAGGAGAAGAGCCTCGTGCTCGACTCCGGAGATACCATCGTACTCTTCACCGACGGCGTCTTCGAGTCCCCGGACACCGAGGGAAGGCTCTTCGGCCGCGAAGGCATACTCCGCTCGGTCTCCTCGCGCCTGGGCTCGGGAGCGGCGGAGCTCTCCGACGGCCTGTTATCCGACCTGCTTTCATGGTCGGAGGGCACGGAGGCTTCGGACGACGTCACGATCCTGATAACGCAGGTGATCGAGTCCTTGTAGCTAAAAGACCCAAATCGCGGATCGTGGGTCCCGGCTGCGAGAACGCGGGTCCGGATCAGCCCGCGTTCAGCCGGCGTCGGCCAGGCGGACGCCCACTTGGCCGCAGACCTGGGGCTCCATGTCGACGCGGGCGCTGACGCGGAGGGCGCCGGCGCCGGACATCCAGGAGCCCCCTCGAACGACCTTGTAGTCGCCCGATGCCGGGCCGACGGGGTCTCTCGCCTCGCCCGGCGAGAAGGGTCCGAACCAGTCTGAGGTCCATTCGAACAAGTTTCCGGCCATGTCGTAGAGTCCGAAGCCGTTGGGCTCGAACTGCCGCACCGCGGTCGTTCCCCGATACTGCTTGGCCAAGTTGGCGATCTTGTCGTTCATCTGGTCGCCGTTGGGGTATTTCTTGCCGACGAGGCCGCCGCGCGCCGCGCATTCCCATTCCGCCTCGGTCGGCAGGCGCTTGCCCGTCCAGGCGGCGAAGGCCTGGGCGGCATGGTAGGACACGAAGGCGACGGGAAAGTCATCCTTGCCTTCGGGATAGCCTTCCTCGCCCCATTCGGAGAGATAGTTCTCGTCGCGCAGCTCGGGATCGGCACGGTCCTTGGACCACTGCGGGTTTGCGGCAACGAAGAGGGAAAATTCCTTATTGGTGGCGAGATGGTCGCAGATCCTGAAAGCGCTCAAAGCGACTTTATGCGGCGGCTTCTCGGAATCGCCGGCTTCCGAGCCCATCACGAAGGAAACGGCGGGTATCGCCTTCATCGAATCCTCGAAAAGCGCGCGGGCGTCCGCCGAGTCGGCGGCTGAGCCGGGGGCCGGGGCCGCCGCGGCGGCCGGCGCGGCTCCGGCCTCGAGGAAAGGCGTACGGACTTGCGACGCGGCCTTGGGCAGGGCCGATTCGGGCTCGAGGACGGGCGCCGGGACGGGCGATCGGGGCTCCTCGGGCAAGGCCGCCGGCGCGGATCGGCCGGCCTGAGCCCCGAGCACGGCCGCCAGGGTCGATCCCACGCTGGCGCCCGAGGAGGTGACGACCGACCTCAGCTCGTCGCCGAAGGCCGCGAGGTCGTCGGGAGAGGATGTCTCGATGAAGAACCGGAGGTCCTGCAGGAGGCGTATCTTGCGCTGAAGCGCGGCCATCCGGAACTCGAGGGTCTGGAGGTAGTCCATCTGGCTCCATTCTACGCGAGGACGGTAGGCGATTTCAATGAAAATTTTCGCCGGGAAACGATAGGCGAATTTGACAAAGATTCGCGTACAGCTATACTTTTCCCCATGAGCATCCAAGCGGCCGATCTCAGGAAGCTCGTCAAGATCGTCCGACAATACGAAATCATCTACGGTGGCGGCATAAGCACGAGCGATGCCGCGGTGCGCGAAGAATGCGAAGACCTCATGGGGACCCTGGAGGCGGAGCTCGGGGGCAAAAAGGCCTCCGGCGGGCGGGCCGCCCGCTCGGCCGAGACCCTTCCCTCCCTCATGGACGGCAAGAAGAGGCCCAAAGGGGGCGGACAGGCCAGGCCTTTGACCTCCCGCGCGGCCGAGCTCGCCACGCTAACGTCTTCCAAGGGAAAAGGGAAGGAATCCGAGGCATCCCCGAAGGGCAAGGCCGCGGCCGCCCCCCATAAGGCCCCCGCGGACGCGAAATCGCGAGCGAAGGGCAAGTCTCTTCCGGCCAAGCCCTCGCCCCCCGCCAAGCCGGACAAAAAGACGGCAGCCGGGAAGACGAAGGCCGGATCCCCGCCCGCGAAGGGCGCCGCGGCTCCAGCCAGGGCGGCGGCCCGCCCCGAACCGCCCGCAAGCGACGATTCCATCTATAAGGACGTGCGGAGCCGCCACGCCGGAGGCGCGAAAGCCGCGGCCGAGCGGGCGGACATGATAGCCGGGCGGGCGGACGATTCGGGAGAGACCGAGACCAAGAAGCACTTCGCGGCCCTTCACCTCTTCGATGCCTTCCAGCAGAACCGCCTTCCGAGGTATGGCGGTTTCATCGTCTGCGTCCGGTTTTGCGAGGACAGAGGCTACACCGTCATAGAGATAATCGGATACGAGAACATGCAGGACCTCTATCCCGAGGGCGACACCCTCGTGTTCAAGAGCGTCGGCTGCAAGCTCTACGCGATCGTCGAGCCTTCGGGCTACCTCCTCAAGAGCGTCGAGCCGGTCAACAGACCGTCGGACCAGATGGTGCCCTATCGCTTCTCGGAGCTCTTGCGCATAACGACCAAGCGTTTCCAGGGCATACTCATCGGGCGGAAGCCCGTGTTCATGCCCACGAGCTTCTCGGTCTTCAAGCCCACGGGCGAGGATCTCGCCGTCCTCTTCTACAATATCGCCGACGTATACTTGAACATCCAGGATTTCCTCATCATGATACTGCGGGACCGGCTCGGCGTGCCGATCCCCGACTCGAGGAAGGCCGCGGAAGTCATAGCGCGGGGAATCCGCGAATTCCGGCTCTGGATGGACGAGGCCTAGCGTGGGCCAAGGCCCGGACTCGGACGTCCTCCTCACCGGCTTCGACGATGCCGACTTCGCCGCGGTGCGGGACGCCATCGGCGCCTTTGGCCGAAGGGCGGTCCCCGGGGATGCCGTCAACGACGCGGGCCCCGGCCTGGTGCTGGCGGCGGCCTACGACGAGACATCCCTGCGGGGCCAGAGGGCGGCCGCCCTGGACGACCGTCGGCCCTGGTGCTTCTGCGTGCCGGCTTCCGATCGCAGCCTGGTATCGGCGGCCTCGTTCGCCCGCGAGGGACGCATGCTTCTCATCCCTCCCGAAGGCCGAGAGCTCAAGCGCCTGCTCGCCGCCCTGTCGGAGGATGCGCGCGAGCGCGGCGCCGGCGACGCGACCTTTTCCGGCCTCGTGCGGCTCGTAGCCGAGTTCTCGTGGAAGACTTCCGGGTTCGACGTCAGCCTGGTCTGCAGGCGCATCGCCCATCTCCTCGCGGAATCGGGCTTCTACGCCGATCGAGCCGGCGAGGACGAGTGCGCGCTCGCCCTCGAGGAGGCCCTCGTCAATTCGGTGGAGCACGGCAATCTCGCCCTCGATTCCTCGCTCAAGCCCGACCGGCCGCTCGCCGAGGACGTCTACGAGACCGAGCGCGAGCGGCGCATGGCCGACCCCGCCTACGGGGACAGGCTCATCTCCATCCGACTCTCGATCGCGGGAGGGCGCGCCGAGCTCGTCCTCGAGGACCAGGGCGAAGGCTTCGACACGACCAAGATCGACGAGGGCCCGAGCGGTCTCGACGTCTCCGGCAAGGGATTCTGGCTCATCCGGCGGCCTTTCGACGCCGCTTCGTACAACGCGAAGGGAAATTCGCTGACGCTCTCCAAGCGAAAACCCGATTCATGGAGGTAGTATGGATTTCAGCGACAAGGAGTTGAGAGTCCTGCTCCAAGCGCTCTATCGCTTCAGGGGCGAGGTCTCGGGCGCGAGCCAAAGCGAGCAGAACAAGCTCACGCTCGTCGCCTCGGTCATCGACAAGATCGAGACGAAGGTGGGTCCGCTCACCGCCGAGAGGACGCGATTCGACCGCGAGATGGACGAGAGCCTGGCGGTCCTCAAGACGGGGAAGATGGGGCTCGCCAAGGCGGCTAAAGCGAAGTCCGAGCTTGACAAGGAGGGCGAGGGGCCTAAGGTTAAGGGGAGCGCCTCCGGCGGCGCGCCCAAGGCGGCCAAGGGCAAGGCGCCGGCGGCCGGGCCCAAGGTAAAAAAAGCCGGCGTCACGAAGAAGAGGTAAAGCTTCTTAAAAAGCCGAACGACATTAGCGGTCGGCTCAGGTCCTAACGCGACCGGTCAAGGAGGAACGATGGCTACTACAAAAGCGGAAGAGCAGGCAAGGCTCTGGACCCGCGAGAACATCATGTCCGTGGAGAACAGGATTCTCCAGCAGGTCATGTCGTCCCGAACGCCCGAGGCCGTCGAGTCGGCTATCGCCTACACGAGATTCCTGAGGCTGTCCGGGCTCACTTCCGACAACTACCCGCTATTCCTCAAGATGCTCGAGATCGAGAACCACTGGGTCCTCGACGCGCTCATAGGGGACGAGGATCCCTTCCTCTTCCTCTCGACCATCCAGCCCAACCGCTACGTGATCTCGAAGTGCTTCACGCTGCTGACGCGCTGGCATCCGGGCGGGATCTACCCGAAGACCCTGTCCATCGCCCTGGGCGTGCTGCAGAACGCCTTCAGCTCGCCCAAGGACGGCTACAAGATCTACCCCCTCACGATCGCCGACGTCGACAACCTCGGCAAGCACCTCGAGAAGGAGAAGGGGCAGAACTTCCCGCTCAACCGCTGCATACTCGACATCCTCGACCGCATCGGATCCCTCCAGGGCCTCGGCTGGGACGAGAGCATGGAGGAAGTCTCGCGGCAGTCGATACGCATCCGGAGCTTCTTCTTCGACAGCTCGAAGAAGCTCGAGGACTGCATCCCCCAGGTCCTCATGGTCCGCGGAGATTACCTCAAGGACGAGGTCAATCCGAGGACGCTCTTCGCCGAGGACATCGACATGGCCCTCCGCCACGACTGATGGCGACAGCGAGCCCAAAGGAGTAACCATGGACGAAGTCATAGTCAACGACAGCTGGTCGGAAGACCAGATCAACGGAATCGAGAACAGACTGCTGCAGGGCATCATCGGATGCCGTACCTACGAGGCCGTCGAGGCGGCCATCACCTATTCGGCCTTCCTCAACACCGTCGGCCTCACGCCCGAGAACTACCCGGTGTTCCTCCGGATGCTCGAGATCGAGAACCATTGGGTGATCGATTCCCTCATCGGCGATACCGATCCCTTCCTCCTCCTCTCGCCCGTCCAGCCGAACAGGTACATCATCGGGAAGATCTTCGCGATGATGACCAAGTGGCACAAGGGCGGCATCTACCCGAAGAACCTTTCCGTCATACTCGGCGTCCTGCAATCCAATTACTCGTCGCCTCGCGACGGCTATCGCATCTATCCCCTGTCCATCGCCGACATCAACGGCCTCGCGAAGCACCTCGACAAGGAGAAAGGCCAGGAGGACCCCCTCAACAGGACGATCCTGAACATCCTCGACCGCGTAGGCCAGCTCGAGGGAGTTGGGACCGACGCCGACATGGAGGAGACCGCCATCCACGCCTCGGCCGTGCGCAACGCCTTCTTCGACGACCGCAAGCGCATGGAAGACGTGATCCCGCCCGTCCTCCTCGTCAAGGCCAGCTACCACGAGAAGGAAGTGGCCCCGCGCAAGCGCGTGGCCCTCAAGGAACTCGAGAAGAAAGAGAAGGAGAAGGGGAAATAAGTGGACAGGATTGAGCGCATCGCGGAGGCATTGCGCTCGCTCGACCTCGGCGCGGGCGTGGCGGTGGAGGGGCGCACTTTCGTCGGCCCCGCGGACGCCGTCGCGCGCCTGCGCGACCTCGAGGGCATAGCCTCCGGTCTCGCCTCCCGCGACCTCTTCGCCCTATACGATAGGAGCATCGCGCACGACGGCGTATTCGACGAGGACATCCACGGGTCGGGGCGCTACTACGCCTACCTCCTCTACGAGCTCAAGGGGACGACGCCGGAGGACCGCGAGGCCAAGCTCACGGCCGCCCTGGAGGACCTCGTGTCGCAGTACGGCAAGGACGCGGTGCTCTCCCGGATACCGGCCAGGATAGCGGGACGCCAGGTGACGGAGTCGCTGACATTGCGGCCCGAGCCCGACGACTACCCCGCGTACTATTCCAAGGCGCGCATGTCCTATGCCGAGAAGATGGCCCTCGACGAGCTGCCCAAGGCGGTCCTCGCCGGCATCAGGGCCGACCAGGAGCGACTCTTGGACTCCTTCGGCTGGACGACGGTGCGGGTGCAGGACACGGGCGGCGAGCTCGCGGACATCTGCGGCGACGCCTATCTGCTCTCCGCGGAGGGTCTCGGCATCGTCGACCCCTACCGCGCGATCTGGGCCGCAACCGTCTCTGGGGGGGGCGACCGGCTCTACGACTTCGACGTCCGCACCGACGGCGAGTACGCCGTCGACGTCGACAACGAGCTCGGCCGATATTACGCGTACGTCCGCGCCTCCCTCAAGGGACAGGCCGCCGGCGACAGGCGCGAGCGCCTGCTGGCCGCCCTTCCCGGAAAGGCCGTCGAGGCCATCGGAGCGGATGCCGCGGCGGCGCTCTTCAAGGAGTACATCGACGGCGATCAGGTCACCGCGTCGCTGACCATCAGGCCCGATCCCGAGGAATTCCCCTCGTACTTCAACGCTAAGCGGATCGAAGCGGGCAAGGATCGCCTGCGCAAGCAGATACTGATAAACGTCCAGGCCGAGGTCATCGGCGCCGTCGAGCGCGCCCTCGGCGGAGTGCAGAAGTACATTATTCTCGATTGAATCGGAGGGACTATGGACATCGAGCTTGACAGGAAGGGTGACTCCCTTAAGATCGTGATCGACGGCAACATCGACACCGACGGTGGGCACAAGCTCGCCGTCTCCCTCCAGGAGGCGATGGAGATGGACGGTATCAAGTCGGTCGTGTTCGACCTGACCACGGTCCGGACCATCACCTCCTCGGGCATAGGCAAGATCATGAATTTCTTCAAGTTCATCGACGGGAAGAAAGGCTCCATGTCGGTAAAGGGCATCTCGGACCAGCTTTATAGGCAGTTCATGGAGATCCATCTCGACCGCATTTTCCCGATCAACAAGTGAACCGGAGCGCCGAAAGGGGTTTTGCGCCGTGAACCATCTCAGTTCCTTCTTCCCCGATCCCAAGGGAGCGCGCCTCCACTACCAGTACTGGGAGGACTCGTCCAAGGGATACGACAAGGTGGCCCTCGTGCTTCACGGGCTCGGGTATCATTCGGGCTCCTATCCCGCCCTCCTTCCCGCCTTCGTGGGAGCGCGCTACAAGGTCGTCGCCCCGGACTTCGCCGGCTTCGGCGCGAGCCCGGGCGAGCGCGGCGCGGGCGGGGCGCTCGCGATGGCCGACGCAATCGAGGCCCTGTGCCGCCGCATCGAGTCGGCCGAGGGCGCGCGGGAGATAGCGATCGTCGCCCATTCCATGGGCGCCATCGCCGCCCTGCTCTTCCTAAAGCGCTATCCCGCGCGCCGCATCCGCCTCGCCGCGGTCTCTCCCCTCCTGTTCGGAGTGCCCGTCGACGCTTCGCCCGAGGCTCTCGCCGAGGACGAGGCGCACAAGAAGAGGATATCGGACGATCCTCGATACGCGGCCTCGATGCCCAACGCCCTGGCGGCCGACCTGGACAGGACCGTCAAGGAGCTCCTAGCCGATCCTTCCTTCCTGGAAGGGAGGAGAGCCGCCTTCTTCGTCGGCGAGGAGGACCCCCTCGTGCCCCTCGACCGCCTCAAGGAATCGGTGGGCGCCCTTCCGCTCAAGCAGGGCCGGGTGACGAGTTTCCCGCGGGAACGGCACGACCCCTTAGGCGGCAAGCGCGGGGAACAGGTCGCCGCGGCGATACTTTCCTGGCTCGACGAGACCAGATTCGAGTACCGCCCGTAACTAGGAGGAGATCATATGGACATCGACATCAATATCGAGCAGGATCGAGTGCGAGTGACGATCATGGGCCCGATAGACACCGCGGGCGGATCGGAGCTCAGCACAAAGTTCGCCGAGCTCGCCAAGGATCCCGGCCTGCGCCATGCGGATTTCGATCTCGCCGAGGTCCCTTCGATAACGAGCGCCGGAATCGGCAAGCTCCTGGCCTTCTACAAGCACTTCGACCAGGCCGGGGGAGGCATGAGGATCACCGATCTCTCCCCTCAGCTCGCCAAGCAATTCAAGGAAATTCACCTCGATCAGATCATCCCCATCGGAAGCTGAGCGAGGCCGGGCCCGGACGTCGACGCTTCCCCGTCACTCCAGCATCTCCGCCCCCTCGAACTTGCGACCGGGCTCGAGCTGCTCGAGGATGAAGCCGTACCGCCCCGTCCGGGCGCGCGGGCCATCGGCGATGACCTCGGACAGGATCCGGCCCAATCCGGGACCGAGCATGAAGCCCTGGCCGCACATCCCGACCGCCAGGAGGAGGTTCTCGGCTTCGCGCGCGTAGCCGACGATCGGCTGGCCGTCGGGAGTCATGGGGTACAAGCCGCGCCAGACGCGCCTGACCTTTAGCTCGCGCAAGCGCGGATAGAGTTCGAGCATGCGCCTCGCGCAGAGGGGCAGGAAGCTCGAAGTGCTGTCTATGTCCGTGCCCCATAGCTGGGGCTTGGGCGTAATGCAGAACACGACCTGTCCGGTCGTAGTCTGGTAGAAGTAGTAGTTGCCCGAGCGGTCGTCGGAGCGGATGTCCACGAGCATTGGCTCCAGGAAGCGCTCTACCGGCTCGGTGACTCCCGCCTCGTGGCAATCCGGATGCACCGGTATCTCGGCCCCGGCCATCGCGGCGATGTCCGCCCCCCGCGCTCCGGCGGCGTCCACGTAAAGGCCGCCTTCATAGGAGCCCTTCGTCGACCAGAGCCGAGCGACGCGACCCTTTCCCATGTCGAGGCCGACCACCTCCTCGCCGAAGCGGAATTCGACTCCTGCCTCCGCGGCGAGCCTGTGGTAGGCGACGGCCGTCTTGAGGGGCGATGCGTATCCGTCGCCGGGGCTGAAGGTACCGCCGAGGAGACCTTCGGGATTGATGCCGGGCGCGAGCTCGGCCACTTTCTCGGGGCCTACCCAATCTATGTCGAGTCCGGCCGCCCGCTGCAAGGTCAGGAGCTCCCGGAAGGCCCGCTCGCGCTCCTCGTCGTAGGCCACGAACAGGTAGCCCCCCTTCCGCCATTCGACGTTGACGCCATGCTCTTCCTTGAAGCGCGAGACGATCGCGAGGGACTCGGTACAGATTCGAATCTTCGCCGGATCCGAGAAGGTCGCCCTGATCCCGCCTATCGCGGCCCGATTCTGGCCTCGGCCCCAGGAGGCTTCTTTGTCGAGCACGAGGACCTTGAGGCCTCTCTTGGCGCAGTAGTACGAGAGCGGGAGGCCTACCGAGCCGGCGCCAGCTATGACGATGTCGTAGGCGCTCACGACAAGCCCCTTTCGAGCGGGCCCTGCGCCGTCCGGCCCCGCTCGGCGAGGGTGCCGAGCGACAGCTCCATTTCCAGAGGCCTGAGCCTCCCCTCGGCCACGCCGGCCGGATCGACGCCTGCGGCGCGAAAGGCGGCCGCGTAGAGCGGCGCGCAGGTCTTGGAGCCGCAGGAGCCCATGCCCGCGCGGATGGCCTTGAGCTGGTTCACGTCGCGCGCATCGTTCTCCCGGATGAAGCTCACTATCTCGCCGAAGCTAACGCGTTCGCAGCGGCAGACGACCGCGTCATCGGCCGCGCAGGAGAAGCGCGGCGTCGCCAGGGCGGCGGTGGCCTCGCGGCTTTGGACGCGGAGGCCGATAACCCTGGTCGCGTTGGCCTTGCTCACCTTGAAATGCAGGATCCATGTCTTGTATTTCCCGTTGAACGTCTTCTTCAACAGCCGGGCCTCCTCGACGGGCTCGCCGTCCTGGTCGAGGAGCTCGCGTCTGTCGCCCGGCTCGAAATCGGCGTCGAATTCGTAGGGGACGACCACCTCGCACCATTCCCCGTCGATGGATCGGACGAGAGAAATCGCGAGGCCGGGGCAAGCCGCCACGCAGGCCGAGCAGCCTTTGCAGTCGGAGCCCCGGAAGTACGGAAGGTCCAATAGGTTCCCCTTGCGCTCGCGCAGCATGATCGAGCCCGTCGGGCAGACGGTCGTGCAGGGATTGCAGGGAATCTCCTCGTCGCAGAAGAAGACCGGCTTCCAGAACGGCGTGGGCTCGACGCGCCCGCGCGGGATGCGGTCTCCCGGCTTCGACCTGAGCACATCCCGTTTGGCTATCCAGGATTCGTCGATCTCGACCCGGAAGCCCATGGTGCGAGCCAGGGCGAAAGCGGCTATCCGGCCGCCGAAGAGGGCGCTGGAGGCCTCGGCGATCTCGTCCGCGTCGCCCGCCTTGACGGCGAGGATTCCGAATGCCCTGGCCTGCGCGTAGAGCTCGTCGCAAGGGGACAGCCCCGCGGCGATCAGGACCGTATCCACTTCGTAGGTCCTCGCGGTATCGAGGAGGGGCTTCCAGTCGGGACCGACCTTCGCGACGGTCGCGCGCCGGACTTTGCCGTCCCCTTCCGCCGAGACGATCGTGGTGGAGAGGAAGACCGGCACGCCCATGCGGACGATCTTATCCGCGTGCACTTTGTAGCCGTTGATCCTGTCCGCGATCTCGAAGATGCCCGCGACCTCGATTCCGGCCTGGAGCGCGTGGTAAGCCCCGATGAGTCCCACATTCCCCGAACCCACGATAAGTACGCGATCGGCCGCTTTCACTCGGTCGCGGTTGACCAGGGTCTGGAAGGCTCCCGCCCCATATACCCCCGGCAAGTCGTTGCCCGGAAAGATGATCGACTTCTCGCGGGCGCCCGCCGCGACGACGAGAGCCTTAAAGCCGGCCAGGAGATAGGTCGATCGATTTTCGTATATGCCCGCCGCGCCGTCCTTGAAGATCCCGACGACGGGGGAATTCGTGAGGATGCGCACGCGCGAGTCGGCGCGCAGATCGGCCTCGAGCTTGCCCGCTATATCGAAGCCCCGGGTCCCGGCGTAGCAGTCCCGCTCGGATCCGAAGAACTTGTGCGTCTGCAACAGGAGCTTGCCGCCGAGGCTCTCCTTGTCGTCGGCGACGAGGACCGAGAGGCCGAGGGCGGCGAGCTCCTTGGCCGCGCCCAGGCCCGCGGGGCCGCCGCCTATGACGAGGACGTCTGCTTCGATCCTGCGCGGTCCGTTCTCCGCGGCGGGGACGGACCGCGAAACCAGGACGGGCAGCCCCTTCAGGGTACTCAGCTCCATACCCCCGGCCAGCGGCGTCACGCAGGACTTTCGAGGAAGGCCGTCGACGAGAACCGTGCACTGACTGCACTGGCCGTTGGCGCAAAAGATACCCTGAGGCGCAGCCCCTTTGGTGTGGATGGAAAAACGCGTGACACCGTTGGCGAACAGGGCGGATGAGATCATCTCTCCCTCGATGCCGATCATGTCCGCGCCGTCGAAGCAAAACTTGACCTCTTGCCTTCCCTTAAGGGAACCTAAGACGGGATGATCGACTATTCTTCGCATCGTCGCCTCTCCATTACCCCGGAAACGTCCTATGACAGGCGGATCTGCACGTATTACCGCTTTTTAGGCCGCCGTGCCGGCAGTTGAAATATCACTGGTATTTCAGGAAGCAGGAATATCATCCCGGATTCATATTGTCAAGAAAAGCGAGGGAGGGCCGTCCTCGACACTCGATAAGCTTGACATGTACTATACCGATCGGTATAGTACCCTTATGGAAGAAGTCGGCGGGAATAAATCGAACATTCTCGCGACTGCGCTCCGCCTTTTCTCCGATCGCGGCTATGAGGCGGTAGGCATCGCGGAACTCTGCGATTCATCGAAGGTTACCAAGCCTACCCTGTACCACTATTTCGGTTCGAAGCGCGGCCTTCTCGATGCGATCGTCGAGGAAAGGGGCGGTCCGCTTCTCGCTCGCGTGGACGAAGCCTCGGTCTACGCGCATGACGTTCCCCGAGGACTCGAGAGCATAGCCTTCGCCTTCGCGCGTTCCGCGAAGGAAGACGGGGCTTTCGCGCGGCTCCGCCTGAGCCTATCCTTCGCTCCGCCCGCCAGCGAGGCTTGGCTCGCTGCCTCGGCCCTGAACGACGCGATTTTTTCAAAGGTCGAGGCATTTTTCCTCGCCGCTTCGGGCGACCATGGGAATATGAAGGGCCGCTCGAGACCCTACGCCGCCGCCTTCATCGGGACGGTGGATACCTACGTCGGCCTCTATCTCTCGGACCGCAGCCCTCTCACCGACGACATCGTGAGGGGAGCAGTCCGCCAATTCATGTACGGCATTTTCTCTTGATTTTTTACTTTCTAGTATACCTACCGGTATGTATACGTCTCAAAGGAGAATGCAATGGACGAATGGGCGAGAGACGCGACCTTCTATCACGTGTATCCGCTGGGATTCTGCGGCGCGCCGAGGCGGAACGATCTCGTATCCCCGCCGGCGCCACGACTCGATGCGATCACCGCCGACCTGGGCCGCATAGCGGCAATGGGCTTCAACGCCCTCTACCTCGGGCCGCTGTTCGAATCCGTGGCCCATGGCTACGACCCGGTGGACTGGCGCGTCGTGGACAGGCGGCTGGGCGACCGCGGCGACTTGGCGCGACTCTGCGACGAGGCGAGGGGCTTGGGAATGAGGCTCGTATTCGACGGCGTTTTCAATCACGTCGGCCGCGAGCATCCTTGGTTCCGATCCCTGCGCAAGATGGGGCTGGAGTCGCCGGAAGCCGGGCGCTTCGCCTCGCTCCGCCCGGGACGCAGCCCTTACGGCGATATCTTCGAATACGAAGGATGGGCCGGCAATTACGATCTCGCCAAATTGAACCTGCGCGACGGCGCGACGAAGGCCGAGCTCGTCGGCGCCGCCCTGTCCTGGATCGACGACTACGGCATAGACGGCATAAGGCTGGACGCGGCCGACTGCCTGGACATGGACTTCCTCGCCGACTTGGCCGCCGCCTGCCGCGAGCGGAAACCCGGATTCTGGCTGATGGGGGAAGTCGTTGGCGGCGATTACCGACGGTGGATCGGAGACGGCCTCGGCGCGCCTGCCCTCGACTCGGTGACGAACTACGAATGCTACAAGGGCCTATGGTCGAGCCATTTCGACAGGAACTACTTCGAGATAGCCTGGTCGCTGAAGCGTCAGTTCGGGGAAGGCGGCATCTACCGCGGCCTCAACCTCTATTCTTTCGCCGATAACCACGACGTCGACCGCGTCGCGAGCAGGGTCGCGAACGAGGCCCAGCTCTATCCGCTGTACTGCCTGCTCTTCACGATGCCGGGAGCGCCCTCGGTCTACTACGGCTCGGAGCGGGGCGCCAGGGCGAAAAAGGCGCCCGGCTCGGATTGGCCGCTCCGGCCGAGCATAGGCGACGCGCTGGCATCCGGGCGGCAGCCCGATCTGGAGGCCGCGATCTCGCGCCTCGCCGCGCTCAGGCTTTCCTCGCGCGCGCTCAGGCGCGGCGGCTATCGCGAGGTATCGGTATCGAGCGAGAGCCTGGTGTTCGAGCGCGCGGGGGACGGCGAGCGCGCCCTGGTCGCGGTAAACGGCTCGCCGGCGGCCTTGAGGCAGGAAGCGAGCGTCGGAGGGCCCGACGGGCCGTGGAGGGATGGATTGAACGCCGAAGCCTCCTTTCGCGCCCGCGGAGGGAGACTGCAGTTCGACGTTCCGCCGACCTGGGCCCGAGTACTATTCCCGGGCTAGGGCGCGGGATCGTCCGACCGACTCTATGTACTCCATGCTCTGATGGCGGAAATAGGTCTCGTATAGGGCCGAATACTCGCCTCGCCGGGCGAGGAGGCCCTCGTGGCTGCCCTCCTCGAGGATCCTGCCCTTCTCGAGGACGACGATCCTGTCCGCCGACTTGACCGTGGAGAGGCGATGGGCGATCACGATCGCCGTCCGGCCGCTCATGACCGCCTCGAGGCCTTCCTGGATCTGCGCCTCGGTAAAGGGATCGACACTCGACGTGGCCTCGTCGAGGATGAAGACGCGGGGATCGCGCAAGAGGACCCGCGCCAGGACGACGAGCTGGCGTTGCCCCATCGACAGCGAGGAGCCGCGATGCCCGGTCTCGGTGGCGAGCCCGGACGAGAGGTCGTCCACCCAATCGCCTCGGCCCAGGGAACGGGCCGCCTCCTCGACGCGCGCATCGGAGGCGCCGGGCGCTCCGTATCGGATGTTGTCGGCGACAGTGCCGGGGAAGAGGAAGGGATCCTGGGAAACGAGGCCTATGGCGCCGCGCAGGGCGTCGAGCGAGTAGCTCCTTATGTCGCGGCCGTCCATGAGGAGCTCGCCCGATTGGAATTCATAGGAGCGGCAGATGAGCTTGGCGATGGTGGACTTGCCGGCCCCCGTCCTGCCGACGATCGCGAGCTTCTCGCCCGCGGCGACTTCGAGCGAGAAGCCCTCGAGGACCGTCTCCTTGTCCGAGTAGGAGAAGCCGAGGCGCCTGAACTCGATCTCGCCCTCGATCCGCGCCGGAGCGAAATCCCCGGTCTGCTTCACCCGGCTCTCGCGGTCGATGAGCGAGAACACGCGCTCGGCGGCGGCGAGGCCGTCCTGCAGCTGGCTCCAGAACGAGGCTATGTTGAGCATCGGCCACCAGAAGAAGCCGACGGCCTGCATGAAGATGAACCATTCGCCCATGGTGATCCCGCCGCTCCTCGCCGTCATGCCGCCGGCGAAGGCGACGATGCCGTTGCCTACGCCCGCGGCGAGGGAGACGATGGGGAAGATGAGCTGCAATACGACGCCGCGGCGCAGGCCGAAGCGGTAGGCGCGGGCGTTCTCGGCCTTGAAGGAACCCCACAGCGAGCGCTCGCGCCTGAAGCCCTTGGCGACGCCGATGCCCGCCACCGATTCCTGGATGGCGGCGTTGACCGAAGCGGTGACCCGCTTGGCATTGCTGGTGACGAAGCGGGCCAGGCGCCTGAAGGCCAGGGCGACGCCCACGGCGACGGGGGCCATCGCGACGAGGAGGAGAGTGAGGCGCGGGCTCAGGCTCGCGAGGTAGGAGAGGAATACGCCCACGAGGACGACCTGCGAGAGGAAGTCCACGACGAGGCCGATGACATTGGCGAAGTCCTCGGTGTCGGTGGTGATCCTCGAGACGACCTTGCCCGACGAGTGCTCGTCGTAGAACGAGAGGTCGTGCCGCACTGACTTGGAGAAGGCCTCGGTCCGAAGGCGGAAGATCGTCTCGCCTACGACCTTGCTGGCGAGGAAGTAGCGGAGGTAGTTGAACAGCCATTCGATCGCTCCGAACCCTACTACGGCCGTCGCGATGAGAGCGACGACCGTGCCGCCCGGACCCGCGGCGCCGATGCCCGCCGATTTGGCGCGGGACACCGCGTCGAGGGACTTCGAGACGACTACCTGCGCGGCGAACTCCGAGAGCGAGGCTAGGGCGAGGACGCCCCCCACGCCGGCCATCCTCCCGCGCCAGGGCCGGAAGTAGGACGCGATGCGCGAAAGGAGCTGCCTGTCGGAATACTGCCGATCGTAGGCCTCGGTCTCGAGGCCGTCCATGATGAAGCCCACGTCATACCCTCGCGAAGAGCCGTCGATAGTCCTCGCAGCGCCCGAGCAGCTCCGCGTGGCTCCCCGAATCGGCGAGGGTCCCTCCCTCGAGGAGGAGGATCCTGTCCGCCCAGCGGATCTGCGAAAGGCGGTGCGTGATGAGGAAGGTCGTGCGGCCCTCGCTCGCGAGGCGCATGGCCTTCTGTATCTCGTCCTCGGTACGAGAATCGATGGCCGAGGTCGAATCGTCCAGGATGAGGATCCTCGGGTCGACGAGGAAGGCCCGCGCGATCGCGATGCGCTGTTTCTGCCCGCCCGACAGCGTGACCCCGCGCTCTCCGACTTCGGTGTCGTAGCCCTTGTCGAAGCCGGTGATGAAGTCGTGGGCCTGCGCCGCCTTGGCGGCCTCGACGATATCCTTTCGCCGGGCGCCCTCGACGCCGAAGCCGATATTCTCGGCGATGGTGCGCGAGAAGAGGAAGACGTCCTGCTCTATGCTCGCGACCTGGGCTCGCAGGCTTTCGAGGCTCCAGTCCCTGACGTCCACTCCGTCTACGAGGACGGTCCCCGAGTCGACGTCGAAGATCCGGTTTACGAGGCGGACCAGGCTCGTCTTCCCCGAGCCGGTGCGCCCGACGATGGCCACCGTCTGCCCCGGCTCCACCGCGAAGGATACGCACTTGAGGACCGGCGCGCCCTCTTTCGAAGGATCGTCGCCGCAATAGTCGGCCCTTGCGCCGGGAGTCGCGGGGCGGAAGGAGAAGCTTACGTCGCGGAACTCGACGCGTCCCTCTATGCGCGCGGAACGGCCGCCGGGATTCTCGTCGAGGTCGCTCTTCGCGTTGATCGTCTCGAGCACCCGACCGGCGCTCGAGAGACCCATCTGGAAGAGATTGAAGGACCAGAGCGAGATGAAGGTCGCGAAGCGGAGGCCGTTGTAGAGGAGCATATAGCCGACGACCTGGCCGAGCGTGATGTCGCCGGCGCGCCAGAGGAGGAGGGCGTGGAGGAAGCCGAGGCCCCAGCAGACCGCGAAGACGAGGAGAGGCCAATACTTCGCCTGGATCCTGGCGATCCTGATGTACAGGTCGCGAAGGGCGCCGGCGCCTTCGACGAAGCGTCCTATCTCGCGGGCCTCTCCGAGGTTCGCCTTGACGGTCTCTATTCCCTCGAGGGCGTCGGCCAGGGAGGCGTTGAGCTGCCCGAACCTTTCCCTCTGCGAGTCGGTCGCGGGGTTCAGACGGCGGTTGTATTCCCATACGGTGAGGGCGAGGAAGGCGATGAAGATGCAGGGCACGAGGAGGAGCCTCGGGTCGATGAAAGCGACCATGACGAGGGGGATCACCGCCGTCAGGCTGGAGTCCATGATGAGCGAAAGCCCCGGGGAGAACATGAGGTTGAGGAAGTGCACGTCGTTCGTCGCGCGGGCCATGACATCCCCGACGCGCTGCCGGGAGTGGAAGGTCTGGCTCTTGCCGAGGAG
>Ga0181535_10003004_pt1 | contig 19966 bp, 18 predicted proteins | sample PEATcosm2014_Bin_44_FD_119774 | JGI IMG/M metagenome (GOLD analysis project Ga0181535, IMG submission 119774) | Peatland microbial communities from MTU Mesocosm Facility, Houghton, MI, USA - PEATcosm2014_Bin17_30_metaG | ecosystem: Environmental > Terrestrial > Soil > Wetlands > Peat | place... | reverse complement strand
GCCGCGGCTACTGGCGAGCGGCTCACGGCTCGCGCAAGAATACGGCACGAGCAAACGAACCATGGCTGCTTGGGTTACCAAGCGGAGGACGTGTGCCAAAGCGGTGGAGGGCCACCGCACTCCACGACGCTGGTGCGTTCGCCACACACCTGCCAATCGCCAATCGCCCCGGTCCGCGCCCGTCCTCGGGCGCTGAGACGTGATTTTGAGCCAGCCGGCGCATGGCGAAGCGCTCCGCAACGAACAGCCGCCCCATCAGCCCCGCCCAAAGCCCGCAACGTCCCGCACGTCTCAGCGCGGCACCACCGAAGGAGCGGCCGTAAAGCGCGCCAGCGTCCTGGAGTGCGTCCGGCCCTCCGGCGCTGTGGCCCAAGGCGAAGCTTGCCAACCCGTGGGGAAATGGATTTTCCCGCGCCGCGGCTACTGGCGAGCGGCTCACGGCTCGCGCAAGAATACGGCACGAGCAAACGAACCATGGCTGCTTGGGTTACCAAGCGGAGACGCGTGCCAAAGCGGTGGAGGGCCACCGCACTCCACGACGCTGGCGCGTTCGCTCTGCACCTTGCCATTGCGAAGAGCCTCGATTCACTCCCGTCCATTCGCGTCTCCTCCCCCAAACTTGGCGCCGCGTTTTCCCCGGTTCATCCCAAACGAAGCAACTTTTTCTGCAAGGCGGAGTCTAACCTTCGGTAATGTATGCTGAAGATTTGCTATGAACCATGCGAGCTTGATTCACGACAGCGAACGGTTGTTTGTCCGTTCCTGCCTGGAGACCGCGCCGGACGGACGGCAAACCGAGCGTCCCAACTTGGGCGCCGCCGGTTCCCGCCCCGGTGCGGGGCGCCTGCATTTGCTGAAACAAAAGCTCCTCCACACCGCCTTGGAGTTCACCACCGACGCGCGCATTCACAAACAGCTCTGCGGCGCCGCCAACACCACCGCCGAACTGGTATGGAACACCCCCAGCCCCACGCTGTTCTATCCCTGCCTCTTCGAGGAAATGGCACAGGCCATCCTCGACCGCGCTTCGCTGGAGCAATGGGACGCCCCGCCCTATTTTGCCCTCCCCGCCGAACCCGTCGAGGAAACGGAAAACGTCTGAGTCCCGTTCGCAGCCAAGCATTGGGGGCTGACTGCTGGCGACCGCACCGTCTACGGATACTCCAGCCGGTAGAACATCTTGGGCGAACCGGGCGGCAGGACAAATATGACCTGGTTGCTGATGGTATCGGTAAACAAGACATTGGTCACCGTGGCCCAGTTGGTGGTGCCCAGATCGCTATTCTGCTGCAAGGCGTAGGGTACCCCCACGTTGGTATAGGTGAGCAGAATCGGCTGCGAAATGGCCAAGGACGGCACATTGGTGTTGATCACGCCGACGCTGAACAAATAGTGGTAGCCGGAACCGGCGGTCCAACCTGAACCAGGGTTGTACTCGCTGGCCCCCAGCCGCCAACTGGACCCGGCATCCAGATTGGCCGAGGGCGTTTCACTCCAGAGGTATCCCGCCTCCGGGCCGGAGGTGCTGGCATCCGTCACAATCCAGTAGGTGGTATTGGTCTGGAGCGTCACCGGCGTTGGGCCTGGCACGTAAGCATACTGGCCGGCATTCACCGGGGTGGTAACCCCGTTACTGTTGACCAGCGCCGCCACGCTGCTCCCCGGCGCGCCCCCGTTGTCCGTGTAAAGGTAAAGCCCCAACGGCCCCGGCTCGTTGCCATGGATGTCCGTTTCCGAACCGGCCAGGGAAATCGTGACACTGGCAAGCAGCGTGCTGGCGGAGCCGGTCGTAAAGGCCTCCGCCAATTCCTGACCGGCGGCAATCACGGAATAATCGCCGCCCGTCGCCTGGCTGAGATTGGAAATGGGCGTGAAAGTTTGCGCCAGCACCGCCGAGGCGGCGCAGAAATAGATACAACCAGTTCTTATGACCTCCATAATTTGGCCATAAGTTATCCCGCCCGCCGGCAAAGCCAAGCAAGAAATCAATATTCCGCATCGTGCTTCACGCCCGGCTCGGGGATGGGATACCGGCCATTGGCGTCGGACCGCAAGGGCGCGGGCGAATCCATCGTGAGCTTGTCCAGATCCGGCGCGTACTCCCGGCTGGAATTCAGGAACTGGTCCAGCGTGATTTCCTGGCCGGTGTGCGCCGCCACGCGCCCCAACGAACTGACCGCGCTGGCATAGACGCCCCGCTCGGTCTCGTTGTAAGGCTGGTCGTTCCGGATGGCCGCAATCAGGTCATTCCATTCATTCAGGTAAGGATCCTGCTCGGCCCCCGGCACGTTGGATTCCCAGAGCAAATCGCCGGCGGCCTGGCCCTGCGTCTTGAACAGCTTGGAGGGCAGCCCGCAATCGCCCCCGCTGGAAATGATCGCGCTGCCCTTGGTCCCGTGGGCGTAACTGGAGTAGATTTCCTTGCAATTATCAATGCAGCGGCCGTCCATGATGAACTTGCCGCCGTCGGCGAACGTGTACTCCACCGAATACACGTCAAAGTTTTGATCCACACAAACCTGGCCCTCGGAATTGAAGCGATATTGGCGGCCGCCCAGGGCCTGCGCCTTCACCGGCCAGCCCCCCTTCATCCAACAGCAATGATCCACGTGATGAATGTAAAAATCATTATAACAGCCGCCGCTCGCCCAGATGAAGCTGTGAAACCGCTGGATCTGCCACAGCAACTCGCTCGGCTGCCCGGTCCACTTGGTGGAATACGCCGAGCCGCCCGGCCCGTGCATCCGGTAGCCGCGCAGCAAGACCAGATCGCCAATGGCGCCATCCTGGATCCGTTGGGATAGCTCCTGCATGCCGCGGCTGTGGCGCGACATCAGACCCACGCCCACCTTCAGGTTCTTCGCCGTCGCCTCGGCGCCCAGCTTCAGCATCCGCTTGGACGTGGGACCGTCCACGGTCAGCGGTTTTTCCATGAACACATGCAGCCCTTTTTGAATGGCATAGGCGAAATGCACCCAGCGAAACGCCGGTGGGGTGGTCAGGATCACGATGTCGCCGGGCTTCAGACAATCCATGGCCTTTTGGAAGGCGTCAAACCCGATGAACTTCTGCTCGGGCGCCACCGCCACGGAACCGCCCACGTCGTGGTTATTTTTCAAGGCCCCATAGCTGTCATCCAGCCGGTTCTGGAACACGTCCGCCATGGCCACCAGTTTGAGCGGAATCTGTTTGGTGGAGAGCGCGTTCATGGCGGCGCCGGTGCCGCGGCCGCCGCAGCCGATGAGCGCAAGTTGGGTGACGGAGTTTTCCGCCGCGTGGACTTGCGGCAGCGTGACGCCCGCCAGTGCCGAGATGGCGGCAAACTGAGCGGTACTTTTCAGGAATTCACGGCGCGTGGTGGGGAGGTTTTGATGGTTGCTCATGACAATGTGTGGTGAAAGCCCGAAACTACGTTTCGGCAATCCTTTTGTCCACCGAAAGAATTGTTTTCCCGGGGATTTTTTTCGGCGTGGACACACACGTTCGCCACCGCGGCCCGCCCCACCGAAGAGCGGCCCCCGATGACGCCGGGCGGGTCAGCCCAACCTCACCGCACCTCGTTGGCCAACGCCACGCCCTGAAGCCTCGGCAACCGCAGATCTTGATTTGCTTGCGTCGCGCCAGGCAGCGTCCGCGCCGCCCCCTCGCCCAGTTCCGGATCAGCATCGAATACCAGCACCTCGAACGGCTCCAAAGTGAGCGCGCGGGGCTGCCCGGCCCGGAGCGCCAAGTCGTGCACGCGTTGATCCGCATACGGCGATTTCAGCCGGTAAGCCTGCGGCGCGCCCGCCGGCAGTTCAAAAACCGCGGCCGCATCCAATTCGATAGACTGCGGGCGGTCATCTGGATTGCGCACCATGAGCGTGCCCTTGCGCCGGTTCCAGGCGGCATAGCCGTACGGCTCCAGTTTGAGCGGATCGCCCCCGACCCAATGGGCATCCACCAGCACGTCGGCATTGGCGTGGGCCCACTTCGCCGCCTCCGCCACCTCGTCCCAGGCCGCCGGCGTAAGCAACGCCGGTGTGAGGTAGAGTTCCTGCAGCATCGCTCCATTGGCGAAATAGGAACGCGCTTCGTTCTTCAGGTCCGGCGGATTGTTCTGGCCGATGGACCCGCCCTGGAATTCGCGCCCATGCACAATGCCGTGGTGCATGCACGAATTCAGCGGATACAGCGGCGCTGGCCGCACAAACGCCGCGTAGCACGAACCATCCCGAAACGTGAGCCAGCGTTCCCGGTTGTACGGCGAATTCGTCCGGGTATTCCCCTTCCCCGCCCAGCCCACGTCCGCCGTGCCGTTGCGCCACGTGCAATCCACATGGTTCAGCCAGAACGGCGAGGGCCAGGTGCCCACCGTCACATTGATGAACAAATCCGGCCGCTCCCGGCGCAGATTCCGCGCCACTTCCAGCAGCGCCATGAAATGCGGGGTGACGCCATCGCCGGCTCGATCCCACTTAAAGAGATTCACCCCGTCCTCGCGGATCAATTGCCGGCAACGGTCCTGAAACCATTGCTGGTAGCCCGGGAAGGACAGATCCAGCGAGCCGTCTGGCGGAATGAGTCCCAACCGGCGCGCCTGGGCGGTGCGTTCATCGGCTCCGCCATAGCCGCCCAGCGGCGAGATCCAGATACCCAGATGCGCCTCCGGCCCCATCCGCGCCGCCAACCCTTTAAAGCCGTCCGGGAATTTTTCCCGGCTCTCGCGCCACAAACCCGCGGCGGGATCATCCCAGCCATCATCCACCAGGTACGAAAGCACCGGCACGCCGCGTTTCACCGCGAGCTCCTGCTGAAATTGCCCGACCGTCGTCAGCAGATTGGTCGCGTTCACCCCGAACCCGAGATCGTACCAGCCGTTGTAATGCAGGAAGGGACTGGATGGCCGGGCGCGCTCCCGCTCCAGGTAATACAGGAAAGCCCGGCGCAATTGCCCTGCCGGCGCCACGCCCTGCACCGCGCCAAAGGTGTAGGATCGACCGGGCGCCAGTTCCAGCCGGCAGCCGAACCCGATACGCGCCTCTGCGTCGCTCAGCGCGTTTTGCGATCCCGGCATTTCCACGCCCAGAAACAAACCGTCCGCCACCACCGGCGAGCCGGGCGACGTACCCACGGTTTTCGCCCCGGCCAGTTTGGCGTCGATCAGTTCCACGCCATTCAGCGGCATCGCCGTCGGCGCCGAGAGCTCCAGCGTCTCCCGAAGATAATTTGCGCCAGCGCGCAATTCGGCCCGCCAGCAGGCGCGCAAGCCGGCCGCGTTGGTGAAGGTGGCCTCCAAAGTCTCGGCCGCGAAACGGCCACCCAACCGCTGGCTCGCCGGTTCGGCCGGAACTACGGCCAGCCGGGGCGGGGCCACCAGCCGAAAGCTCGAGGCGGGCGCATCCATGACCGGATAAGTTGCCAGGCTCACCGGGCAAAGGCGCTCGCCTCCCACGGTGGTCACGTTGAAGACCGGTGTAGTGTCGCGCAGCCCCACCAACAGAAACCGCCGGCCATCCTCCCACACCAGGGCCAAGGCCGGCCCCCAGGACATGCCTTGGTCAGTCTCCTTGTCGATCCTGCACCGGATTGACTTGGTCCCCGCCGGGAAGAGAGTTTCCACCGTGGCCGCTTGGTGGGCCCGGGCCCGGAATACCCAGCGATTGCTCTGCCACAGCGGCGGATTCACGTCGGCCATCACGCATTCACCCGCGACGCCCAAATCGCCCGGGTTGTCCCGGGATTGCGCCTGGAGATTCATTTTCCCCAGCCGCACCAACGCGGGTTCGCCCGGAAAGTCGGCGCGCGGAAATTCGGCCATTTCCACCCACGCCACGCCATCCCGCGAGGCCAAAGCCACCACGCGATTCGTCTCCAGCCGCACCTCCACCCAAACCCCTGTCGCCGGCAGCTTCGGCGCCGCCAGCGCCAACCGGAACAGCTCCGCGCCACTCTGGTCGTATTGCCGCCCCCGGAGCGCGTCGCCCAGCCAAAGCGGGCGCAACGTGCCCTCCTCCAGCTTCCAAGCCGCCCCACAGGCGTCATTCTCCAGCGTGAACACGCCCCCGTCTTGCGTGGCCCGGGGCTGGCCGGGCGGCGGTCCGGGGAACTCCACGGCAGCCGCCAGCCGCCCTCCGGCGGCGAGGGTCAGCACGAGGGTCAGCCAGCGGGTCATCATTTTCATAAGCATTCGTTTGCTGACGTCATCCAAAACAAAAACCATCATTAATGAAAGTATTTAATTCATTTTCCCTGATAATGATTCGTGCCCCCTCGTAAGTTCGCTCCTCGGCCCCCCCACTTTTCTTCCGTTTTGGTCCGGACCCGGCTTGCTGCCCCGGGCGATTCCCGCTAGCTTCTGGCGTTCACATGAGTGAAATCCTCGTAATCGGACACAAAAACCCGGACACCGACGCCATCTGCTCCGCCATTGGATATGCGGAATTCAAGCGCCGCACCGGCATGGAGGAGGCGGTGGCGGCCCGCTGCGGGGACACCAATGACCGCATCGATTTCGTGCTCAAAACCTTTGGCGTGCCCGCGCCCAAGTTCGTGGCGGATGTCTCCCCCAAGATTGCGGACGTGATGCAGCGACGGGTGCTGAGCGTGGGGCCGGAGGCCACGGCCGCCGAGGCGTTGCGCCTGATGGATGAAAAGAACTTGCGCATGCTCCCCGTGCTGGACGAAGCACAAAAATGCCGCGGCCTGCTGTCCCTGTTCAAGCTGAGCAAATTTCTGTTTCCCGCCGTCAACCAGCACCCCGGCCCGGGGCAAAGCTCGCGGGAGGTGCTCTCCTCCCTCAGCAACCTCGCCCAAACCCTCGATGGCCAGTTGGTGGTGGGCTTCGACACGGAACGCGAGCAGGAACTGATTCTGATGATCGGCGCCATGGGACTGGAATCCTTCGCCGCGCGGCTGGAACAATTCCCGCCTGAAAAATCCTGTGTGATTGTGGGCGACCGCTGGGACATCCAAAACGTGGCCATTCGCGAAGGCGTGCGCGTGCTGATCGTCACCGGCGGCATCACCGTGGAGCCCAAAACCATCGAGGCCGCCCAACGAAACAAGGTCACCGTCATCACCTCGCACCACGACACCGCCACCACCGCCTCGCTGTGTCGCGCCGCCGTGGCCGTACGCCATGTGCTGAACGAGGAATTCCTCTGCTTTCGCGAAAACGCCCCGCTGGCCGCGGTGCGTGAAGAAGCCATGTCCTCCGGCTACCTGGCCTTTCCGGTGCTGGGTAGCGAGGGCGAAACCGTCGGCATCCTGTCCAAGACGGACTTTTTGAAAACCGTCAATCGCAAGCTCATCCTGGTGGACCATAATGAGCTGTCACAGGCGGTCCAGGGGGCGGACCAGGTGGAAATCATTGAGATCATTGACCACCACCGGTTGGGATCGCTGGCCACCCAGCAACCAATCCTCTTCCGCAACGAGCCGGTGGGTTCCAGTTGCACGATCGTCTCCGACTGTTTTTTCCGCTACGGCGTGGAAATGCCCGGGGATATCGCCGGTCTCATGCTCGCCGGCTTGGTATCCGACACGCTGAACCTGACCTCGCCCACCACCACGGCGCGCGATGCCGAAATCCTGAAGCAGTTGGAACAACTCTCCGGCGTCAACGCCCGCGAGTTTACCGAAAAACTGTTTGCCAGCGGTTCCCTGCTCACGCACAAATCCGCGCCGCAAGCCGTGGCCACCGATTGCAAGGAGTACTCCGAGCTGTCGCTCCGGTTCAGCGTGGCCCAGATCGAGGAAATCGGCTTGGAACAGTTCTGGAAGCGAAAAGCGGAGGTGCTGGCCGCCCTCGAAGCCTACCGCGAAAAGCGCGAATATCTTTTCTCCGCCTTGCTGGTCACCGACGTGCCCGAGCAGAGTTCACTGCTGCTGGTCGTGGGCGACGAGAAATTCGTCAAGCGCATCGACTATCCGCGGCTGGAGCCGGGCATCTATGAACTGCGGGACGTGGTTTCCCGCAAGAAGCAACTGTTGCCCTACCTCACCCACTGCCTGCGGGAGACCGAAAAAGGCATCAAGGGCTGAGCCTGAAGGGCTTGGCCGGGATCTTTCCCGCCCGTTCCGGCGCTATCCCATCTTTGCCTACCCGCCCTCCGTGGCTCGGAAACATTTTCCCACGCCCGGGCACCGGGCCGCCGATTCCCCTGATTTTACGGGCTTTCTTGCCGCTGGCATCATCGTTGCTCTGCAAGGCTTAAAAAAGTATGATCGAAGCCTTATTCAACCAGCCAAACTACCTAGCCGCCAAAAAGACGCTGGATGCAGTGGCTCTCCGTCAGGAGGCGATCAACAACAATCTCGCCAATCTGGAAACCCCCGGCTACAAGCGGGTGGATCTGGCCCCCAGCTTCGAATCGGAGCTCGAAAAGGCCTCGGCCTCCAATGATACGCAGCAGCTTTCGTCGCTAACCCCCTCGCTGGCGGTGGATTCCACGGCCAAGTCGGTCAGCAAGGACGGCAATACGGTAAGCCTGGAAAAGGAACTCATGCGCATGAATCAAAATGCCATGACCCACTCGCTGGAAACCCAAATGGTGGGCAAGATGCTCGCCAAGATGCGTCTGGCCATCAAAGGCCAATAACCCGGGGTTATGATTCAGATTCTCACGGGCATCCAAAACACCTCGGCCGCGCTGGACGCCGAGCAGGTGCGATTGGACGCCATTTCGCAGAACATCGCCAACGCCCACACCACGCACGATGTGGACGGCAAGCCTTACCAGCGCAAGGTGGTGGTCTTTGAAACCGCCCTGAATGACGCGATGAACGGCGACGGAGCCAGCGGCAGCCTGCCGGCCATCCAGGTGGCCAAGGTCGCGCGCGACACGCGGCCGCCCATGGAGGTTTATGATCCCGGCAATCCGGAAGCCGACGGCCATGGCATGGTGGCCATGCCCAACATCAACATTCACGAGGAAATGGCCGATTTGATCTCCGCCTCGCGCACCTACGAAGCCAATCTGGCCGTCGTCAAGAATGCGCGGTCCATGGCGCTGCAAACCCTCTCCATCGGCAAACAGTAACCCATCATTCAACCCATGGCCCACCGCGTAACCTCGCCCCGGCATTGAAACACCCCTGATCCGGAAACCAACCCCATGTCACCGTTGTCCGCCATCCCAGCTTATTCGTCCGGTCTGATGTCCCAGATCGACCAGCTGCCGTCGTCCACGGAGACCACCATTCCGTCCACTCTGCCGACCACCCAGCCGGTGGACAGCGGCTCGTTCACCTCCCTGCTCGGCAAACTCGTTTCCGACGTCAACGCCCAGCAACAAACCTCGAACCAGTCGGTCAACGCCCTCCAGAGCGGCGCCAATGTACCACTGCACCAGGCGGTCATTTCCATGGAGGAAGCCAACGTCTCTTTCCAGTTGCTGGTGGAAGTGCGCAACCGCCTGCTCGAGTCGTACCAGGAGATCATGAAAATGTCCATATGAGCCTCCTGGACACCATCGCCCATTCCCTTTTGCCCGGCGGACCCAGGTCCGTCCCGGGCCGCCCGTCCGCTCCAAACGGCTCACCCCGCAACGCATTAGCTGATTTTCGATGAACAACAATCTCACCAAGCTGCTCAAGCAACTGGGCGAAATCTGGGGCCAATTGGGCGCCAGCCAGCGACTCACCGTGGCGGCCGCCACCTTTGTGCTCGTGGCCGGCATGGTCGCCGCCGCGCTCTGGTCAACCCACACCGAATACGGGCTCCTCTACGGCGGACTCTCCGACAGTGAAGCCGCCAAGGTGGTGGCCGCGCTCAACGAGGCCAAAGTGCCCTACCAGGCCGGCAGCGGCGGCGCCATCCTGGTGCCCACCGACAAGATCTACGCCATGCGGATGCAACTGGCCAGCAAGGGCATTCCCCAAGGCGACGGCGTGGGGTTTGAGATCTTCGACAAGCCCAACTTCGGCATCAGCGACTTTGTCCAGCGCGCCAATTACCTCCGCGCCCTGCAAGGCGAACTCGCCCGCACCATCGGCCAGCTCGACGACGTCCAAGCCGCCCGCGTGATGATCGTGCTGCCCGAAAACCGCCTGCTCCTCGACAAGGACAAATACCCCACCGCCTCGGTCTTTATCCGCGTCCGCGGCAACTCTGCCTTGGGCGCCCAGACCATCAATTCCATCCGCTTCCTGGTGGCCAACTCGGTCGAAGGCCTCAAGCCCAACCATGTGGCGGTGGTGGACAACCTCGGCAACACCGAGGAGATTGCGGATAGCGACTCCCTGGCCGGCTTGTCCTCCTCCCAACTGGCCGCCCGCCGCAGCCTGGAACAGTATCTCGGCAAAAAAGCGCAGGATATGCTCGAAACCGTGCTGGGTCCCGGCCAGGCCATCGTCCGCGTCTCCGCTGAAATCAATGGCGACACCGTCACCACCACCGAAAGCAAGTTCGACCCGGACGGCCAGGTGGTGAAGACGCAGACCAAGAATGACGAGAACAACGACACCGCCACCACCCAGAACTCCACCCCCACCGGCATCAGTGCCAACACCGTGGGTGAAACCAACGGCGCCCTCGCTTCCGCCGGGCCGGTGAACTCCGTGAAGAATCACAAGACCCTCTCGACCATCGAGTACGATGTGGGTGAAACCACCAGCACCGTCACCAAGTCCGCCGGCAACGTCAAGCGCTTGACGGCGGCGGTAAGCGTGGCACAGCAGATGGAAGGAACCGGCGCCGACCGGAAACCGGTGGTGCGCACGGCGGAAGAACTCGATAAGTTGCGGCGCATCGTGAGCAACGCGCTCGGCGCCGACCTGGCCCGGGGCGACACGATCGAGCTGGCGGAGCTGCCCTTCAATGACAGCTTTGCCACGGAGATGACCCAGCAGCTTGACCGGCAGGTCAAAAAGGATTTCTGGTGGACCCTGGCCCGCAACTCGCTGTACCCGGGGTTGGGACTGGTGGCCTTCCTGGTCCTCCTGCGCACGTTCAAGCAAACGCCCGTGCAGGAAATCCCCATTGGCGTGCCCGTGGGCCGGCTGGGGGCGAAAAATGGCAACGGCAACGGCAATGGCCACGGTAACGGTCATCCCCGCTTCGGCGAGTTCACTTATGAGCCGGAGCCCGGCGTGGTCACCGTGGATGTACTGAACCGGCTCATCAAGGAAAATCCCAACAACATGACCCAGGCCATCCGCGATTGGATGAACCACGGTCGCACCCCCGAATCCTGATTTATGCCCGCTACCGAAACTGAGGTCCTCCCCGAGAACGCCACGCTGACCAAGGCGCAGATGCTCGCTGCCCTGCTGGTCATGCTCGGCTCGGAAAGCGCCTCCGTCATCCTGCGCCAGTTCCAACCACGCGAAATCGAGTCCATCTCCCGGGAGATGGCCCGGTTCACCCTGATCACCCGCGAACAGCAGGAACACATCCTCCAGGAATTCTCCGCCGTGGCGCTGGCCGCCAGCACCTCCATCTCCGCCGGCGCCGACGTCACCCGCGTGACCCTGGAAAAGGCGCTCGGCTCGTTCAAGGCCAGCGACGTCATGGGCCGCGTCACCACCACCCGCTCCCCGCTCGGTTCCATGCAGGTCATCGCCGAAATGGATCCGCGCCAGATCTTCAACCTGATCCGCGACGAGCAGGTCCAGGTCGTCACCTTCGTCGTCAGCCATCTCTCCCCGGAAAAGGCCGCCCAGGTCCTGAACCAGTTGACGCCCGAAAAACGCGAACTGGCCATCGAACGCCTCGCCTCCCTGGCCGCCACCCCGGTGGAAGTGGCCGAAAAAGTGGTCGAAGTGCTGAACACCAAGCTCGGCGTCAAACAGACGCGGGCCATGGCCCAAACCGGCGGCGTCACCATCGTGGCCGACGTGCTCAACGCCATGGACAAGACGGTCAGCCGCGACCTGCTCACGAATTTGGAGAATCGGAATCCCGAACTCACCATGTCCATCCGCAAAAAGATGTTCACGTTCGAGGATCTCCTGCTGCTCAACGGCAGCTCCATCCAGCGCATCATGCGGGAAATCGACATGCGCGACCTCACGCTGGCGCTCAAAAAGTCCAGCACGCCCCTCAAGAATCTCCTGCTCGGCAACATTTCCCGCCGCGCCGCCGAGTCCGTCCAGGAGGAAATCGCCTTCCTCGGCAACGTCAAGGCCCGCGACGTCGAAGCGGCCCAGTTCCGCATCATTGACGCCGTGCGCAAACTGGAAGCCGAGGGCGAAATCGAGCTGGATGACGCCCGCGTAACCGAAGATGAAATGGGCTGATCAAATCCTCTTCAGCGAGCCGCTGGCCGACGTGCGGCTGCTGACCGACGCGCCGCCCCAGGACTGGCAGCAGTTCCTGCGCGAGCGCGAGCTCACCGCCTTTGAAAACGGCCGCCGCGCCGGCGAAAGCGCCCTGAGCGAACAACTCCTGCGCCAGCGCAATGAAACCGTGGAACTGCAACGCGGCATCCTCTCCTCCCTGCAGGCGGCGTTTCCCAAGGTGGCTCACGAAGCGGAATCGGCCTTGATCGACCTCACCCTCGAGTCCGCCCAAAAAATCATCGCCGGGCTGCCCATTGACGTCACCCTCGTGGAGCAGACCGTGCGCGAAGCCCTCACCCAGGCGCAGGACACCGCCGAAATCCAGGTCCAAGTGCATCCCGAGGACCTGGCCCTGCTGCGCCAGCACCAATCCCCCGTGCTCAACGGCCTGCCGGAATCCGGCCCCTTGCGCTTCGTGCCCTCCGCCGATGTGGGCCGCGGCGGCTGCGTCATCCAAACCCGGTTCGGTCTGATCGACGCCCGGCGGGAAACCAAAATCGAGCAATTGCGCCAATCCCTAAACGCATGACCGCCCTCCCCACTTGTCCCAGCAATCGCCTCCAGCGCGCCTTGCGGCGCGTGCGCGAAACCCGCGTGACCGAAACCTGCGGCCGCGTGGTGCAATTCATCGGCTTGGTCGTGGAATCCGAGGGCCCCCTCGCCTCGCTCGGCGAAGTCTGCCGCATCCAGGCCACCCCCGGACAGCCGGGCATGCTGGCCGAGGTGGTCGGCTTTCGCAACCATCACCTCCTGCTCATGCCCCTGGGCGAATTGAGCGGCATCCATCCCGGCAGCGAAGTCATCGCCACCGGCGCCCCCCTGCGCGTGGCCGTGGGCAGCGCCCTCAAGGGGCGGGTCATCGACGGCTTGGGCAACCCCATCGACAGTCACGGCCCCATCGTGACCGACACCATGGTGGGACTCAATCTGCGGCCCCCGCATCCGCTGAAGCGCCAGCGCATCACGCAGGTCTTCCAGACCGGCATCAAATCGGTGGACACCTTTATTCCGCTGGGACGCGGGCAGCGCCTGGGCATCTTCGCCGGCAGCGGCGTGGGCAAGTCCACCCTGCTGGGCATGATGGCCTCGCAGGCCGAAGCCGATGTCAACGTGATCGCGCTCATCGGGGAACGCGGACGGGAAGTGCGCGAATTCCTGGAGCGCGACCTGGATGACCTGGGCCGCAAGAAATCCGTGGTCGTGGTGGCCACCTCCAACGAACCGGCTTTGAACCGGGTCAAAGGCGCGTTCCTGGCCATGGCCATCGCCGAGCATTTCCGCGATACCGGCCAAAACGTGCTGCTCATGATGGACTCGGTCACCCGCTTTGCCATGGCCCAGCGCGAAATCGGTCTGGCGGTGGGCGAACCCCCCACCACCCGCGGCTACACGCCGTCCGTCTTCTCCGTGCTGCCCCAGTTGCTCGAACGCGCCGGCGCCGGCGAAAAAGGCGCCATCACCGGCCTGTTCACCGTCCTCGTCGAAGGCGACGACATGAACGATCCCATCGCCGACTCCGTGCGCTCCATCCTGGACGGGCACATTGTGCTCACCCGCGAACTGGCCACGCAGAATCACTATCCGGCCATTGATGTGCTCGAAAGCGTCAGCCGCCTGAACCGGGATCTGTTGCCGCCGGAAAAGATCAAAATGGCGGCCGAGGGCCGGGAACACCTGGCGGTTTATCGCAAAAATCAGGACCTCATCAATATTGGCGCCTACCCCGCCGGCAGCAGCCCCGCCATCGACCAAGCCATCGCCCTGCACCATCCGCTGACCAAATTTCTCCGGCAAAACATCACCGAGGGTTTCGTGCCCGCGCAGAGTTGGTCCCTGTTGGGCCAGACCCTCAAACCCCTGCCCGCCAAGCCATGAAAGCGTTTAATTTCCCCTTGGAGTCGCTGCGCACCCTCCGCCAGCAACGCGAACGCGCCGCCCAACAACGCTACGCCCAGTCACTCGTGGTCTGTGATGGCGCCCTCCGGCTGCTCCAACTCGCGGAAGGGGAACTCCGGGCCGGTCGCGCCTTGTTGGCCGCCGAATTGAAGACGGGTGCCACCGCCGCCCGCATCATGAATCTCCAAACCTGGTGCGCCGTCCTCGACATCCGCCGCAACGAAGGCCAGGCCCGCCTGGAGGAGGCCCGCCGCGCCGCCAACGAGGCCTTTCAACTGCTGACCGCCGCCGCCCGCGAGCGCGAAACCCTTGACCGGTTTCACGACAAGTCCCAGCGCCTCTGGCAGCGCACTTTCCAGGCCGAAGAGCAAAAGATGTTTGACGAGCTGGCCGTGCAGCGCCAATCGGCGCCGAGCATCTTTGAAAAACCCCTACTGAATTGATATGCTGCGAATCCTCCAATCGCCCGCGACCGTTCTGGCCGCCGCCTTTCTCTCGTTTTTCATCACCCTGTTCCTGTTGCTCCACGTCATCCCCATCGGCGTAGCCACCGCCGCGGCCCACGAAACCGTGGCGGCCGACGACGACCCCTCGTGGAAATTTCACAACCCGGACATTGACCAGTGGGTCTCGCAAATCAAATCCGAACGCGACGCGCTGGCGGTCCGCGAACAGCAGCTCAAGGATTGGGAAACCCGGCTGGCCGCCGAAAGCCGCGAAATTGCCGCCGTCACCCAGGCCGTCACCCATACCCAGGAAGACTTCGACAAACGCGTGGTCCTGTTCACCGAGCAGGAAAAAAACAACGTCAAGAAACAGCTCAAGGTGATCACCGACATGACGCCCGACGGCGCGGTCGCCATGATGAACGAAATGCCGGATGATGAAGTGGCGCGGTTGCTGTATTCACTCAAGCCGGACATTTCCGGCGCCATTCTCGATGCCATGAGCAAACTGGGTGAGGGACCGGCCAAGCGGGCCGCCACCCTCGCCGATAAAATCAAGGCCATCCTGCCGGAGCCGGCCACCAACACCCCCGCCAATGCAGCCCGTTGAGACATGGGCGGCCAAGGCAGCTACCAACACCAGCGAGGAAGTTGAGCGGGCTTGGCAGGGCAGCGTCGCCTCGGCAAAACCAGCCGGGGATTTCGACAGCCTCATGAATTCCACCCTGAATCAAAACGCCGACTCGGCGGAAGCGCATCATGGGGCACCGTCCGAGTCCGGCGAGGCCAATCGCCGCTCCGGCGCTTTTGCCGACCGTACCTCATCGACGGCAACCGGCACAAAAAGTCAGGGCCACCAGAACCCCGCCGGCACAAACGCCCGGCACAAGCGGATCGGCGCCCCCGGAGCCCCGTCCCCGGCCTCATCCAAGACCAATGATTCGGCGAAGTCGGCGCCAGCCGCCAAGCCTTCGGCAATTTTCCTGTCGCTGCCTATCGCCGTGCGTGGACCGTTGTTTTTGGCTCCCAATACCGGAACGGCCGCCAGTGATGCGAAAGCGTCCGAGGCGGCTGCCACATCCTCCGCCCCCGACGCCAGCGACATCGGCACACAATACACCACGCCGGTTCCGAACACTCCGAACACATTGAATCCTGAATCCTCGGTTTGGATGCCAGTGAATCAAACCGGCTGGTCCTACGCCAATATTACCGCCGTCAGCCCGGCCGCTGCCAGCGGCATCGCCGCCGTCACCCCCAACGCGTCGGCGCTGCCCGCCGCCACCGCCAGCCTGGCGACCTCCACTGGCGCACAAGCCACACAGATTCTGCCGGTCTCCTCCAGCGCGGCCGAATCGCCGGACAAGACGGACAACCTGGCCGCTTCGCTCCTTACATCCGAGCCAGCGAAGGCGGCGACGGAACCAGCGCACCGCACGGACGGATTCACCCCGCGCCCGGCCGACGCCGATGCCAACACCGCGCAGGCTAAGAGTCCCACGGCTGAAAAAGTGGAATCAACCGCCCCCAATGCCGACGCCAAGGAGCCCGCCCAACTGCCCCCGTCGGGCACCGTGCTGCCAGCTTCGGTTGCCTCCCCGGACGCCTCCAGTACCCAACCAACCACCGACGGTGACGCCGAGGTCTCTTCTGCCGACACGCTCCCAACGGATGCGACAACCAGCCTGGCCGATACGATCCTCAACGACTTGACGGCGACAAGCGCCATCGATCCGGCGGCCTCAAACGATGGCACGGGAGTTGCAACTACGGATTTGCCGATGAAAAATCCGTCTGAAACGAACAAAGTTGCCGGGCCAAGCGTGAAACTTTTGCCGGTCGACGACCAGGGAGCTGCCGTGGAGAATAATCTGCCGTCCTCAGCCTTGGTAGCGGGCACGCACAGCGCCGAACTGGGCACCAATTTGAATCTCGGATTCGCCGGCGGGAATCACGCCTCCAATGAGGAAACCACCCGCGTATTGAATTCGCTGGATCTGCCTTCCCTGGCCGATGCCCGCCTGCGCGCCTTGGATCGCACCCACGACATGCTGGCACTCCAAACGATGCGCTTGGTGGAATCCAAAATGGATGCCCTCTCCGTGGTCATCAAACCCGCCATCGGCACTGAAATATCGCTTGATCTGCGCCAGCTCGGCAATGGGGTTGAGGCCCGCGCCACCTTGGTCCGGGGCGATCACCAGTTTTTGAGCGAGCATTGGAGCGACCTGCAAGAGCGGCTGGAACAACGCGGGATCAAGCTGGCGGCGCTCGATTACGGCAGCGGCCTTTCCTCCGACGACCAGCGCCAATTCCAACGGCCGCAGGCCACCGCGGATGACGCCGCGCAACAGGCCTCCGCCTTTGCCGAATTTGCCGCGGCCGGCCCGGGAGGCGGCGCCACCGCCCGGATGGCCACGGTGCACGACGGCTGGGAATCATGGGCTTGACCACCGGCCAAACGAATCTCCCTGTGCGCCACACGACTTAACCAACTTACACTCCCAACACCCCCCAGAACCCCTATGAGCGTCTCCGCCGTCACCGCCAACGCCACTAGTTCGTCGAGCACCACCGATGCGACGTCGAGCACGACTGATTCCTACACCAACCCCGGCAGCACGCTGACGGAGGCGGATTTTCTGGAACTGCTCGTGGCGCAGATTCAATATCAGGATCCGCTTAATCCGCAATCCAGCACGGATATGGCGGCGCAACTGGCCCAGTTCTCCTCGCTGCAGCAAGCGACCGATTCATCATCCTCGCTGTCGATGTTGCAAGCGAACAGTCTGGTGGGCTCCACGGTCACCATCCAGGTGAGTGACACGAAAACCACCAGCGGCGAAGTCACCGGCGTGGTCATGAGTGATGGCACGCCGGAAATCACGGTGGGCGGCACCAACTACAAACTGAGCCAGGTAACGGCCGTTACTCCGACCACCACCAACAGCAATGTGGCCAGCACGGGTTCCTCCGGCACCACTGCCAGCTCAAACAGCAGCGGCACCGCAAGCACAACTGCGAGCACAACTGCGAGCACGGCTTCGAGCACGACTTCAAGCACGAGTCAAACCAGCAATTAAACCAGCACCACAAATACTATGATTCTCTCCATGGACACGGGCGTCAGCGCCTTGGAACAATATCAGGAACAGATCAACGTCCTCGCCAACAACATCGCGAACGTGAACACGGTGGGTTTCAAGGAAGCCAACGTCAATTTTGCCGACACGCTCAGCGAAACGCTCGGGTCCAACTCCGCGGGCTCCACCCAGATCGGCACGGGCGTGACCACCTCGAGCATCACCAACAATTTTTCAACTCAGGGAACCCTCACCAACACCGGCGTGGAATCCGATCTGGCCATCGACGGCAACGGCTTCTTTGTGGTCAAGGATCCGACGACGGGCGACAGCTATGTCACCCAGGACGGCACGTTCAGTGTTGATTCCAACGGCTATTTGGTAAACAGCGCCGGCATGCGCCTCCAGGGCACCACCGGTGACATCCAGATCGCCGGCTCCAGCACCGCGACCGTTACGGGTTACACCATCGGCACCGACGGCACCGTCTCGGTCAGTCTGTCCGATGGCACCACTTCCACGGCCGGCCAGATTACGCTCCAAAATTATTCCAACCCCGACCAGTTGGTGAAGGTGGGCGGCAATCTTTACACGGCGCCGACGGCCGCCGGCGGGCTCGCCGCCGCCGTGGCGCCCGGCAGCAGCGGCACTGGCACCATCAAGTCCGGCTACCTGGAAATGTCCAATGTGGACTTGGCCACCGAACTCACGGGCCTGATTACCGCCCAGCGCGCCTATGAGGCCAACAGCAAGGTCATTACCACCAGCGACGATCTGCTACAGACGCTGGTCAACCTGAAACAGGGCTAACCCTTAAACTCTTATGGCCGACGATCGCAAACCCGCACCAGCCGAAACCGCCCCCGAAGCCGCACCCGCGGCGAAAGGGGGAGGTCTCATGGCGTGGCTGCCGCTCATCCTCGCGGTCGTGCTCATGCCCGCGCTGGCGTTTGGCATGACCAAGTTCGTGATCGTGCCCGAACTGCAAAAGAGCCTGGGCGTCAAGCCCGCCACCGAAACCGGCACCAAAGCCAAACCCGCCGCCGATGCGAAGAAGATCTCCGTGCCCTTGGAAAAATTGCTGGTCAACATCGCGGGCACCATGGGCCAACGCTATCTCCTGGTCAGCGTCACGGTCGTGGGCACCGGCGGCGACGCCTTCAAAACCAAGATGACCGACAACAACGCCCAGCTCCGCGATATGGCCATGAGCACGCTGGCCAACAAGACGCTGGCGGACCTGGAAAAGCCCGGCGCCCGCAACCTGGTGCGCACCGAACTCATCAACGGGTTCAACAACGTGCTCGGCGACAATTCCGTCAAAGAGCTCTACATCACCGAGTTTGGCATCCAGTAACCCCATGGACTCTCCCGCGCCAGCCGAAGGCGAAATCATGGTGCTCAACTCCCGCGGGCAGCGGGAAAAGCGGCCGTCGACCGCCGTGCGCACCCACAACTTTCGCCACTCCGGTTTCCTGGCCGCCAGCGAGTTGCGCCGCATCCGGCAACGGCACGAACAGTTCGTCCGCTCCCTCGCCGCCCGCCTGGCCATTTTTCTGCGCCTGGAATTCTCGCTCCAGTTGACCAAAATACACATCGAGAGCTACCAGAAATTCATCGAACCCCTCACTAATCCCTCGTATATCACGCTGTTCAAGACCGACCCGCTGAAGGGGGCCAGCCTCCTCGTGATTCCGCCCCGCCTCGCGCTCACGCTGGTCGACCGCCTCCTCGGGGGCCCCGGCCAGATGCCCGCCGAAAACCGGGACCTGACGGACATCGAGGTGGCCTTGAGCGACCAGACGGCCATGCTCATCCTCAGCGAGTGGTGCAATCACTGGCCGGAGCGCCGCGATCTCCACGCCACCATCCTCGGCCATGAGAATAACAGCAAGTTCCTGCAAACCTCCCCGCCCGACACCTCGATGCTCATCCTGGACATCGCGGTCAGCATCGCGGAGCAGGCGGAGACCTTTCAAATCGTCTTCCCCTACGCCACGCTCGAGCCGCTCATGCGTCTCTTGAACCCGGAGCTCGCGGGTAATGCAGCTCCCGCGCCCCGCCCCGGCCCGCCGCGTTGGAATCCCAACTTCGACGAAGTGAAGGTCACCCTGACCGCCGAGTGGCAGGGCCTGAAAATGTCCGCCGGTGAGATCAGCCAGCTCAAACCGGGCGACCTCCTGGGCTTGGATCCGGCCTGCGCCGCCCAGGTCCTGGTCCGCTTCGGCAATATCCCCAAATTTCTCGGACGCCCCGGCACCAGTGATGCCAAATGGG
>Ga0181535_10003003_pt1 | contig 19968 bp, 21 predicted proteins | sample PEATcosm2014_Bin_44_FD_119774 | JGI IMG/M metagenome (GOLD analysis project Ga0181535, IMG submission 119774) | Peatland microbial communities from MTU Mesocosm Facility, Houghton, MI, USA - PEATcosm2014_Bin17_30_metaG | ecosystem: Environmental > Terrestrial > Soil > Wetlands > Peat | place... | reverse complement strand
GAAAGAGTTCGGTGAGCCTGAGACACCGCCGGTTGGAGGGTTCAGCCCACTTCCAGCGATACGCGACAGGATTAATCGGGCTAGAGAGAAGTTCACTGATTATCGTGATAACTGCTGCGGAGTGGTGTTATGGGGTAGCAAGAGCATTGTTCGGACAGCTCACCAATCCGTCGTCTTCCCTGCCGCATTCGGGGAGTATTTGAACTCGGAACCGGATGTCTTTGTCGACCCCGGGGCCGAGCCGCGAAGTTTTCACTTCTTCGGAAAGGCAGCATTGACGCCAAACCAAAACACAACAATCAGCGCAATTGCAATCCTGACTGAGTACGAATTGAACCATGCATGGCTCGAGGCGTGGCGCGAAATAGACGCCAAGGAGCAGCGCGGGGAAGCAATTTACCCCTTGGAACAGGCGCAAATCAGTCAGCAGATCTTCGAGCAGCGAGGGCCTCGGTACTCTTATAAAGGAACAATCCGGATGATAGTCCTTGAAAACCCATACGCCAGGAGACCCTTCCCGCCTGACCTATTCGTCGGCCCGTTTGATCAGCACTGGCGACTCAAATCAGGTTGGTTCAGGCTGGCATTCATGGGCTCTGAGCTCGAACGTCTCAAGAATGACAAGGTACCCTCCGGCTTTTGGTAGGTCGAAACTGTCTCGGCCGACCAGGAAATTGAGCAACTTGTCTGCAATTTGTAAGCATTTGCCGCCGATGAACCGAAAATCATCGAAGGAAACTTACAGCATGGGGTCTCACGTGCCACCGCAAGCTGAAGAAGACCTAGAGTTTCCGTCCGACCCCGTGGAATACGCCCTGTTCCGGCACGTACAGCTTAGGCATGGCGATTACGCAGCCAGTCCGATCCTTCATCATGAGTACCGGTTTTGTGAGCGATCGGCACGACGGTAATTACCATCGGAAGTTAACCCAGATATGAATCCCCGTGCTTAGCGAGAATCGGGAAGGGTCAGTTCTCTCTTTCCTGCCTTCCCAGAAAAACCTCCCAAAAGAACCCAGGAGATATTGCCATGAACTCCATCTCAACTTCAGAATCATCTCTGTCTTCGCGGGCCATGCTGTGCTCGCTTTCGATCAGCATGTGGTCGGCGCGGAAACACGATCCCGAAGCATCTGAGGAAATCGCGCAGCGCCACGGCGCGCAGCCTGATGCCGGCCGCTATCACAAAGTGCTTCTCCCCAAGGCGGCGCTCGCCGAGGTCCAAAAGATCGTGAGCGAGGCCCGTCAGGATCACTACTTCATGACCCTGCCCTGGGACGACAACGGCTATCGCGTGCTCCCCGCCGCAGCCTACATGGACCACACGGAGAGAATGCGGCAGCTATCGAACCAGTTCGCACCAGCCATCGATACCTTGACCCAACAGTTCGGACAGCTTGTGGAGGAGGCCAGGGTGCGACTTGGCGGTCTGTTCCGTTCGGAGGATTATCCGGCTCCCGAAGAACTCCGTTCCAAGTTCTCGTTCGAAACCAAAGTGATGCCTCTGCCGGATGCAGGCGACTTCCGGGTCACACTGGGCGACGAGGAGAAAGAGCGAATCAAGCGTCAGATCACCGCCGCCGTCGAGGCATCGCTTCAGGTCGCGAGTCGTGAGCTCTGGCAACGGCTCTACGAAGCGGTCAGTCATTTGGCCGAACGCCTCCAAGCCTACAAGGTGACGGACGAGGGAGTGGAACATCCCTTTCGCGACTCCGTGGTGACCAACTTGGTGAAACTCGTCGATGTTCTGCCCAAGCTGAATGTCACTGGGGATCCAGAGCTGGAACGGCTGGCTGCCCAAGTGCGTGCTTCATTATTGGTTGATCCCCAAGAACTGCGGAAGTCGGAGTCGATTCGTACGGACACCGCGAAGAGGGCGGCCGAAATCGCACGCATGATGGGGGCATACATGACGGGGTATTCGGTCGTTGCGCCTCCTCCTGCTACTACTAACGTTAGCGAAGGGAGGGCAGCGTGAGGGCTCAGCGCCATCATCATCACACGACCAGGGAAGAAAAGCTAACTCGCTCGCGCGTCCAACTCTTGCTCAAGCAGGCGTTTTTCGGAACGCTGGCCTTGAGGTTGAAACTGGTACCTGGGAGTCTGCCGACGATGGCGACCGATGGGTCGCGGATTGTCTACAACCCCGCCTTCGTCGATGAACTCAAACCAGCGGAACTCGAGGGAACACTTGCCCACGAGGTCCTACACTGCGCGCTGGGCCACCAGTGCCGCCGCGGCGAGCGAGATTCAGAGCTTTGGAATGTAGCAGCTGACTTCGCCATCAACCCCATTCTGATCGGAAATGGTTTCGTGCTTCCGGTTGGGGCGCTCGTCGATCCTGCCTTCAACAACCTGAGTGCAGAAGAGATCTACGCCCGGTTGCTGCGGAGGAGAAGCGAGGAAGACGGGGCAACAAAGCCGCAGCAGCAGCAGACGAATGCTGGCGGGGGGACCGCTACTGGTCCGCAAGGGACAGACGGCACGATGCCCTCCACTCCGAAGCCAGACCCGTCGCATCAGCCGGTTTCCGATCAACGTGGGCGGACGACGGGTGAGGCTGTGGGGCCAGCGTCGGTGCGACCAGGAGGGTTCGGCGAGGTCTGGGACGCGACGGACGAGCACGGGCAAACGGCTTCGCCGGCCGAGAAGTGTCGCCAGGAGCACGAGTGGGGCATCGCCGCAGAGCAGGCCCTGCGGTCGGCAAAGGCGTGGGGACACGAGCCTGCTGGGATCGAAAGGCCGCTTAGCGAAAGCCGCCAGTCGAAGCAGGACTGGCGCGCGATCCTGCGTGATTTTGTGGCGGCAACTACGCCCTCTGATTATCGCTGGACACCGCCCAATCGCCGCTACATCGCTTCGGGTCTATACCTGCCCTCGGTCGAGCACCACGGATTGGGCGAGATTGTGATTGCGGTCGACACGTCTGGGTCGATCGGAAAAATCGAGCTGGAACAATTTGCAGGTGAGATCTCGGCGATTTCCGAGGAGGCGCAGCCGGAAGCCATCCACGTGGTGTACTGCGACGCAGCGGTTCAATGCGCTCAACAGTTTGGCCCCTCAGAGCCAGTGCGACTTGAGCCTAGAGGCGGCGGGGGCACTGATTTCCGCCCGGCATTCGACTGGGTGAGCGAGAACAATATCGCACCAGTCTGCTTTATCTATCTCACCGACTTGTGCTGCCATTCGTATCCGGAGACCCCGGAATACCCAGTCCTTTGGGTGACCCATTCGAGCAGAACCGCACCCTTCGGCGAAACGGTTCGGATCGGCCTTGAATAAAGGGACGTATCTTGAACGAGCCCGCAGCCATTCTCTTCATTCTGAACTCGTCATCATAGTCATCCTGTCACGCTGACAACAGCACCCGCCTAAGGAATTCCCCAAGAACCAAGTTGGTACACAGAGCATGGAGCCGCAGCCTTCACGCTGACGGTGAAATGTTGCCTCCGGACGATGGCAAACGAAGCCCAAAGTCGAAGGGCGCTGACCTTTATGGGTCTATTCCAGAGTGACGAAGGTTTCTATGGCAACTCAATCCGTTCCCACTTTCCAGCAAATGAGCAGTTTGACGGCAGTGACCAATCTTCGCCCTCGCTCGCCAGCCAGACCGCACCGTTCCCTGACTCCTCCTATTTTGCGTCCAAGGAGAAGGCACGAGGGAAAGGCCCACCAGGACAGGGAGAAGCTGGTGGTTGACATGGTTCCCCTGGTGAAACGCGTGGCTCTGAGCATTCGCAAACGCCTGCCTGCCCATGTGGAGCTGGATGACCTGTTCTCAGACGGTGTGCTGGGACTGGTCGATGCGGTCACAAAGTTTGACGCGAGCAAGCGGGTGAGGTTGGAGACCTACGCGAGGCACCGGATTCGCGGAAGTATTTTGGACGGCCTCCGCAGTGCCGATCGGGCCTCCCGGGACTTACGGCGCAAGAACCAAAGAATCCAAAGACTCTACCGCGAACTGGAGGTCAAGCTCGGTCGCCCGGTCACGGACGAGGAGATGGCCTCGGTGCAGGGAATGAATCTGGCGCAGTGGCACGGTGAGCTGAACGAGCTTCAGAGTGCGGGGCTTGACTGTGGCACGCGGGTCCTTTCGGCGGGCCCGAACGCCATCCAGAGGTCCGTTGAGCCAGCGTTCTTGGCAGGTGATGAGCCCGATCCTTTCGACCTCTGTTACCGGAACGAACAGCGGGAAATCCTCGCTCGCGCCCTTTCCAGCTTGCGGGAGCGTGACCGGCAAATCGTCGCGCTTTACCATCAGGTAGGCCTAACGATGAGGCAGGTTGCCGAGCTGATGAGCGTGGATGAATCGCGCATTTCGCAACTCCATACGGCAGCCTTGGTCCAATTAAAGGCAAACGTGGATTCTCTGCTGCGCCCAGGCCAAGCTGGAGCCTCAGAAACCGGCATCCAGCCAAGGGTCGCGGGCGTTGGGGCCTAACGCAAGTTCGTCAGTGCGCCCCAACTGTACAGATCGCGAGTTGGCGGAGCCGCCGTCCGTGCGCCCTGTCGTGCATGACCAAAAAGCGGGCATGTCGGTTGCCAACATTTTTTTACGGGTCGACGTTTGTGAGAACCAGGTTAAAAGCAGCCGCACACTGCAGCCAAACCGTTAATCTTCAATAGCAATCCTTCACTTGGACTGTCCCGGAGTCGTGACCGTTTGACAGCAACAATCACCTAGCTATCATAGGAGGTAGGGATTCCCGCAACAAATACCTCACAGTGCAACCATCCGCAAACTCAGGAGCAGAAATCCAGGGCGCTGAAGCGCAACCGGCAGCGTGAGCAACATTTACTCAATCAGCCGAAGTATGGCGGGAAATGCTGATAAAGAACGACCATCATGGGTTTATGCGTGGTGCGTTGCCGGACTTGGAGGAAGACGATGCAGGAAGATTCAACGAACATCGATATGCTTTCAGGCGATAACGGAAACGGGAATGGAGAACGCACGCCGCAGTCGCTCGGAGCGCGATTGAGTACTCATTTGAACTTAACGATTGGCGGCCAGCCGAGTTTCGAGCCAATTCTCGACAGCGAGGAAGCAGCAACTCTTCTCAAGATACATCCCAAGACTCTCCAAAAGCTGGCCCGCAATGGAAAGATCCCCGGATTCCGCATCGGTAAGCTTTGGGGTTTCCGAGCATCGACGCTGAACCGGTGGCTGGAAAGCGGTACGGCAACATGATGGGGGGCCTACAGTTTCAAACGTGTCTCTCGACTCACCCAGGGCGCATCGGGTAATCTGTGGTCAGCCATCCGTGTCGCCTCGAACGGAGGAATAGATGAGGCGCACGAGCTATCAGAAAGGAAGTCTTAAACTTGCAGATCGCCAAAACGGAAGGGTTTGGGAATTCCGATGGAGAGAGGTTCAGATAGACGGGACCATCCGTCGAAAGAACATCGTCATAGGAACGCTGGTGGATCTTCCAAACGAGTCAGCCGCACAGGCTGCGGTGGACGCCTTGCGGCTGGAAATCAACCGTCAAACACCTCAACAACAACTCAAAGACATCAGCGTGGAAACGCTTGTGAATCATTACCGGCAGCACGAACTCCCGGACGTGTTCAGCAAAGGCAAGCCAGCACCCAAAGCGGCGGAAGAGGAGCACAAGTCGTATGCCACACAGGTAACCTACGATGGGTATCTCAAAAAGTGGATCGTTCCCCGATGGCGCTCGTATCGACTTACCGAGGTCAAGGCTGTAGAGGTCGAGAAATGGCTGAAAACGGTTGCGCTTGCAAAAGGCAGCAAAGCGAAGATCAGAAACATAATGAGCGCGTTGTACTCTCACGCAATCCGGTGGGAGTGGGCAGAGAAGAATCCAATCACAAGCGTACGACAAAGCTCAAAGCGACAGAAGGCTCCGGATGTGCTTACGCCGGAGGAGATCGCAGCAATTCTCAAACAACTGTCGGATCCGCTGCGCACCATGATCGAACTGGATGCCTTTACGGGGCTGCGGCGGGGCGAACTCATCGGGCTGCGGTGGGAGGATGTGGACTTCGAGAGCCTGGTGCTGCACGTTCGCAGATCAGTTGTTGCCATGGTGGAGGGTGTGCCGAAGACGGAGGCCTCCCAAAAGGATGTTCCGTTGGATGCGCAGCTCGCCGAATCATTGTCCGTCTGGAAGCAGCGATCCCCCTACACTGCTCCTCGCGACTGGGTGTTTGCCTCACCGCACAAGAAAGGGCGCCAACCCTACTGGCCGGGTACACTTTGGCGTTACTATGGCACGCCTGCGGTCAACCGCGCCGAGGTGAAGAAGCATGTCTCGTACCACACGTTCCGGCACACCTTCGGAACGCTGCTCAATGCCAACGGGGAGAATGCGAAGGTCGTGCAGGAGCTTCTGCGCCACGCCAGCATGAAGGTGACGACCGACATCTACATGCAGGCAGTCAGCACCCAGAAACGCGAGGCGCAGAGCAAACTCGTCAGAATGGTCTTGAAGGAAACGGCGTCTCGAAGCTAAGTGGACCATATTGGACCATGACCGAAAACGCCACATTATCGGAAGTCCTTTAGAATGTTGGCGTCCCCGGCGGGATTTGAACCCGCGTTACCGCCGTGAAAGGGCGATGTCCTAGGCCGGGCTAGACGACGGGGACCGCAAGAGTCTGAAGGCAGAAAGCAGAAGGCTGAAAGCAGCAAGTACAAGCAACTGCAAACGCGATGTCCATCCCTCTGCCACTCGGGCTGCTAGGCTTAAAACATGCTATCAGTGAGAGTTGGATACTGTCAATTACTCTTCCGCGCTGATTCTTCGGAGCTGCCTGCATTGCCCGACGCAAATAGAAGGTCGGACTGCTTGGGCAGGGTGAAGGGTGTTTCGGGGGCGGCGATTCTTTCCAACTCCGGATAGGACTCGAGCATGGTATCGGGCACGCGGACTGGCTGGTTTCTGAGAAGGGCGATCAACTGGAGGGCGTTAGCGATGGCTTTGCCCTCGAAATGGTTATTGGTAATAACGAAAGTCAGTTCGGCATTGCGGGCAACATTCTGGATGCGCTCCGCCCACGGTTCCAATTCAGCTTGGCTATACAAGTAATTATAACGTTCCTCGGGATGCTCGCTCGAGGTGAACCAGTGGTCGTAGTTGCGGCCGTGCAGGCGCACATATCCCACAGGAGCGGTCGCGTGGGCGCTAGGAGCGATCGACTGCCCGATGACGGGCTGATCGATGTTGCAGAAGCCCACTCCCAGGTCAACCAGCCATTCAAAGACCTCCGGCTTGTTCCATGAGCCATGGCGCACTTCCAGCACCAACGGGTATTCCATGAATTGCATGATGAGGCCGCTCAGGTACTCATGGTTTTCAGGCGTGTTCCTGAACGACCAAGGCAGTTGAAGTAAAAGAGCGCCCAACCGGCCGGCGTTCATCAACGGCGCCAGTCCGTGTTTGAACTCCTTCTCGTCCTGGAGGTTGGCGTTGCGTTCGTGCGTGAAGCGTTTCCACAGCTTAGCGCTGAACTTGAAATTAGGGTTGAAGGCGATTTTTGCCGCCCAAGCTTTCACAATCTCGGCGCGCGGGGGAGAGTAAAAGGAAGTGTTGATTTCGATGGTGTCAAAGAACTGGGCAAGGTACGCGGCCTCGTGAAAACCGCGCGGCTTGTGGTGTGGGTAAACGATTCCCGCCCAATCGGTATACGACCAGCCGGCAGGGCCCACCAGGATGGCGCTCTTGGATGTGGCATCCATATTCGCCTTTTCTTCGTCACCTACAAAGTTAACCCATGGGCGACGTTTTGTCAAGCGGCTTTTGCCTTGACAAGATCGGGCGTCTCTTCTCGATCTAGCCGGACGAGTGCCAGCCTGATCGAAGAGCCGATTATTCGGATTACTTGAACGCGGCGCGAATGGCTTCCAGGTTCACGTCAGAGAACCCCGACGCGACCCAATTAGCGTGTTGGAGGTCGTCTTGGTGGCGGCTGTGGGCGAGGGCCAGGCACTTCATTCCGGCGGCCTGCGCGGACACAACTCCGAGAGGGGCGTCCTCGATGGCGAGGCACTCGAACGGTTCGAGCGCCGGTTCGCGCAACATGGGCAGTTCTCGCAGGCGGCTGAGCGCTTTCAGATACACTTCCGGGTCAGGTTTCGAGCGCTCACAGTCGTCCGCCGTCGCCAGCACGGCGAACTTCTCACGCAAGCCCAACTTCCGAAGAAGGTGCTCGATTTCCGCCCTCAGACTTCCACTGGCGATCGCCAGCGGGAAGCGGCTGGCGGCGTCCAGGACAAACTCCGCTGCCCCGGGAATGGCCGGCAGGCCATCATGAATGATTTTCTCATAGGCGTTTGCTTTCCAGGCCAACAGTTCGTTGCGGCGGGGGGCGCTCAGGGGGCGTCCATGAGTGCGCCAGAGGTGCTCGATGACTCCGCGGTCATCGAGAGCGAGGTAGTCGCCAAAATACTCATCTTCGGTGAGGACCCAGCCTTCCCGGGCCGCCATCTCCTGGATGAGCTTCATGATAAGCGGTTCGCTGTCGACGAGGATCCCGTCAAAATCGAAGATGATCGCGCGTAACAAGAGTTGCGGGCTCCGGTCGTCCCCCTAATCCTGACTCCACAGACTGCCGTCATGATACACTTGAGGGGTCGAGAAGTCGAGGCGGCGGGAGTCGAGGAGTTAAGGAAGCGAAAAGTTCGTGGTGTCTGAGCGTTTCGACTTCTTAACTCCTTGGACTCCTTAACTTCTCGACTGCTTTCCGCATCCGGTAGACTGGAGCCGCGTCGCGAGGCAGGCTGAAACCATGACTCATGAATTGAGTATCCCGATTGCGTTGCTGGCGGGTCTGGTGTCTTTTCTTTCCCCCTGCGTTTTGCCCCTGGTTCCGGGCTATATCTCAATGCTTTCCGGGGCGACCATTGAGGAGTTGCGGACCTCCACGAGCCCAGCGCTCATGGGCCGCATTTTGCGCAATTCGATTGCTTTCATAGTGGGCTTCTCGGTCGTATTTGTGGCTCTGGGTGCGTCGGCAACGGCAGTGGGCAAATTTCTGTTGGCACAGCGCACCATTTTTAACCTGGTGGCAGGCATCCTGGTGATCGTGTTCGGATTGCATCTAACTGGATTGGTGAAGATTCCGCTGCTCTACCGGCAGGCCAAACTCGAGACCGGCGAGCCGCGACGAGGGCTAGTGGGCGCGTTTCTTCTCGGGTTCGCGTTCGCCTTCGGATGGACACCCTGCATCGGTCCTATCCTGACTGCAATTCTGGCGCTGGCGGCACAGCGGCACACGGTCTTCCAGGGGATGTTTCTTCTGGGCATCTACTCAGCGGGGCTGGCGATCCCGTTTCTATTGACCAGCCTCGGTTTGGGCCAGTTCTTGAAGCTCTACGGCGGTTTCCGGAAGCACCTGCAGACGGTCGAGATAGCCTCCGGCGTCCTCCTGATTGCTCTCGGCGTCCTGATGGCGACCAATAAGTTCACGGTGATCTCGCGGTATTTCTCGTTCCTGAACCGCTTCACGCTCTAAGAGCAGTGTCGAGTGATGAGTGACGAGCGACAAGCACGGCCGCCAACGATTGTGGAGGTCAGTATCCGGGTGGGCAGAGACAAAGGCCCGAAAGACAAACGTTTTTAGGTTGCGGGCGCTGTCGTCCCTAGCCCCCAGACCCTGGTCCCTAGCCCCTGGCTTTTGGAGTTACTTTGCACCCCATTTTGTTCAGCATTGGTTCGTTTCATTTCCCCACTTACGGGGCCATGGTGGTACTGGCCATGCTGGCGGCGATTTGCACCATACTCCGTCTGGGCCGGCGGGAGGGACTGGATTCAGGTCTTTTGCTCGACTTTAGCACCTGGCTGCTACTCGTGGCGCTGATGGGCGCGAAGGTGTTGATGGTGATTTCCAACTGGGGTTACTACCGGGAGTACCCGGGGGAAATCTTCAGTCGGGACACGTTCTTGGCGGGCGGGGTTTTTTACGGCGGATTTATCGCTGCGATGTTGTTTGCGGTTTGGTATATCCGCCTTCATCATCTTCCGGCCTGGAAGGTGATCGACGTTTACGCTCCGGCCATCTCGCTGGGACTTGGCCTTGGCCGCATTGGCTGCTTTGCGGCCGGGTGTGATTACGGCAAGCCCACCACCTCCGCGTGGGGCGTGGTATTCACGGACCCGATGGCCCACCAGGTGGCTGGAACACCGCTGAATATTTCGCTGATCCCGACTCAGCCCATCATGTGTTTAGCCTCGCTCTCCATTTTTGCAATCCTGATCTGGAGATATCCGCGGAAAGACCGTGATGGCGAGATTTTCGTGCTTTATCTTGCTCTTTATGCCGTAGCCCGCTTTTTCATCGAGTTCCTGCGCGGCGATGAGGATCGCGGGTTCGTCTTTAATCATCTTTTGTCAACATCGCAATTCATTGCGATTCTGGCCCTCGCAGCGTCCGTATGGCTAGCGCTTATTCTCCGCCATAGACCCGCACTGCAGCAACCGTTCAAAGCCGTCGCCGCGGAGGATTCAGGGAGTATGAAACCCGCGAACAAGAGAGTGGGTGACCAGGTGGCGCCCGCGGCAAGGGTCAAGGCCGCTGCGATGCCTCATGCGCAGAGGAAGGGATAGGAGTTAAGGGAGAGGATATGGACTTGAATCAACCTGAAAGTTCTGCGAACGGAGGGACGCCTGAACCGGTCGACCCTGGCGTCCAACCGGCTCGAACCGCGAGCCGAAGCAAACTGCTGGTCGGTGCGGTCTTGGCGGTAATCGTCGTCGCGGGGTTGTACGCTGTCAACCGGTATTGGATTCATCCCGCCGTTATGATCCAGGCCAACGGCGACAGCGAACATCCCGACGCTCCGGGGATTTCACTGACTGACATCCAAGGCAAAAGGCTGGACTTGGCCGACTACAAAGGCAAAGTGGTGGTGCTGGATTTCTGGGCGACCTGGTGCGGGCCTTGCCGGGCAGAGATTCCGGGATTCGTCGTCATGCAGGAGAAGTACGCCAGCCAGGGCTTTTCAATTATCGGCATTTCGATGGACGACGACTCCGCGCCGGTTGTGGATTTCTACAAGGAGTTCCGGATGAACTATCCGGTGGCGGTCGGCAACCAGCGGATCGGGGAACTTTACGGAGGAATTCTCGGCTTGCCCACCACGTTCTTGATCGGGCGTGACGGCCGCATTTATGCCAAGCACACCGGCGGCATCAATCCCGCCATCATCGAGGAAGAAGTGCAGCAACTGCTGGCCATGAGTCCTACCGTGGAGAAATCGGATTTCAAGCCGGCTATGGTGATGGGAACCGAAACTAAGATCGCGCTGGGCGATCCCGCCGCCATCGATTCGGAAATCCCCGGCTTAAACTTGAGCAAGCTGACCGCCGAGCAGAAAGAGGCTTTGAAGAAGCAACTCGGCGATCAGCATTGCCCGTGCGGCTGTAATTTGACGGTGCTGAAATGCCGCCAGGTGGACCGGGCCTGCCAAGTCAGCATGAAGCTGGCGCGAACGCAGATGGCGAAGCTGCCGAGGTCGGGATCGTGAACGGGGTCGGGTGATCTGGAGATCGGGAGACTGGCCGATCTGGCTAAGAAGGCGGCCTCCCGATCTCCCGATTTCCCGATCAAGGGAATGCGAAAAAGGCGAATATGAAGACTTTCGTTGTGCTCGTTTTCTCATGCGTTCTGGTCTGTGCGGCGGTTTGCGCGCAGACGGCGGAGCAGGTGGTAAAAGCCAAGGTCGCGATGGCGCCTGGATCGGCGCGGCCCGATTCCGTCGTGAAGGCGACGGTGGTGGCGGAAGTTCTTCCCGGCTACCACATCAATGATCATCATCCTACTCTCGACTATCTGATTCCCACCGAAGTCAAGCTCGACCCGAATAAAGCAGTCGCCCGGAATGATATTACCTACCCGAAAGGGGAACCGAGGAAGTTCGCCTTTTCGGACACACCCCTGTCCGTTTACGAGGGAACACTTCGTGTTGATGTGGCCTTTCAACTTGATCCGAAAGCGCCGCCCGGCGACTACGAGGTCAAGGGGAAGTTCGCGTATCAGGCCTGCAACGACCACGCCTGCCTTCCGCCCACCAGTGTGCCGATATCGTTCCCGTTGAAAGTGGCGCGCCGCGGGGCTTCTGCAGGGCGCTCGGAATAGTATGTCGACAGACGAATCGAGCTCCAAGGAGTTGGGAAATCCCCGCCCGCCGGACAACTCACGTGGACCGGCGATTTATCTTATCGTCACTCTGGTCGCGCTGGCCGCCTTGGTTTGGGAGTTAAAGCCGGACCGGCCAAACGTCCAGCCCGCTCCCTTGCAGCCTCAAAGCACAACCTGCCCGCAAGTGGCCGGCCAATTTACACCTACCAATATCACCGAACTCCCCGGCCTCGATCTGGCCTCGCTGAGCAAAGAGCGCCGGAACCACGTGCTGCTACGGCTGAACATGGAGCCCTGTTCGTGCGGCTGCAATGCAAGCATAGCCTTCTGCCTGGTCAGCCATGCGGGTTGCAGGGAGTCCAGGCAGCGGGCCAGTGAAATCATAGCGGAAGAGCAAGGAACAACCCGATGAAGATCGGTGTGGTTTCGGACACGCACGGTTTCTTTGACGCGCGTCTGGCGGAGTTGTGGGCGGGCGTCGAGCTGATCCTGCACGCTGGAGACGTGGGGAATCCGGAAGTGTTGGACGAACTGGAAAGAATCGCTCCCGTGCGGGCGGTGAAGGGAAACGTTGACTCACCTTTGGCTGGGCTTCCCCTGAGCCTGAGCCTAAGCTTGGGCGAGACAACTCGGAAGGGCGCTTCGCAACCCGACGCTTCGAGGGGCGCCGTTCAAATAGAAATGCTTCATGAGTTGCCGGCGGCGCAAACCGAACTGGAGAAATGGGCTAACCAGGCACGGACCGAGGCGCTCGCGCCGCGAGGACGAGATGCCTTCCTGCGCGCTTTCGAACAAAACACGCGCGTCGTGATTTCCGGCCACAGCCACGTGCCGTGCGCCGTCACGCTGTGCGACAGGCTGTTCTTCAATCCCGGCAGCGCCGGCAAGCAGCGTTTTTCCCTGCCGCGATGTTGTGGGTTGTTGGATTTGTCGGCGAAACAGCTAGAGGCGACAATACTCAGCTTGCAACAGTATAATAGGAAGCTGCCGGGGAAGGTGGTGATCCAGCTTGGCGCGAGGGCAGCATAGCAGCATCGACTGCCCAGGGAGATTCGCCCCCTATCACCGAGCTGTAACGCCAGACTGGGGTGGTTGACCCTCGGAGGTTAACACCGATGCGGAAATTCCTGAAGATTTTGAGAAATACGAGGGAAGTTCTCATCACCGTGGGGGCCGTGCTTGCCGCGGCCATCGTTGTGGTTGAGACCTACGAAGCGCTACGCAAAAAAATCGATACGACGAGTAATTCCTCGTAGCCCCTGCCATCGTCAATTGACAACCTCAGGCGGCTCCGCGCAGATGGGCCGCGGCACGATGCAGCCGGTCCGCGACGCGGCTTGGCCCTAAAGCCAGCATCACCTCGAACAGGCCCGGAGCAACCGCCTGACCGGTGAGCGCCACCCGCGCAGCATTGATCAGCACGCCCCCCTTGACGCCTTTCTCTTCCGCCAGCGCCCGCAGCGTGGCTTCTGTCCCTGCGAGATCAAAGGATGTCGAATCGGCAAGCCGCAATGCCATCTCGTCGAGCAGCTCCGGTAATCTTGCATCCTTCCAGAATTTCTTCTGCGCTTCGGCGTCGTAATCGAAATCGTCGCTGAAAAACGCGCGTCCGGACACTGAGAAATCTTTGACGCTCCGCGCACGAGTTTGCAGCAGGCGGGTGGAAACTTCGAAGCGCTCTTGTTCGGCGCCGGTGAACGTTTCCTTCCAGAGCCCCGCGGATTTCAACTCCTCTTCAGCCAGCCTGAGCAGGTGCTCAGCGGGGAGATGCCGGAGATACTCACTGTTCATCCAGGCGAGCTTTTCCGGATCGAAGACGGCATTTGATTTGGAAACGGCTGTGAGCTCGAACTGCTTCACCATCTCCTGGATTGGGACGATCTCCTTCTGATCGGCTGGTGTCCAGCCCAGCAGGGCGAGGAAATTCACCAAGGCTTCCGGCAGGATGCCCATATCGCAATAAGCGCCCACGGAAGTCGCGCCGTGGCGCTTGCTCAGCCGTTGTTTGTCCGGACCGAGGATCAGGGGCAAATGCGCGAATTGCGGTTCCGGCGCGCCCAGCGCCCGGTAGACCAGGATCTGCTTGGGCGTGTTCGAGAGGTGGTCGGCGCCGCGCACCACATGCGTAATAGCCATGTCGAGATCGTCGGCTACGACGCCGAGGTGGTAAGTGGGATGACCATCCGAGCGCAGCAAAACAAAGTCTTCAATTTCCTGGTTCTCGTGCTCAACACGGCCGAAGACCTGGTCGTCGAAGTTCGTGCGGCCTGTGGCCGGAACTCTAAACCGGAGCGCCCAGGGATGCCCCGCGTTGCGCCGCTGATGGAGTTCCTCGTCGGAGAGGTTGCGGCACGTTCCTTCGTATTTCCAAGGTTTCTTCTCTGCTTCTGCCCGAGCGCGCTTGGCCTGGAGTTCTTCCGGCAGGCAGAAACACGGATAGGCATGACCGCGCCGCTCGAGGTCCGCGGCCACTTCACGGTAGCGCTCCAGCCGCTCGGACTGGTAGAACGGCCCCTCATCCCAATCGAGCCCCAGCCATTTCATGCTCTCGAGAATTGCCTGGCTGAGCTCGGGTTTGGAACGGTCGGCGTCCGTGTCTTCGATGCGCAGAATGAACACGCCGCCGTGGTGCCGCGCAAAGAGCCAGTTGTAAAGCGCTGTGCGGGCCCCGCCTACGTGCAGGTAACCTGTCGGTGAAGGTGCAAAACGAACTCGGATGTTGGACATGTTGAATGAAACCTAATTCTTGAAAGTTACAGAAAACCGCGCTGCGCTTCCGCGACAGGCCAAGGAACGCAACCGGGAGCTACTTTGCTCGAGTGTCTTGTTTTTCCCGCTCGCGGTCTTTCCTGTTTGACCTCAGGGTTTCCAACAAATTCGGAGTGTCGCCAAATTGTGTGTCTACCGATGGAGATAGAAAATTAGTGAAGACCCAGTGACCACTCCTTCGTTCCACTTCAGCTATAACTTCCTGTGTCTTACCCGGTCCTTCAAATGGCCTGACCGGGTATACGCCGACCACTTCCACAAAGTACGTGTGTCCCCTCTTGGTGATCCGCCGCAATTCATAGCGCTCGAGAGGTTCTTGCGTGTCAAAGAAAGGATCGGAGCCCAATACGTACATTTCGTGTCCGGGAGACCTGGCCTTCGCGTCAGTGTCTTCCTTCAATTCTTTAAAAAGTTCTGGGCTAAACACGTAAGCCCTATCCTTCAAGGCGAGATCCACAGAATCCTGGAATTCTAGCGCTTTTGGGAAATACCAACCATAGAAATCCTGTACGAACTTTCGAACCGATTTCAAGGCATCGGGGCCACTCAGCGCGGTCTGCGCCTGAAGTGAACCAGGGAGCACCAAGAGGACTGACCAGCAAGTGATGATCGCGTTTTGGGCAACCTTCATTGGCTTCATCGTCTGCGAGATCTATGTCTGCGTTCAGCAGATCACCCGCTCGCTCCAGTGATTGCTGCAACGGGCGGAATCCGCCTCACTCCGGTGACGTGAGCCCAGCCTGAGCACGAATGACTGCGACTCATGATGTTAACATGATGCTGGAGTAGACCCTAGCGACACCTCGAGCTTTTCTTGAAATCTGGAGTTTGAGATTCTTAATGTCTGCTGCGGACTATCCACTGCCCACTGCCCACTGCCCACTGCCCACTGCCCACTGCCTTCTTCTTCCCAAGGAGGGTGCCTTGGCGGCCAGCGTCGATTATCAAATGGAGCCCATCAGTCCTATTCCTAACACGCTCTCCGCCAAGGTCTCGGCGTCGCAAAGGCGAGGGACGTATCGCGTCGCCGGCAGGAGTTGCCGTTTGGTCCTTCTATCGGCACGCCCCCGGCAAAACTTGAATTCGGTTCGTCCTCGGTCTACCGGGTCGCGTCCCGGCGCGCGAAAATCCGAGCTTCCCCAGCACTGGATGGCGCTGGCTTGTAGTCGTGTCCATTCAGGATAAATTCGATTCGATGATCGCGCGTTTCTGGCAGGTCCCCGGCCTGTTTGCTCTCGCATGCGCTCACGGTGGCTGGTGTCGTTGCTTTTTCCCCGTAAGAAGCCGAAACCCATATCGCCGGCGGGTCGCCGTTGGCGCTATCCACGAACTCCACGTGATGGATGTGGCTACGGATCAGCGGAAACATCCCACTCTCTGACTGCCCACAGGTCAGAGTGTTATCATATGCCGTAAAGAATTCGCTGCCGCCCGCCATCAGCGCAGGTTTCGGCGAGCCAAGATCCTCCACATACAGTGAAGTCCAGAGGTTGCCTTGGCCTCCGTATTCCCCTATACACACTAGAATTTCGCGATGGTCTCGCAGAGAAACCTTGTGACAGCGGGACGTATCGACACCAGCTTTGTACCAGAGCATTGACCAGCGGCCCGAACGCCTTGTGAGCAGAACCGTCCCGCCGAAATTCATAGAGTGTGGCTCGCAACCGCTCACCGAAAGCGCAATGTCGTCGCTCGTCGGCGAAAGAAAATGCCCTAGCGTCACACCGGTGACGTTCCACGTCATATCTTCACCACGGAGGTCCGTGTACTCTGGGCAGTGCCCTTGGCACCCTGCGCCGTTTCCCATTACGACCCTGCCAGGACAGACTGCGTCAAGCAGGCTCCGGAGTTCTGAGGGGGCCGGGAGCTTTGTATCGGAGGGAAAACTGGTTTCGGCGCGGTTGGTCGAGCACTGACCCGATGCTGCTAGCAATAGGGCGATCGTCAGCGACGACGTGAGGCTGAGGAAAAACAGGCTCTTTCGCATCAAGAAGCGCATTCGGGCGCAATTATAACGCTCAGAGTCGCCGAGTAGAAAGGGCTATTTCACACTTGCCGGCTTGGCTGTGACTCCATGGCGCTTGCAGCCCGGGCACGCATCGGGTCTAATAGAATACATGGACGCCAAGCGGCAAGCGGCTGTGGATATTCTCCGGAGGTTGCGCAGTGAAGGCTTTCAAGCCTTTTTGGTGGGTGGCAGTGTTCGCGACGACGTGATGGGCTTAACGCCGAAGGACTACGACATCTCCACCGACGCCGCACCCGAGCAAGTTGCGCGACTGTTTCCGGAAAGCATTGGCGTGGGCGCACAATTTGGCGTGATGTTAGTGCCGCGTCCCGAAGGCAATGTGGAGGTGGCCACGTTCCGCAGTGACGGACGCTACACCGATGGGCGCCACCCGACCGAGGTTCGCTACTCAAAAACTCCCCAGCAAGACGTGCTGCGGCGCGACTTCACCATCAACGGCCTCCTCTACGATCCGGTGAAGGAACAGTTGCTCGATTATGTGGGCGGTCAGGCCGACATCAATGCCCGGCGGGTGCGTACCATCGGCAATCCCTACGAACGCTTCAGCGAAGACCGCCTGCGGATGCTGCGGGCAGTTCGCTTTGCGGCGGGCCTGGCGTTCACTCTTGACGCAGGTGTGGCGGAAGCCATTCGAACGCAAGCGGCGGAGATCCGCCAGGTGAGTTCGGAGCGCGTGCGCGACGAGATCCTGAGAATCCTCACCGAGGGCCATCCCCGGCAGGGCCTTGAGCTCCTTGACGCTACAAACCTCCTTCAGGAGGTGCTGCCGGAGGTCAAGCGAATGCAAGGGGTGGCCCAGCCTCCCGAGTTTCACCCCGAGGGAGACGTATGGGTCCATACCATGATGATGCTGGACGGCCTGCGCTCGCCCACGCCCACTCTGGCCCTGGGGGTTCTTCTTCACGATGTGGGCAAGCCCCCCACATTCTCCGTGCGCGAACGAATCCGCTTCGATAATCACGTCGAGGTGGGCGCCAAGATGGCGGAGGAAATTTTGGGCCGCCTGCGACTTCCTTCTCGTGATACGGAGCGAGTGGTTGAACTGGTTCGGCACCACCTGCGCTTCATGGATTTTCCACGCATGCGCCGTTCAACCCAACTGCGCTTCCTGCGCTTGCCCGGCTTTGCCGAGCACCTCGAACTGCATCGTCTGGACTGCCTGTCGAGCCACGGCGATCTGAGCACTTATGATATGGCCAAGCGTCTCTTGGAGGAGACCCCGCCGGAGACAGTCCGCCCCGCGCCTCTCCTGCGAGGCGACGACCTGATTGCGCAAGGTTACAGACCGGGGCCGATTTTTAAGGAAATCTTTCAGGCTGTGGAGGATGCGCAATTGGAGGGCAGGGTACACACCTCCACCCAGGCTCTAAGCCTGGTGGCTGAACGATTTCCCCTGCCTCCTCAAACCTAGTGCGCTGAATAGAACGCAAAGAGGTAAACTACCCCACCCAGGACAACGAACGCCGCTAGGAACAGGCCAATCTTCTCGAGCAGCACCTTCCCGTCTTTGGGCTCCGTTTTTTCCTCGTTGACCAACTCGAACATGGTGGCCTCCTTACCGCGTCTCGGCACGACCGCTGCGTCGAGGCGAAACCTGGAGGTTAAACAAGGCCGCACAGATCGGTCTCCGGAGGGGATCTCGAAGGTCGTCAGGTGTGAACGCGTGGTCTCTCGCCCGCGTCCCGAACTGATCGACACTGCGGCGCGACCGAATCACTAGTCCTACGCTGGTGGCCATTCTAACACAAGCCGAATGCTTTTTCACTTCGTCTAAATAATATTCTGCTATGATCCCCGGAGCAGGGGCGGTTCGCGAACCACCGCTACGAGTAGACGCATGGTTGTGCGCGCGCATCGAACTAACATGGCGTTACTGGGAGCACGTGAAGGCGGTTCACGAACCGCGCCTGCCCGACGAGGAGATTTCATGAATATGAAGCTATGTATAAAGCTTGTTTCTTTGCTTGGCCTGCTGGCCTTGACGATGCTGGCTTTGCCCGCCTCGGCCCCGGCTCAGGACTTAGTGAAGGAAGCGTTGAACGGATTTCCCACCCAGACGATCCGGTTGGAGTTTTCCAACCCCGGGAAACTGCGTGGGCTCCCTAATTACGCCAGCCTGCGCCAGCGCTACATAGGACCGAAGCTGCGCAAGCTGGTTGACCAGTTGGGGCAACTGGGAATTCGCGAGGCGGATATTTCGGGGCTGGTCCTCGGGTGGCAGCCCGGCAGTGCGGAAATGGCGTTGTACGGTTTCGCGACAGGCAACTTCGGCGCCCAGGCGATTGCGGAGAGCGCCCAGGAGCGGAATATGGCGCCCAATGCCATAGCCGGCAAGCAGGCCTACTGCCTCGAGGCGGGAATCGCCGGCACCTGTGTTGTGGTGCTCCAGGACTCTGTCGGAGCCTTTGGGTCCCTTACGGCGCTCACCGCGATGCTCGAGGCACGTAGCGGCCAGGTACCCAGCATCGGCTCAGACAGCCGCATGGCGGGCCTGGTGGAACGCGCCGATAAAGACGCGCCCATCTGGGGCGTGGCCGTGGGTCCTGCCATAGCCGATTGGTTTCGAGGCTGGATGCCGAATCAAGGGAGCGTGAAATTGGATTGGCAGAAAGTCTTTGGCGATGTCAGTTCCCTCACCTACAGCGTGGCCGCCGCCGATAGCGTCACCCTGGGCTTGAAAATGGATTGCAAGTCTTCGGATTCCGCCGCGAGCCTGCGCCAAGTCTTCGACGGGCTAAAGTTGGTGCAACAGATGGCATGGGACAGCCAGAACCCGGGCAAGCCAAATCCTTTCCAGGCCATGACTGTGGGACTGCAAGGCAACCAGGTTTCTATGAGCCTCACCACAGGGTATACCGAACTGGAGCTTGCGAGCGGAGCCAATTAGGTTGGGGAACTCCGCAGTCGGATGGGGTGCCGCAGAACCTCGACAAAGTGACTGAAGCGCGCACCCCCTCACTCGCCCTCGTACCTCGGGCACCCTCTCCCCCAAAGGGGAGAGGGTCCAATGTCGCAGCCTTCGCAGCGTTGGAGAGGATCCCACATCTCTATCGAAAAGCCTGACG
>Ga0181535_10003002_pt1 | contig 19968 bp, 16 predicted proteins | sample PEATcosm2014_Bin_44_FD_119774 | JGI IMG/M metagenome (GOLD analysis project Ga0181535, IMG submission 119774) | Peatland microbial communities from MTU Mesocosm Facility, Houghton, MI, USA - PEATcosm2014_Bin17_30_metaG | ecosystem: Environmental > Terrestrial > Soil > Wetlands > Peat | place... | reverse complement strand
CATAAGAAGTCTAAGGCATCTATAAGACAATTATAATGCAAACGAACCGGGTCCGTTTTGCCATTGATTGTTTGTGGATGATTTTTCCAATTTTTAGAATCTCTTGATCGGATTGCGGTTGTTACAAGAATCATCAGCGTCATTGTCATTAAGATCTGGTTACCTGTATAATTCATGTTGAATCAGTGAATTAAAAAGATCTAATTTGAAAACCTTTTAAAAAGTTAACCCGGACTAACATCAGGCCATTCTAGAAACTTAATCCCGTTCCCAGGGATATCGTCAGGTATGTATAGTTAAACAACCCCAGGGCTTCATATTTCATATTGGAACTATATCTTGAATAACTGCCGTTCAAAAATACGTTCCAGTTGGCCGTTATTCCCTCCTTAAACCCAAGGGTTGCGGTATAGTTGTTGTCGGTTTCCCTGGAGCCCGTGTAAACGCCGGTGGATTCCTTAGCCAGCCTTGAATCATAATTTACAAAATCCGCCGTAAAGGATATGTTCGTTTCCACAGGCATAGCAGTTAACCTGAATGGCATCAAAAATTTTATGGCAAAAGTCCCGGTGCTTTCCCAGTCCGAATAATAATCAGGGATAAGGACGTCGTCCGACGGGTCTGAAGTACCCATATTATCATATAGATTCTGGTTGGATATCCTTCGATTCAAGGTGTAATTAAGGCTGACCCCAGTATCGTCCTGGCCTTTATACGGGAGGGTCAGCGAGAGGCTGAAGTTCTTGTCTATCCTGTTTTTGTCCTCAAGCGCGCCGGTATTGTCCGCTATTATTTTTTGTTCAAAATACGGGATGTAATCATAATCAACGTCAAGCACCGCGCTCCAGCCTGATTTGTCGAATATCGTTTCTCCTGTGGCGTAAAGGCTGTATATCAGGGTATCCTTTTCCCTGGTATAGGCGTTTGGGGTCAATGTCGAACCTGAAAGCGCCAGAAGAGTGTTGTAATTCCTGAAGGTCCTATCCACATATTTAAAACCTTCGGTAAGGCGGCATAATGTGCCGCCATATGTTGTTTTGTTAAAAATCTCAGCGTAAACGCCCGTATCAGTGTAATCATACAACCCTTTGCCGATGACTTCATCCGAGGATTGTTTTGAAAAGTCCGTCCTGTAAAGCCCGCGAAGTTTCAATGTCCATTCCTTCATTATGTCGTAATTAATCCCGTACACCGTGAAAACATCTATCCATTCCGTAAAAAGGAACCTCTCGTCATCTATGGTAAGTGGCTGGGCAGTATTTGAAAAATCCGCTGCAAGTATGGGTACGATCCATAGGTTTGGCAAAAGGTCTGTGTTGAACATGGCGGAAGCCGTCATATCGGCGGCTCCGCTCACCTGTGTCTGAGGCAGCGAATAATTTGACACTATCGATGGGTATTCGAGATTTCCCGAAATATCCAGTTTTTTTGACAGATCCGGAAAGCAAAGGCAGAACGGGTCGCAAACGGCAGAGGAAACCAAAAATAAAGTAAAAGAAACCAACAATAGTATTTTTTTCATTGTGATCCTGTTCTCCTTGTTATGTTATTAATGTCATTAATTAATTTTTAATTATTAAGGAATTTTATATGCATTATCACAACGCCGGCTCAATAAACTCGGCACGGTTTTGATCGGTATTTTCCGGGTTCAGGTATGTCCACCACAGATATTTGGAGACTATATCGATGGATGGAAGCTGGAAATCGCTTGATTTTATCTGAAGCTCAACATTCGTGTTTACGGCAATATCAATAAGAAAGATCCTGGTAATTTTGAGGCGGCTGTATGGATTTCCCAAAGTCGTTTATAAAATAATAATTAAATGTGAGGCTCGAACCGTCGTTATAATGTTTTGTTATGCCTGTATTATATGCTGAATTTCCTGTTATAACTTCGGAATACGGCGTGAAAGTCGCGTGTGTTCCCGGATTATTTGTGAATGTAAGGTCGTAATTTGTGTCTTTCATCATTTCATATCCGAATGTCGAAGATGCCGAATCAATGCTGTAAAAATTGGAGTATTCCTTGTAATTGTTGTTTACCATAAGATAATCCGTGTTCATGGTCAGCACCTTGCCCGGAGTGGTGCTTTGGTCCATGCGGACGCGTCCATAAGGCCGTTGTAACCTATATACTGGACCACATTGTCACGTCCGTTGGAATAAGTCGTTTGTTCCCATGCTTTATAATTATCCGGCCCCTGGGGGTAAGTGGCCGAGTCCCAGAATGAATACCAGTAATTCGCGGGGATTACATCGGGCAAAGCATAATTGAAATCAAAATCACGCTCCATTGTGTCTATACTGCCCTTTAGTTCGGTGAAATTGTAATAAATGACCTCGTAGTTGTTGTAAAGTCCTGTTATTCTTTGTTCCGGCCTGACTATATATTCCTCAAAGCGCACCCTGTCGCCGTTCACGTTCAGCATCGTCTTTCCAGCCAGCTGGTCCGCTTTTACCTCGTTGTCAGCGTATTTCATGTCCCTGAAATCTTTTTGCCTGGCGCTTTTTATTTCGTCGCTTAACATTCCGTCAAGCTCATCCTGCCTGCCGGAGCCGGCGTTATTTGTACTTTTTCCGTTCGCCCCGTCGTGACGTATTTTTTCAATTGCATCCTTGAGCCCTTTTAACGTGTCGGCGTCCGCAAGCAGTTTTTTAAGGGCGGCGGGAGTTTCCGGTTTTCCGTTTGCGTCCGTCCCGGATTCGTTCCCTTCCACGACGTTCACTGTGTTATTTCCGTTTGAGTCTGTGAATTTTACCGAGCCTTCAAATACGCCCAGTAACGAGCCGTTATCCAGCGCGGATATGTCAAGCGAGGTCCCCTTTACCGCGGCTATGGCCATCTTGGTGTGTATTTCGAATGAGGATTGCGGGTTCGTAAGTTTGTTGACGACGGCCAGAAGCTTGCCTATCGTAAGGTTAAAAACGGTTTTTGAAATCCCGGTAAGGTTGTCGCGCTGAAGCTGCGCCACCTTTAATGTCGAATTCTGGTCGAGCCTTATTATGGTGGCGTCGTCAAAAACTATTTCAACGTAACTGCCCGTCGAGGTCATCAGTTCATCGCCTTCATACACCGGCATGTTCTGATAAACACCTGACCAGGATGCTCCGGCCCCCTGTTTTATGGTGCTTTCACCGTGAAAATCATTCACGAACGCTATGGACGGCGAACCCGGCTGAAGCGCAAAAAGCGCATTTATAGCGGCAAAGACAGCCATGGCTGCGAAAAATAGTGTTTTTTTCATATGCCCCCCCGTATTAAAATCGTTAAATGATACATTAAACGGGCAAAATAATCAATTATTTATTGGTTATTATAAAGTTAATACGAGTGTCGTGTTTTATTCGTTTTTGCCGCAGCACTTCTTGTATTTTTTTCCGGATCCACAGGGGCACGGGTCGTTGCGCCCTACTTTGGGCTGGTCCCTGCGGAATGTTTCCACTTTCGGCCCTTCGGGCGAATTGGTGTACATTTCCCTCTGTTCCATCGGCAGTGGTTCCCCGGCCGCTTGCGGCAGGGTAAATTCCGGCCTGGATTCGCGTGTTTTGTTGGCGGCATATTGCCTGCGTGTCAACTGAGATTCGTCGACGACCTTTACCCTGAAAAGGAATTCCACAACTTCGCTTTCCATGGAAACTATCATTGACTGGAAAAACTGGAACCCTTCTTTTTTGTACTCGAGAAGCGGGTCTTTTTGCGCGTAGGCGCGCAACCCAATGCCTTCCTTGAGCTGGTCCATGGCGTAAAGATGCTCGCGCCACTTATTATCCACGACCTGCAGGACGATATTACGCTCTATCTCCCTCATGAGCTCGGAGCCCAGAGACGCTTCCTTTTTGTCGTATTCTTTAACAAGAGTGTTGTATATGTCCTCTTCAAGTATCTCTTTTGTCAGCTGGGTTACGTCCACCTTGTCCTTGTCCAGCCTGTATTCGTTGCCGAAGGAACTTTTGGTCCTTTCGGCAAGCATCTCAAAATCCCACTGTTCCGGGTATGTTTTTTCAGGCGCTATCTCGAACACTATGTCCTTTACGACCTCCGAAAGCATCTCCTGAACGGTGTTCTTAAGGTTCTGCCCCTCGAGCACCTGCACCCTCCTGCCGTATATGACCGAGCGCTGGTTGTTAAGGACGTCGTCGTATTCAAGAAGATGTTTCCTGATGGAAAAATTATGGCCTTCGACGGTTTTCTGCGCACGCTCGATGGATTTTGATATCCACGGGTGTTCAACGCGTTCATCCTCGGTCATGCCTATTGATTCCATGATCCCCTTGATCCTTTCGGAGCCGAATATGCGCATGAGGTCGTCTTCAAGGGATACAAAGAATCGCGTCTCGCCGGGGTCTCCCTGCCTGCCGGAGCGCCCTCTCAGCTGGTTGTCTATGCGCCTTGATTCATGGCGTTCCGTCCCTATCACGTATAATCCGCCGAGTTCCCTTACGCCTTCTCCGAGCACGATGTCGGTTCCGCGTCCGGCCATGTTGGTGGATACCGTGATGGCGTTCTTTTGGCCCGCAAGCGCGATTATTTCAGCCTCTCGTTCGTGGTTTTTGGCGTTCAACAGCTCATGTTTTACACCGCGTTTATTGAGCATTTCGCTCAGTAATTCATTTTTTGATATGGAAGTGGTTCCGACAAGCACCGGCTGTCCCAGTTTATGCCGGTCGATTATTTCCTGGGCTATTGCCTTGAATTTGCCCCGCTCGTTCTTGTAGATCACATCGGCCGCGTCTATCCTTATGTTCGGCTGGTTCGTCGGGATGGAGAGCACGTCGAGCTTGTATATCTGCCAGAATTCCTCGGCCTCAGTCTGCGCCGTTCCGGTCATTCCCCCGAGCTTGGCGTACATCCTGAAATAATTCTGAAGCGTTATGGTTGCCAGCGTCTGGTTTTCGCGCTCGATCTTCACCCGTTCCTTCGCCTCAACCGCCTGATGGAGACCGTCGGACCATCTGCGACCCGGCATCAGCCTTCCGGTAAATTCGTCTACTATGACTATCTTACCGTCCTTGATGATATAATCCTTGTCGCGGATAAAAAGCACATGCGCTTTCAACGCCTGGTTTATGTGGTGGATTATTTCTATGTTCTGTGGCTCGTAAAGATTCGGCTTGTTCAGCAATTTCTCGCATTTTGTAACGCCATCTTCGGTCAAAAAGGCCGTATGCGCTTTTTCGTCGATCTGGTAATCGGTTTCCTTGAACAGTTTCGGTATTACCCTGTCAATGTTGTAATATAGTTCCGTGGACTCCTCGGCAGGACCGGAGATGATAAGCGGAGTCCTGGCTTCGTCTATCAATATCGAGTCTACTTCGTCTATGATCGCGTAGTTCAAAAGTCTCTGTACACGCTCCTGAGGATACACGGCCATGTTGTCCCTCAGATAGTCAAATCCGTACTCGTTGTTGGTGCCGTAGGTTATATCCGCGGCGTATGAAGCCTGTCGGTCCTGTGTCGACGAGTCGTTCGTGATACAGCCGACGGTCAAACCCAGGAAAGTGTAGATGTTTCCCATTCCCTTGAAGTTCCCTTTTCCCATTGAGTCGCGCTGGGCAAGGTAATCGTTGACGGTAACGACGTGCACGCCTTTGCCTGTAAGCGCGTTGAGGTAGACCGGCAGCGTGGCAACAAGGGTCTTTCCCTCTCCGGTGCGCATCTCGGCTATCTTGCCGCTGTGCAGGACCATTCCTCCCATAAGCTGGACGTCGAAATGCCTGAGTCCCATCACCCTTTTTGACGCTTCCCTGACCACGGCGAAAGCCGCCGGCAATATGTCGTCGAGAGTCTCTCCGGAGGCGAGCCTGGCCTTGAATTCCGCGGTCTTTCCCTTCAATTGTTCGTCGGTCAATTTCTCGAGTTCGGGTTCCATCGAGTTTATAAGTTCGACAATGGGGGCCATTTTCGCCATTTCCCTGTCGTTCCTGGAACCGAATATTTTTGTAATAAATTCAAACATGACTTTTCTCCTTTTGGATAATGTATGCGGTAATAACGGCATAACGGATTAATTGCAAATTCCCGGAAAGCGCCGCAGTGTTACTTTATTTCAAAATCGTCGTCCTTGCCCGACTTGCCGCGCCTTCTTGTCATGATGAGGATGATAAGTATGATAAGCAGCAGGATGCCGCCGCCTATGTAATATAATGTGTATGGATTTTCCGGTTCCACATAAATATCAAGCGGGTAATCGCGTTCGAAACCCGAAGCTTTTATGTTCAGCGACAGCGGAAGTTTTGCGTCGCCGTCGTATGCGGCCATTATCAGCATGTCAAAATTAATTTCCCTTTTATCGACCGGAAGCACGGTCTGCATCTCTTTTACCGGATTGGAAACGATTATATTTGCGTTTCCGCTCTTAAGCGTTGCGTTTGTTTCAAACGAAGGCGTCTCGCCGGTGTTTTGCACCACAAATGTTAGCTTGAATTTCCTGTTGCGGTCGAAGAGACCGAAATAATTGGACAAACCCCTCGGCCTGGCCAGCTCATCCGCCGTCGCCTGGATCACGGAGAATTCAGCCGCCCTTTTTGCCGCCTGTGTCGGGACCGGAGTCGGCACCGGCGTGGGGATCTTTTTTGCTGCTTTTTTTATGACCGGTTTCGGCGTCGGTTTGGCCTTTGGCGCGGGCCTCGGTGTCGGGACGCGTGTCGGAACCGCGGTCGGGACAGCCGTGGGCTCTTCCGTGGCCTCCGGTTGTGTCGGTATGGTTGTGGGAACGGCCGTGGGTTTTTCAACCTTTGAAACAAGGCCGGAATCGAGCATATCGCCGGTATCGTGCTTCTGGACGGTGTCCCCGTCTATATAATCATCTCCCTGTCCGGCGTCCTGAGACCATATGAATGCGGGTAAAATTATGAGGAACATGAATATGAAGAGTGACTTGAATAACGTAATCAACCTTTTCATAAATAAGCCTCCTCGGATTTTATAAATTTATCCCAATATAATAACACAAAAAACGTCCGATGCGCAACAAATTATCGGTGAAACATTTTCAGTACCCGGAAGAAAGTCTTGTTATCAACGTCGGGGGCATATTTAGTTTTTTCATCTTGGCCTGCACCCCGGCCACGTCGTAGGATATTCTTTTGAAATTGACCGTCCTTACTTTTGAGTCATAAAACACAATGCATGCCGACGGCTTCCCGTCCCTTGGCTGCCCCACGGATCCTGCGTTTATTATGTATTTTTTCCCTTCGGTAAGCGTATACATCTCCGCGTCCTCGTCTATGTTCATGAAGGAATCGTTGCCGTTTATGAGGCTGAACTGATATATCAAAGGGTGGTGCGTATGGCCTATAAAGCAGGCCGATTCGTTAAACGCGCTTATGTTGTTCTTGAACTTTTCCATGAGAAAAAGGTATTCGGTGATTTTTTTTCTCGGGGACCCGTGCACGAACAGGGTGTCGTTCTCGCTGATGGATTCGGGAAGTCCGGAAAGATACCCGACATCATCCGGAGAAAGCAGCCGCCTGTTGATCTCAAGGGCCGCAAGGGCGTCCTCGTTGAAATCGTCCGGCTTTATCCTGCCTGAAAGGGCCGCGTCATGGTTCCCGGCCACGCAGCGGAAATTCGGCAGGGACCTGACCTTTTCTATGCATTCATGCGGTTCCGGCCCGAAACCCGTAATGTCGCCGCAGCACACTATGGAATCGACCGGATTACCCTTGAAGTACGCAAGCACCGCGTTTAACGCCTCCAGATTTGAATGTATGTCCGATATAACGGCGTATCTCAAAGGTTTTCTCCCTGATGAAAGATCATTTGCCGCTTGTCATTGAATCAATGTTTTTCAGTTTTTCCTTTGTCTTCCTGATCTTATCGGAAAGTTCCGCGTTTGACGGGTCCAGCACAAGCATTTTTTCCCAGATGGCTATCGCTTCGTTGTATTTTTTTGAGGTATAATCTTCTATGGCCTCGATCTCAAATTTTTTGGAAGCCGCCTTTATCTGTGGGTCCATGTATTTGAGAAGGTCGTCACCCTCGTGGTTGGACGGGTCAAGGTCCTGTAATTTGCGCGCCTGAGCCGCCGCTTCTACCACGTTGCCGTCGGCAAGGCTGCTTTGAGCCGCCGCTTTTAAAGAATCGCATGCGGCCTTGAGGTCTGAGGCTGCTTTTAATATTCTGGCAGCCGCGTCCGTGTTTGAAGGGTCGATTGTCACGATTTTCTGCCATAAACCCATTGCTTTTTTATATTCGGAGGCGTTATATGCCTTTTCGGCTCCCTTATCCAGAGCTTCTATTGCCAGTTGCTTTTTTTTGATCTTTGACACACATAAAGCTATAATATCCGTAAGGGATTGCGGTGCTTTGTTTTTGGCATAAAGCGTCTGGGCTTTTTTAAGGTCGACAAGGGCGTCCTCATACCTTCCGGATTTATAAAGCGTTTTCCCGGAAATAAAAAGTTTTTTCCCTTCATCGGAGCCGCTTTTTGCCGCGGCGGGTGAAGCTTTCGTTTCTATTTCCGCGGTTTTTGAGACCGGCAACGCGCCCCATGCAGCAGGTGTCACTGCTTCGGCTGAAGCAGCCGGTGTTACCTGTGAAGTGCCGGTCTCTGATTTGGCCGCAGACAGCGACGGAAGGGCCGGCTCCGACCCGGTCAATCCCTCCTGAACGTCCGGCATTTCAGGCTCATCCGTAACGACTGGAAGCCCCGGCTCTTCAACGGAGGCCGTGTCGCCCGTGGTATCAACCGGCAAAGTTTCGGCGGCGGCCTTGATCACAGCCGGAGAAAGCAAAAAAAGCGTCAATATTAAAATAAACAATCTGCGCATAAAAATTTCTCCCCAAAAATCAGTATTTTTCCTCTTTTTTAAGGGTGCCGTTGTTATTGAACTGCCTTAGAATGACCAATTTTCCCTTTTTATAATACGCCTCGGTCTCAATGGTGCCGGTCTCAAAAAAATCCTTTACAAATCCGTCAAGCTGTCCGTTCTGGTATGTTTCCTCTTCCTGCAGCATGCCGCCGGGATAATAAAGCCTGAATGAACCGTTCCTCTTGCCCGACCTGAAAACACCCTCTATTTTAATGCTTCCTGTGTCGTAATATTGTTTCCATTGGCCGTCCAGGTCGTTGTCCTTGAAGGAACCCTCTTCCTCTATGCGTCCCTGCTCCGATAAAAGCAGGTATCTCCCGTTCAGTTCCCCGTTCTTGTATGTCATCTCCGAGGAGAGCATTCCCGCGCTATGGTACATACGGACAATACCGTTGACTTTTTTACCCTCTTTTTTAATGGTGCCGTTGTCATTATACACCCATCTTGCTATTTCACGGCCGTCCCTGTAAAAAATCTGAATGTTTGACAACATTGAAGCGGTAAGTTCGTCCATATATCTCCGGATTTATTTTATTTGAAAACCCGCATTGACCTTAAAGTTCAATCAATATATGCATAATTATATACTTTTCATAAATAATTGTAAAGCCATTAAAAACTTCAGGTCAACCGCTATGGCTTCCAGTTCTTTACCTTAAGTTTGTTCCTTCTATACATGACGCCGAGCCGGAACCCCAGAAAAACCGCAATCATGGCGCAAAACGATATTACCATCGCGTTCCCTATGACCGCGGACCCGGGGCCGCCCGGAAGCTGCCAGACACGCAGCAGCATGTTCCTGCTGGCGCCGGCAAGTTTATTGCCCGCAGGAGAGAATGCTACACAAAAGACCTCGTCGTCCTGCCCCGCTATGGTGTCCAGTATTTTTCCAGTCTTGGCGGCCCATATTTTGATGAGCCTGTCGGCGCCTCCGGATGCCATAAGCCTGCCGTCCTTTGAAAAGCCAAGGGTCCATATGATTCCCTCGTGGCCCGCGACGGTGTAAAGAAGGAATCCGTCTTCTGCGCGCCAGACCTTTATCAATCCTCCCTCACCGGCGGCGGCGATGTACTCCGAGTCCTGGGAAAACGCGCACGTATATACCGGAGAGCCGAAGTCCAAGCTGCGCTTTTCACTGAATGAAATCCCTCCGCCGCCCGTGAGCTTTGAAATAATATCGTTGTGATTTATATCCCAAATCTTAACCAACGGGCCGCATGACGAAGCCAGGTATTTGCCGTCGCCGGAATACCTGACGCTCCTCGCCCAGCAGCCTGACAAACTTATCTCGCGGGATTTTTTCAGCTCCTGCGTCGACCAGATTATGATCCGGCCGTTGCTGCCGGATGCCAGGAATTTTCCGTCAGGGGAAAATGAGAGGCTGAAAACAGGCTCCTTGAAATCGTCAAAGGTCTTTATGAGGGAGCCGCTCACCAGTTGCCACAGTTTTATGGATCCGTCGCGTGCTGCGGTGGCAAATGTCTTGCCCGAAGGCGAGAACTGGACCGCCTCCACGGGCATGCCGTGCATGACATCCAGAAGCATTGTCCCGGAACTAATGTCCCATATCCTCACGGAGCCGGACAGGTCGCATGATGCCAGGTAATTTGAGTCCGGGGAAAAATCAACGCCTGAAACCGAAGTTGTGTGCCCCTTCAAATCCCTGTAAAGCACGGCCGCCGTGCTTGCCTGGCACCAAATAACGGCTATAAAGACGCATAACATCATTCTTTTCATAAATCCTCCGTTTTTACCCTTCCATCGGTCATTCTATTTTTATCTTTTTTAATTTGGTTCCTTTGTAATAGTATGAAAGTATTTCCTTGTACGACCAACCTTCACCCGCCATCTCCCCGGCTCCTTCCTGAGACATCCCCACCCCGTGGCCCCAGCCGAGCCCCTCAAAATCAAAGGAATCGGATCCGCCGCTTACGGTAAAATTTGTAGAGCGTATCTGGTCCACGCCGACGGCCGCGCGCAGGTCCTTGGCCTTAATAACATATTCGCCCTCGGAGCCCTTTATCTTTAGCGTCCCGACCCTTCCGCTCTCGGTCCTGTCCTGTATGAGAATTTCATATATTGACCCGGTCTTATACCCTGCTTTTTCAACCATCGAAGAGAGCCTATCCCTGGGAATGGACGCCGACCATTTGGCTCCCTTGCTCTTGGTAGAAAACGGGTCGTCCACGCTTGGCAAATAATCAAGCGCGCCTCCCCACACCTCGAGTGAAGATGCCGTCCTGCCACCGGAATTCGCATGAAAAAAAGCCTGGATAACTTCGCCGTTGTATGAGAGCACCTCGCCGGCGGTCCGGTCTATTGCGTCGTTGGTTGCGGGATTTTCCTTGCTCATTCCGCCGTAAACCTGGGAATTGACGTTCGAGTCAAGGTCATATTCGGGCGTCTTGTTCTTGAGCTTGTTATATATTGCGAAAGTCCTGGCAGCCACGGCCTGGGCTTTCAGAGCCTCTGCCTCCCAGCCTGTGGAGACCTCAAAAGGAAGGACCCCGTACAGGTACTGCTCAAGTTCGACCTTATTTACGAGCATAAGGGTGCCCGATCCGGAAAATATCACGAACGATCCCCTGTAAGCCTTCCTGTTATATTTCAGGATATTTTCAGGGCATGTTATTTCGATCCTGTTAAGGTAAGTGGATATGCCGTTCGCTATTATGGTTCCGTCCGCGGCGCGGCTCACGGAAAAACCCGCCGATGGTTCGATGTTGAGGCCGGGAACCGTCGCCTTGCTTGCCGCCGTTATATACAGGCTGTCCCTGGTTTTTGCCAGCAGGACCTTTAAAGTTATGATTTTCGACGCCGGAGTTTCATCGGGTTCTTTCGGTCCGGTATATTTCCCAGATTCCCTGGATTTCAAAGAGCCCGCGGTTATGGAGACCGTCCTTTGTGCGCCGGCATACCTGTCGGCCATTGAAACGCAGGAAGAAACAAAAATAAGCAAAAAGGCAAAAGCGGCCCTGGCAAGCATCCCTGTTTTTATCCTCATTTTTTGCCCGTAAAATAGAGAATTGCCGCTATTATTACGCTTATAACTATGCAGGATGCAAGCGGGAAATAAAATGAAAAATTCCCTCTTTTGACGTAAATATCCCCGGGTAGTTTTCCTATGTTGAAAGGAGCGCCCAGCACATACAGCAAACCGGCCGCAACCAGGATAATACCGGCTATGATCAGTATCTTTCCTGTGTTTTGGTCCATTGCCTATCCTCCGTTTATTGCCCTATTTTTTCCACGACAGCCATACGTGTTCCGGCCCTGAAATGGCCTCGAGCCTCTTAATAAGGTCTTCAGTCACGTTCACCCTCATGTCGTCGGAAAGCACCGCTTCCAGTTCCTTACCTTCCTTGGAAATGATATGCAAAACAACAACCGTCTCGCCTTTATTGCGTTCAAATAGTCCGTAAATTTCCTTTGTGGTGGCCTCGTCCATACCGACTTCGCGCATTTTTAAGTGGAGATATTTGCCCAGTTTCGAATATGCCTCGTCCAGGGCTATGAGACTTTCAAGAAATATAACGGGGTTGTCGGAATAATAACTTATCCTTCCGCGCACCATGAACATCATATTGTCCTCGAACGACTGCTGCTTTTCCTTGAGCGATTTTTCCGTGGCGATGACCGATATTTCCCCGGTCATATCCTCCAGGACGAAATGGACTGTGTTTTCGTTCCTGGAATTGACCTTATGAGCCATTGAATGGACGATGCCGCCCACTATGACGTTGCCGTTCTCGCTCCTTTTCTTGAGTTCTTTGACGGGTGTCGAAAAATTTTTCAGTAATTTTTCATACCTCGTCAGCGGATGCGAGGATACGTAGGTCCCGAGGACCTCTTTTTCATATGTCAGCAGGTTGCTCTCCGGCCATTCAGGGACGTCCGGCATTTGCGTGTCCTCGGGCTCGCCGTCAAAAAGGCTGAATTGCCCCGATGCCTTGTCTTTCTGGGAGGTCTCCGCGTTCCTCATGGCGCTCTCTATGCACGCATAAACTGCCGCCCTGCTTGGATATGTGTAATCGAACGCGCCCGCCTTGACCAGGCTTTCTATGGTTTTGGTGTTCACTATCCTGTTGTTGACGCGGCGGCAGAAGTCAAAGATATCCTTGTAGCCGCCGCCCTCTTTCCGCTGGCGGATGATTTCCTCGGCCGCCCCCAATCCGACGTTCTTGACTGCGGCCAATCCGTAGCGTATCATGTTCTTTTCTACGGAAAAAACGACCTCGCTTTTATTAATATCAGGCGAAAGTATCTTCAGGCCGTTAATCCTGCAGTCGTCGATATAAAAGGCCGTTTTGTCGTTCTTGTCCATTACGCTTGTAAGCAGCGAGGCCATGTATTCGCCGGGGTAATGTGTCTTAAGGTATGCGGTCTGGTATGTAAGCACTGCATACGCCGCGGCGTGCGATTTATTGAAGCCGTACTGCGAGAACTGGTCGAGTTTTTCGAAAAGGTCGTCCGCTTTCTCGTTCGGGACGCCCCTTTCGGCGGCCCCGGCCACGAATTCAACCCGTATCTTCGCCATTTCTTTTTCTTTTTTCTTGGCCATCGCGCGCCTTAAATTATCGGCCTTGGCGATGGAAAACCCGGCAACTGCCACCGCTATCTGCATGACCTGCTCCTGATAAACAGCTATGCCGTAAGTTTCTTTAAGCACGCTTTCGAGCACCGGCAAATCGTATACTATTGGTTTAAGTCCCTTTTTGCATTTAATATAATCGTCGATCATTTTCATGGGTCCCGGCCTGAAGAGCGCATTAATGGCTATTATCTCCTCGAATTGGGTTGGTTTCATCTTTACAAGGATGTCGCGCATGCCGTCGCTTTCAAGCTGGAAAACGCCGAGCGTGTTCCCGGCCGAAAGCTGTGCGTAAACTTCCGGGTCGGAGTAATCGTCCTCCTTCAGGATTATTTCCTCGTCGCGGGTCCTTTTTACCATGTCTATGGTCCGCTGGATGACCTGAAGGTTCCTTAACCCCAGTATGTCGAATTTAATGAGCCCTATTTTTTCAAGAGACTCCATCTGGTATTGCGTCATGTAGCTTAATTCCGCCGTCGGCTTGCCTTCCTCGTTCTTTGGTATGGCAAGCGGCACAAAATCGGTAAGTTTTGCCGGAGCAATGACCACACCCGCGGCATGCGTGGAATCCTGTCTCAGCATGCCCTCGATCTTAAGGGCGTAATTCATCACCTCGTCTGTCCATGTCTCCGAAGATGCGAATGACCTGAACGCGTCGTCCTTTAGCACCTCCTTAAAGCTTACCTTGGGGCCGTCCGGAACCATTTTGGAGAGCGTGTTCACCTTTACCAGCGGGATATCCAGCACCCGGCCCACGTCTTTGATGGCCTGTTTCGGCTTCAACTGCTGGAAAGTGACTATCTGGGCCACCCTGTCGTTGCCGAACTTGTTCATTATGAATTTTACGATCTCGTCCCTGCCTTCATCGGAAAAATCCATGTCTATATCCGGCGGCGAGACGCGCTCCGGGTTCAGGAAGCGCTCAAAAAGGAGGCCGTATTTTATCGGGTTGATCGATGTAATTCCAAGAACGTATGAAACGAGCGAGCCGGCCGCGCTTCCCCTGCCCGGGCCGACCGGTATCTTTACCTGCCGGGCATGGTCTACTATGTCCCTTACTATGAGAAAATATCCGGCGTAGCCGAGCTTTATAATGGTCCTGATCTCGTGGTCAAGCCTGTCGGTATATTCTTTTGAGGCGTCCGGAAACCTTGCTGTAAACGCCTCCCTTGTCAGTTTTTCAAAATATTCGTCATGGGTCATGGCGCCCTGTATGGCATAGGACGGCATGTATGTTTTTTTGTTGATTGACAGTTCGAATTTGCATTTTGAGGCGATCTCCATAGTACGGGAGACCGCGTCGGGATCGTCGGGAAAGATTTTAAGCATTTCATCGTAATTCTTGAAATAGGATTCGCTCGTCTTGAATGAAAGCCTGTCCGCGTCGTCGAGTTTCTTGCCCGTCTTGATGGCCAGGAGTATATCCTGCGCCTTGGCGTCGTCCTTTGTCATGTAATGGACGTCGTTTGTTGCCACGAGCGGGATGGAAAGTTTCTGGCTGATGTCCTTGAGCCCACGGTTCATCACTATTTCCTCGGCGAGCCCATGGTTCTGAATCTCGAGGTAATAATTGCCCTCTCCGAACATCTTTAGATATTCACCCGCGCTGCTCATGGCGCCTTCGGGATTGTTGTTGACCAGCTTGTTGGAAATTTCGCCCTGCAGGCACGAACTCAGCGCGATAATGCCTGCTGAATGCTCCGAGAGGAACTTTTTATCCACGCTTGGCTTGTAATAAAATCCGTCAGTGGCCGCAAAAGAGGCTATCTTCAGGAGGTTTTTGTATCCTTCCTCGTCCTTGACAAGAAGTATAAGGTGTGATTTTTCCCTGGATTTCTGGGCTATGTCGTCGACAACGTAAGTTTCCAGGCCGATGATAGGTTTCAGGCCGGCCGCGGAAAGGGCCGAATAGAACTCCACTACGCCGTACATATAGCCGTGGTCGGTTATTGCGCAGGCATGCATTGAGTTGAGCCTGCACGACTCTATGATATCTTCGAACCTGCACATGCCGTCAAGCATCGAATACTTAGTGTGAAGGTGAAGATGTATGAAATCCTGCTTCATAAGCCTCCTAAAAAAATGTATCGCCCATGAATAAGGACAAACATGCCTTAAACCGGCGCCTTAAGCAATTGAAAAGCTTGTAAAATAATAACATATTCCGCCGATTTGTTAAACTTAAAGATTAAACCCTTTTATGGGTGGCAAAAAAACAAGCGCCCGTTCCCTGCACGAAGAATCGTCAAATGAATACAGGAATTTCCAGCCTGCAGAAAGGAATATCTTCCTTACGCCGGGTCCCATTCGGTCGCCTATCTCAACGGCCATGAAACCGTTTGGTTTCAGTAATGCCGGGCACAGAGCTGCGAATTTCCTGTAAAAAGAATAACCATCTGAACCGTCGGTAAGGGCATTTTTGGGGTCGTATGAAACCTCTTTCTGAAGGGCTTTAAGGCCGTTTTTTTTGATATAAGGGGGATTCGATACAACGAAGTCGAATTTGAGGCTTAAACGGGCCGCAAGGGTCAAAAAATCGCCCTTTACAGCCTCTGTCATGCCTTTAACGCCGTGTAATTCCGCATTTATTCCGGTAAGTGCCAGTGCCCTGGCGCTTATATCAAAACAATAGAATTTGGACACTTTTGGCATCTCTTTTAAAAGGGTCACGGCAAGTATTCCGCTTCCTGCTCCGATATCCGCCGCGATTGCGCCGCCGGATATTTCCCCTTTCCTGGATAAGACGGCGCCTATCAACGCCTCCGAATCCTGCCGGGGTATCAGCACCCCTCTTTTTACCGTAAAATTCCTTCCGTAGAACATTTCATTGCCGGTGATCAGCTGAAGCGGGAATCTTTGCGCCCTCTTTCGGACGGCTTTTTTGAACCTGACCATCATGCTCTCCGGTGCTTCTTCCCCGAGGGATATATAAAGTTTTTCCCTTGTCGATCCCATAACGGATATCATGATAGACTCGGCTTCGAGACGTGCTTTTATTTTGGAGGACGCCGCCTTAAGGAGTTTTTTTGACGCTCTAAAAAGAGCTTCGGAAAATTTCATTTTGCCCCGAATTCCCATAATATTTTTTTGATGCGTATCCTGATGTCCACCAGCGGGCCGGTTTCCCTGTGCAGCAGTTCCCTCATGTCCTTCGGCCTGGCTATGTCATGGACGCTTTTTCCGGAATAATTTATTTTTGTAAGGCTGGCACCGGCCTTTATGAGTTCCGAGACTATATGGGTATGTCCCATGGATGCCGCCTCCATCATGGCTGTATTACCGTTGTTATTGACCGCGTCAATATCAGCACCGGCGTTTATCAGGGAAAGCAGGGCGTCGCTTTTTCCGAACCAAGCGGCGCCCATAAGGGGTGTAAAACCTGTTGAATCAGCCAGGTTGGCGTCGGCGCCGTTTTTGATAAGTACGTCGACGATCTCAGTTGCGCCGGAGCGCGCGGCAAGAATAAGGGCCGTAAATTTATTCGGGGATGACATATCGCGGCAATTAATGTCGGCGCCCCCGGCAAGGGCTTCCTTCATTTTGCCCAAATCAGCTGAAATTACCGAAGCCAGGAATTTTTCGTTCGATGAAGCCATATTGACACCCCCGCCGGACCCAGAACAAAGAATTATTGCTTGAGAATCCTGGTGTTGTTTTCTTCCGCCAATTTTTCTATAAATTCGTCAATTTCCCCCTGCATTGCACGGTCAAGGTTGTAAATAGTCAGCCCGATGCGGTGGTCCGTCACCCTGTTTTGCGGGAAATTGTAGGTCCTTATCTTCTCGCTCCGGTCACCCGAGCCTATCTGTGCGCGCCTGGTGGAGTCCAGCTTCGCCTTTTCCTCGCCTTCCAGCCTGTCTTTTACCCGGGCGCGCAGCACTTTCATCGCCTTTTCCCTGTTCTTCATCTGGGAACGCTCGTCCTGGCACTGCACCTCTATCATTGTCGGAAGATGCACTATCCTTACGGCCGATTCCGTCCTGTTTACGTGCTGGCCGCCGGCGCCGGACGCCCTGCAAACCTCTATTTTGAGATCTTCCGGTTTTATCTCGAAATCAAATTCCTCCTGCTCCGGCAATACCGCAACCGTAGCCGCCGACGTGTGTATCCTACCCTGGGTTTCGGTGTCGGGCACGCGCTGTACCCTGTGCCCTCCGCTTTCGAACTTAAGCTTTCCATAGGCGTTAGGGCCGATTACCATAAGGATTATTTCCTTGAACCCGCCGAGCTCCGTTGGCGATGAATTCATAATATCAATCTTGTAATGGTGTATCTCCGCCCATTTGGCGTACATTTTATACAGGTCGGCCGCGAACAGGCCCGCTTCGTCGCCGCCCGTGCCCGCGCGTATTTCGAGTATGGCGTTTTTGGAGTCGTTGGGGTCCTTGGGGATGAGCAAAATCTCGAGTTCCTTTTCGATCTTTGCAAGGCGCAACGAACTGTTTTCCATTTCCTGTCTTGCCATGGCCTGCATTTCGGAATCGGCCTCGTTTTTTAATATTTGTTCGGAATCCATGATGTCCGTCTGTACCTTGAGATACTCGTCATATTTGTCTATTATAGGGCGCATCTCGGAGTGCTGTTTCATTTTTTTTGAGTATAGTTCCCTGTTGGATATAATGGACGTATCCGAGAGTTCGTGGTTTAATTTTTCAAAATCTTCCTTCATTTTCATCAGCTTGCCCGAAAATATCATTTTTTTACCCGTTTTTTTCCGGCCTGTCCTTTTATCCACGCGTTCTCAAGTTTTACGGCCGTCTCGAGCGACCTGACCGCCACTTCCACCATTTTTTCGTCCGGTTCTTTTGTGGTGAGCCGCTGGAACGCGAGGCCGGGGGCTATAATGATTTTCATAAAAACATTGTCACGGAATTTGTCCGAAAGTTTTAACAGCTCGTATGATATCGAAATTATCGGCACAAGAAGCGGTATCTCAAAAAGTATGCGCTGCAAAGGATTAAGCTGGGCCGGAAGGCAAAGCACGAAAACTATCAGGCTTATTATAAGCGTGGCTATTATAAAAGCGGTGCCGCACCTTGGATGGCGGGTTGAATACGGGGAAATGTTCTTGTAATCGAGCTTCTTGCCGTCCTCGAAGGCGTAGATCGATTTGTGCTCCGAGCCGTGATACATGAAGAGCCTCTTTACATCTTCCAGAAACGATATGCCCCAGACATAGAAAAAAAATATTACCAATTTGAAAAAAACCATGCCTGTGTTGAATAGATACCGGTTGGTGGATATTTCATGGAATTTCCTGGCCAGAAGTTTGTTGAGACCGTAGGGCAGGAGTATGAACAATCCGATCGCCAGCACGATGGCAAGGCCGAAGGATATTGTCAGATCGACGGTTTCATTCTTTTTATTTGGGGCTTCAGCGGCCTTTTTCTTCTTCGGATCGGATTTTTCAAGGTCCTTTTCATATATTTCCGCCGAATAGGAAAGCGCCTTAAAGCCCAGGGACATGGACTCATACATGGAAATAAGGCCGCGCAGGAACGGCCATTTAAGGAACGGGTATTTTTCCGAGATTGAATTGACCCTGTCTGAAATAGTCTGTATTTTACCGGACTGTGTGCGAACAGATACGGCGTAAAAATGAGGGGAACGCATCATCACGCCCTCAATTACCGCTTCCCCGCCGACATTAAAAGGCGGCTTTACCGCCTTTGCTTTTTTTGTGGCCACAAGGCTATTCTTTTGCCTTATTGGCTGCGGCGGCGGTCTTGGTCGCCGTTTTGGTCGCCCTTTTCCTGAATTTCTCGACCCTTCCGTCGGTGTCCATGAACTTCTGGACCCCCGAGAAGAACGGGTGGCAGGACGAGCATACTTCGACCTTGATATCGCCTATGGTTGATTTAGTCTCGAAGGTGTTCCCGCATGCGCATGTTACTACAGCTTTCTTGTAATCCGGGTGAATTCCTTTTTTCATTTTTTAGCTCCTTTAATTATTTGCCGTCTATGTCTTCCATTTTGTTACTTTACATTTTTACGTTCTTTTGGCATTCCAATTCTTGGTTTTGCCTTATAAATTTTGAATTTTACAACCTAGTCCATATTCATGGCTTCAAGGAAAACCTTGTTTGTCTTGCGTTTGTTCATTTCCTCGTTGAGGAACTCGATAATGTCAGTTGGTTTCATTTTGCTCAGAAGGGCTTTTCTCAGGACCCAGACTTTTTTCAGCGTGTCCTTGTCCAGGAGAAGTTCCTCTTTCCTGGTCCCTGACTTTGAGATATCTATGGACGGGAAAAGCCTCTTGTCCGCCAGTTCGCGCGAGAGCACGATCTCGCTGTTGCCGGTTCCCTTGAATTCCTCGAATATTACCTCGTCCATTTTTGAGCCGGTTTCGATAAGGGCCGTTGCTATTATGGTAAGCGAGCCGCCCTCTTCAATGGCCCTTGCCGCTCCGAAGAACCTTTTTGGTTTCTGGAGGGCGTTGGAATCTATGCCCCCGGTCAAAACCTTTCCCGACGACGGTGCGACGGCATTGTATGCCCTTGCCAGCCTCGTTATGGAATCGAGCAGTATTACAACGTCCCTTTTGTGCTCGACGAGCCTCT
>Ga0181535_10003001_pt1 | contig 19971 bp, 8 predicted proteins | sample PEATcosm2014_Bin_44_FD_119774 | JGI IMG/M metagenome (GOLD analysis project Ga0181535, IMG submission 119774) | Peatland microbial communities from MTU Mesocosm Facility, Houghton, MI, USA - PEATcosm2014_Bin17_30_metaG | ecosystem: Environmental > Terrestrial > Soil > Wetlands > Peat | place... | reverse complement strand
GCTAAAAGCTAGCAGCTAATAGCTGCTTCTAAGAGTTTTGGCCGGAGTGCAGGCAGGAAGTGCGCGGGTCTGGCGCATCGGAAACTTCCAGTCTGGGTTTGCGGCCGGGAATAACAATTTCAATCGGTTCTGAATGGAGAAGAAAATGGCGGATCTAGCGCAGTTGGAAGAGCAAATCGTGGCCTTGAGCCTGCTGGAAGCAGCGGCTCTGGTAAAGAAGCTGGAAGAGCGGCTTGGCGTTTCAGCGGCGGCAGCGGCCCCGGTCGCGGCGGCGGCTGCGGGTGCGGCGGCTCCCGTGGTCGAAGAGAAGACCGAATTTGCGGTCATTCTGAAGGACTTCGGCGCAAACAAGATCAACACCATCAAGGCCGTGCGCGAAGTTACCTCGCTCGGCTTGAAGGAAGCCAAGGATCTGGTCGATGGCGCTCCCAAGGCGATCAAGGAAAGCGCGACCAAAGACGAGGCCGAGGCGATCCGGAAGAAGTTCGAAGGCATCGCAACCATCGAAATCAAGTAGTTTTCTTGTCAGGCCGCCCGGCTGCGAGGCAGGGCGGCTTGCAACGCCGGCCGGGACGCGCTACGATAGTGGTTGCGCGTCTTTTCGGCTCACTCCGTTTTTTCTAGGGAATGAGCGTGGTTTTCGGCTGACGCGTCTTCTGGATTGTGGATAGGCACGAAAGCCTCCGTTGGTCAGGGCAGTGCCAGGCCCTTCGGCAGCGGGTTCGGCGTTCTATTTAAGTGCCTTAGGGTCAATGGTTTACTTGGGCGGCAGGCTAGGTTTCCGTTGATGGTTGGCGAGTGGCTGGCGAGCGAGCGGCAGAAGCGAGCTTTGGGATCGGCGAGAGTAATGCAAGAAAATTCGGATGGGGGCACAAGCCACTGGCTGCGCTCGTGAGGCATTGTGTCCTCGCGAGCTTTTCGTGTCTCTCGACTTGTGGCAGAACGAGTCCTTGGGAAAAATACCCCATGTGCACCAAATTTGTAAACGCACCAGAATCGTAAACGGGCGACAACCTTCGCGGTTGTTTCCTCGATTGTGCGCAGTCTAGCGTACCTACCGGATGTGCGGCAATGCCTACCACGCGTTTTTGACCGAACTATCACGGGTGATCCATAACCCCGGGAAATTCTCCGGTGTGTTTGCGCGGCCTGCCTCCAGATTCGGCACGAACACCTGCCGAGCGGCTTTAGGGATTGGGACTGGAGAGTCGAGTACCAGTCCGGTTTTTTGAGTTACTTACCGTATTCAGCCGTCGCCGATCAGACTCGGGTGCCGGCCCGGGCCAAAATTGGCGCCGGAATGACCAGGGTCAGGAGTGAACATGCCCAACGAGAAGCGCGCGATTCGCAGCCGGCTCGATTTTTCAAAGATTCCCACCGCAACCCAGATTCCCAACCTGATCGAAGTGCAGCGGCGCTCCTATGAGCGTTTTCTGCAGATGGACAAGCTGCCCAACGAGCGCGATGACGCGGGTCTGCAGTCGGTGTTTGTGTCGGTCTTCCCGATCACCGACTTCCGCGGCATCTCGCAATTGGACTTTGTGGACTTCTCGATCGGCAACTGGGAGTGCAAGTGCGGCCACCTGAAAGGGCTGCATCACCTGAGGACGGCCTGCGTTCATTGCGGATCGATGGTGATCACCGATCCATTCCATCCCGGCGATGTCCTCTGTCAGAAGTGCGGCACGTACAACAAAAACACGCCCGACTTCTGCAACAAGTGCGGCGACCCGGTGAGCCTGCAGTTGAAGTACGACCAGCAGGAGTGCGAGGAGCGGGGCATGACCTTCTCCGCGCCGCTGCGTGTGACGGTGCGGCTGACCATCTATGACAAGGACGCCGAGACCGGCAACAAGACGATTCGCGACATTAAAGAACAGGAAGTGTTCTTCGGCGATATTCCGCTGATGACGCCGAACGGCACCTTCATCGTGAACGGCACCGAGCGCGTGATCGTTTCGCAGTTGCACCGGTCGCCGGGCGTCTTCTTTGAGACGGCCAACAATCGCACCTACTTCCTGGGCAAGATTATTCCCTATCGCGGCTCGTGGGTAGAGTTCGAATACGACCAGAAAAACACGCTCTATGTCCGCATCGACCGCAAGCGCAAGTTCCTGGGAACGATCTTCCTGCGCGCTCTCGGGCTGCGTTCGGACGAGGAGATTCTGAAGACCTTTTACACCGTGGACCGGGTACACATCGCCGACGGCAAACTGCACTGGGCGGTTCCCGAGAACGTCCAGGCCAACACGCACCTGGTGGGCGCCAAGCCTGCGCATGCGGTTGTGGTAGGCGGCCAGGAGATTGCGTTCTCCGGGCGCAAGATTACGGCACACTCGCTGAAAGCGATTCGTGCGGCGGCCATCGACAGGATCGAAGTTGAAACCGCCGAGATGGATGGCGCGCTGACGGCGTCTGACGTGGTGGATCTGAATACCGGCGAAGTGGTGGTGGAGGCCAACGTCGAATTGACCGCCGACCGGCTGCACAAGGTGTTGTCGAGCGGAGCAGCGAGCTTCGAGGTCTTCTTCCCAGAGCGCGACGATGTGGGCAACATCATCACGAACACCCTCAAGCGCGATTCGATTCGCAAGCCCGAGGAAGCGCTAATCGAGATCTACCGCAAGCTGCGGCCCGGCGATCCGCCGACGCTGGACACGGCGACAGCGCTCTTCGAGGGTATGTTCTTCGATGCGCGCAAGTATGATTTTTCGCGCGTTGGCCGGCTCAAGTTCAACATCAAGTTGTACGAAAGCCAGGACGCTACCAAGCTGGACAATCGCACGCTGACGCCCGAGGACTTCTACGCGACCATCCGCTATCTGCTCAAGCTGCGCAAGAACATCGGGATGGTGGACGACATCGATCACCTGGGCAACCGCCGCGTTCGCGCTGTCGGCGAACTGATGGAGAATCAGTTCCGCATCGGCCTGGTGCGCATGGAGCGGGCCATCAAGGAAAAGATGAGCGTCTATCAGGAGCTTTCGACGGCTATGCCGCACGACCTGATCAACGCCAAGCCGGTGATGGCGGCGATTCGCGAGTTCTTCGGCTCCTCGCAGCTTTCTCAATTCATGGATCAGACCAATCCGCTCTCTGAGATTACGCACAAGCGTCGTCTCTCGGCCCTTGGACCGGGTGGTTTGAGCCGCGAGCGCGCAGGCTTTGAGGTGCGCGACGTGCATACGACGCACTATGGCCGCATCTGCCCGATTGAAACGCCTGAAGGCCCAAACATCGGCCTGATCAGTTCGCTCAGCTGCTTTGCCCGTATCAACGAGTATGGCTTCATCGAGTCGCCTTACCGCAAAGTAAAGGACTCGCGGATTCTGGACTTCGTCGAGATTGCCAACGCCGGCGAAAGCGGCCTGCGCGTGGGCGATCACATCGAAAAGGAAGAGGCGGCAAAGCTGAACGCGGGGCTGAAGAAGGCGGGCAAGCGGGTTATCGATCACATCCCGTTCAGCTTCTATCTCTCGGCATGGGAAGAGGACAAGCACACGATCGCGCAGGCCAATATCGAGTTTAATGACGAAGGCCTGATCACCGAGGATCTGGTCAATGCGCGGCGCATGGGCAACTTCGTTCTGGTCAATCGCGGCGATGTGGACTACATCGACGTCAGCCCGAAGCAACTGGTTTCAGTGGCCGCTTCGCTGGTGCCCTTCCTCGAGCACGACGATGCCAACCGCGCGCTGATGGGCGCGAACATGCAACGGCAGTCCGTGCCGCTGCTGGTGGCCGAGGCTCCGCTGGTGGGCACGGGCATGGAGGGCGTCACTGCGCGCGACTCCGGCGCCGTGATCCTGGCCAAGCGCAACGGCATTGTGGATTCTGTCGACTCGCAGCGCATCATCGTGCGCGTAGAGGGCGAGCATCATCCGACGCAGCTCTCGCGCGAGGTGGGTTCGGACATCTACACGCTGATCAAGTTCAAGCGCTCGAACCAGAACACCTGCATCAATCAGAAGCCGGTTGTCCGCGAGGGCGACCGCGTGATCAAGGGTCAGGTGATCGCTGATGGACCGTGCACTGAGCAGGGCGAGCTGGCGCTGGGACGCAATGTGCTGGTAGCCTTCATGCCATGGCGCGGGTACAACTTCGAAGACGCGATTCTCATCAGCGAAAAGCTGGTGCGCGAGGACTACTACACCTCGGTGCACATTGAAGAATTCGAAATCGAGGCCCGCGACACGAAGCTCGGACCCGAAGAGATCACGCGCGACATTCCCAACGTCAGCGAACATGCACTCAGGGATCTCGACGAAAGCGGCGTGATCCGCATCGGCGCACAGATCAAGCACGGCGACATTCTGGTCGGCAAAGTCACGCCCAAGGGCGAAACGCAGCTCACTCCGGAAGAAAAACTGCTGCGCGCCATCTTCGGCGAAAAGGCCGGCGATGTGCGCGACGCATCGCTGACCTGCCCTCCGGGCATCGAGGGCACGGTGGTGGATGTGCGCATCTTCAGCCGTAAGGGCCAGGAGAAGGATGAGCGCGCCAAGCAGATCGAAGGCGAGTATGTGGCCAAGCTCGAAAAGAACCTGGGCGACGAGATCCGCATTCTCACCGATGAGCGCCTCAAGCGTCTCGACGGCATTCTGGGCGGCAAGGTAGTGCTGGCCGATCTGCACGACGAGCGGACCAACAAGCGCCTGCTGACAAAGGAAGCGATCCTGGACAGGGAAACGATCGAGCGCATTTCGACCAAGAACCTCAAGAGGATTCGTTACGCCGACAAGGACCCGCGGGTCAACGAGCAGATCGACGAGATCGAAGAGATGACCTCGCGGCAGATCGAGGTACTGCGCAAGATCACCAATGAAAAGGTGGCCAAGCTGCAGAAGGGCGACGAGCTGCCGCCGGGCGTGATCAAGCTGGTGAAGGTGTACGTGGCCATGAAGCGCAAGTTGTCGGTAGGCGACAAGATGGCCGGCCGTCACGGCAACAAGGGCGTGATTGCGCGCATATTGCCGGAAGAGGATATGCCCTATCTGCCCGATGGAACGCCCGTCGAGATTGTCCTGAATCCGCTCGGCGTGCCTTCCCGTATGAACGTGGGACAGATTCTCGAAACGCACCTCGGCTGGGCCGCACATGTGCTCGGCAAGAAGATCGCCGATCTCATCCAGGCCAACACCGATGCGGCATACACCCGCGAATTGATGAAGAAGGAGTTCGCAGGAACCGCAACACTGCGCCAGTTGCTTGAACTCGACGACGAGATGCTGATGCGCGTCGGTGCCGGAATGCGGCGCGGCATCTGGTTCGGAACCGCTGTCTTCGACGGCGCGCGGGAGGAAGAGATCAAGGCGTTGCTGGCCTCGGCCGGCCTGCCTTCATCGGGCAAGACCGCTCTGTTTGACGGCATGACCGGCGAGCAGTTTGAGCAGCCGGTCACGGTGGGCTACATCTACATGCTCAAGCTCTCCCACCTGGTGGACGACAAGATTCACGCGCGGTCCATCGGACCGTACTCGCTGATCACCCAGCAGCCGCTGGGCGGCAAGGCGCAATTCGGCGGGCAGAGGTTCGGCGAGATGGAAGTTTGGGCGCTGGAGGCTTATGGCGCTGCTTACATCCTGCAAGAGTTGCTGACGGCGAAGTCGGACGATGTCTATGGCCGTACAAAAATCTACGAAGCCATTGTCAAGGGCGAAGCGGCCATCGAGCCTGGTGTGCCGGAGTCGTTTAACGTTTTGATCCGCGAGTTGCAGTCGCTCTGCCTGGACGTGGAGTTGATCAAGCGCGCGGACCTGATCAAGAAGTTGCCCGCGCCGGAAGTCGCGGCGGTAGCAGATTGAAGCAAGTTTTCAGTCATCAGTTGTCAGTAGTCAGTTTTCAGCCGCCCGCGTAAAGCGCGCACGTGATCTAAAGAAGAAAGAACAACGTGGTCGAGCTGAAAACTGATAACTGAGAACTGAACACTGTTTTTCCGAGTTCTTCTTGAAAGCGGCAAACACCGCTTCCCGGGAAGGAAGAACTCTTCATCAATCCCGGGAAAAGCCAAGGCAGGCGCCGAAAGGCCCGCCAAGGAGGGTCGCCTTGTTCCGTTCGAACCCGTTTGAGCTTTCCAGCCCCATTACCGATTTCGACGCAATCCGCATCATGCTGGCATCGCCGGAGAAGATCCGCAGCTGGTCGCATGGCGAGGTCACCAAGCCTGAAACCATCAACTACCGCACCTTCAAGCCGGAGCGCGACGGACTCTTCTGCGCGCGCATCTTTGGACCGGTGACCGACTGGGAGTGCCTCTGCGGCAAGTACAAACGCATGAAGCACCGCGGCGTCATCTGCGACAAGTGCGGCGTCGAAGTGACGGTCAGCAAGGTGCGCCGCGAGCGCATGGGCCACATCGAACTTGCATCTCCCTGTTCGCATGTCTGGTTCTTCAAGGGCCTTCCCTCGCGCATCGGTCACCTGCTCGACATCTCTCTGCGCGACCTGGAAGGGATTCTCTACTTCGAGTCCTACGTGGTGGTCGACCCCGGCGACTCGGGTTTGAAGGACCGCGAGATCATCAAGGACGAGACCAAGTACCGTGAGCTGGATCAGCAGTTCCGCCCCTCCGGCTTCAAGGCAATGATGGGCGCCGAAGCCATCAAGGAGCTGCTCAAGCGCGTGCAGATCGACGAGTTGGGCATCGAACTGCGTGAGCGCATGAAGACCGAAACCTCCGCGCAGAAGAAGCTGAAGTACGCCAAGCGGCTCAAGGTCGTCGAGGCCTTCCGCAAGAGCGACAACAAGCCGCAGTGGATGATTCTGGACGTGCTGCCGGTCATTCCTCCCGAGCTGCGCCCGCTGGTTCCGCTGGATGGCGGACGCTTTGCGACCTCCGATTTGAATGATCTCTATCGCCGCGTCATCAACCGCAACAACCGGTTGAAGAAGCTGATGGACCTGCATGCCCCTGAAGTGATCGTGCGCAACGAAAAGCGCATGTTGCAGGAGGCCGTCGACGCTCTGTTTGACAACGGCCGCCGCGGCCGCGTGCTTCGCGGAGCGAACAACCGCCCGCTGAAGTCGCTGTCCGATACTTTGAAGGGCAAGCAGGGCCGCTTCCGCCAGAACCTGCTCGGCAAGCGCGTGGATTACTCGGGCCGTTCGGTGATCGTGGTCGGTCCGGAATTGAAGCTGCACCAGTGCGGACTGCCCAAGAAGATGGCGCTCGAACTCTTCAAGCCGTTCATCTATCATCGCCTGGAACAAACGGGTCACTGCACCACCATCAAGCAGGCCAAGGAAATGGTGGAAATGCAGGAGCCGGTGGTGTGGGACATCCTCGAAGAAGTCATCAAGGACCACCCCGTATTGTTGAATCGCGCGCCCACGCTCCATCGTCTCGGCATTCAGGCCTTTGAGCCGGTGCTGGTCGAGGGCAAGGCGATCAAGATTCACCCGCTGGTCTGCACGGCCTTCAACGCCGACTTTGACGGCGATCAGATGGCGGTCCACATCCCGCTCTCTCCTGAGGCGCAGATTGAGGCCAGCGTTTTGATGCTCGCGTCGCACAATATTCTCTCGCCGGCCTCCGGTCAGCCCATCACCGTTCCCTCGCAGGACATGGTACTCGGTCTCTACTACCTGACCAAGGCCAAGAAGAACGCCAAGGGCGAGGGACGCGTCTTCGCCAATACGGAAGAAATTCTGATGGCTCTCGAAGCCAAGGAAGTGGAGACGCTGTCACCCATCCGCCTGCGCTACACGGGCAAGATGCTCGACCTGACGACGGCTTACGACGACCAGGATCTGACACACATCGAGCCGGTGGACTTCAACAAGCAGTACATTTCAACCACTGTTGGCCGTGTGATTCTGAACGACGCACTGCCGGCGGGGATGCCGTTCATCAACGGCCTGCTTAAGAAGAAGGGCATCGGGCAACTGGTGAACTATTGCAACCAGAACCTGGGCCTTGAAGTGACGGTGGGCATGCTGGACCGCATCAAGGAACTTGGATTCCAGTACGCCACGCGCTCCGGGCTCTCGGTCGGCTTGGACGACATGGTGATTCCGGACAGCAAGTACACCGTTGTGCGCGACGCCGATCTGAAGGTGATCGAGGTCCAGAAGCAATACATGGACGGCGCCATCACCAACGGCGAGCGCTCGAACAAGGTCATCCAGATGTGGTCGGCGGTTACCGATCGCGTGGCAGATGAGATGTTCGGCAATATGAAGCGCGCGGACGACGAAGGCGCCTTCAACCCGATCTACATCATGGCCGACTCCGGCGCCCGCGGATCGAAGCAGCAGATTCGCCAGCTCAGCGGTATGCGCGGCCTGATGGCCAAGCCTTCTGGCGAAGTCATTGAAACGCCCATCACGGCGAACTTCCGCGAAGGGTTGACGGTGCTCGAATACTTCATCTCGACGCACGGCGCGCGCAAGGGCCTAGCCGACACGGCGCTGAAGACGGCCGATTCTGGCTACCTGACTCGCCGCCTGGTCGACGTTGCCCAGGACGTGATCGTGACCGAATACGACTGCGGCACGGTGGAAGGCATCTACGTTGGTTCAATCGTCGAGTCGGGCGAGATCATCGAGGAACTGCGCGACCGCATCATCGGCCGCGTGACTCTGGAGCGGATCAAGGACTACGACGGCAACATTGTGGTGGATGTGAACCAGGGCATCGACGAAGATATCGCCTCGGCGATTCAGGCCGCAGGCAAGGAGAAGGTGAAGATCCGCTCGGTGCTGACCTGCGAGTCACGGCGCGGCGTCTGCGCTCTCTGCTACGGGCGCAACCTGGGCTCGGGACGCATGGTGGAGCTGGGCGAGACCTGCGGCGTCATCGCGGCTCAGTCCATCGGCGAACCGGGAACGCAGTTGACCATGCGTACCTTCCACGTGGGCGGCACGGCCAGCCGCGTGCAAGACAAGTCGCGCCTCGACGCCAAAAACAAGGGGTTTGTGCGCTTTATCAACCTGAGCTTTGTTGAGAGCAGAGACGGTACGCTGGTGGCCATGAATCGCTCCGGCTCGATTGCCGTTCAGGATGACCGCGGCCGTGAGAAGGAGCGCTACCAGGTGGTTTACGGCGCACGCCTCAAGGTCAAGGACGGCGAACAAGTACAGCTGGGCCAGTTGCTGGCCGAGTGGGATCCATACACCTACTCCATTCTTACGGAGATCGGTGGCAACGTCCAGTTCAAGGACTTGCAGGAAGGCATCACGCTCAACGAAGAAGTCGACGAAGTGACCGGCCTCTCGCGCTGGGTGGTGGCCGATGCTCCAGACGAGAAGCGGCAGCCTACCTTCGTCGTGAAGAACGCCAAGGGGCACAAGCGCTACCTGTTGCCGCGCGGCGCTCACTTGATGGTGCAGGACGGCGACGAAGTGGGACCGGGCGACGTACTGGCCAAGATTCCCAAGGAGAGCACCCGCACCAAGGACATCACCGGCGGTCTGCCGCGCGTTGTCGAGCTCTTCGAAGCGCGCAAGCCGCGCGAGACGGCTACCATCAGCGAGATCGATGGCGTGGTTCGCTTCGGTGAAGTTTCCAAGGGCCAGCGCAAGATCTACGTGACCGCGGATAACGGTGACGAGAAGGAATACTCAGTGCAGCGTGGCATTCACGTGAACGTCCAGGAAGGTGAGCGGCTCAGTGCCGGCGATCCATTGATGGATGGCCCCTTGAACCCGCACGACATTCTGGCCGTACTCGGCGAAAAGGCGTTGCAGGCTTACCTGGTAAACGAGATTCAGGAAGTCTACCGTCTGCAGGGCGTGGCCATCAGCGACAAGCACATTGAAGTCATCGTCCGCCAGATGCTGCGCTGGGTTCGAATCGACGAAGTTGGCGATACGAACTTCCTATTGGAGCAGCAGGTGGATCGCTTCCGCTTCCGCGAGGAGAACGAGCGCGTGCTGGCCAATGGAGGCCGACCGGCGATCGGGCGTCCGCTGTTGCTGGGCATCACCAAGGCGTCGCTTTCGACCGACAGCTTCATCTCCGCTGCCAGCTTCCAGGAGACCACACGCGTGCTGACCGAAGCCAGCATCAACGGCGCAATCGACAACCTGCGCGGGCTGAAGGAAAACGTGATCGTCGGGCGCCTTATCCCGGCCGGCACGGGCCTGGAGTACTATCGCAACGTTCAGCTCTCACCGGAGCTGGAGGAAGCGGCGGCTCGCGTGCAGCAGGAGGTCACGGCCGAGATCGAAGCGGCCGAGCGCGAACTGGAACTGATGCGCCAGGAGGGCGAGGCCGAGGAGATGGCAGCCGAGTAGCCGCCTGCGGTGGGGCCAGCGGCCTTCGGCAGGATGTGAAACGGATGGTAAGCTCAATCTTGTTGTATTGAGCTGCAATCAACAGAAAGGCCCGGCGCAAGCCGGGCCTTTCCTTATGCGCGATCTTCAAATAAAGGAACGCTTACAGGCTCTGAGCGACACCGTCTACGACTTGGCGCTTGCTATTCTTCGCCGCGTACATGGCTGCATCGGCGGCGTTCAGCAGGGCGTCTTTTGTGACGCCATCCTCCGGGTAAATAGCTGTGCCAATGCTGACTGATCCCTTGATGACATTCCCCTCGATGACAAAGGGAACGTCGAAGCAGCCTTCGAGCCTGGCAACGATCTTCTCCAGGTCTGAGCGGCCTCGCTGGAGCGAGACCAGAGCGGCGAATTCATCTCCGCCCTGCCGAGCCAGCATATCGCCGCCAAGCAGCTGGTCGTTCATGCGCATGGCCACTTCCTGAAGGTAAAGATCTCCCGCGTGATGGCCAAACGTGTCATTGATCGGCTTGAACTTGTCGAGGTCGAGATAGATCAATCCGAAGATGCCGTTCGAACCCGCCTCTAGTATCAGGACGTCAAGGCGCTTGTGCAGCGAGAAGCGGTTGTAAATGTCGGTGAGCAGGTCGAACTCCGAGCGGCGGCGCAGATCGGAGTAGAGCCGACGAGTTTCGATAGCTAGCGTAGCCAGCCTGACGGCCGCGGAGAGTGCCTTCAATTCGGCGGCGGAGCGCTCTTTGGCAGGGACGAAAGCGGCAAATATCTTGCCATGCGCCGGGCCTGAACGGGCGGGAATCTCTTCTTGTTCGATTCGCAGAGAGGACAGATCGTCCGGGCAACTCCCCAACTTTGCCCCGTCGGCGATCTGGCACCAGCAAGGGGCACCCGCCATCTTGAAGGAAGCCAGTTCAGTAATCTGTTCGATGATCTCTGGCAGAGGCCGGGAGCCGTTGATGTCCTCCAGAATGCGACTGCGGCGCCGCTCCTGTTCGGCCTCGGCCTCTGCACGGACTGACATCGCCGAAGTTTGCCGGCGCACCTTGCGCTCCAGATTCCATCCCCAGCCGCCTACCAAGGCCACTCCCGCCAGCAGCAGGCCGACCATGAGCATGAGGTTGCGAACATTCAACAGCGAGGGTCTCTTGACCACGACAACGTCATCGAAGGAACGAAGCAGGATATCGAAGGGAACCTGGGCGATAAAAGGGTTAGAGTTTTCGAGCACGCATATGCCGGTTACACGAACCCTGGAGCCCAGTAGAATCTCTCTTGCCATCGGAACCGGACGATCAGGGTGCCGATAAACAGCGGAGAACTGCTTGCCATCGATGGCAAGTACAAATTCATCTTGCGAGGCCTCGTGGACCTCCGTTACCACCTGCCCTTCGATGGAAACAAGATCGTAGTGATGGCCGGGAGAGTCAAAACCTTTTGGAGTGAGTGACTCCCAGGATGACGGCAGCGGCGTGACCGGCGCGCGAACCTGGTTGTCCTGAATTTCGCCGTGCACCAGGTTGATAAATCCGTCGTGAGAGTCGGGAAAGCCGGTCGCGTCTGCCTCGTCGCCGATCTGCAAGGGTTTGTAGCTCTGTGTTTTGATCCATATGCTCTTGGAGCCATCCTGCAACACAGCGGCCGAGCCGGGTTGGTAATAGGTGATGGTTCCGTGAACCCGCACCCTCGCTGTGGAATCCTGCAGATGGGAGACGGAAATCACCCGATCCATCTGGGTGATGGGGAGGGACCAGGGGCTGGAATTGGCGCTTTCGATGATCCGGATATCAGACAGAGACTGAACGTGCATCAAAATCCCGGTCACGTGCATCTTGCTGTCAAATTCTTCCGAAGCAACGCCTGTGAGTTCCACTTGGGCATCCAGCAGGCTTTCCATTGCGTGCACATCGACGCTGTCCACATTGGCGTCGAAATAGCCGCCATCCATAAGCAATTGCAGGCGAGTATAGGTCGCTCCAAGCGCGGCATTCGTCGCAAGATCAGCGGTGCGGAGCACTCCCCTCACCGTGACCAGCTTGCAATCGGTCTCGGTGCGGATCATCTCATCAAAAGTGGCTGGCATGGGCTTCGGCCGGTCACCGTGGCGCAGCAAGGTGATGCTATCGCCCACGACAATAGGATTGAAGCTCTGCTGCGTTTTTCCCTTTATCAGGACGCGATCGCCCGGAATAAATTTGGCTTCCGATAGAGCCTGGACATAGATTGCCGCATCGCCATCCTGCACAAACAAGTTGTTTTCATAGCCGCGAAAGTATGTGACGGTCGCCTCGAAGTCCACAGGCAGCCCCTTGCTGGCCTCGGAATTGCTCAGGACGTGGATAGCGCGCAATGTGGTCAACGGGGCGGGATCTGCGGCCCAAACAACCGGGCCCGCTGCCAGAATCATCGCAACCGCTGAAAACACGCTCTTCATCGGGGATAGTCCATTTGAACCTTCTGCACGGTTTCCGGCTTCTCGTCATTCTATCGGCAGAAGGTGCCGAGTGAATCATCTCGGCAACAAACAAGCGGACACTATCCAGGAATTACACTCTTTTCGACATCTCGCTTGCTGTTCTTCACCGCATACATGGCGGCGTCAGAAGCGTTCAGCAACGCGTCTTTTGTTGCGCCATCCTCAGGGTAAACGGCTGTGCCGATGCTGACTGACCCCTTGATTACATGCCCCTCGATGTAAAAGGGAGCGTCGAAGCAGCCTTCGAGCCTGGCAACGATCTTATCCAGGTCCGAGCGGCCGCGCTGAAGCGAGACCAGGGCGGCGAACTCATCCCCGCCCAGCCGGGCCAGCATATCGCCGCCAAGCAGCTGGTCATTCATGCGCATAGCCACTTCTTGAAGGTAAATATCTCCCACGTGATGGCCAAACGTGTCATTGATCGGCTTGAACTTGTCGAGGTCGAGGTAGATCAATCCGAAGATGCCGTTCGGGCCGGCCTCCTGCATCATGACATCAAGGCGCTTGTGCAGAGAGAAGCGGTTGTAAATGTCGGTGAGCAGGTCGAACTCCGAACGGCGGCGCAGATCGGAATAGAGGCGGCGGGTTTCGATGGCCAGCGTCGCCAGCCGCGCACCATTGGCCAGAGCGTCAGTCTCGCGGACCGCCGGCGGCGTCGCTGGAGGCATTGCCGCAAAGAGCGCCCCCAACGCCGGGCCGGAGCGGGAGTCGACACTCGCGCGAACGACGCGTAGATCGTGCGGCTCAGGCGGACAATGTCCCACCATCGATCCGTCTGCGACTTCGCACCAGCACGGCGCGCCATCCAGGCGGATAGAGACCATCTCCACGATCTTCTCGAGGATGCTGGCCAGCGGCTGCGATCCGTTGATGTCCTCGAGGATACGGCTGCGTTTCTGTTCGAGCAGGGCCGAGTTCCGTTCCATCGCAGCCTCCTCCTCAATTCTCATGGCTAAAGCGGCTGTCTTCTGGCGCACCTTGCGCTCCAGGGCCCATCCCCTGGCCCCCACCACGGCGACGACTACCAGCAGCAGGCCAACCACGATCACAAGGTTGCGGACATTGAGCAGCGTAGGATTGGCGACGACCGTAATATCGTCGAATGAGCGCATCAGAATGTGGAAGGGCACCTCTTGGGTGATGTTGTATGGGTTTGTCCCCTCAAGAATGCAGATGCCGGTCACTCGGACTTTCGAGCCCACGGCCACAGGCTTCATCGGCGGAAGCGTAAGCCGGCTGGCCGCGTCCGGGTGACGGTAGATGGCAGAGAACAACTGACCATCCGAGGAGATAACATACTCGTCCTGGTTGGCTCCCCGGACTGCCGTTGCCACCTGGCCTTCAATCGAGACCAGATCGTACAGGTGTCCATCGGGCCGGTTGGAACTCCAAAGAGCCAGTTGCCGCCAGTTCGCTGGCTGTGGCGTAACCGGCTTCTGCATGTGGCTGTCCTGTATCTCGCTGTGAGTCAGCGATAAGAAGCCGTCATGCGCATCGGGAAAGCCCGTCGCGTCCGCGCTGTCGCCGATCACAAGCGGGCTGCGAACCAGGGTTCCAATCCACAGGCTCTTGCCGCCGTCCTGCAACACAACAGCCGTGCCGGGTTCATAGTACGTAATGGTTCCATGAACCCGAATTCTCTCTGTGCGATCGGTTACATGATACCCGGCGATTACCTGGTTCATCGGCGTCAATGGGAGCGACCATGGACTGGCGCCGGCGCGCTTCAGAACCTTCACGTCCTCCAGGGAAGCAACGTGAAGCAGAACTCCGGCAACCTCCATCTTGGCGTCGAATTTCCCCCCGGCAATCCCGGTGACCTCGACCTCGGAGTCGAGCATGTCTCTGAGCACACCTGCATCGTCGCTGTCGACCATCGCATCGACATATCCGCCATCCATGAGAATCTGCAAATAGGTGACGCGCGTAGCCGAACTCCAGCCCAGCTCGGCAGTTCGGAGCACACCATGCACGCTTACCCGGATGGAGTCGTACTGAGAGCGGATCAACTCATCGAAGCCGACCGGCACGGCCTCTGGCAACGCGCCATGGGAAAGCACAGTCACGCTATCGGGGATGACAATCGGGCGGAAGCTGTCACGCATCTTTCCGCGCACCAGAACGCGGTCTCCGGGAACCAGCCGCGCATCGTCGGGAGCCAACACAAAAATGGCGGCGTCGCCATCCTGGACAAACAAGATGTTCTGATACCCAGGAAAGTAACTAACCGTTGCCTCGAATGCAACCGGGAGCGCCTTGCTGGCCTCTGCATTGCTGAGGGCGGCGATGACGTGCAGATCGGTCAGCGGGGATGGGTCCGCCGCCCAGGCAGCCGTGGCCCAGATGAAGACAATCGCAACTGCTAAAACAAGTCTCTTCACCGGATAGAATCCTGCCGAACCGGGACCAGCTAGCACTTTCACTCAGACTATATCGGCATCGTCAGGGTGCATCTATAGTCTGAAGTGAAGAAAATGAGCCTCTTAAAGTGAAAATGCAGTATACCCTCGCATGCCGGTAAAAGGCTATGATCATCTGCCGAATCGCTGTGCGCCCAATCTGCCGGCTCTCTTCAGTGCCCAACCGCGCCGGCGCGGATGAATCGGATCGCTAACCAGCGGTCCTGCGGTTCAATGGCCGGGTCAGTCCGCCAAGTCAATCCGCAGTGCTCAAGTTCACACTCTCCTGAATATCCAATGAAAGCCTCAAGCCAATTTCAAGATCTTGTTATGCGGCACTTTGGTCCGCGGGCGCCGCCCCCCCGCGTCCGGCCGTTTTGGCAGCGGCCTCTTTGCGAAAGTTCTTGGCCGCGTACATGGCTGCGTCGGCGGCGCTCAGAAGGCTGTCCTTGGTGGTGCCGTCTTCGGGATAGATGGAGTAGCCAAAACTGGCCGAGCCTTGCAGGACGTTTCCATCGACCAAAAACGGCTCCTTGAAGCAGTGTTCGAGACGTAACGCAATCTCCTCGATGCGGGTGCGGTTGCGCACCATGGGAAGCAGCACGGCAAACTCATCGCCGCCCAGCCGCGCCAACAGATCATGACTGCGGAGCTGCTGCTTCATTCGGCTTGCGACCTCCTGCAGGAAGAGGTCTCCAACGTGGTGGCCGTACGTGTCGTTGATGATCTTGAACTTGTCGAGGTCGATGTAGATCAATCCAAAGACGCTCGCATTCTGACGCGCTTCGGCAATCAAGGCGTCCAGGCGCTCTCCCAGCGATCGCCGGTTGTGGACGTTGGTGAGCAGGTCGACCTCCGAACGGTGCAACAAGTCGGTGTAGACCCTGCGGGTTTCCATGGCCAGCATCGCCAGTCTTGCTCCCCCTGAGAGGATTTCCATTTCATGGGCAAAGGTGCGATGAATGACCGGAAGGGCGCTCGATTCCAGACCGGCAAAAAGGGCTCCCTGCGATGGCCCGGAACGCGCCGGAATCTCTTCGCGGAGGATGTGCAGCCGGCTTGCATCCTTGGGATATTTGCCAAGCCGCGCTCCGTCCACGACATCGCACCAGCAGGGAGCGCCGTGGAGCATGAATGAGATCATCTCCGTAATCGTTTCGAGAATCTCAACCAGGGGTTTCGCACTGTTGATGTCCGCCAGGATGCGATTGCGGCGTTGTTCGAGATAGGCCATTGTGGCCAGCTTGCCGGCCTGCCGGCGCACCTTGCTCTTGAGGCCGAATCCCCAGACGCTCACTGCAATCACCGCCAGCAGCATCGCAATGAGCAGGATACTGGGGCTGCGAAACTCGAGCAAAGAGGGCTTGGCAACGATTGCAATATCATCCGGAGTTCGCAGGAGAATCTCAAAGGAAACCTGGGACCTGAACGGGCTCGGATCCTCCGGAATGCAGATTCCCGTCACCCGGACTTTGGAGCCTGGTGGAACCCGCTTCATGGATGGGGTCGCTCCATTCAGGTGACTGTAAACCGCCCTGAACAGTCCGCCTGCGGAGGATAGGACATACTCGTCCTGCGAGTTCTCACGGGCACCTGTCACTGCTTCGCCTTCGACGGTAACCAGGTCGAAGGGATGACCGCCCAGCGCAAGCTGCTGCCAGGTAGCCGGTTGCGCCGGGACGGCGGCCGCCACCTGGCTGTCCCAGATCTCGCCGTCGTTCAGGGTCAGAAAACCATTGTGGGAGCTGGGGAACCCCGTAGCGTCTGCTTCATCGTTGATGCGCAAGACGTTGCTGGCCGTTGAGGTAGCAATCCACAGGCTTCTTGAGCCATTCCCAAGCACCACCGCCTTGCCTGGCTCGTAATACGTGATGGTTCCGTGAACCCGAACCCTTTGGAACAGATCGTGCGCGGGATAGCCGGTGAGTAGCTTGTCCATGGGCGTCACCGGAAGGAAGAGCACGCGGACCGCCGAGCGTTTGAGAACCTTCACATCGGCCAGGCTCGATACGTGAAGCAGCACACCGGTCTGCCGCATCTTGCCATCGAAGGCGCCACCGGCCACTCCGGTGATCTTCACCTCGGCGTCGAGCAGGTTGGCAAGCGTATTTGCATCTTCGGCGCTGTCGATGGAGGCCTGAATGATGCCGCTCTCGGTGAGCAGTTGCATGCGAGTGCCGGTCAAGCTCGGCAGGCTGGGGTTGCGCAGATTCGATCGGTTTTCCTGGTCGGCGGCGCGCACCACGGCGCTCACAGTGACCAGCATGCAATCGTGTCTTCCTCGGATCAAGTCCTCAAAACTGGCCGGAATTGGCTTGGGCAGGTCGCCGTGGCGCAGCACTGTGATCTTTTCGCTGCGGGCCTGAGAGCTGAAGTCCGCATCCGTTGTTCCCTCGATCAGAACACGATCGCCGGGAAGCAACTTGGTTTCCCCGGCATCGAAGACGAAGATTCCCGCGTCGCCATCCTGCACAAACAGCGAATTCTCATCCTCGCGATAGTACGTTACGGTCGCCTTAAAGGCTACGGGAAGCTTGCGGCTGGCCTCCGCATTGGTGAGGGCGCGAATGGCGCGCAACGTGGTCAGCGTAGCGGGCGTCGCAGCCCAGGCAGCCGAGGCCCAGCCAAGGAGGATCGTAACCGCTGGAATCAGTCTCTTCACCAGGCAGAATCCTGTCGAACGAGCACCGTATCGCCGGTCCCCTTCAGTCTATATCCGCGCCCTGACGAATCCAGGACTGCGTGCGGAGGATAGGCTGCTGGTACGCACACAAAAGTAACGCGATCCGATCTGCGGCAGCGGTTCTCCAATTGCTGGACCGCGAAACCATGATTTCTAGGCAAATTCTTTCCTCAAGAGAAATCCACCGTTGACGAAGCCAGTCAGGGTAGTTCAATTGAAGAAACGCTCTAACTCCGAAGGAACAAATCGCTCGATGGCGACACGTCGCTGCTTCAGCGCTCTGGCAACTCACAGCGGCGACTTCGTCTGCATTCCAGGAAGAATCACTCGGAGTTGGCCCATGAGTCTGGATCTGGAGGTTGACGGATTCTCGATACAGAATAGCGCGCCGCTCTTATGCGTGAGTCTCACCGGGAGGCACCGGGGATTCGCCATCGGCTGCTTCGGCGGCCGCCTGTCTGCGAGCGTTTTTGGCTGTATACATGGCGGAGTCGGCCGCGCTCAAGAGGCCATCCCTGGTGGCGCTGTCCTCGGGATAAAGAGCAATACCAAAGCTGGCCGTGCCTTGCAGCGTTTGCCCTTCGAGCGTCAGCGGAGAGTTGAACGAGTGTTCCAGGCGCTGAGCGATCTCCTCGACACCGGCGCGGTTGCGCACCATCGGAAGCAGCACGGCGAATTCATCGCCGCCCAGCCGCGCCAGCAGGTCGTGGGAGCGAAGCTGCTGCTTCATCCGCCGTGCGACCCCCTGCAGATAGAGATCTCCGATGTGATGGCCATAGAGGTCGTTCACCTGCTTGAATCCATCGAGGTCGACGTAGATCAAGCCGAAGATGCCCGCGGTCGCGCGAGCCTCTTCAATCTGCGCGTCCATGCGGATTTCGAGGGAGAAGCGATTATGAATGTCGGTCAGCAGATCGAATTCCGAGCGGTGGCGCAGGTCGCTGTACAGCTTGCGCGTTTCGATGGCCAGCGTGGCCAGCCCTACCGCCGTGGAGAGAGTTTCCGCTTCGATGGCGGAGGGTTTGGTGAGCGATGCGAACGCGGCAAAAACCTTGCCCAGCGGCGATCCGGAGCGGGCAGGAATCTCCTGGTGAACGATGCGCAGGGAGGAGAGTTCCGGTGGGTGGTTTCCCAGCAGGGCTCCGTCGGCGACCTGGAACCAGCAGGGAGCGCCATGCAGCTTGAAGGTGGCCAGTTCCGCAATCTCTTCGAGGATCTCAGCCAGAGGACGGGAGCCATTGATGTCCTCGAGAATGCGGCTGCGCCGCTGTTCGATCCGAGCCAGCGCGGAAGTCTGGCGGCGCACTTTGCGCTCCAGTGTCCAGCCCCTGGTGCCCACCACGGCTACGAACACCAGCAACAGGCAGACTGTGAGCATGAGGTTGCGAACATTGAGCAAAGAGGCTCTCTTGACGACCTCAATGTCTCCGAAGGAACGCAGCAGAATCTTGAAGGGCACCGTCTCCCCGGTCGTAAAGACGCGGGTATCCTCGATCATGCAAATGCCGGACACCTGGACGCTGGAGCCCAGCGGAATCTCCTTCATCTTGATTGGCAAAGATTCGAGGTGGCTGGTCGGGTCCGGATGCCGGTAAACGGCGGAGAATAGTTGACCATCCGAGACCAGAACGTACTCGTCCTGCGCGGCTCCTCTGACTTCTGTAACCACCTGGCCTTCGATTGAGACCAGATCGTACAAGTGACCTTCAGGTTGGCTGGTGTTCCATAGGGCGAGTTGTCTCCAGTTCGCCGGTTGTGGCTTGATGGGCGCCTGGACAAAGCTGTCCTCGATCTCGGCATGGGTCAGGACCAATGCCCCGTTCATAGCGTCGGGAAAACCGGTCGCGTCTGCAGTATCCCCAATCTTGAATGGACCGCGGTCCAGCGTTGTGATCCATAGGCTTCTAAAGCCGTCTTGCAGCACAACAGCCGAACCTGGCTGGTAGTAGGTAATGGTTCCATGGACCCTCACCCTTTGCGATGCATCCTGCATATGATAGCCGGACATGATTTTGTCCATAGGCGTTATCGGGATGGACTTTAGGTCGGCGCCAGCGGGCTTACTGAGTCTCGCATAATAGAGTGACACGATGGGTCAAAAAAAGAGTCCCGCATGGCGTAGGAAAGAAAACGGCAGCTTGGAATGACGCACTCGATCCATGCCGCTGCACACGCCATCT
>Ga0181535_10002997_pt1 | contig 19980 bp, 18 predicted proteins | sample PEATcosm2014_Bin_44_FD_119774 | JGI IMG/M metagenome (GOLD analysis project Ga0181535, IMG submission 119774) | Peatland microbial communities from MTU Mesocosm Facility, Houghton, MI, USA - PEATcosm2014_Bin17_30_metaG | ecosystem: Environmental > Terrestrial > Soil > Wetlands > Peat | place... | reverse complement strand
GCCGCCACCAGGACCGCCACCTCCCGGCCCACCGCCCGGCGCGCCACCACCAGGACCGCCACCACCAAAACCTGGGGCGCCCTGCCCTTGCATCGAGAAGAGGTCGCGCATTTGCTGAAAGCGTTGTCCACGGCCCTGGCCACTTCCCGGCGTGGAGGCAGAAATGCCCTCGCCACCTGTCAGCAAAACCGACTCCGAAGCGCTCGCCGAGGTGTCGGTTTCCGCGGGAGCCTCGGATTGCCCGCCGCTCCCCGCTGCTTGCTCCCCGGAAAATCGCACTCCGCCTTCATTGCCATTCATTCCAGCCATCAGCGACTGATCCAGCCCCTGCGCTCCGAGTGCTCCCTGAATTTGTCCCGGCAGATTCTGGAGGTTTTGCGGCAACCGCTGGCCCGAAGGGTGATTACTGGAAACGTTCGCCATCACCGGCGTATCTATTGTCAAGGCAACGTTAACCTTAAGTGACTTACTTTCGCTTAAAGGAATCGGCTCCCGCACATCGTTGCGGAATCCGACCAGCGAAACTTCCAACTTGTAATTGCCCGGTGGGAGTCCGTTGAACGCGTAATTCCCGGCGTCATCCGTCCAAGTTTCCTTTCTCTCGCCTGTCTGGGGATTGGTCAGCACCACGGTGGCGCCGGGGACGGAAACTCCTGAAGGCCCGTGAACGTGCCCTGTGACGGCCCCGGCGTTGCTGGTTTGGGCGCCCAGTTTCATAGGGGAGAGTCCCACAAAAAGCACCAAGAGCGTCGCCAACGAGAGACTCTTCCGCCCTCGCTCCATGAGGAGGCTTCCTATTCCTGAGAAATCCATAACCGGCCCTGACCTCTTTCTCTCGTGTAGGACTTGCTCACCTGAGTTTATAGCGTAAAGTCGTGCGCCGCGCCGCCCCTCTCACAATCATTACGTGTTTGTAGCGTGCACGGTTACATTGCCTCGGCGCCAGAAGTCCCGAAATCCGCCGCTCACCTGTTATAATTGCGCAGTAACCGCGCAGAAGTTCCACACGTCAAAAAAGCTAAGGAGAAGTTTATGCGCAAACAGTTCGTTTTGGCCCTTGGGCTTGTCCTTCTTACTATAACAAGTGTTGCGTTTCCACAACAGCAAGAGGAAGCGAAGACGCCGCCGCAAACCCCGCCGCGCCAATTCGCCGGACGACCGGTTTCGGGAACAATCACTTCCGTAGGCGTAGACCGCTTCGAGATTAAGAAGACGGATGGCTCCAGCCAAACCATCATGGTGGACGACCACACCCACTATCGCGAGGGACAAAAAGATGTCCAACTTGAAGACCTAAAGCCTGGGGACCAGGTCTCTGTTCGGGGGCAGACTAACGCGAACAAGGAGTTTGTGGCTGAGAACGTCCGCCGCATCACCGCGGAAGAGATGCAACGCTTTCAAAACGCTGGAGAACGAGTCTTCGGCGCCATCGTCTCCGTCGACAAGAACCAAATCAAGGTCAACAATCCCCGCCAGGGAGAAAGAACCATCACAGTCAACGACCAAACCCAGTTCATCAAAGACGGCCAGCCCATCGCCCTCAAGGATCTCAAAGTCGGCGACCGCATCTTCGCCACGGGAACTGAGAACCAAGGACAGTTTCTTGCCACCCGTGTTATGACAGGGCAATTCGGACAAGGGCGGAGGCGGGATAATCAACAGTAGGCGGCAGGCAGTGGACAGGCGACCCGGGCCGGATGAGGCGTGATTCTCGCTGCAAAAGGAATTCCTGGGCTTATAATGGTGGCCGCTACGGCTACACAGCGGTCGCAGCAATGCGTCAGGAGTCAAGGAATGCGAAACCTATGGGTCCGATGCTTTATCGTTATCACTATCGTGCTGGCGCTTGGCCAACGTTGGCTCGCTGGGCAAGAACCCCCGGCAACCCCTCCAACCGAACCACAGGCCCGCATGCCCCATGGCCGGGTGGAGCACCAACTGCAACGGATGAGGGAGACTCTGAACGTAACCGAAGATCAAGTGGCCAAGATCAAGCCAATCCTTGAGACGCGGGACCAAGAGCTTAAAGACTTGCGAGCGAATTCTTCGCTGCCCCAAGGGGAAGCGCGGGCAAAAGCGGCTGAGATCCGAAAGTCTGCCCGGAAGCAAATCGAACATATCCTAACGCCGGAACAGAGACAGAAGCAGAAGGCGCTGCGGCGGGGCAGGAACGCGGGCAGTTAGGTAAGTGGGCAGGTCGGCAGATCGGCAGACTAACTTCTAGACCCGTACTGCCGCTTTCGCGATGAGAAAAAGCTCGATCCTCTGGCCTCGATCTCCCGTGTCCGCCGAAAGTGCTGGAGATGACCGTTACTCGCAGGCAAGTGACCACGCGCGGTTGAACTCCAGCTTCGACTACCCACGGGCCAGCCTACGTGCCCATCTCCCGATCGGCCCATCTGCCGACCTGCCGATCTGCCTACTGTTCAACCACGATCGCGGCGTGAGGCGGGAGGCGCAGCGTATTTGCGTCAGACGCCAAGGACGCTCCACCTATCGCGTAGACCTTTCGGAGCCTGCTGACCATTCCACCCAAACCAACTATCCTGCAAGCTGCTGGGAGCTCGGTGAAATTCGCCACGGCGGCGCGCTCTCCCAGCGGGAAGACGGCCACGCGCGGCGGCGCATCCGGCGAGGTCACAGTGAATTCTTCCACGATCTTGCGCAACTCCCGCAGCGCTTCCCGCTGCGCCTCCGACATTTGAGCAACCCGATTATTTGAATCCACGTAAGTGAGCCGGGGAAGCGAATCCGAGAATATCACCAGTCTGCCGTTCCCTTCCTGGATTTTGAGCAAGTCTTTGTTCTTGGGAAGGCTGGTCGGAGCGTCCGAGGGCAAGCGGGGGTCACCGTTCAAAGCATGCGCCAAACCCTCACTGACCAGTGCAGTCCCGCCGGATTCCAAGAAACTTGTCAGCCGCGGAACGAAGTCGACATCTTTGAGCGAATGAACAGTGAAGAGCGCAGCGCGGGCCTTTTCAGGGAAGTGCACCGTGGGGGCAAGGGGGATCGCCAGCATCCCGATCTGGTCGAATAGATACGGTTCGTCGCCAGGCTCGCTGGAGGCAGGCTTGTAGGCTGGAATCCCCGTCCAGTTTGCGACCAGTTTACTCAACGCTTCGTATTCCGTGCGATGGGCGGCCAGAGCTTCCACCTGCTCGTTGTATTGAGAAGAAGTCAAAGAGCCGTAATGGAAAAGGAACGCCTCCGGAGCGCCGGCAAGGACCGTAATAAGCGCCTGATCCAGGTAAGTCACCGCATTCGTCCCGAAAGGATCGAACCAGCCGCCGCCGGTTTTTTCTCCGCCGATATCGCGGAACCAGCGGTAGATGAAATATCCCTCGTATTGCTGCTTATGACCCCATTCGTCGGAATTGGGGTCGCGCAACTCGGTGCCGACCCAGATGCGATCGAAGAGTTCCGTTTCTTTGTCGACAATGTAACCGCGATCCTGAAAGTTGTCGTACCACTGCGGGTATTTCAGAATGACCTTCACCTTGGGATTGACCTTCCGCGCAGGGCCGAGCACACGATCCCTTGCCATCTCGAGCATCAGCTTCTCGCGATATTGCGGCCAGCTCAGGGAGCCTTTCGCGGCCGCGCACTCGGAACACTGGCAATCCGTGAAAAAGAAATCATCAATGATAATTTCATCGAAAATCCCAGCGGCGAACCGGAAGATGGAGGCCAGCTTCTCCTGATTCTTGCGGTTCGTATAGCACACCGCCACATCCCAACCGTCGGAGGGCTTGCCAAGCCCTGTGGTGGTAACACACCCCGAAACCCGCAGTCCGGCTTGCTGGAAAAAGTCGCGCGCGGTCTTGAGTGTCTCCGCATCCGGTTGGTACCCGCGGAACGCTTCAATATAAACCTTGGTGATTCCCAGCTTGCGGCAGAACGCGAGGGCCTCCGCTCGCCCCTGGTCTGTAGACAGGTGGTCACGCACATCCTGGGCAGTGAAGAGCGTGGACCAGTCGATTGCCCGGAGGACGAGGGGATTCACTAAAAGCGCTCCAAGTAGGACCAAAACACAAAGCACTGGCAGCCTGCTGCGTTCCAATCGGCCTGAAAAATCGGGAAATGAAAACACGACAAAATACCTCCGGATCATGGGATCCACTTCCGAACGGCGTCCGGGCGACGCCGAACGGCCCCCCAAGATAGCGCAGTCGTACAGGAAAGGAAAGCGAATACACATCCGCTGCATAGAAGTACAATGTTGCCGTGCGATGTTGCGCAGGCGGTCATTCAATTTGCCAGAGGGCGGCCACAAGGGCCGCCCCTGAAGTGGTGCGAGGAAACTCAAATCTGTCATGCTGAGCGCAGCGAAGCATCTCTGCAGTTGCACTAAGAACAACTGCCGGGATTCCCCGATTTCTGGGGTCCGATGGACCCCATCGGGGTCCGGAAATCGGACTTCGCTTCGCTCAGAATGACAAGCAGGGGGCTAAGTTGAAATTGCACGTGAGGTTATTGAAGCACACGGATCGAGCCGAACTCGACCGTTACTTGCGCCTTTACAGCCGCAGCTTTAATCCCGATGAAAGGGTGAGCACGCAGATTTTGCGCTGGGTCATGCAGCCCTCGCCGGCCAGGGTTAATCCCGTGCACCTGTTTGCCGCTTACTGGGACAAGCAACTGGTGGGGGGCGCCTGCACCCTGGTCCTCCCCATGTTTCAGGTCGTGTTCGGGAGCTACATCTTCGTGGATCCGGCGCTCCGACGGCGGGGGCTGGGCCTGTGGATTCTCCGTGATGTGCTCCGGCTGGAAAGGAAAGGGCCGCACGGCTGGAATTGGAGGTTTTACGCCGAAGTTACTGCGTCTTCAGGTGATTGGTGGCCGAAAGTCCTGGCCAAAGCAGGTTTCCGGTTCTTCAAGACGGTATGGCCGCTAGGTTCGTATCAGAACCCTACCAAAGTCATGGCGGGGCGGCTCTGTTATTTCAATTTCCGCAAGCCGCCGGAACGGTTTTCTCAGCCCGCCCTGTTGACCTATATCCACTCCCTATTTTATGGCCCCGACGCCATGCATCGGCACCTGCTGCCGCGACTGAAACATTTTGTTCAGGTCGAAGCCGGGGAATAAGGACATCGATCGAGTGTCATGTACCACAAATACTCTGTCATTCCGAGGAGCCGCAGGAGACGAGGAATCTCGCATTGACTTGAAAACATTCAGAGCGAGATTCTTCGCTTCGCTCAGAATGACAGATGTGAGTTGTGGTCCTAGCCCCCCAGGTGTTTTTGGTATTGCAGCAGGAGGTAGTTGTCTGTCATGCCGGCAATGTAATCGCAAACGACGCGATGCAACGGTTCCTGCCGGCTTTGCGCGACGTAGAAGGGCGGAAGACGGCGAGGGTGCTCGAGGTAGTAGCCAAAAAGGCGCCGTACCCAGCGCGTGATGACCTGCCGCTCCGACCCAACTTGACAGTGGGAGTAAAGATAGGCGTTCAGGAATTCCTTCAATTCCCTGTCGTCGCGGGCTCGCCGGAGGCCTAATCCTACCAGCCGCTTGGGATGCGCTCTCACCTGCGCCACCGATCTGATGCCTGCCTTCATAAGGCGCGAGTGCGTGGAGTCGATGAGGTCGGTTACGAGCACATTCATTACACCCTTCAAGGCCTCGTCGAACTTCAGTTTCTCGCGCGCTGAATGGTATTTCCGGTCGACAGTCCGATAGAGCGAATCAAACAGACGCACGTGCCGGCGGATGAGCGGAAGCGTGAGGAGTTTCGCCTCGTACCCATCGTCAAGGTCAGCGCAGTTGTAAGCAATTTCATCGGCGGGGTCGATCAATTGGGCTTCCAGCGGGGGCCGGGAATCCAGAGCGTACTCGGCGAGTTCTGGGTAATGCGCGGGATTGTAATCCCTTGAGTGCTTGATGATTCCTTCGCGCACCTCGAAAGTGAGATTCAACCCCGGGAACTTCACGTATTTCTGCTCAAAATGCTCGACAATGCGCAGCGCGTGCAGGTTATGGTCAAAACTTTCGCGGTAACGCCCCATCAGGCGGTTCAGTTCGGCTTCCCCGGCGTGGCCGAAGGGCGGATGGCCCACATCGTGCCCCAGCGCCAGGGCCTCCACCAAATCGGTGTTCAGCCGCAGCGCCTTCGCTACCGTTCGGCTGATCTGCGCCACTTCCAGAGTGTGGGTCAGTCGCGTTCGAAAATGGTCGGAGTAGCGGCGGGTGAAAACCTGGGTTTTATTCTCAAGCCGGCGGAAGGCGCGCGAGTGAAGGATGCGGTCGCGGTCGCGCTCATAATCGTTGCGGAACGGATGGGAAGGCTCGGAGTAGCGGCGGCCCTGCGATTCTTCAACTCGCATGGCGTAAGCGGCCAGGTGGTTGTTTCCTTGGCGGCGCATAGATGACTCTCTACGACGTTTCTTCCGGCGTTGAAAAGCGGTAGCCCACCCAGGGTTCGGTCACGAGGTAGCGGGGCTTGGAAGGTTGAGGCTCGATCTTCTTGCGTAATTGGTTGATAAAGACGCGCAGGTATTCCACCTGATCTCCGTAGTCTGGCCCCCAGACGGCTTGCAGCAGCTCGCGGTGCGGAAGCGCCTTGTTGGAATGACTCACGAGGTAATGGAGGAGTTCGAATTCTTTGGGCGTGAGTCGCGCCTGATGGCCACAGGCGATCACTTTTCGCTTCGCAAAGTCGATGATGAGCTCCCGGGTCTCGAAGGTCGCAGGCAGGTCGTCGGCTCCGGCCGCGTGGCGGCGCAAATTGGCTCGAATGCGCGCCAGGAGTTCCTGGATGCCAAAGGGTTTGACCACATAATCGTCAGCACCGGAATCGAGCGCCCTCACCTTGTCGCGTTCATTGTTGCGCACGGAGAGCATAATGATGGGGGCGTCGCAGAACTCCCGTATTTCATGGCAGACTTCGAAACCACTCATGCCCGGCAGGTTAATGTCAATAATCAGCAGGTCCGGCTTTTCTTCCCTGATCATCTCGAGGGCCTCTTCGCCACGGCGGGCTTCGCGCACCACGAAGCCGCTTGCCACCAAGCTGGTCCGCAGCACGCGGCGAATCTGCGCCTCGTCATCGAGGACTAAAACCCTGCCCGCACTCATAGCCCCGTCGCCCTTTCCGGAGACAGCGGCAAGTTGAAGTAGAATACCGAGCCGCTTCCCACCTGACTGGTGACCCCCATGCTTCCGCCGTGGGCCTCCACAATCGCCTTGCAGATGGCGAGCCCCATTCCGGTGCCTTGAACCCGGTAGCGGTGTTCCCTGCCACGATAGAATTTGTCGAAGACCAGCGCCTGCTCGAAGCCGTCAATTCCCGCTCCACGATCCGCCACGCTGGTGACGAGAAACCGGCCGGAAACTCCGCTGCTGATGACGATCGGGCTTCCTGCGGGAGAATACTTCACCGCGTTGTCGAGGAGTTGGGTGAGAACCTCCCGGATGCGCACGGGATCCATCGGCACCAGGGGCAAGCCCTCCGGCAAGCGGATTTCGACGCTATGATTTGCGAGAGAGTTTTTCGAATCCTCGATGGCCGCCTCTACCGCCTCGCGAATTGGGTGAGGTTCGATCTCGAGCTCGATCTCGCCGGCATCCAGGCGAGCCATCTCAATGGCTTCCTCAATCAGGTGATTCAAGTGGTCGCTCTCTTCGTTAATGATGGAGACAAGCTCCCGCCGCTGCGCATCACTCAGCTCGGACTGGGTCAGAAGACTGGTCACCGAAGCCTTGATCGCTGTCAGGGGGGTTCGAAGCTCGTGGGTTACGGAATCCAGGAGCGCCGCGCGCAGACGCTCCTCTTGCCGCGCTGCTTCGGCTTTGCCCAAAGCTTCGATAGCGCTGACCCGTTCGACCGCGATCGCGATGACCGTCCCGAGAGCTTCCAACGTCTCACGCCCCAAAACCACGCCGGAAAGGCCCAGACTCCCCACCGAGCGCACTCCCATTCGAACCGGCACATAGCAAACTCGCCGCTCCACGTCCACGACGGGTTCTCCCCGCGCCATGATGGCCTTAAGCTGATCCGCGTCCAACTCGCGAAGACCGCTTCCCGAACGGTAGACGGCGTCCCGGTTGGCGAGGTACAGTGCTGCGTCCTGAACACCAAAGGACTCCACGATGTGGCGGGGAATAACGTTCAGCAATTCGACCACGCTGCCTGCCACTAACATTTGTTGTGTGAAAGCGTAGAGACGCTCAAGTTCATGACGGCGCCGGTTGGCGTCGCGGGTTCGGCGCCGAGCCTGCTCTGAAAGGCGGCTGGCGGTGATTGCCGTCACCAGGAAGGCACCGAGCGCAACCCAGTTCTGAGGGTTGCCGATGGTTAGCGCCCCCAAGGCCGGCAGGAAGTATTGATTGAAAGAAAGCGTAGCCAGCAGGGACATGAAAATTGAGACCCTAAGTCCCCAGAAAGCAGATACATAAAGTATTGCCAACAAGAAGATGAGGGCCACGCTCGTGGTGTTGACCGGCGGCACGCGCCGGAAGACGAGGACTATGGCCACTACCATACCGGCAGCGGCCGCGTAACGCGGGATTTGCCATCGGGAAAGATTCGACACTGATGGTATTATAGCGGATATCGCCTGTAATTTAGTCAGGCTTCCAGTGTCCAAGCAAAGCCGGCACGCACGGATGATTGAATGAGTAAGAGTCCCGACCAATGGCTTGATAAGACCGCGCCTCCTCAAAAGAAGGAAGGCATGTTTAAAGTGTTTCTGGGCTACGCTCCAGGAGTAGGTAAGACCTACACGATGCTGAGTGAAGCCGGCAGGCGCCGCCGTCGGGGGCAGGATGTGGTTATCGGATTTGTGGAAACACACGCACGAAAGCCCATCGAAGAGCTGTCTGTTCTTCTCGAACAGATTCCTCGGCGCCACCTCGACTACAAAGGTGTGACGTTCGAAGAGATGGACGTCGACGCGATTCTGGCCCGGCGTCCGGGAGTCGCCCTGGTCGACGAGTTGGCCCACAGCAACATTGAAGGAAGCAAGCACCGGAAGCGTTACGAAGACGTCATGGAACTCCTGGCCGCGAAGATCGATGTGCTCTCTACCATGAACATTCAGCACATGGAAAGCCTCGCCCCGTTGGTCCAGTCCGTTACTGGAATTCCGGTTAAGGAAACTGTCCCGGACTGGGTGCTGAAGCGCGCTAGCGAAGTGGTTATGGTCGACCTGACTCCCGAGGCGCTGCAAAACCGGATGCGCCGGGGAGACATCTACCCGCTCGAAACCATTGAGAGGGCTCTGGGAAACTTTTTCAGGCCGGGCAACTTGATCGCCCTGCGCGAACTGGCGCTTCGTCAAGTCGCGGAGGAGGTCGACCGTGACCTTGGTTCCTACCTCACTACCAAGCAAATCAGCCGGAACTGGGGCGTGCGGGAGCGCATTGCGGTCTCCATTAGCCCGCATCCCAACTCACAGTACCTCATTGCCCGGGGAGCACGTATAGCCCGCGCGGTAGGCGGCGAACTTTACGTGGTCTACGTCGAGACCTCCACGGACGCCAGCGATGAAAAACAGCGTGGCTTGGCGGCCAACATTCGTTTCGCGGAAGAACTGGAAGCCAAGGTGGAGCACCTGCACGGCGATCACGTCAGTGATGCAGTCGCGGAGTTTGTAAAGGAAAGACGAATCACCCAAGTGGTCTTTGGACATTCCGCCACGAGGGGCTTGCGCAGGTATCTCTACCTTTCGGCGCTCAACCGCTTCCTGCGCCACTCCCCGGCCGTGGATCTCCACATCGTCACCCAGGAAGGCGATGCTGAAACTTAGTGGCGAGTCTACGTTGGAACAACCTCGGTGGTCACGAGCAGCGGCCAGAGCTACATCGGCCCGACACGCCGGCCCTGCGCGAGGCTGTCGCAGCTAAGGACGCTTCAAACGGATTGACCCGTCGCCGGTGTGGACGGTAAGAATAGGACCGCCCCCATTCAACTTGCCGCGCAATGAGGATTGGTCCAGCGAACCGGAGAGCGTGATGGGGAGTTCGGAAGTGATCCGGCCATCGCCGGTGTGGACGTCGAGTTCCGCCGAGAAGCCCTCGGGGAGGCTCAGTTCAACGTCACCATCGCCGCTCCGCACGCTCCAGCCGGAGACCATCTGTGAGCCTTCGTTGATCTTCGCGTAAATCCTGCCGTCGCCCGTCTTCAGACTCAGAGAATCGAACCGCCCTTGCACATGCATGTTGCCGTCGCCGCTGCTCGCGTGCAACACACCGTCGAGGGAATCCGCCTCGATCTTACCGTCTTGAGTCGAGAGGTAAATCTCACCTTTGAGGCCGTGGACCGATAAATCACCGTCGCCGGAATGGACATCCAGGCTTGCTTCGCGCGGAACTTTCAACTCAATTCTTACGGACCGGGTATTGACGCCGATGATCCAGTTCGTGTTGGGGATGCGGACCTCCAACTCGACGCGATTTCCAGACTGGAAGTCGCGCACCCGCACTCGGTGATCGTCGGAACCGCCCCATAAGCCTATCCGCACGCCCTCCGAAATGACATGCGCCTCGATTTCCTTCCGCTCCCACGCCTCCACTTGCACGCGGGCGTCGTTCGTCTCAACCCGCAGGTCCGCGCGGCCGTTCAACTCAAAGGTTTTGGACCATTCTTCGGCCCGGACGGGAAGGGAGAATAAAGCCAGGCACAAAGCCAAACTTCCCGCGATCCTTTTCGGCATGTTTCCTCCTCGAATCTGTGGTCGTCGAACTAACTCAAGCTTACGCATCGCACCGGCTGAAAGTTCCCGTCTCGTCAGGGTCAGACTATTTGATATAATATTATTTTTTAGGTTAATTCAGCGGGGCCCGGTCGGCCGGTGCCTCGGTATTTGCCATCGCTGACATTCCCGGGGAGGGGAGCAACTCATGGATCGCGACACGGTGGTGTGCCTTCTGGCGGGCGGACAAGGCGAGCGCCTTTTTCCACTGACGCGGGATCGTGCCAAGCCCGCCGTGCCCTTCGGCGGGATGTACCGGATTGTGGACATTACCCTTTCGAACTGCATCAATTCCGGCCTGCGGCGGATTTTCGTGGTTACCCAATACAAAGCACTTTCCCTGAATCGCCACCTGCGCGAGGCCTGGAGTATTTTCTCCGATGAACTGGGCGAGTTCCTACAGGTGCTGCCGCCCATGAGGCGTGTGGGAGAACATTGGTATCAAGGCACCGCCGACGCCGCCTACCAGAACCTCTACTCCCTCGGAAGCGAACCGTGCAAGTATATTTTGATCCTCTCCGGCGACCATGTTTACAAAATGAATTACCAGTTGATGCTCGAGCAGCACATCCAATCCGGAGCTGATGTAACAATCGGCACAATCGAGTTCGACCGCTCGGTAGCCTCCCAGTTCGGGATTGTGGAAGTGGACAAGAAGAACCGCATTATCGGATGGGAGGAGAAACCCGCCAACCCCAAGCCGTCTGTTCACAATCCTGATAAGTCGAACGTATCCATGGGTGTTTACTGCTTTAACCGTGACCTTCTGATCGAGGCGCTGGTGTCTGACGCCGCCGATCCCAACTCGAGCCACGACTTCGGGAAAAATGTGATTCCGAGGCTTATCGAGTCGAAACAGGTTTACTCTTACGACTTCCGAGACGAAAACAAGAAAGAGGCCAAGTACTGGCGGGATATCGGAACCGTCGAGGCCTATTACGAGGCCAACATGGACCTGATCTCCGTCACCCCTGTCTTCAACCTGTATGACTCCCACTGGCCGATCCGCACCTATCAGCAACAGTACCCGCCGGCCAAGTTCGTCTTCGCGCAGGAGGGGCGTCGCATGGGGATCGCTCTGGACTCAATGGTCTCTATGGGTTGCATCGTCTCAGGGGGGCGCATCACGAACTCGGTTCTTTCCCACGACGTCCGCATCAACAGCTACAGCGAAGTTGAGAACTCTATCGTTTTCTCTCACGTCAATGTCGGCCGATACTCGCGCATCCGCCGCGCTATCATCGACCGGGCCGTGCGTATCCCGGAACATACTGAAATTGGATATGACCTCGAGACGGACCGAAAGAAATATCACGTCACCGAAGGCGGAATTGTCGTCGTCGTTCCAGAACAAAGCATGTTTGAAGATCGCAGGCGGGCAGAGGAAGCCGGGGCTGGGCCGGAAGGCACGGAGGCAGATGGGCAAGCGGCAGCAGGCGCTGGGCAACAGCCTGTAAACACTGGGGCTTAGTTCTCAGGAAGGCCCAACAAGAATCTCCTTCTTCAGTTCAGCATCCAGTGCGCACTCAATCCTTTCTTCCCGGCGCCAACCGCATTCCTAGCGTCCACCAACCATTTCCAGGCGCCTTTCCGCCCATCTGCCCACCTGTCTGCATACCCCATCACCTTTGGCCGATTTCCTGGAGACGCGACCTGTGTTAGAATCCCCAGTTTCGAAATTCACTGAGAGGATTAATTTAATGGCCCACATCGATCTAATCCAAGCAAGAGAAATACTCGACTCGCGAGGGAATCCCACGGTCGAGGCGGAGGTCTTCCTTCGCGATGGTTCCTTCGGGCGAGCGGCGGTGCCTTCAGGGGCATCCACCGGCGAGCACGAGGCCGTGGAACTCCGCGATGGCGACAAGAAGCGTTACTTGGGCAAGGGCGTCTTGCAAGCTGTCGAGAATGTCAATACGGTGCTGGCGCGCGAACTCGGGGGGCAGGAAGCAAACGACCAGGCGGGAATTGATGACCACATGATCCGCCTGGACGGAACACCGAATAAGGGCGGGTTGGGCGCAAATGCCATACTCTCGGTGTCCATGGCGGTATGCCGTGCCGCAGCCCAATCAGCGCGCATGCCGCTCTATCGTTATTTGGGCGGGCTTCAGGCCCGCATACTTCCCGTCCCCATGATGAATGTGCTCAACGGCGGTGTGCACGCGGATAATACCGTGGATTTTCAGGAGTTCATGATCATGCCGGTGGGCGCGGAGAACTTTGCCCAAGCGCTGCGCATGGGCGCCGAGACTTTCCACACGTTGAAGAAAGTCCTAAAGGAGCGCGGTTACAACACCTCCGTGGGCGATGAGGGGGGCTTTGCGCCCAGCCTGAAGTCCAACGTCGAAGCCGTGGAAATCCTGCTGCACGCCATTGAAGCAGCGGGTTATTCGGCCGGTCACGACATCTGTCTGGCGCTCGATCCCGCCTCCAGCGAGATGTACCAGGACGGCAAGTATGTCTTCTTCAAGTCGGACAAATCGCAAAAGTCTTCCGACGAAATGATCGAGCTTTACGCGGACTGGGTGCGTCAGTATCCGATCATCAGCATCGAAGACGGCCTGGCCCAGGATGATTGGGAAGGCTGGAAGGCAATGACCGAGGCACTCGGCGATAAGATCCAAATCGTCGGCGACGACGTTTTTGTCACCAATACCGAACGCTTGCAGCGCGGCATCGAGGAAGGCACGGCCAATTCCATCCTGATCAAGCTCAACCAGATCGGCACCGTGACCGAGACCATCCGCTGCATCGAGTTGGCCCGTCGCCACGGCTTCACTTCAGTGGTTTCGCATCGCTCGGGTGAAACTGAGGACGCTTTCATTGCTGACTTTACGGTTGGACTCGGTACCGGCCAGATCAAGACCGGCTCCGCGAGCCGCAGCGACCGCATTGCCAAATACAACCAGTTGCTGCGCATCGAGGAAGAATTGGGCGAAGCTGCTGAATTCCTGGGCCTCGCGGCCGTGAAGTGCGCCGCATAATTGGGATGCAGCGGGGACCTTAGGGCCGCGCCCTAGCGGCCAACCCGCGCAGGCGACGCTCGGAATTCGCATTGACAGATTTCCCTGCGGGGATGTAACCTGTCGTTTGATGTTACTCCCGCTGATACATTTCTATCACCATTCGTCCCAAAGGGTAGCGTGTCAGTGGGCGAATTACTAGTTTCCGATGCATTGGAAAAAAGATGGCCCGCTGGCCAGTGAGTTCAGCGGGCCTTTTATTTTTTGAGGACGAGGAGCGGAGATAGATGGACCTGAAATATCAAGATGGCTTGATTCCCACCATTGTCCAGGATCGACACAGCGGAAAAGTGCTGATGTTAGGTTATATGAATGACGAAGCACTTCAAAAGACGCTGGAGTCCGGCTATGTGACTTTCTTCAGCCGCAGCCGGCAGAAACTCTGGACGAAGGGTGAAGTCTCCGGCCACTACCTGCACGTGCGTGAAATCCGCGTGGACTGCGACCAAGATGCCTTGCTGATCCAGGCGGACCTGACAGGTCCCGGCTGTTGCCACATGGGCTATCGGTCCTGCTTCTTCCGCAAACTCAGTGCTGCCGGAGAGGAAATCTTTCTGGAACGGGAATTTGACCCGGCCAAAGTGTACGGTGACGGAAATCGGGAGAGTCAAACATGAATCGCCTAAAGCTGGGCCTGCCCAAGGGAAGCCTCCAGGAGGCCTCGCTCCAACTTTTTCGCCGCGCGGGCTACGACATCACGATTAATCCACGCTCCTATTTTCCCGCCATCGACGACGACGAGATTGAGTGCATGTTGATCCGCGCCCAGGAAATGGCGCGCTACGTGGAAGACGGAGTCTTAGACGGCGGGCTCACCGGCAAAGATTGGATTCTCGAAAACCAGGCCAGGGTGGTGGAAGTCGCGGACCTGATCTACGCCAAGCAAACCTTTGGGAAGGTTCGCTGGGTGCTGGCGGCGCCGGAGAAATCGCCCTTCCAGAGTGTCAAGGACTTAGAGGGAAAAGTCGTTGCCACGGAACTGGTCGGAGTGACCAGGCGATACCTCGAGGAAAAGGGAGTGAGGGCCAAAGTGGAATTCTCCTGGGGGGCCACTGAGGTCAAGCCTCCTGTCCTGGCGGACGCCATCGTAGAGGTTACGGAGACGGGCTCCTCCCTGCGCGCCAATGGCCTCCGCATTCTGGAGACAGTGTTGGAATCGAATACCAAGTTCATCGCCAATCACACTGCTTGGGATGAACCCTGGAAGCGCGCCAAGATTGAAATGCTGGTTATGCTGCTGAAAGGGGCGATTGAGGCCGCGGGCAAGGTGGGGCTGATGCTGAATGTCCTGCGGCAGGATCTGGAAAAAGTGCTGTCGGTCCTCCCCGCTCTGAAACGGCCGACGATTTCACAACTCAGCGATCCGGAGTGGGTCGCGGTCAATACCGTGATCGAGGAGAAGACGGTGCGCGAGATCATCCCCCGTCTCAAAGCCGCTCGGGCGCAGGGCATTGTAGAATATCCGTTGAATAAGATCGTGCTGTAGCTTGCAGATTAAGGATTGTCGATTGCCGATTGATGGCGGGACAATTCGTGGCGACGCTTCTTTAATCGGCAATCGACAATCACCAATCGGCAGTCCACTATGCTCGACTTCATTCGCAGCAACGATAAACAAGCCGTCAGCCGCCTGTTTCGTGCGCGCACCGCAAACCTTAGCGACGCCGAGAGGGTGGCACGGCGTATTATTAACGATGTTCGCCGCCATGGCGACAAGGCCCTGATTCGCTATTCACGCCGCTTTGATGGCATCGACCTGAGAAAAACCGGTATGACAGTGAGGCGCGATGAGTTGGATCGTCTTTCCAGCGACACCCCACCGGCCCTGGCCGAGGCCTTATCGGCGGCAGCGAAGAACATTCGCGCTGTAGCCCGCCGCCAACTTCCGCGCTCCTGGCAGGCTCAACCGGTTCGAGGCGTTCACGTCCGCCAGGTGCTTCGCCCTCTCGAACGCGTAGCGTGCTATGTGCCCGGGGGGCGCTTCCCGCTGCCCTCGACCGTCCTCATGAGCGTCATCCCCGCCCAGGTCGCGGGCGTGCGGGAGATCTTGATCACTTCACCCAAGCCCGCCCCCGGCGTACTGCTGGCTGCCTCAATGCTGGGGGTAACCGCAGTCTACAGGCTTGGTGGGGCCCAGGCGGTTGCGGCTTTCGCTTACGGGACCGAGAGCGTTCCGCGTGTCGAGAAGATCGTCGGACCTGGGAACCGATACGTCGCCGCCGCCAAAAAGCTGGTGGCAGGCGAATGCGGAATCGACTTCGTCGCCGGCCCATCCGAACTGGTGATCGTGGGCGCTGAGGGTGAACCCCGATGGATCGCAGCCGATCTTGTGGCTCAGGCAGAGCACGACCCGGACGCGGTGGCGATGCTCATCACCCCTTCGCTGAGATTAGCTCGGCGCGTGCAAACCTGCGCGGCCCAATTCGTTGCCCGGCTTTCCCTGCCGGTTGCACGGAAATCGCTAGCTAATCACGGCTGCATCGTCCTCACCCGGAGTCTGGCTGAAGCTGCCGAGTTCGTCAACCGCCTGGCACCCGAGCATCTGACTCTGCTCGGGGATGCTGAGGATTTGCTGGACCAGATCCGATCTGCCGGTTCGATCTTCCTGGGCAGCTATAGCCCTGTAGCCGCGGGAGACTATGCTTCCGGCACCAATCACATTCTGCCCACTGCCGGGGCGGCGCACGTGCGGGGCGGCTTGAGCGCGGCAGACTTTCTCAAATGCATTTCGGTCCAGAAGATTACGCGTAGGGGCCTGTCGCTCCTCCGCCCATCAATTCTGACACTGGCGGCCGCGGAAGGCCTTATGGCGCACGCAGAGTCAGTCCAAGTTAGGTTCCAAAAGTTGCCTCCTTCGGTGAGGAGGGGAAAAATCTGAAGCTTGTCATCCTGAGCGAAGCGAAGGATCTGCAGTTCGGTTCTGAAACGAAGCAATGCAGATCCTTCGCTTCGCTCAGGATGACAGCCAGTGGTTATTTCTTATGATCCGGCCTCGCAAAGCAGTCGAGCAATTGAAGAAGTACCGTCCGCCGATGGAGGGGCGGGCGGGGAAACTGCGCCTCGACTTCAACGAGAACACGGTGGGGTGTGCCCCGGAAGTCGTGCGCGCCCTGCGGCGTGCCTTGACGCCGGAGATGCTCACGCGCTATCCGGAGTACGGAGAGAATCGGCAGACCTTGGCCGATTATTTCGGCTTCAAGCCGGAAGAGATGCTTCTCACCAACGGCACCGATGACGCCATCAAGGCGATCTGCGACGCCTTTGTCGATCCCGGCGATGTACTTCTTGTGCCCTCTCCGACTTTTCCGGTTTACGAGTTCTTTCACAAGGTGGCGGGCGGCGCGGTCGAGCGCGTTCGCTACGATGAACGGTTCCACCTGCCGGTAGGTGCCGTTGTGGCAGCGATCAACAGGAAGACGCGGTGGATCGCTCTCGGCAGCCCCAATAATCCTACCGGGACGGAGATTTCCAAACCTGAACTACGGACACTTCTGGAATCCGCGCCGGACGTTCTTTTCTTAGTCGACGAGGCGTATTTCGACTATTCCGGCCACACGGTTCTGCCCTGGATTAGAAAGTACGAGAATCTACTAGTATCCAGGACGTTTTCGAAAGCGTTTGGATTGGCGGCGTTGCGCATGGGCTTTATCTTCGGCAACCCGGAGCTGGTGGAACTCCTGCATCGGGCTCAGAATCCTTTCCAGGTGAATTCGCTGGCGCTCGCCGCTGCCTCAGTTGCCATCCAGCACGAAGAGCATGTGAAGAAATACGTGGCCCAAGTTCACATCAGTCGCGAACGCGTTTATCGCTGGCTCGAATCGCGGGGGATTCCGTACGTACCCAGCTCTGCGAATTTCATTCTGACCCGCGTGGGAGAGCGGGCGCCGGAGATCGCCCAGCTTCTCCGCGCGGAGGGGATTCTGGTGCGCGACTGGAGCTACGACCCGAATCTCCAGGGCTATTTGCGCTTCACCATCGGCTCCGGTGTTCAGACGCGCCGCTTGCTCGACGGACTGGCAAGGCACGAGGAATTGATCGAGACCCGCAAAGGGGAAAAAGCCTGGAGGAAGTCTGTGACCGACTCCCAGACAGGGTGGTTCGCATGAAGGCGCGCCAAGCGAGAATTCACCGCAAGACAGCAGAAACCGACATCCGCATCCAGCTGAACCTGGACGGGCGTGGGCGATACAAAGTTTCCACCGGCATCCGCTTTCTCGACCACATGCTGGAGCTGTTCGCCCGGCACGGCGGATTCGATCTCGAGGTTGTGGCGAGCGGCGATCTCGACGTTGACCAGCATCACACCGTCGAGGATATTGGCATTGTGTTGGGGCAGGTATTGCGCGAGGCCTTGGGGGCAAAGAAAGGCATCAACCGCGCCGGCTACTTTTTGATGCCGATGGATGAAACCTTGGCCATCGCCGCCATCGACTTGAGCGGGCGGCCTTATCTGGTGCTCAATGTACCGATCAAGGCAAAGTATGTCGGCGACCTGCAAGTGGAACTGCTCGAAGACTTCTTCCACGGATTCACCACTAGCGCAGCCGCCAACCTGCACCTGAAACTCGCGTACGGGCGCTCCAGCCATCATGGCGTCGAGGCTCTGTTCAAAGCCTGGGCGCGCGCATTGCGCTATGCGTGCGCGCGCGACACACGACTGAAGTCCCAACTTCCCAGCACCAAGGGGTTGCTGTGATCGCTCTACTCGACTATAGCGCCGGCAATGTGGGCTCCGTGCTCAAGGCCATCGACCACCTCGGACATTCAGCCGAGGTGGTGGACAAGCCTGAATCCTTGCGCGCCGCGGAGAAAATCGTATTCCCGGGCCAAGGCCACTTCGGAACCATGATGCGCGCCCTCGAGGAACGCCGCCTTCTGGCACCCTTGCGCGAATCGCTGGCCGCCGGCACACCCTTCCTGGGCATCTGTCTGGGTCTCCAAGCGCTCTACGAAGCCAGCGAGGAGGCCCCCGAGGTTTCCGGACTGGCCTTGCTCCCGGGCCGAGTGACTCGATTACAAGGCGTCTTCAAAGTTCCGCACGTGGGCTGGAGCCAACTGGAGATTCGCAGCCAAGGCGGACTCTTTCGAGGAATTGCGGATGGCAGTTTCGTGTATTTCTGCCACTCGTATTACGGTCCGGCGAACCCAGAGAGTTCCGCGGTAACTCAGTACGGCCAGACTTTCGCGGCGGGACTCGAGATGCGCAACATCTGGGCAGTGCAGTTTCACCCCGAAAAGTCGGGCGACGTGGGGTTGAAGGTCTTGGAAAATTTCCTGAGTTTGTGAAGGGGTTGTCCGTTGTCCGTGGTCAGTTGTCCGTTGCGAATAACGACGGACCACGGACGACTGACAGGTTCTCATGTTCGCAAAGCGCATAATTCCCTGCCTCGATTGCAAGCACGGCCGGGTCGTCAAAGGCATCCAGTTTTTGAATCTGCGAGATGCCGGAGATCCAGGCGACCTTGCCGAGGCCTATAACCGCGAGGGCGCGGATGAGCTGGTGATGCTGGATATCTCGGCTTCTCGCGAAGGCCGTGCCACGCTGATGGAAACGGTGCACCGGGTGGCTCGACGCCTCTTCATCCCGTTAACGGTAGGTGGCGGTGTGCGGACTCTGGAAGATGCGCAGCGCCTGCTCTCCGCCGGAGCCGATAAGGTGGCTGTGAACACCGCTGCGGTGGAATCTCCTGAAATTGTGAACCAGATTGCCGAGCACTTTGGACGACAGGCGCTAGTCGTTGCGATCGATGCGCGACGCCGTGTAGGCGCAACCCCTGCAGATGCGCCTTTCTCACCTCGCTGGACGGTCTCAACCTACGGTGGAACCAAACCCATCGACCTGGACGCGGTCGCCTGGGCTCGCGAAGTCGAGGCGCGCGGGGCGGGCGAAATCCTCTTGACTTCGATGGACGCGGATGGCACGCAGGCAGGCTTCGACTGTGAGTTAACGAAGACCATTGCCGAGGCGCTCCATATTCCCGTGATCGCTTCCGGCGGCGCGGGCGGCCTCGAACATTTTGGGGAGGTTTTCCTGCAAGGCCATGCGGATGCGGCCCTGGCCGCCTCGATTTTCCACTTCGAGACGCACACGCTGCGCAGCCTCAAGGAGTACCTGCAATCGCAGGGCGTGCCGGTGCGGCTGTAGAACAGTCGACAGTCGACAGTTAAGAACCCGTCGGCTTTCGACTGTGAACTGTCAACTGTCGACTGTTAACTGGTTTCGACCATGATCATTCCCTGCATCGATCTAATGGCCGGCAAGG
>Ga0181535_10002996_pt1 | contig 19981 bp, 17 predicted proteins | sample PEATcosm2014_Bin_44_FD_119774 | JGI IMG/M metagenome (GOLD analysis project Ga0181535, IMG submission 119774) | Peatland microbial communities from MTU Mesocosm Facility, Houghton, MI, USA - PEATcosm2014_Bin17_30_metaG | ecosystem: Environmental > Terrestrial > Soil > Wetlands > Peat | place... | reverse complement strand
TCTCTGGAAACAAAAGCCATAGACGCCGTAATATTCGACACTGCGGGCAGGCTGCACGTGGACGAAGGCCTTCTTGACGAGCTGAAAAGAATGAAGGCCGCCATTCCTTTCACCGAGATACTTCTGGTGGCCGACGCCATGCTTGGCCAGGAATCCGTGAATGTGGCAAAAAATTTCAACGACGCGGTTGCGATAACCGGGATAATACTCACAAAAATGGACGGTGACGCGCGTGGAGGCGCGGCGCTTTCCATGAAACACACGGCCGGGGTTCCCATAAAATTCATGGGGACCGGGGAAAAGACGGACCGCCTCGAGGCTTTCCATCCCGAAAGGATAGCCTCGCGCATACTGGGAATGGGCGACGTGGTTTCCCTTGTCGAAAGGGTCCAGCAGTCCGTTACCGCCGAGGAGGCGAAAAAAGCAGAGGAAAAATTCAGGAAGGCCAATTTTAACCTGGAAGATTTCCTGGGCCAGATGAGGCAGATGAAAAAACTCGGCCCCATGGAGGAGATACTCAAGATGATACCCGGAGCGGGCGCGGCCGGGCTTTCAAATATAAACATAGACGAGAACGACATGAGGCACGTAGAGGCCATTATACTTTCAATGACAAAACGCGAGAGGAACCATCCGGAAATAATAGACGCCTCGCGCAGGGAAAGGATAGCAAAAGGCAGCGGGGTAAGACCCGAAAGGATAAGCAAACTCTTGAAACAATTCAACCAGGCGAAGAAAATGATGAAATCTTTCGGCAAAAAACGCCACAACATGCCCAATTTCGGCGGAGGCTTCCCCGGCGGCATGGGTTTTTAGGATTGCGGCCATACCTCGGGCTTCGCGCCGGGAATGGACGAAAGCAGCAGCCTTGTATATTCCATACGCGGGGATGAAAAAACCGCGTTAACTTCCCCTTTTTCCACGACCTTCCCGTCCTTTAAAACCACAACGTCATGCGCAAGGCTTTTTACTATCCTTAAATCATGGGTTATGAACAGTATGGAAATTCCCTGCTTTTCGTTGAGCTCCTTGAGCAATGAAAGCACCTGCGCCTGGACCGAAACGTCAAGAGAGGACACGGGCTCGTCCGCCAACAGCAGCGCGGGCTGGAGCGCCAGAGCCCTGGCTATAACAACCCTCTGCCTCTGCCCGCCCGAGAGCTCATGAGGATATTTTTCGGCTATCGATGCCGGCAGGCCCACGGATTCCAGGGTTGAAAACATCGCGGTCCGCAATTCGCCCCCCTTCCTGTTAAAATGGAACCTTATGGGTTCGGCGACGGCCTCGCCGGCCTTCATCCTGGGGTTGAGCGACGAAAATGTGTCCTGGAAAATATACTGCACCCTCCTGCGCTTTTCCTTTGCATCAAAGACAAGAGGTTCGTTATTATAGATTATTTCTCCGCTGTCGGGTCTTTCCAGCCCGGCAACGCAGCGCGCAATGGTGGTTTTTCCCGATCCGGATTCCCCGACAAGGGCCGTTATCCCGGCGTCGGCCACCTCGAACGACACGTCGTCGACGGCGGCCACAATTTTTCTTCCCCCGGCCACCGACGCCTCTGTCACAAAACTTTTTTTCAGCGATGCTATTTTCAGCATATTATCCGCCTTTTCCCTTTTCATACGGGAAAAAACACCTTGCGCCGTCCATCATGTCCGGGTGCGTCTTTTTGCATTTTTCCCGCGCCCTTGCGCAGCGCGGCTCGAACGCGCATCCGGTTACGGACAGCCTTAAGTCCGGCACCGAGCCCTTTATGACATTAAATTCCCTGGAGGCGGAATTTATATCCGGTATTATATCGAATAACGCATGGGTATAAGGATGGGCGGCGTCCCTTATGGAGCCGATGGGCCCGTCCTCCACTATTTCACCGGCGTACATTACCACCACACGACGGCACAATGCAACGGCAAGGTTGAGGTCGTGGGTAATGAGCAGCAGCGTCAGGCCGTGCTCTTTTTTCAGCTTTGCCAGCAGTTCCATTATCTGCGCCTGCACGGTGACGTCAAGCGCGGTCGTGGGCTCGTCCGCTATCAGTATCTTCGGGGAGCAGGAAAGCGCGATGGCGATCATCACCCTCTGCTGTTCGCCGCCGGAAAGCTGGTGCGGATATGAATTCAATATGCGCCCTGGTTCGTCAAATCCGGAATCCTCAAGCAGGTCCGAGGCGGAGGCTTCCATGGAACCCCTGTCCGGCGCCGGTTTTATATGTGCCAAAATCCCCTCGAATATCTGTTCCCTGACCGAAAAAAGAGGGTTCAGAGACGCGGCCGGGTCCTGGAATATCATTGCCGCGACCGCGCCGCGCATGTTCTGAAGCTCTTCACGGGAAGCATTTAATACGGAAAGGCCGTTCACGGTAATGTCGCCTGCGGTCACGGAATTGTTCGCCACCAGCTTTACGAGCGAATAGGCGAATGTGGACTTGCCGCAGCCGGATTCGCCCACAATGGCGACCGATTCGCCAAGCGATACGTCGAGGTCGACCGTGCGCAGGGCGTGCAGTTTTTCGCCCGGCCCGAGCGTGTAATCCACCGACAGATTTTTTACGGATATGATGGCGGTCATATATTTTCCCTCTCCGGGCCCTTCATTTTTTTAGTTTCGGGTTGAACTGGTCCCTCAACCCCTCGCCCATTATGTTGCACGAAAAAACGGCAAAAAATATTGCCAGGCCCGGGAACAATATCAGCCACCAGGCGGTATCGATGTAATCCTTGCCCGCCGTCAGGATATTTCCCCAGCTCGGGTACGGCGGCTGGACGCCCAGCCCCAAAAACGACAGCCCGGATTCCGTGAGTATGGCCCCTGAAATGCCGAATGTCATATAAACAAAGACCGGCCCCAGGATGTTGGGAAGGATGTGCCTTGCTATTATGTATGCGCGGCCGAATCCCATTAGCCTGGCGGCATCGACGTAAGCCAGTTTTTTGACCGAGAGCACCTCGGCCCTTATTATCCTGGCTATATCCGTCCAGGAAGTCAGCCCTATTATTATCATTATGTTTATTATTGAAGGGCCGAGGAATACTACGAGCATCAGAATGAGGAACAGCGTCGGGATGGTCAGCATTATGTCCACGAAGCGCATGGCGATGGAATCCACGATCCCGCCGAAATAACCGGCTATGGTGCCGACCAGTATCCCGATTATCGTGGAAATAAGCACCGCAAAGACGCCCACGAGCATGGATACCCTGGCACCGTAGACCATGCGGGAAAAAAGGTCGCGGCCGAACTCATCCGTGCCGAAAATATGTGCCGCGCCCGGCGGCTGCAGCCTTTCCCCTATGTTCTGCTCCTTGTAATCATACTTTGTGAGCGCCGGAGCAATGGCGGCGGTGAGCACAAGCAGGGCCGCGCATATGGCGCCGGTCAGTACCATTTTGTTCATTTTAACATTCCTTTACTTTTTGGTTTAACATTTTAAGTTTTTAATTTATTTATACCTTATCCTGGGGTCTATCATCGCGTAAGAAATGTCCGCCAGCAGGTTGCCCAGTATCGTCAGCACAGCGGCGATCGTCACGTCCCCCATTATCACGGGAAAATCAAAGGACATTGCCGCCTCGTAAGCTAGCCTTCCCATGCCGGGCCAAGCGAATATAGTCTCGAATATAAAACTTCCGCCGATGAGCCCCGGAAGGGACAGCCCCAGCAGTGTCACAACCGGCATAAGGGAATTTTTAAGGGCGCTTTTGTATATGATATCCTTTTCCGGGACGCCCTTGGCGTAAGCGGCCGTTATATACTGCTGTGAAAGCGTTTCCACCATGCTTGATTTTACATACCTGGAAATGTAGGCCAGGCCGCCGAAGGCGGTTATAAAAACAGGCAAAACCATGTGCCAGGCCACGTCGAGAAGCTTCTCAAAAGGGTTCATCATGTCGAAATTCAGCGAGGTTATGCCCGAGACCGGCAGTATTGGGAATTTCACGGCAAAGAGCATCATCATGATAAGGGCAAGCCAGAAAGCCGGGACGGAATATCCCGTAAATGTGACGAACGTAACCACCCTGTCATATACGCTGTTGCGTTTCAGGGCGCTTGTAACGCCTATTATGATGCCAAGTATAAATATCACTGCAAGGGATGTGATGTTGAGCAGAAGCGTGGCCGGCAGGCGCTCAAGCACCTTGTCCAGAACCGGCCTGTTGTCCATAAAGGAATCCCCGAAATCAAGCCGGACAAGCCTGGAAAGCCAGTTGAAATACTGGACATGCAGGGGTTTGTCGAGGCCGTAAAGAGTTTTCAGGTGCTCCATTGAATCCGGCGAAACTTTTACGTTCATCTCCATTGTCGCCCTGACGAACCCTCCGGGAGTGAGATGTATAATAAGGAACGTGATGATTGTTATGCCGAAAAGCACGGGTATCATCAGAAGCAAACGCCTGAGTATGTATCCCTTCATATCATATCCTTTAAAAACAAAAAGCCGCCTCCGTAAAAGGAGGCGGCTTTTTGCATATTTAAGCCTTTGCTATCAGCCTTTAAGACCGCTTGTCGCGACTCCCTCGATGAAGAACCTCTGGCCGAAGAAGAATATCAAAAGTATCGGCAGAAGGACTATCGTCGAGGCCGCCATCATAAGATTGTAATCCGTCCCGTACATGGTCGTAAATGTCTGCAACCCGAGCGCGAGCGTGTAATTCGAGGTGCTATTGAGGTATATCAGCGGGTTCATGAAGTCGTTCCAGTTATATACGAACCCGAATATGGCAGTGGTCGCCATCGCCGGTTTTACAAGCGGGAGAAGTATCGTCCAGAATATCTGTAAATAGTTGCACCCGTCTATCTTGGCCGCGTCGTCAAGCTCATATGGTATTGTCATGAAGAACTGCCTCATGAGGAAGATGTTGAACGCGCCGCCGCCGAAAAACGTCGGCACTATAAGCGGGGCGAACGTGTCTATCCATCCAAGATATTTGAAAAGGATGAACATCGGTATCATTGTAACCTGGGCCGGTATCATCATTGTGGAAACCATCACCAAAAACAGCGGGTCCCTGCCGGGAAATTTGAACCTGGAGAAACCATAGGCCACGAACGTGGAGCTCAGCAGTACGCCTATGATGCCCATTATGGTAATTATAAGCGTATTGATGGTGTACCTGGTGAATGTCTCGTCGAGCGCTTTTGGCGCCCATGCTTTCGCATAGTTGGACCACTGCGGCATCACGTCGGCCAGTTTGTCCCCCTCGGTCACCATATCGCCGTCTTTTACCACCGGTCTTGTGTCCTGGGTAATGTTGTATTCTTTTATGGACCTTCCGTCCGGGTCCACGATCCGAAGCAGCATGGTCTTGTCCTTATTCTCCGTGATCCTTATTTTTCCCTTTGCCGGGATCGTTGCCAGCACGTCGCCTTTGTTGACCATCTGTTTTTTCTTTACCTGAAGCTCGGCTATTGCCGGGATTACATGGCTGTAGCCGCCGAGGTCTATGCGGACGGTGCCGTCGGCGTCCTTGTCTATCTTTATTTTACCTTCATGTTCGGCCAGTATCTTCGTCTTATAATCAAGCTTGAGCTCGGAATAGGGTATCCATTTCGGAGGGTTCGTGAATATTTCCCCCGGCGCCTTGAGCGACGTGGATATCATCCACACGAGCGGTATGACAAATATCAGGGCTCCCGCCCATGCTATAACATAAAGAATCCAGCTTGCTATTCTTCCCTGGAGCCTCTGGCTCTCCCAAAAACTTATCTTCTTTGCCATATTCATGAACCTCCGGTTAATTTATGATGTCATTCCAGATTTATTTCTTGAGCTCGCCTTCATAATGGACCCATCCGCCCGAGAACTTGAACTGCAGAAGGGTAAATACGAGGATTATTATGAAAAGCACCCACGCTATGGCCGAAGCGTAGCCCATGTTGTGGAACTTGAAGGCCTGCTGGTAAATATAAAGCACCATGACCAGCGTGGAGTCCGCCGGACCTCCCTGCCCCCCGGTCATGACGTAGACCTGGGTGAATATCTGGAAGGACGCAACTATCGACATTATAAGGTTGAAAAATATTACCGGCGTAAGCATGGGCAGCGTGACGTACTGGAACTTCTGGAACATTCCGGCGCCGTCGATCTCCGCGGCCTCATAAAGCTGCCTTGGTATTCCCTGCAGGCCGGCAAGGTAGATTATCATGTTGCCGCCGACTCCCCACAGGCTCATTATAATGATGGCCGGTTTTGCCCAAACCTCGTCGGCCATCCATTTGGGCCCCTGTATCCCCAGTATCGAAAGGCCGTAGTTTACAAGTCCGAAATCCGGGTTCAAAAGCCACATCCATATTATTGCCGACGCGACGCCCGCGGTAACCGAAGGCAGGTAATAAATCGTCCTTAAAAGCCTAACCGACCGCCATTTCTGGTTCATCAGAAGCGCGATGGCGATCGACCCTATGATGCCGAGCGGCACCGAGAAGAGCGTGTAATAAAATGTATTATACATGGAATTGAGGAACCTTGCGTCAGTGAACATTTTTATGAAGTTACCGAGTCCGATGAATTTTGCGGGAGTTATCAGGTCCCAGTCGCAAAAAGCCAGGATCAGCGAGGCCACTATCGGCCCTCCCGTAAAAAGCAGCAGGCCCAGCAGCCAGGGTGACAGGAATACATAACCCCATACCGCGTCCTGGGTTGACATTTTCATTTTACTTTTTTTGATTGCATTTTCCATCGTGTTCCTCCGCGAGTTTTATTTTATCCGCGTCAGCGGGACTTTAGGTGCTGCTTTTTATCCTATGAGTGCGTTCAACCCGCCCGGGAAACCCGGGCGGGTTGAATAATATGGTTATTCCTTGCTGAAATAATTCTCGTTTATCTCCGGCACTATCTTCTTCAATACCGCGGCGGCCTTTTCCTTGCCGTTCCAAATCTTGTCAAAAGCCGGGGCTATCATGGACACGTTGACCTCTTCCCACTCAGGAAGGAGCGGTTCGAACTTGACGTAGTTTACGGCCTTTAAAAGCATTTTCTTGTTAAGCGGTTTCTTGCCGTCCAAAAACGCCGGTGATTCCGCGATCTTTTTCATTGCGGGCTGCGCGAGGCCGGTCTCGGCGAGCTTTTTCTGGCCTTCCGCTCCCGCGAGATAGGTCACAAGCTTCCACGCCATTTCCTTGTTCTTTGACGACTTTACTATTGCGTATCCCGAGCCGCCCGTGGGATAAGCCTTGATGCCTTTCGGGCTCGTCGGGAAAGGAACCACATCCCAGTCAAAATTGGTTATCTGCGACCTGAAAAGAGGCGTCTTCCAGATGCCTGACATGAACATCGCAACCTTCTGGGAAACGAACATATCCGCCGTTCCCATTCCGCCCATCGCGGTCATCTGCGAAGGTGAAGGGGTGATATAATATTTGTTGATAAGATCGCTCCTGAACTGGACCGCGTCTATCACGGCCTTGGAGTCCATAACGCACTTTTTCGGGTTCTTTACGTTATCGACCATCTGTCCGCCGTTGGAGAATACGAAAGCTTCCCATATGGGCCAGTCATCCACGTAACCGTACTGCGTCGGCACGCCGTTGGCATCCTTTTTCACGAACTTTTTCCCCATTTTTAACAGGTCATTCCATGTCCAGTCTTCCTTGGGGTACTTAACGCCGGTGGCGTCGAACATCGTCTTGTTGTAATAAACGACGCATATCGGGGCTATGTCCCTTGGCAGGACAAAAAGGCTTCCGTCAACGGTGAACCTGTCGATTATCGCGTCGTAAAAATCGCTCTTTTTGAGCGTCTTGTCCTTGTCTATGTAAGGCGTAAGATCTTCCAGCACTCCCTTTGCGGCAAATTCCTTGAAGTTGTTGACCTCGACGAAAAGCACGTCGGGCGCGCTTCCGCCCGCAAACTCGGTGAGAACTTTTTCCATGTAAGGAGGTCCCGATGGGGCCCTTTCAGCGCTGACCTTGACTCCAGTTTCCTTTTCAAACTTCGCAACCATTGTCTTGATGATCTCGATCTCGGATGTGTCGCCCCAGTACATGAACCTCAGGGTGTTGCCGCCAAGACCAAGTCCTCCTTTACAGCCCGCGAAGAACGCAAGTGCCGCTACCGATAAAACTGCCAATAAAATTAGAAAAACCTTCCTCATGCTCTCTCCTCCTTGGAAAAATAAATATTTTCAAAACTTATTTTACTATTTTACTATTTTGCCTTAAAAAGTCAAGGTGTTTTATGATTTTTGCGCCTTTTTAGCTCACTCATATGGCAATTTGCGCCTGCCAGCCAAGGACCGTTTCCAGACCAAACGGAAATATCCTGCTGCCATTAATATGAATATATTATATATTAATAAGTCCTCGCAAAACGAAAACCAACATCCACAGCATTCGAAGTATATGGGTTGCAAACGCCTCGGCCGCCCACCTGCATGGAGCTCGCATTGTCAAACGAACTGCCCCCACGGGTTACACGGCTGATTCCGCTTGAATATCCCTTATAATTTGTATTCGAACCGGTTGGATATGCATCCTCCCAATCCCAGCACCACTCCCAAACATTTCCCGACATATCATATATACCAAGGGAATTTGCATTTTTAGTGCCAACGGTTTGAGCAATATTACAATTTGCGGAATACCAAGCAACCATCCCGGTTGCTATCGCGTCAGTATAATCCGCTGCTGCCCCACTGGCATAGTTATACGGTGTCCAGTTTGAACCATCGATATAGCATGCGGCGTACTGATATTCACCTTCTGTAGGCAGTCTGTAGCCGTTCGCCCCCCATTTCACATATGGATCATCATAGCATCCCGCAGTTGTGCAAATAGTGCTTCCATACGCGCCGTCAGTTGAATCCTTTATTGGCATGGTAAAAGTCTCATCCGAATAATATACCGGCGTCAATCCTGTCTTTTGACTGTATGCGTTGCACCAAACAATTACATCCCGCCAATTTACCATTGTTACAGGCGTATATTTGTTATTTAATACATAGGATCCAGCATTTTGAAATGTATAACCATTGGCATTAGCCCATTGATATACACTCTGCCACAAATCATACGTCACCTGATACTTCCCGATTTTAAAAGAAGAAATAGTATGGCTGAAACTATTTGTGCCGTCAGTTTGTGTAAACGTCCCTCCGGGAACCGATACAAGTTCCGAATAATCATATGATACTGCAGGGGATGTGGGTGAATTCTTTTTGCAGCTAAAAATAATTAAAAAAGTTATGAAAATAAATAATAAAGTTAGGATTTTTTTCATATGACCTCCCCAATTTTTAATGGCAAACCGGCGTCAGACCTTGTTTATTGCTTTTTTGTTTAGCATTCATATTTTCCCCTTATAATCCACAAATCTTTCTTCAGCCCATTATCCCCTCATTACCCTTTCGGGTTGTAAACAGCCGCGAGCTGGCCGCAGGCTCCCGCAATATCCGCCCCTTTTTCTTTCCTTATGAACGCCATGATATTGCGCGTTGTAAAAAATTCCTGAAAAACCAGGGCCGTTTCACGGTCCGGCTTAAAAAACGGTTTATCCTTTACGGCATTATACGGGATTATGTTGAGCTTGTATTTGACCCCTTTCATGAGCTGGTACAGGGCTTCCGCGTCTTCCACGGAATCGTTGACCCCGGAAAAAAGCGGGTATTCGAACATCAACGGTTCCTCGTGCTGTTTTGAAAAATAGCGGCACATCTTGGCTATTTCCACGAGCGGGTATTTCTTGTTCATGGGAACAAGCTTGTTCCTGACCTCATCGTTGGCAGTTATTATGGAAACGGCCAGCTTGAACTTATAATCGTTGTCCGCTATCTCCTTCATGACAGGCAGTATGCCAACGGTGGAAACGGTTATCCTGGCGCGGGAAAAATGGAACCCCTTTTCGTCGTTGAGTATGGCTATGGCCTTTTTTACGTTCGCCCAGTTCAGAAGCGGCTCGCCCATGCCCATGAAAACCAGGTTGTCTATCTTGAGGCCGGTCTCGGACGAGGCGTAAATAAACTGGTTCAGTATTTCCCCGCACGTCAAATCGCGCTTGAACCCTAGGGTGGCGGTTGCGCAGAACCCGCAGGCGCACGCGCAGCCCACCTGCGAAGAAATGCAAAGGGTGTTGCGTTCCTTGTCGGGTATGAGAACGCTCTCTATTTTTTCGCCATCGCCGAGCTCAAAAAGGAACTTGACGGTGGAGTCGATCTTCGAGACGGCCCTGGCCGCCACATTTAACTTCGATATGAAATATTCCGCCTTGAGCGCCGCCTTATGCTTCTCGGGAAGCCCCTTGATGCCTTCTATGTCGCGGGCGCCCTTGTATATGCCCTCGAATATCTGGTCACCGCGGTATTTTTCAAAACCCATGGAGGCGGAGATATCTTTTATTTCCTGGCGCGTAAAATCCTTTAGATCTTTCATTGTGTTCTCCAAATTTAAAATTTAAAACCAAAAATTACAATTTAAAACTCAAAACAAACAACAGGTTGTCTTTTTATTTCCGCCTTCTTAATTTAAAACTTTGCCGGTTGTAATTCTTGGTTTTGCATTTTAAATTTTGACTTTCAATTTTCCTGATTGATGTTAAGATTATAAACGGTTATAATACCACCGTCAAACGATATGTTTTGATTTCCCTGTATCATCCGGAGGTTCTACTTGTCAAATTTCGATTGCATAGTCATAGGCGGCGGACATGCCGGCATAGAGGCCTGCCTGGCATGCGCGAGAATGGGGCTTAAAACCGCGCTTTTCACCATGAACAGCGCCAAAATAGGCGAAATGTCCTGCAACCCCGCAATCGGGGGGCTCGCAAAGGGCCAGCTGGTGCGCGAGATCGACGCCCTTGGCGGCGAGATGGCGAAAGCCGCGGATAACGCCTGCATACAGTTCAAGGTCTTAAACTCAAAAAAAGGCCCGGCAGTCCGCGGCCTGCGCGCCCAGGCCGATAAAAAGGCTTACAGGGATTATATGAAGGGCGTGATATCCGCCCAAGAAAATATTTCCATCATCGAAGCCACGGTGGACGATATCACCACCGAAGGCGGCTCTGTTTCAGGCGTGAGAACTTCCGCCGGGGAAAGCCACTCGGCAAAGGCGGTCATCATTACAACGGGCACCTTCCTGCGCGCCAGGATATTCATCGGCCTCACCTCGCGCGAAGGCGGAAGGCTCGGCGACCCAAGCGCCGATAAATTATCCCTGTCGCTGGAAAAACTCGGCCTCAAGCTGGGCCGCCTGAAGACCGGCACAAACCCAAGGGTGGACAAAGCCTCCCTTGATTTCTGGAAATTCATCGAACAGCCCGGCGACAAAATTCCCGTGCCTTTTTCATTCTCCACGCCGAAGATCGATATAGTGCAGGCTATGTGCTGGCTGGCAAACACCAACGAGGAGACGCACCGGGTGATACGGGAAAACCTGGAGCTCTCTCCCTTATACAGCAAAGAGCACCGCATGATATTCGGGCTTGGCCCCCGCTACTGCCCCTCCATCGAGGACAAGGTGATAAAATTCCCTGACAAAAAATCGCACCAGGTATTCATAGAACCCGAGGAAGCGGGCTCACCCGAGCTTTACCTCAACGGCCTTTCGACTTCCCTGCCCATCGAGGTCCAGTACGGTTATCTCAGGACAATTCCCGGGTTCGAGAATGTCGTCATACTAAAGCCGGGTTACGGCATCGAATACGATTACTCGCCGCCCATCCAGCTTTCCGCCGCTCTCGAATCTAAGATAGTCCCCGGCCTTTATCTCGCCGGGCAGATAAACGGCACATCGGGATATGAGGAGGCCGCGGCGCAGGGGTTATTGGCCGGCATTAACGCGGCGCTGAAAATAAAATACAAAAGCCCGCTGGTACTTTCCAGGGATGAATCATACATCGGCGTCATGATAGACGACCTTATAACCAACGAACTGAAGGAACCTTACAGGCTATTTTCATCGCGCGCCGAGCACAGGCTGCTTCTTCGTAACGACAACGCGGACATAAGGCTGACGCAGTACGGATTTGAAACCGGGCTGGTCGGCGCAGGGAGGATGGCCGAAATAGAAAAGAAAAAAGCCTTCGCCTCCGCCGAATATGAAAGGCTCGGGAAGGCACACATACAGCCCGTGCAGGAAGTGAACGAAAGATTATCCTCGCTGGGCACGACGCCGATATCATCCGAGCATTCCCTTTTATCCATACTTAAAAGGCCCGAGGTTTCCTACGCAGGGCTCGCGCTCTTCACCAAAATAGATAACGCGGTGCCGGGCCATTTCACCGAATACCTGGACGCGGAGGTCATGTACGAGGGATACATAAAAAGGTCCAGATATGAGATAGAATCCCTTGTTAAACTTTCCGGCAAGGAGATCCCCGCGGATTTTGACTACAAAAAATACCACGGCCTCTCGAACGAGGCTGTCCAGAAACTCGCCCTGATACGCCCGGCGACGGTGGGCCAGGCCTCAAGGATACTGGGCATAACCCCGGCCGATATCAACGTACTGCTCATCATGCTGAGAAAGCACGGCAACGACAGGGAAAAACAGGCGTAAAATAAGGTTTTTTTTATAAGGCTTGACACCTCACTTTCTTTTATATATAATAAGCTTCGTTTTTAAAAGCTCTTTTTAATTGCAAGCTTGGCCGGGATGGCGAAATTGGTAGACGCAGAGGACTTAAAATCCTCCGGAGCTCACCCTTCGTGCCGGTTCAAGTCCGGCTCCCGGCACCAAGAATTCCGCCGGGCGGAATTCCTGGATAAAGTAGAGAGTAGAAAGTAGATAAGATAACGGCGGATTAATTAAGGATTTATCCACCTTTCTCTCCTATCTCCTCTCTACTCTCTCCTATCTGATTAGTCGCGGGGTGGAGCAGTGGTAGCTCGTCGGGCTCATAACCCGAAGGTCGTTGGTTCAAATCCAACCCCCGCAACCACAAATACAAAAGGCAGCCTTAAGGCTGCCTTTTGTATTTGTGGAGAGAGGTTCCCCTTACTTCTTATCCCCTTTTATAATGATCACCGTTTCCCCGTCCTTCGCCAGCCCGAGCTGTTCGCGGGCCGTTTTTTCCACGTAATCCTTGTCCGCGTAAAGTTGCTGCGCCTTCAGCGACAGTTCGTCGTTCTTCGCCTTAAGCTGTTCTATCTCCGCCTTCAGCGAATCCCTCTGCGCCCGCATGGAAAAATAATTATATCCGTTCTTTAAAAGTGCCAGGACGCCGGCCGCTATGATGAGTATGTATGCTATCTTTCGCAGGTCGAGCCCCTTGCCTATAGTCGTTCTCCGGGGCCTCCAGTTGGACATTTACTTTACCTCCCACGGTTTGAAAAGGTTGGACCAGCTTCTTTCTTCCCAGACCGGTTTCAGGTCCGGATAGATGTTGTGCTTTTCAAAGAGGAGTATGGTTGCATTAAGCTGTAGCAGGATGATGTACATTATGGATAAAAACGGTATAAAGAAAATGGGGAAAAGCGATATATAAACGAAAACCCCTGACGCGTGCGGCCCGGCCACAAGAGAGATTATCAGCCTGAAAAGCGCCAGCAGAAAAGCCATTACGGCCGCAAGCCCTATCGACGAGAAAGGCGCGGCCAGGAACATTATCATGGATTTTTTATACGAGGTGAATATCCTCTTCTTTTCGTCCATCACCAGTATGGCAACGGTGTATATCTGGGTAAGGATGAGGCAAAAAATTATCCATATTGCCAGCCCGCCTATTATGACGAGCGCCTTGTTGTCCATGTGCGACCTGTAAAAATTCATCCCCACGTATATGGCCGCGGCCGCAACGCCGTTTATGACAAGTATCGCAAGCCCGTGCAGGGAAAATTTTTTCAGCCCGTCGAATATCTCCGCGAACATGCCGCCGTGGTCCTCGCCGCGGATTATCTTCTGCCAGTAATACATTATGGCCGGGACAAGCACGTGCCACAATACAGCCGCTATTACGACTATATGGACGTACAGCCCGCGTTTCCACAACATGACGACAACCGCGAGGTTCATAGCAAAGAGGATTATGTTGGTGAGAATTCCTTTGAAGAGATTATCATAGAGCACCCAGAAGGCCCTGGCGATAGCCCTGCCCAGCATTTAAAAGAGTTTCTCCAGTTCCGGGATAGCTTTCTTGAGCTCAAGCCTTCCGCGGCCTAGGTTGCCGTCAAGGCTCAGCGCCAGCGTCACAAAATAGCTGGTGCCGACCACCATCATTATCATGGTGGCTTTTTCGGTCGATATCAAAACTTCGTTCGTTTTCCCGAGGCCGAAGCTCGTGGAAGCCTTCCTGGCGCTGGAAATTATGGTGGAATATTCCGCGCCGGCCGCGGTAATGTCAAAATCGGATTTTGCCGAAAATTGGTCTATGGCAATCCCATCCTCGCCTATAACGGCTGCTCCGATGGCGCCGTCGACATTTTCTACAACTTTTTTAAGCAGGCTCTTAAAATCCATTTATACCTTTGCCCTCCGCGTTACGAAAGAACGCCTTTAATATTGTCTATTACATCCTTTAGTATAAGCCTCATCTTGCCGACATTTATCTGCGAGTTCCCTATCATGAACAATACCCCGGTCATAACTTCCGTAAAAAGCAGCTGCCCGGCTTCGGACGATATCACTACCTGGTTCAGCTTGCCCTGGTTCATGTTCCTTACCGACGCCTCGGTCTTTTCCACGATCGAGGCGATAATGTTTCCTATCTCCGCGGAATTTATCGATTTCGGCAGGACGCTGGCGACTATCGTCCCGTTGCGCAGCAGGAAGAAACTTCCCACGACGCCCTCGACTCCCGCAAGGTCCATAAGAACCTGCTCGATCATCTTCGCTTTCGCCGGCTCGACCGATTCGGTATTGCCCGTTTCAGGCTTCTCCGACGCTTCCTCGCTTGCCGTTTCAACGGCCTCGGGCTCGGGGGCTTCCTTTGCCTGCGCCGGTTTCTCGTCCACAGTGTCGTCTTCCACCGCTTTTTTCATCGCGTCGAGGATATCCTCGGTGGTTATCTTGTCCGCTTCTATTTTTTTCGAGGGTTCCGCGCTTTTCTGTTTCAGTTTGGCCATCTTCTTGTCCTGAAAACCGTACAACTCGCGGAGCCTTTCCTCTACTATCATATTGTTCGGGTCTTTATCCAGTATGTCCTTGTATATCTCTATTGCCTTGTCGAATTCCTCTTTTTTTGTAAAAAGTTCCGCGGCCGTCATCGACTTTGATATGTCCGATTTCCCCTCGGGGGCTTTCGGCGCTTCCGATTTTGCCGGTTCCGCCTTTGCGGGCGCGGCTTTCGGCGCCTCCGCCTTTTTTGGCGCTTCGGCTTTTGCCTCTGCCGCCGGCGCCTGCTTTGCCGAGAGAGCCTCTGTGAGTTTGTCCTGCGTCTCAGTGTCTTCCGGATTCAGCGAAAGGACGCGCTGGAACTGCTCCACTGCCTGGGCGTACATTTTTTTTTTGAGATATACGTTGCCGAGCATCGAATGGACCATTATATTGTCCACGTCGACCGCTTCGACTTTTTTCAACTCGTCAACAGCCTCGTTTAACATATCTTTTTCGCCGTATATCCTGCCAAGAACGACCCTTGCCGACATGTAAGTCGGGTGTTTTTCAAGTCCCCTGGTGCATACATCGATCGCTTCCTGGAGCAGGCCTGCTTTCCTGTAAGCGTCCGCAAGCGGAACGAATATAAGAGAGTCGGGATTCTGCGTAAGCCTTTTTTTCAATTCATCAACTTCAGCCATGGCATCGTTCGCCATTACAATACGCCTCCTTATACCGCCTCTCTATAGCAAACCAATAACTTCTTTTTTTATAATAGAAAAAGGTACATTTTCAATCAATTTAACATGGCCAATTTCCTTTGTCAATATAAATCTTATTTTGCCGTTTTTAACTTTCTTGTCACTTAACAACCTTTTTAAAATATTGCCTGTTCTCAAGTTCTTTAAAGGTTTAATCAAATTAAATGAATTAAAGACTTTAATTTGCTCCAAAAGGGTCTCTTTTGAGCAGATTTTCATGTCATAAGCGATCCTTGCCGCCGCTGCCATTCCGAGTATCACGCATTCACCGTGCCGGTAGGCGCTGTAACCGCCCTCGGCCTCGATGGCGTGGCCTATTGTATGTCCGTAGTTGAGCGTTTCCCTTATGCCTCTGGTCTCTTTCTCATCCCTGGAGACTATTTTCGCCTTGTCCCCGGCCGAGCGGGCCACAAGGTCCCTGATTGCCGCGGGGTTCCTGGAAAGTATCCTGTCCCTGTTGGTTTTTATGAAGTCAAAGAGTACGGGATCCATTACAATGCCGTGCTTGATGACTTCGGCCATCCCGTTTTTGAACTCCGGTTCTTCAAGGGTCTTAAGCGTCGAAGTATCCATGATCACCAGCGAAGGCTGGTGGAACGCGCCGACCATGTTCTTGCCCTCAACGGTGTCGACCCCGGTTTTTCCTCCGATGGATGAATCCGTCATGGCCAGAAGCGTCGTCGGGGCCTGCGCCACCTTTATGCCGCGCATATATGTAGCCGCGGCAAAGCCCGCCATGTCGCCGATCACTCCCCCGCCGAGCGCCACAATGCAGGAGCCGCGGTCAAGCCTGGATGAAGCCGCGGCTGAATATATTTTTTTAATCGTATCGATGTTTTTATACCGCTCGCCGTCTGGCAGCAGGCACACCGAAGTGTTAAAATATTTTGAAAGCGATTTTTTGAGCCTCCCACCGTGAAGGGAAAATACCTTATTATTGCTTACTATCATGGCGGATTCTCCCGGGACCGCTTTTCTCACCATTGCGCCGGCCCGGTCCAGCAGTCCCGTTCCTATGAATATATCATACCCGCCGTTTTTCAATTTAAGCCTTACTTTTATCAAGCTCCTGCCTCCGCCCTTTTTATTATTTTGTTCGTTATACCGGCCACGGTGTCATTTTGCGTATTGACGGCAAATGCGGCCGCGCCCCTGTAAACCGGCCCCCTTTTGTTATAAAGCTTCCTGACTGACGACAGATCGTTGACGTCGAATAGCGGCCTGTCGTCCCTGTTCCTGATGCGCCTGACTATCTCGTCAAACGGGGCCTTAAGGTAAACGACAAGCCCGGCCTTTTTCAGCCGCCTGATATTTACCGGCCGGTTTATTACGCCGCCGCCCGTGGCCACCACGACCCCCTTAAGGCGCGAGGCTTTTGCCACTACCTTCGACTCCATGTCCCTGAACGCCTTCTCGCCGCGCAGGGCGAATATCTTTTTCACAGCCATTCCGGCTTCCTTTACTATCATGCGGTCCAGGTCGACGTATTTGAGCCCGGATTTTTTCGAGATGCTCCTGCCTATGGTTGTCTTGCCGCTTCCCATAAAACCTATCAGTATGATATTTTTCATGTCAGAATTTTTTCACATATTTCATGTAAGCCCCGTGATTTTCCCTGAATTCGCGCACCGAATCGCCGCCGAATTTCGCCAGGCAGGCATTGGCCAGCTCGAACGAAACAGCGGCTTCGGCCACTATCGAGGCGGCCGGCACCGCGCATACGTCGGAGCGCTCGTAAATGGTCTTTACGGCTTTTCCCGTCTTTGCATTGACCGAATCCATGCCTTTTTTCACGGTGGATATGGGCTTCATCACGGCTTTTACCACGATTGGTTCGCCGTTGCTCATCCCGCCCTCTATGCCGCCGGCATTGTTGGTATTCCTGAAATAACCCCTTGCCTTTGAGCGGTATATCCTGTCGTGCACCTTGGAGCCGGGCGCGCCCGCGGCGTTGAAACCAAGGCCGAACTCAACCCCTTTTATGGCCTGTATCGACATAAGCGAACGGGCTATGGATGCGTCCAGTTTTTTGTCCCACTGTGTATAATCGCCGAGCCCGACAGGCACCGGAGATGTGACCACTTTTACCACGCCGCCCAGCGTGTCGCCTTCGGCTGTGGCAGCCTCTATCTTCCTGATTATGACCGCGGCCTCGTTTATCCCCGGAAAACGGATGTCAGCCCTGAATTTTTTTTCCACCGACGCTATCTTTTCCCTTATGCCTTTTATATCCAGGCCGCTGTCGTCGTCGGTGAGCACTCCGGCTATATTGACGCAATATCCGAAGACTTCCACGCCGATCTCCCTCAATATCGCCTTTGAAAGCGATCCTGACACGACCCTGGCCGCGGTTTCCCTGGCCGAGGCGCGTTCAAGAACGTTCCTGAAATCATGGTGTCCGTATTTTATGCCGCCGGAAAGGTCCGCGTGGCCAGGCCTCGGGACGTTGAATTCATTTATGCCGGAACCCGAGCCGGATTGCGCAAGGATTTTTTTCCAGTTCTCAAAATCCCTGTTCTCTATCATGACGCATACCGGCGCGCCCGTCGTCCTGCCGAAACGCACGCCGGATATTATGGCCGCCCGATCCGCCTCTATCTTCTGCCTTTTTCCCCGGCCGTAGCCTTTCTGCCGTTCGGCCAGGTCGCGCGATATCGCCTCTTCGTCGAATTCCAGTCCCGAAGGGACTCCGTCCATGATTATTACAAGCCCTTTGCCGTGGGATTCCCCCGCAGTTAAAAATCTTACCATTTTTTTCTCCCTTAAAAAGGTTTGTTTATAAAAACGGCCGCGGTTTGTTTCCGCGGCCGTTTTTTGATCATCCCGGTATTATTCCGATTCTTCCACGATGGAAGGTGTGATGAACACGACGAGTTCCACCTTGTCGTTGATCCTTGTGGTCCCCTTGAAAAGGTTCCCGATTAGCGGCAGGTCTCCGAGGAGCGGGACCTTCTGCTCGCTTTCCGTTATCTGGTCGTCTATGAGCCCGCCCATTACAAGGGTTTCCTCGTTCCTGGCGTTGACATACGTGCTTGCCTGCTGTGTTGTGGTGTCCGGAGGCCCCTGTGTCCTTGTCGTCGGTTCGACCTTGTCCACCCTTGCCACCACCATCATGTTTATATACCCGGCTTTTGTGACCTTGCAGTATACCCTGAGTTCTATGGGCAGCGCCACGGAATTAAACGTGGAAGATGTCAAAACAGAACCGTTGTTTATGACGTTGCTCTGGACCTCATAATAATATGTCCGCGACGTGGTTATCAGCGCGGGCATATTGGATTCGACGGTTATTTTCGGTGCGGATAAAAGCGTCGCCTTGCTGCTGTTTTCCATGGCGCTGAGTGTGGCGTTGATGTTGAGACCGTTCTGCAGCGAGCCCACTGTCAGCGAGCCTCCGCCATTGGTGAGGTCAAGCGGGTTCAATACAGTGGAGCCTTTGACCGAAGGCTCGTTTGCCTGTCCGGTAAGGTTCCAATTAATTCCCAGGTCGCGCTCGGCTGAGACGGATATCTCATAAAGCCTGGCCTCAATCGAAACCTGGGGCAGCTTAACATCCATTAATTTTATCACCTTTTCGACCTTGCGCAGGACCGATTCCGTGTCCGTGACAATTATGCTGGACGTTCTCCTGTTTAACGACATAATACCCACGCCGTTCGGGCTCAACATCGGCGTTATGGCGCTCTTTAGATCGTCTATCTGGTCGTTTTCATATTTTGCCTTGGTAGAATCGCTCATTTCCACGGATGTGGGGTTTATGCGTATATTTTCAAGCTTGAAGACCCTTGTCTTTATGGTGTTTCCGCCTTCATCCTCCGATGATTCGGCCACATCTATGTCGGCAAGCATGTTCATGGCCTTTTCCACGTCATCGCGGGTGCCCACTACCATTATCCTGTTGGCTCCCGCGGACTGGTCTACCTGCGAAATGACGTCGATAAGCTGGTCCTTCGTGACCGCGCTCGCAAACATCGCCTGCAGCTGTTTTATGTCGGACATGTTTTTGGGGCTGTAAAATTTCGTGACTTTTTTCATCAGGGCTTTCGACGCCTTAAGCCCGGCGACATCGCCCACTTTTATTACGTCGTTATTGATCTCGTAATACAGCCCCCTGGGGATCAGGATATCCTTTAACACCTGCTCGAGTGTCTGGTTCTCTTCCTTTATGGTCACGTTGGGAGCCGTCGCCACGGCAGGCCCGGCCGAAAATTCAAACCCGGTCTGGGACGAGAGCAGCCTCAATACGCCGGGCAGCTCGG
>Ga0181535_10002995_pt1 | contig 19984 bp, 18 predicted proteins | sample PEATcosm2014_Bin_44_FD_119774 | JGI IMG/M metagenome (GOLD analysis project Ga0181535, IMG submission 119774) | Peatland microbial communities from MTU Mesocosm Facility, Houghton, MI, USA - PEATcosm2014_Bin17_30_metaG | ecosystem: Environmental > Terrestrial > Soil > Wetlands > Peat | place... | reverse complement strand
CCGGTATTTGACCAAGCCAATCAAAGTCACTGAGTTCATGCAAACAATTGACTTAGCGCTGGACTTTGCACGACAAGAAGCCTGTCATATCAAATAAGCTGCGACGAAGACCATGGTCAGCCGAGCCGACATTCTGAATGCCAGAATCCTTGTGGTTGACGACCAGGAAGGGAATGTCCGGCTGCTTGAGGGTATGCTGCGCGTCGCCGGCTATACTTCCGTCGAATCTACGACCGATCCGCACTTAGTCTGTGAACTACACCGCCAGAACGGATACGCCCTCATCCTGCTCGACCTCCAAATGCCCGGCCTGGACGGATTCCAAGTAATGGAAGGCCTGAAGGAAATCGAAGGGGATGGTTATCTTCCGGTCCTTGTCATCACCGCGCAGCCGGATCACAAGCTCCGTGCTCTCGAAGCCGGCGCTAAGGATTTCGTCAGCAAACCGTTCGATCTGGCCGAGCTGCGCGCGCGCGTTCACAACCTTCTGGAGGTGCGCCTGTTGCACCTGGAAGCGAAGAACCACAGCAAGGTGCTCGAGGAGATGGTGCGGGAGCTCGAGGCAAGCCGCGAGGTGATTCGCCTCAAAACCCTGGAGGAGCAAAAGCAACGCGAGCAGGAATTAGCCTTGGCGCAAGAAACTCAGGAAAGCCTGCTGCCCCGTTCCTTGCCGCAGTTTGAGAATTTTGGCATCCATGCGTTTAACAATCCCACGCGTTACGTGGGAGGAGATTTCTACGATTTTCTGCGGCTGAGTTCAGGGGAATGGGTGGGGGTTTTGGCAGATGTCTCCGGCAAGGGGATGTCCGCGGCCTTGTTAAGTTCGATGGTATTGGGAGCTCTCAGTGTGGAATTTCACTCAAGGACACAACCACAGGAGGTTTTGACGCGGGTTAACCGGCTGCTTTGCGAGAAATCTCTTCCTTACCAGTTCGTGACGCTCTTTCTCTTCCTTCTAAGCCCTGGGGGCCTGGGACAATTCATTAGTGCGGGACATAATCCGGCCTATTTGTTCCGTTCCGCAACGGGAGAAATCGAAACGTTGGTCTCTAACGCCAATGTCCTCGGGCTGTTCGATGACGTCTCTTATGAATCTCGCCCGTTCCGTCTCGACAAGGGAGATATTCTAGTGGTGTATTCCGACGGCCTCACAGACGCGGAAAACCCGCACGAAGAAATGTTTGGAGAGGAAAGATTGCTCAACATCATTCGGCAGGAGGCCCCCTCGGGAAGTCACGCACTCGAACAGGAGTTCCTGAAAGCCATTGAGGAGTTCACACAGGGCATGCCACAAACTGATGACATCACCTTCATGGTCATTGAAAAAGGTTAGTGAACGCGCTGTCGCAGTTCGACGCATAGTAAACGTCAACGCCGTGCTGAACGTCGCCAATGCGGCGTCTCGGTTCAACAGTACCGCGAGAACCCCAGCCTAATAGCTTCGAAACAAACAGCTCTTCAAGAGCCAACCGTCGCACCTGCCACAAGTCGCGCCCCTTCCCGTTAACATTCAGCCTGCACTCGCCCTCGTCGTTAAAGGTCAGAGTCACCTCAAACATCTGCGCGCCTTCATCACCCCGCACTGAAATCGCGTGCTCGGCAAGACTGAACATTACCGACCTCTGAACATCTTTGGCTTCCAGAAGAACCGCGAAGTCGGCGCCGTGCTCCACCACCGAAAACTCATAAGAGGAATTACTGGGGCGCAGGGCGTTGCGAGCCTTAACGTCTTCTATTACTTGTAATCTGAGTGCCTTGAATACGTTCGGTAGAGAGCACGAGGAACGCGCAGTTATCCAGTCGAACTTGGACATATCCTTCTCCACCTTGTCGTTCACGCTTTCACCTCCAAATGTCGCCTACTCTCCTAAGATACTGCACGGTTCCCGTTGCCGTGGCAAAGTGTAATGCGGCCACTATCGAGATGATCTCGATGGCAGCCTGCTCCGCGGTGATCGCCAGGATGATTCCCCAAAGTCTCTTGATGTCCCTTCCACCCCGAGGTAACCATTCAAGAGCGAAGTTGCGGCGCTCCATCAACAGTTCTTCGGTGCCGCGATGGACCGGCTGCACTTGCCGGCGCGTGGTCTTCGGCCGGCAATGCTCTCGGGGCCCAAGCCTTTCACGCAAAAGATGCGCTGCTTGTCATTGACGACTTCGCACCGCAGGGTAGCATCTCTGACGTGTCCCGCTATCATGCCGCGGCAGACAGAGCCTTCCGCGCGGCCCGGGAACCATGCGGGTCGGGGTCGGCTTGGCTCCACTGCAAAGCTGCGGCAATCAAAACCACCCCGGGCGAGCGTTCTTACTGCGGTTCCGCCGCGGCACCGTGCGCGACCCTGGAAATGGCGTTCACCAGCTTGCGATAAGGCACCGCGGAGAAATCGTCGAAGCCTAGCCACTCGCCATCGCGCCAGCTGGAGTAATACCAGCGCGCAAGGAGCGCCAGCGATTCCTGCCGCTCATGCGTGCCGGATTGCCGCGGCTCCAGCGCAGCCAGCGAGTCGCGCAACTTCGCGTCGAGCGACACGGGCTTGCCCTCCTCCACTTCGAACCCCAGGCGGACCGCGGGCTGAAGATTTCCGCCCGCTACGAACCACAGCTCGACCGCGGAGAGCGCCACAGAAGGCAGGATGGCCACGCCGTGCAGGCGGTCGATATCGCGCGCCAGTTCGTCGCGCAGTTTCAGGACGTCTTGCACCTTCTCCAGCCGTTTGTGCTGGCGCGCCGCCTCTTCGAACTGCATCTGCTCGCTCAGCCGGTCGCGAGAATGGAGGATGGCTCCGAGAAGAGACTGGCCGTCGCTGCGCAGGAATTCGAGCACGCGATCCACTTCGTTCCGGTATTCCTCCGCCCCGACCACCTGCTGGCAGGGCCGCAGGCAAAGATTCATTTCGCCGTAAATGCAGCCGGGATGCGACGGCGAAGGCGCCAGGTCTTCCTGGCAGCGGCGCATCTGGAACAGGTCCAGGAACTGCGATTCGAAACGCTCCGCGGAAGCGCGCGACCGGAAGGGCCCGAAGTATAGCGCCGGCGTCCGCGAAAGCTGCGTGGCAATCATGCTGCGCGGGTAGTCGTTCTGGAGAACGATTTTCACGTACGGCGGCATCCGCAGCCTGAGCAGCTTCAGGTAGCGATCCGGGAAAAGACGCCGCGCCTCCCGGTAGAGCAGCAGCGCCGATTCAAACGCGGAGCCGGTGACCTGGTACTCGATGCGGCGCACCGCCTGGCGCAGGTTGAGCATCCGCGAAGGTCGCTCGCGCCCGGCCAGCAGGCGCAGCAGGCGCCGGCGCAGCATGCTGGTCTTGGACAGATACGGCTCGCCCTCCGCCGGCCAGAGGGCGAAGACCGCCGGGCTGTTGGGCAGGCCGTCCAGCAGGGCATCGAGCGCCGCCAGATCTCCGCCGGTTTCGACGGCGTGCGTGAGGTTCTCCATCCGGATGCCGTTAGTTGCAGGTAACCACAAAGCGCCGTCCCTTCACAACCGCGAAACGCCGACAATAAGAAGGGTGAGCAAACGGCTTTTGCTTTTCGCGGCGACCACCGGGTACCAGATCCGCGTGTTTGCGGATGCGGCGCGCCGCTTGGGATTCGAGCTGACGCTGGCGACCGATGCCTGCCACCGGCTGGACGACCCGTGGGGCGACCGCGCCATTCCGGTGAAATTCGACCGCATCGAGGAGTCTCTTGCGGCGCTGCGCGGCCGCGAATTCGACGGTGTGGCCGCCGTTGGCGACGGTCCGGCGGTGCTGGCGGCAGCGGTGGCGGAGGCGCTCGGCATTCCGTTTCATCCGCCGCCGGCGGCGCGTGCCTGCCAGGACAAGTTTCTGGCGCGCCAGTTGTACCAGGCCGCCGGGCTGCGCGTGCCACCGTTTTTTCGCGCCGGCATCGAGGAAGATCCGTGCGCTCTGGCGGCGCGCACCTCCTATCCGTGCGTGCTCAAACCGCTCGGCCTTTCCGCCAGCCGCGGCGTGATTCGCGCCAACGACGAGCCCGAATTCATCGCTGCCTTCGGCCGCATCCGCCAGCTGCTCGAGACCAGCCACGACCTGCGCCGCAAGCGCTTCCGCCACCTGCAGGTGGAGAGCTACATCCCCGGCCGCGAATTCGCCGTCGAGGGGCTGGTGACGCAAGGCGAACTCCGCGTGCTGGCGATCTTCGATAAACCCGATCGGCTGGAGGGCCCGTTTTTCGAAGAAACCATCTACGTGACGCCTTCGCGCCAGCCGGACGCGGTGCAGAAATCGTTGGTCGAAACCACGGCGCGCGCCGTGCGGGCGTTGGGCCTGCGCCATGGGCCGGTGCATGCCGAGCTGCGCCACAACCAGGACGGAGCGTGGATCCTGGAGACCGCGGCTCGTTCCATCGGCGGCCTGTGCGCGAAAGCGCTGCGGTTCTCCGGCGGCGTGCCGCTCGAAGAACTGGTCCTGCGTCACGCGGTAGGCGAGGATGTGGAAACAGTTCGCCTGGACGGCGGCGCCTCCGGGGTGATGATGATTCCGATTCCCAGCGCGGGCGTGTATGAATCGGTGGAGGGGGTCGAGGCTGCTGCGGCGCTGCCCGGCATCGAGGAAGTCATCGTCACCGCGCAGCCGGGGCAGCGGATGGTTCCATTGCCCGAAGGCGCCAGCTACCTGGGATTCATTTTTGCGCGCGGAAATTCAGCGGCCGTCGTGGAAGAGGCGCTGCGGCGCGCTCACACCGGACTGCGTTTCCACATGGCCACGACGCTGGAAACCTTCAACCCGTAGCCGCACGCGCCTGCGCCAGCCGGCCGGCCGCTTCCGGTCAGGCCTTCGCCCGCGGCGGCACGAAATCCGGAGGCAGCGCTGCGCCTTCGCCAAAGAAGTAGTTGTCCATCTGCTGGACGAGAAACTCCTGCGCCTGCTGCGTACCCAGGTTGAGCCGGTACTCGTTCATGAGCATCTTCATATGCTCGACCCACATTTTCCAGGCTTCCTTGGACACGTTCTCGTAGATCTTCTGCCCCAGCGGATGGCCTTCGAACGGCACTTCGTCCAGGCCTTCCATGTCGCGCTGGAACTTCACGCAGAACACCTTGCGCGCACCCGGCGGAATGGTGTTCTCAATCTGGTTGAAAGCGCTGCCCCCTCCTCCACATCCCATGTCGATCGTCGCTCCTCAGGTTCCAGGATACAACGGGCCCCGTAGCGCACGCACTCGTGGGTGCAGCGTCGAGACTCTTCTCGACGCGTCTTCGCGAGAGGCGCCCAAGCCTCGGCTTTATGTGCCGACGCGGCACGCACGAGTGCGTGCGCCACGTTACCCCAGCACAATTCTGCCGGCTCAGTCTGCTCGCGTGGCGCACCCTGTCCAGTGTGCTGTGTCCAGAAACATCTCGACATTTCTTTTCCGCGATGTGGGTCGCTTCGGCACTCCTGCGTGCGCCACGCCTACTGCCCGGTCACAAATCCCAAACCCTGCACCACGGCGCCCAACTCTCTTTTGTCGGTTGCGGTGGGCGGCATGGCGGGGTTGACCCGGATGCTCACGCTGGTGGTGGGTCTGGCCAACAGCTCCCGCGGGACCACCCTGGTCAGGCGATGCCCGCCGGGCTCGTAGTACACGGCCTTCGTGAACGGCTGCCCGTTCAGCATCACGGAGACGGTCACCGGGCTGCCGGCACGGCGCATGAAATCGGGCGGAAAGAAAAGCTGCAGATCGAACTGCACGGCGGGCGCCGGCAGCGGGCGCAGCGTGGCCTCCGCTTCCGGAGCCATCCAGCGCCATGCCCCGTCTTCGATGACGTACCAGCCGGAAACCAGCTGCGGCCGGCTGCGGATGTCGCCGAGGTTCAAATAGGACAGTAACTCCGGTTTCGCGCCGGGTATGTCCGGCGGCGCCTGATTCGAATCGAGGACTAGCTCGCCCCATCCCACGCGCAGGGCCGCCGGGGCCTCCACGAAAAAGAGGGCTTCGCCGAGCCCTGCAACCGGCAGCGTGTGCGGCTCCCACAAATCGCCATCCACCTGGATAATTTCGTCGAATAGACTTTCGCCGGAGACGCGCTCAATGCGGAACGTCGCCGGTCCGTTGCCATTTCCGAAAAGCGCGAAGTGCAGCGTTCCCTGCGAACCAAGCGGTAGGCGGAAGGCGTCGCGGGCGGCGCCGGCGTGCTTGAGCAGGTAAACCAGGTGGCCGTTGAATTCACTGGGCGTCCAGTTGAGCGGCGCATTCAGGAACGACGACGTCCGCGAGTACGTGATGCGGTCCAGCGGCTGGTTCGAAAACGAAAATGGCAGCAGCCCGAACGATACCGCGGAGAAGCCGCTGTGCGCGCGGCGGTCCACCAGCCGCAGCGGGGTGCGGACGCCCAGATCCACCGTGCGCAGCGGCGTCGCAATCTCTTCCGCCATGCTGTCATACTGGCCGGCGAGCGAAAGGCCGGAGGCCACGATCCACTCGCCGGGTTTGGGTACGCTCACCGCCTCCAGCGGCTGCCCGCCCCGCGCCACCAGGTAATAACGAAAGCCCCACTCGCCATTGACCAGATAGGGCCGGCCCGGCGGCGGTTCGACCTGGGCGTACACGCGGGAAAACTCGTAAGCGGCAACGGAAATGTTCAGCCCGATCAGTAAATTCACCGCCAGCGCCAGCCACAGCACGCGCGGCCGCTCGCGAAACTCGATCGCGAAGAGCAGCACCATGGGCGCCGCCAGCGGCAGCAGGTAGCGCGCCGCGCCGGCAAAGAACGCCACGCACGCGAATGCGAAATAGAGCAGGCACCACGCGGCCAGCACCGGCTGGCGGCGGCGCCCCTCCCACAGCCAGAGCAGCGCGTTGACGCCGAGCGCCACGAAGATCACCAGCAGCAGACGCTCCCACCACGGATAATCCGAAACCAGATATCCGGCCAGGAGGCCCGGGGCCAGCCCCCACAAGCGCCGCCACGCCAGCGGAACCAACGTCACCAGTATGCCGAGGTGTTCGAGCAGCGCGAGCGCACTCTCGCCTTTCAGCCCGATGCGCGATAAGTTCGGGTCGCTGGCGTAGCCTGCCAGCACGGCAGCCGGCAGCCGCCCGGTGAGCGCCCATTGCAGCGCCTGCCACCCGCCAAGCGCTAGATATGGCGCTACCAGCGCACACCACGCTGCGGCCGGCAGCATTCGAATCCATCCGTAGGGGCCGGGCATGCCCGGCCCGCCCAGCTCTGTCCCGTCGCCGGCCGCACTCTCGCGCTTCACAAAATACGCCAGCAGCAAAATCGGCGGCAGCGCCAGCGCCTGCAGCGCCGTCAGGCCCGCCAGCGCAAGCGCGATTCCCGCCATCCAGAACCACTCTCCGAAAAACGCTGCCGCGCCCGCCAGCAGCAGGGCCAGTGCGGGTGCTTCCGGCGAGGCGAGCGTGTTGGTGTTGACCTGTACCAGCGGCGACGCCGCGATCAGCAAAGCTCCCCAGAGTGGCCGCGTTGTGAAGCGCGCCGCCAGCGCGTAGCCGGCGAAGCTGATGCCCAGCGCGAACAGCAGGTAGAAGCAATGAAAGAAGAAGATGGAGAAATGGCCGCGCAGCAGCCACGCCGCCGCCAGCAGGTAAGCGTTCAGCGGCGGATGCGGGTGGCCGGCGGCATCCACTAACCGGCCCATGAAGACGAACTGGAAGTTGAGCGGCGTCAGCGGCTGCTGGAGAACGTGCGCCGCCATGTCCAGGTAATTGACTTCGTCGCCCTGCACTGCCTGGCGCAGAAGAGGCGCGTGCAGCAGCAGCGTGAAAGCCGCCAGGATCAGCAGGTCGCGCTTGAGGCCCGCCCTTACGCCGGCTTCCATCGAAGCACCGGCTTGCGCGCGGCCAACACTTCATCCACGCGGCTGGTGCGCGTCGAGTGCGGCGCCTGCTTCACCATCTCCGGATCGGTCTCGACCTCTTTGGCAATGGAGATCATGGCGTCGATGAATTGATCGATTTCCAGCTTGCTTTCGGTTTCGGTCGGCTCAATCATCAGCGCGCCGTGCACGATCAGCGGAAAGCTCACGGTGTAGGGATGGAAGCCGTAATCGATCAGCCGTTTGGCCAGGTCGCCGGTGCGGATGCCGAGTTTGGCCTGCCGCTCGTCGCTGAACACCACTTCGTGCATGTTAGGCGCCGGGTACGGCAAATCGAAGTACGGTTCGAGCTGTTTGCGGATGTAGACCGCGTTCAGAACCGCGTCCACGGTGGCATTGCGCAAGCCGGGGCCGCCGTGCGCCAGAATGTACGCCAGCGCGCGCACCAGCACGCCGAAGTTGCCGTAGAAAGCCCGCACACGGCCAATCGAGCGCTTGCGATTGAAATCGTAGGCCCACTTGCCGCGAACCTTTTTCAGACGTGGGGCGGGAAGGAAAGGCTCCAGCACTTTCTTCACAGCCACCGGGCCGGCGCCGGGACCGCCGCCGCCGTGCGGGGTGGAAAACGTCTTGTGCAGGTTGAGGTGCATCACGTCGACGCCGAAATCGCCCGGCCGCGCGATCCCTACCAATGCGTTCATGTTGGCGCCATCCATGTACAGCATGGCGCCCTTGGCGTGCAGGATCTCCGCGGCCTGAACGATGTTCTCTTCGAAGACGCCGAGCGTGTTGGGATTGGTCACCATCAGCGCCGCGACATCGCGGTCCACGGACTTTGCCAGCGCTTCGAGGTCCAGCACGCCGGTTGCGGTCGATTTCACGTTTTCCACGGAGTAGCCGGCAATCGCGGCAGTGGCCGGATTGGTGCCGTGCGCGGAATCGGGAATCAGAATCTTGCGGCGCGGGTTACCGCGCTTTTCGAGCAGCGCGCGAATCAGAAGAATACCGGTCAGCTCGCCCTGCGCGCCGGCGGAGGGCTGCAGCGTCACCGCGTCCATCCCGGTGATCTCGGCGAGGGCGGCTTCCAGGCGCGCCATCACTTCCATTGCCCCCTGCGCCAGCGCTTCGGGCTGATAAGGATGCGCCCAGGCCAGGCCGTCTATGCGCGCCACCATCTCGTTGATCCGCGGATTGTACTTCATGGTGCAGGAACCCAGCGGATACATGCCGTAATCGATGGCGTAGTTCCAGGTGGAAAGGCGCGTGAAGTGGCGGATGGCTTCCACCTCGCTCACCTCGGGGAAACCCTCGATTTCGGCGCGTACGTTGGCGGCGCCCAGCACCTCGGCCGCGTCCACGGCCGGGACATCGAGCTCGGGAAGTTGCCAGGCGCGCTTGCCGGGCGAGCTGCGCTCGAACAGCAGGGCTTCGTTTTGCGACGGGTGGGTGCGGACTTTCCGGATCATGCCAGAACCTCCGCCGCCGCCATCGACTGCAAGACCTGGCTCATCTCATCCATATCGGCGCGGCGCGTCATTTCGGTGGCGCAGACCAGCATCGAATCGGACAGCTCCGGGTAGAAGCGCCCCAGGGGGAGACCGCCGATGATTTTCTTCTTCAGCAGCGCTTTATTGACGGCGTCCGGGTTGCCTGCCCGGACCACGAACTCGTTGAAGAATTTCCCGCTGAACGCGGGCTTGAGACTTCCGGCAAGATAGTGTGCCTTGGCCGTGTTCTGCAGCGCCAGTTCGCGCAGGCCCGCTTTCCCGTAGACGGTCATGAAGACGGTGGCCATCAAAGCAATGAGCGCCTGGTTGGTGCAGATGTTGGAGGTCGCCTTCTCGCGGCGGATGTGCTGCTCGCGCGTGGAAAGGGTCAGGCAGAAGGCACGGTTGCCGTGCGTGTCTACGGTCTGCCCCACCAGCCTGCCGGGCATCTGGCGCACGAACTTTTCCCGAGTGGCGATGATGCCGGCGTAGGGCCCGCCGTAGCTGGGCGAAATGGCGAAAGATTGCAATTCGCCGGCCACGATGTCAGCGCCGGCCGGCGGTTCCAGAATCCCCAGCGACACGGCTTCGGTGAACAGCACGACCAGCAGTGCGCCGCGCCGGTGGGCGATCTCCGCGGCGGCTTTCACATCGTCGATCACGCCGAAAAAGTTGGGCGACTGGACGATCACGGCAGCGGTCTGGTCGTCGATCTTGCGCTCCAGGTCCTCCAGATCGATCGCGCCGGAATCCTTCGCGTAGCCGAACTCCTCGACCCGCATCCCCTGGTTCCTCGCATAAGTGCGCAGCACTTCGCGATACTCCGGGTGCACGCTGCGGGCGGCCAGCGCGCGGTGTTTGCCGGTGATCCGCGCCGCCATCATAGCCGCTTCCGGCACGGCGGTCGAGCCGTCATACATGGAAGCGTTGGCCACGTCCATGCCGGTGAGCTGGCAGAGCATGGTCTGAAACTCAAAGATGGTGGTGAGAGTGCCCTGCGATATCTCCGCCTGGTAGGGTGTGTAAGAAGTGAGGAACTCGCCGCGCGAAACCACCGTGTCCACCAGCACCGGCCGGTAGTGCCGGTACACGCCGGCGCCGAGGAACGACGCATATTCACTGGCGTTTTCCGCGGCCCGCTGGCGGAAGTAGTCCACGATCTCGTATTCGGAGATGCCTGGCGCCAGCTCCAGCGGGCGTCGCAGCCGCACTGCCTCCGGCAGATGGGCGAACAGGTCTTCCGCCGATGCCACCCCGCAGGCATCCAGCATCTGGCGGCGTTCTGAATCGGATTTTGGCAGGTAGCGCAACTACTTTTCGGCTCCTATGTAAGTTTGATAGTCGGCGGCGCTCAAGAGCTCCGACAATTCGCCGGGCGCACTCAGGCGGATCTTCACCAGCCAGGCGGCGCCGTGCGGATCTTCATTCAGCTTTTCGGGCGCGTCAGCCAGCACCGGGTTGATCTCGGTCACATCGCCCGTGACCGGCGCGTAAATGTCGGAGACCGCCTTCACGGACTCCACCGATCCCATCGACCGGCCTTGCTCCACGCGCGTGCCGGGCTTGGGCAGGTCTACGTAGACGATGTCACCGAGCTCCTGCTGGGCGTGATCGGTGATTCCTATGGTGCCGATGCCGCCTTCCGCCAGAACCCATTCGTGTTCCTTCGTGTACCGGAAATTTTCTGGATACATGGTTATTTCGCTCGCTTATAGAAAGGAGTTTCGACGGTCACCGCGTCGGCGGGCTGGCCGCGGACGATTACCTGGATGGGCACGCCCGGCCGCGCATGTTCCACGGGAAGATAGCAGAGGCCGATATTCTTGTTCAATGCCGGCGCCGGCGAGCCGCTGGTGACCCACCCGGCGGCAACGCCGTTCCTCTGCACTTCGTAGCCATCGCGCGCAATCGGCCGGCTGCGCATCTCGAACCCCACCAGCTTGCGCCGCAGGCCCGCTTCCTTCTGGCGCGCCAGCGCCTCGCGGCCCACGAATTCGCCCTTGTCGAGTTTGACGATCCAGCCCAGATCCGCTTCGAGCGGCGAAATGGAGGCGTCAATTTCGTGCCCGTAGAGCGCCATCTTGGCTTCCAGGCGCAGCGTGTTGCGCGCGCCCAGCCCGCAGGGTTTGATGCCGAATTCGGCGCCCGCCTCGAGGATCATGGTCCAGAGGCGCTCGGTTTCCGCCGGCGGAATGTAGATTTCGAAACCGTCTTCGCCGGTGTAGCCGGTGTGAGCAATGCGCGCCGGCACGCCCGCCACCTCGCCGTCGGTAAACCAGTAATACTTGATGCCGCTCAGATCCACCGGCGTCAGTTTTTGCAACGTAGCGCGCGCCTGCGGGCCCTGGATGGCGAGCTGGCTGTAGCGGTCGCTGGTGAATTCGACCGCGGCATCGAAATGGTTGTGCGCCCGTATGTGCTCGAAATCCTTCTCCTGGTTGGAGGCATTCACGCACAGGAAGAAATGGTCGGGCGCCACCTTATGCACCAGGATGTCGTCCACGAACCCGCCGTGTTCGTACAGCAGTCCGGAATAGTGCGCCTGCCCGATCTGCAGTTTCTGGACGGCGTTGGTGGTGACGAAATCGGTGAGCTGCGCCGCCTGCGGCCCGTGGATCTCGATCTCGCCCATGTGGCTGACGTCAAACACACCGACGGATTTGCGCACCGCCAGGTGCTCCGAGAGGATCCCCGAGTACTGTACGGGCATATCCCACCCGCCGAAGTCGACCATTTTGGCGCACACCGCCCGGTGCACAGAATTCAGCGCTGTAAGGCGCAGCGGGGAGACCTGGGGCATGAAAATTCAGGCTAACAGCGGGAGGTAGGGGTGTCAATCAAGGCGTTGCGGCGATGTCGCAGGGGCGTGCGACATGGAAGTGGAAACCCGGCGGCTGACTTTGTATCAGGGCATCGGCTTCAGCCGTGCCGTGACACATCCGTAGTCAAAGGCACGCGCTGAGACTTCCCCGCGGCGGGCGCAGGGGCTGAAGCCCAGGTTTTTCCCCATTCATCGGCACGGCTAAAGCCCGTGCCCTGATACGAAGCGTCCTGGCTAAGCAGGCCTTGTCTACGCTTACACTCAGATTTATGCGAAGTCACCAGGAATGGAGAGTAGGGCTATTGCTGCGTTGCACACCCGATTCGCCGCCGGGAGTTTAGGAGTTAGATGTCCTATCTTATGATTGCTCGGAAGCGGACCGCATCGCGGCTCCAGGATCCTCTTGGAAGTTCCGGCTCAAACCAACGCGGGAGTGACCAAATTGAAACTGAAACGGTTGTACTCGCTCTTCGTGGCGGCGCTCGCCATTTGCATATGCTGCTCCGCGACGATGAGAGGCAGCACGCTGTTCAGCGACCTGGGGCCGGCGGGCGACGTTTACGGGGGCGACTCGTGGTGGTAGCCGGCGCAGCCTCGCCAGCGGCCCCATTGGGGTGCAGAGTGATGTCACGATATCCTGATTCTGGAGGATCGATGGGATCCGCGTCACCACTGATCCCGCTGGTAGGTTGCCTGATTCTGGCATCCGCATCTGCTTACTCTCAAGCGACGGATACGCCATCATTCGAGGTAGCAACAGTCAAGCTGTCATCTGCGGCGAAGGCGATTCATTGCAGTGGCGGCCCTGGCACGACCAGCCCAGGTATCTGGAGATGTGCGAACATACCGCTCGCGTTCTTGATCACCCGCGCGTACAGCTTCGAGGCGTACCAGTTCTCTCCGCGCTGCGCCTGTTGTCAGGCCAGGGTTGACGTGACCGCCAAAGTGCCGGAGGGCGCCACGAAAGAGCAGTTTGCAGGGATGCTGCAGAACCTGCTGGTGGATCGTTTCCAGCTTGCGCTCATCATGAGCAGCGGGAGATGCCGATTTACGAGCTTACCGTGGCGGAGAACGGCCCGAAGATGAAAGAGTCCGCACCGGATGCGGCGCCGCCGCAGGAAGACCCGTGGGAGGCGCCGACGTTCGACTTAGGCAAAGACGGCTATCCGGTGTTTTCGGCCGGCCACAGTGGCTTGGCCGGGCTGGACGGCCACTATCGCTGGACCGGATTCAGCGTTTCCATGCAGGAGATCGTCAAGACGCTGTCGTTCCACCTTGGCCGGCCGGTGATCGACGCCACCGGGCTCAAGAGAAAATATGACATCAATCTGACCTGGAATATTGATGCCGCCTGGCTTGCCGAAAGGGCCGGCGCTCCAGAGCAGGTTGGAGACGCGGAAGGCACCGGATTTCACGGCCCGACCCTCCAGCGCGCGGTGCAGGATCAACTCGGCCTGAAGCTGATTTCCCAGAAAGGCCACGGCGACATTGTGGTTGTCGACCACCTGGAGAAGGTCCCGAGCCAAAACTGACGAGGCGCGCTACCCGCCGACGCTAGCGGCGCGTCGGCATCTGAGCTTCGGGGCCGAGAATTCCCAGACGGGCGGCGGCGGCTCGGATGCGGTTCAAGGCGGCGACCATGAGGAACTGGCGGTCGAGGCTCGGCGGGGTGAACAGGGTTTCCAACTGGGCGGCGGCGGCGCGGCAATGTTCGAGCGCGGCCTCGAAGCCGGCAGGCTTGCGCGCGGGCGGGGCTTTCTTCGCCCTGGCGCGCACCTCACTGATGACGGCGGCGATCCGGTCGCGGTTTTCGGGCGCCAGTGGAACGGTTTCGCCGCCGGCTTCGAGCCCTTCGGCGCAGATCCGCGCCGCGATCGCGCGGTACTCGGCGGGAGTCAGGTACGCCAGCTGCGCGACGCGAAAATAGGCTGGACCTAGTTCGTCGAAGAGCCGGATATTCGCATCGACGGTGCGCCGGCTCGCGCACAGATATTTCTCGCAAAACTCCCGCCATGTGCGGGCGTGACCTCGATACAACTTCTCATTGCGAAGCCGGTGCAGGCACTCTATTTCAGCGGCGGAACAGCGTCCGGCCACCGCACCAAAGGCTTCCCGGCGGCCCAGCCACTGGCCCAGTGTGAGGGTGGCGGCCGCCGCCGGCAGAGTATCGATCCGATCTTTCTTCACGTGCGCTCCGTTGAGATTTGGGCAGAACCTGCCCAAAGTTTACCGGGAACAAAGAAGTTAACCCTTGTTTTTCGGCAGGCTCTGCCCAAATCCCACTCTCAGGATCGCGCACCAATCGTCAAAACCGGCGTGTGCCATCGCGAGTTTCCGGCGAAGCCGCTGACAGGGCTGGCGCGAGATTTTTGGGAAAGGCTGTGAACGGCGTAGGGAGTGGGGCAGGTCCCCGACCTGCCGGGCTGGCACCCGGTTGGCAGGTCGCGGACCTGCCCCACTGGCTATTGCGACCGATCTTTCAATAGCTGCTTCCATCGCACCCAGGCGGCGGTGCGGGCTTTCTGGTTGGGCTCGGTACCGGCCGGGTCTTCGCCGGCGCGCATGAAGCCGTGGCCGGCGCCGTCGTAAACCACCGCATCATATTGTTTGTGGGCGGCGGCCATCTGTTCTTTGGCGGCGGGAATGGTGGCTCCAATGCGGGCGTCGTTGCCGGCGTAGAAGCCGTAGACGGGGGCCTGGATTCTCGCCATCGCGTCGGCGGCGGGGGGCGGGCCGTAGAAGACAAAGGCGCCTTTCAGGTCGGGGCGATTGGTGGCGAAACGGAAAGTCTGGCCGCCGCCCCAGCAGAAGCCGGCGACGAACAGCTTGCCGTTGGCGGACGGCAGCTTCAGGCCGTAATCGGCGACGGCGTTCAAATCGGCGGTGATCTGGTCGGGGCTGAGGTGGCCGATGGCCTCCATCACGGTGTTGGGCACGAAGTCCTTGGTGCGGCCGCCGTTGGGGGCCATGCCGGAAAGCAGGTCGGGCGCCACGGCGATGTAGCCGGCTTCGGCCACCTGGTCGGCCAGATCCTGCACCCAATCGGTCATGCCGAAAATCTCGTGGATGATGACCACTACCGGCGTCTTGGCGGCGGATTCGGGGTAAGCCACGAAGGTCTCGACGGAGCGTCCGTCGTGCTTCACCGTGACCCATTCCCGATGGCGCGGCGACTTTTCGAGCCTGGCGATGGCCCAATCCTGGGCGGAAAGGGACGCGGCCGCGAAAATACTCAGGAGCGCGATGCGTGTTTTCATTTGTCCTCAGCCCGGGCCGGGCATGCCCGGCCCCTACGGGCAATGTGGTACGGCCAGGTCCTGCGGGTTTACGCGACGCCCGCCACCGGGCCTGTCATGGTTCCCTGGTAGGGACGGGCCAGGCGGTAAGGCTGGAAACGGTACCCGATGCCGAAAATGGTCTCAATGTACTGGTCCGCGAACGCGCCCAGTTTCTTGCGCACGCGGCGTACGTGCACGTCCAGCGTCCGGGTGCGGATGCCGGAGCCATAACCCCAGATCTCCCGCAGCAAGGCATCGCGCGGAACGATTTCACTGGCATTGGCGACCAACAGCGCCAGCAGCGCGTATTCCTTTCGCGTCAGGCTGACCAGATCGGAATCCAGCGAAACGATCCGGCGTTCAAAATCCACCGTCAGGTGCTCGTCCTGATACGGGGCAAGAGTGACAGGCGACAGCGGTCCCATGGCCCCTCCCTTATGTCAACTATAGTACTGCTATGAACAACACTTGTAAAAGGGATTAATTGCGTTAGGCGGGCTCGGAGAGGGGCCGGGGGTTAGTCGATCACGAACGGCCCGTCGTTGCCCACCCGCAGCTGGCGGCCGCTGCCATCGAAGGCCCGGATCTTGAAGCGCACCGAGCCGGGGGGATTCTGCGCCTCGGCATGAAAGGCCGACTCTTCGCCGCGATTGACCTCGTCATCCTCAACGCCAGCCTTCTCGCTGCTCAGCAGCTCGCCGTCGGAACTCAGGAAGTCGAAGGTCAGGGTGAGCCCGTTGACGGATTTCCTGCCGGTGACGCGGACGCGGCCATCGATCGAGATGCGTCCTTCTTCCACGCGCCGCGCCTTGGCTTCCAGCACCTCCACGTCGTGCCCTTTTTGCGCCAGCGCCATAGCGCCGGCCAGGAACAACAATGACGCCGCAGCGAGAACCCTCATGGCTGCCAGTTTAACAGGAGAGAGCGCGCGGCACCGCGGGCAGCGCGGTAGGGCGCACGATCGGGGTGCGTCGTCTGTCAGCCGGAGGGGAAGCATGACGGGCCACGAAGAATAGTTCAGCTCTCGACAGTGGTGGGCTCCGCGGGCCGGGCGTGCCCGGCCCCTACAAGGACCAGCGCGCGGTACGACTCGAGAGCATTTTTCATTCGCTTTCGCGGGACGGAGGCGGGCATGACAGGCCACAAAAGGCGATGGCCTGTCCTACCTGGCGGGGCGGTGGGACAGACGATCGGGTTGTGTCGTCTGTCGGCCGGCGAGCGTGACATGCCACAAAAGGCGATGGCCTGTCCTACTTCGGAACCGGAGTACGCCATCCCGCTCAAGCTGTGACATAATGTAAATCCTTCTCAAGAGCAGGTACACCGTTCGGGGCAAACGCGGACGGCCGACTGAAGAAAAACCGCGCGGATGAGCGAGACAAACGTAAGCCGGAGATCGGTGATGCTGGGGGCGGCGGCGCTCCCGGTGATCCGCATGGTGTCGGCGAAGCCCGGCCCGGCGGAGGTCGTAATCTCGAGCGCCAACCGCTTTGACGGCGGCGTCAACTGCTGCGCCAAGGCGATGGAGCTGATCAAGGCCGGCGGCGATACGCTGGACGCGGTGGTGGCGGGCGTCAACATCGTGGAGCTGGATCCGCGCGACAACAGCGTGGGCTACGGCGGGCTGCCGAATGAAGAAGGGGTGGTCCAGCTGGATGCCAGCGTTGTGCACGGCCCGACGCGCCGGATGGGTTCGGTGGGCGCGATCGAAGGCATCAAGACACCCTCCAAGGTTGCTCAGCGGGTCATGGAAGACACCGACCACATGATGCTGGTCGGCGCGGGTGCACTGAAGTTTGCCAAGGCTGAGGGATTTCCGGAAGAGAACCTGCTGACCGAGGAATCGCGGCTGCAATGGCTGGTGTGGAAGCGCTCGCTGCGCGACCGCGGCGGCCACAGCAACTGGGGGCCCGGCGTGGATGCGCCGTCCGAAACGCAGAAGACGGCGTACCTGCAGGAACTCAAAAGGGAGTTTCCCTGGGCGAGCGAGGAGTTACTGGCCGAAGCCATCGAAAACGCGTACCACCCTCCGCACGGCACCATCAACTGCATCGCCCTGAACCGGAAAGGCGAGATGTCGGCCGTTACCACAACCAGCGGCCTGGCCTGGAAGATCTCCGGCCGGGTGGGCGACTCGCCGATTATCGGCGGCGGTTTGTGGCTGGATGAGGATGTCGGCGGCGCCGGCTCCACGGGACGCGGCGAAGAGAACCTGCGGGTTTGCGGGGCGCACACGGTGGTAGAAAATATGCGCCACGGGATGGCGCCCAAAGAGGCGGCGCTGGACGCGCTGGAGCGCGTCGCGCGCAATTTCAATCGCGATCGGAAGCGCCTGGAAGCGATCGACCTGAATTTCTACCTGCTGCGTAAGGATGGCGCGTATGCTGGCGCTTCACTGTGGGATAAACCATCAATTCAAGCGACCCGATCGGCGCAGTTCGCGGTTTGCACGAGCGATGGCGCGAGCCGTCAGGAGAATTCCGTATTTCTCTTTTCACGTGGTTCGTGAAAACATGTGATGACGCGATTCGGTTGGAACTTCGTAACAAGTTTTGCATCTTACAGAGGGATCGAGGCTGGGACTGAAGGCATGTCGACGAGCAAGGTGGCGGGAGTTGCTGTCTTCCTGATGCGGACTAACCATATTCTGGCTATGGAAGCGGGGCGAAAGTAGCGCGGCATGGCCCAGATCTTTCATAAGAGCGCGAACGCGTTCGCGCGCATGTCGGTCTACGGCGCCGTGTTCGTGCTGGCGTTTGTAGGCTGGGCGTTCGATGCTCTGAACCGCAGCGCATACAACACGCGCGCGTTTATGGCGCGCGAGCAGCCGATTCCCTTCAGCCACGCCCACCATGTGGGCGGGATGGGCCTGGACTGCCGCTACTGTCACACGTCGGTGGAGAGTTCGAGTTTCGCCGGCATTCCGCCCACCAAGACCTGCATGAACTGCCACTCGCAGATCTGGAGCACGAGCCCGATGCTGGAGCCAGTGCGCGCCAGTCTCCGCACGGACCAGTCGATACGCTGGACGCGGATACACGACCTGCCGGATTTCGTTTATTTCAACCACAGCATCCACGTGAATAAGGGCGTGGGCTGCGAGAGCTGTCACGGCCGGGTGGACCAGATGCCGCTGACCTGGGCGGTGGCCTCCCTGCAGATGGACTGGTGCCTGAACTGCCACCGCAATCCGGAAAAAGTGCTGCGGCCGCTAGCGTTCATCACCACCATGGGCTACCAGCCGGCGGGCGATCAGGACGAAATCGGGCGCCGGTTGATGAGTGAGTATCACATTCAGAGCACGCAACTGTTGACGAGCTGTTCCACCTGCCACCGATGAGCGACTCACCGAAACACCTGGATCTTGCCGGCGCGCGGGCGCGTCTGGAGGGGAAGCGCGGCCGCGAGTACTGGCGCAACCTCGATGACCTTGCCGCGACGCCCGAATTCGAGGATCTGCTGCAGCGCGAGTTTCCGCGCCAGGCCATCGGCTGGAGCGACGACGAAGACAGCGTGGAGGGGCGCCGCAACTTTCTGAAGATGATGGGCGCGTCGCTGGCGCTGGCCGGGCTGACTGCCTGCACCCGCCAGCCCACCGAGCACATCATGCCCTACGCGCGGCAGCCGGAGGAGCTGATTCCCGGCCGGCCGCTGTTCTACGCCACGGCAATGACGCTGGGCGGCGTGGCCAACGGCGTCCTGGTGGAAAGCCATGAAGGCCGGCCCACCAAGGTGGAAGGCAATCCGGAGCACCCGGGCACGCTGGGAGCGCTGGACGCGTTTGGCCAGGCGTCAGTGCTGCAACTCTACGATCCGGACCGCAGCCGCACGCTGTACGAAGGCGGCGAGATCCGCTCCTGGGCGGATTTTCTGGAGATGCTGCGCGGCTTGCTGGCGCAGCAGCGCGCCAATGGCGGAGCGGGCATCCGGATCCTGACGGAAACGGTGACGTCGCCGGCCATGGCGGACCAGTTCGCGACGATCAAGAAGCTGTTTCCGGCCTCCAAGTGGCACCAGTGGGAACCGGCCGGTCCGCACAGCGCGCGCACCGCCGCCATGCAGGCATTCGGCCAGCCGGTGCACACCTATTACAACGTTTCGAACGCCGAGGTGATCGTCTCGCTGGATTCCGACTTCCTGGCATCGGGCGAGGCCAGCCTGCGCTACGCCCGCCAATTCGCGGCGCGGCGCCGGGTGGAAGATGGCAACAGCGCGATGAACCGGCTGTACGTGGTGGAGCCGATGCCCACGCCCACGGGCAGCAAAGCGGACCATCGCCTGGCGCTGCGCGCCGGCGAGGTGGAAGGGTTCGCCTGGACGCTGGCCGCGGCCCTGGGGGTTACGCAAGGCGCGAAAACCAGCGACAACGCCGCGATCAATAAGTGGATGGGCGGCCTGGCGAAGGACCTGATGGCCCATCCCGGCGCCAGCCTGGTGGTGGCGGGCGAATTCCAGCCGCCGGTGGTCCATGCCCTGGCGCATGCCATCAACGCCAAGCTGGGCAGTGTTGGCAAGACCGTCTTCTACACCGATCCGATTGAAGCCAGCCCGGTGGACCAGGTGGCGTCGCTGGAAGACCTGGTGGGCGATCTGGATTCGGGCGCGGTGGACCTGCTG
>Ga0181535_10002994_pt1 | contig 19987 bp, 20 predicted proteins | sample PEATcosm2014_Bin_44_FD_119774 | JGI IMG/M metagenome (GOLD analysis project Ga0181535, IMG submission 119774) | Peatland microbial communities from MTU Mesocosm Facility, Houghton, MI, USA - PEATcosm2014_Bin17_30_metaG | ecosystem: Environmental > Terrestrial > Soil > Wetlands > Peat | place... | reverse complement strand
CGATGCGCCCGTCGCGCGCCTTGCGATTGAGATTGACGCAATAGGCGTCGAGCGCGCCTTCCTTCTTCTTGCCTTCGCCGCCGTCCTTGGCCTCCTTCGACTCGCGCGGGTCGCCGTCCTCGTCGACGCCGCGCGGCGTGCGCGACGGGTCGGAGAGGCCGGCCCGCTTGGCGATGCCGTGGCTGATGTAGTTGACCGCGTCGTAGCGGGTCATGTCCTGCTCCTGCAGGAAATAGGCGGCGTGGCTCTCGCGCTCGGCGAAAATCGCCACCAACACGTTGGCGCCGGTCACCTCCTCGCGGCCCGACGACTGAACGTGGATCGCCGCGCGCTGCACGACCCGCTGGAAGCCCGCGGTCGCCTTGGCCTCGTCGCTCGTTTCGACAACCAAATTATCGAGATCGGTGTCGAGGTATTGAACGACGTTCTTGCGCAACTGGTCGAGATCGACGTTGCAGGCGCGCAGCACCGCCGCAGCGTCGGGATCGTCGATCAGCGCCAACAGCAGATGTTCGAGCGTCGCGTATTCGTGGCGACGTTCGTTGGCGAGCGCGAGCGCCTTGCGCAAGGTCTTTTCGAGCGCGCGGGAAAATACCGGCATCAGACGCCTTTCATTTCTTTTCCATGATGCATTGCAGAGGGTGCTGATTCTTGCGCGCGTGGTCCATCACTTGCGCGACTTTCGTTTCGGCTACCTCGTAGGTGTAGACGCCGCATTCGCCGACGCCGTTGTTGTGAACGTGCAGCATGATTTGGGTCGCCTCTTCCGGGCTCTTGTTGAAGAACGCCTGAAGGATGGCGATGACGAACTCCATCGGGGTGTAGTCGTCGTTGAGCAGCAGCACGCGGTACATATTCGGCCGGCGCGTCTGCGCACGGGTGCGCGTGATCACGGCGGCGCCGACGCCAGGCACTTCCGGGGCGCGGCGGGGTTCGCGCGCCGCTGCGATCGCCGGCCGAGCCGCCGTAGCGGCGCGCGAAGCCGAGAACATGCGCACCAGACGCGCAATTCCGGCCCGGAACCGACTGACGAACGGATGCGGATCGGCGATCAAGATCGACCTCGACAAACCTCACGGGCGGCGTTGCCGCGACATTTCGAGGGGGTCGCCGCGTTCCCCACGAGCCACATTTAGGCGCCCCGCGCTTCTGGCGCCAGAGCCGATGCGACGCAAACAAGGTTCGCCAATTTGCAATCGGCGCGCAAGTGCGAATTTCGATCAGAGACACAAACGGCGCGCAACAAAAAAGGGCCGGCGCGACGCCGACCCTGACCTGTGAGAATCGCGACGCGACCGCGCTCTACGCGCGGCCCGTCGCATGCGTCACTTGACGTGAAGCTTGGTGAACGCAGCCTCGACCGGCTTGAACGCTTCGGTCGCCAGCTTAATGTAAATCTCGTTGATCTTGTTCGCCTGCGCAACGAACCCTTCGTAGGACGATTTCGCGAAGTCGGTCTGGATCTGCACCGCCGTCTCGACCGACTTTGCGCCGAGCAGTTTCTCGACCGTCGCCGAACTCGAGGCGAACGCCTTCTTGGAATAATCGGACGACTCCGCCGCAATCTCCTGCAGCCCTTTGGCGAGGCTCGCGGCCGCCACATTGACGGCGTCGAGTTGCTGTTTGCTGAACTTCTGAAACTCTTCGAACGTCGGGGCGGTCATGGCGAAACCTCGTGCGCTTCGTTGCGGCGGCGTCTGCGGGCGCCGCGAAGCAACGGCGTCCGTGTGAGGGAATATGTGCACTGCACAATGAACTGTCAAGAAGAATGTTGCGCTGCAACAAAACGCCGCACGCCTCGTTCGCCGCGGCCTGGAGCCAATCTTATCGATTGCTTAAGCAAAATCGTCTTGTCGCGAGGCGCGCCGCTCGTCCTTCGCTTCACCTGTCCGATCAAAGCCTTGTTGCAGAAAGCCGGCAAATCGGGGTCGTCGCGTTAACGCCTCCGTAACCGCGCCCGCATAGCCTTTCGAACTGTGCTCGTCGCGCAACGGCCGCTCTGACTTGGCCGTCGCGCCGCGTCAGTTCAACAGGTCGTCCATGGCGTTGCGTGACTCTCGATCCTCCGCTTCCCCTTTTGTCACCATCGCCTCCGCAGCTTGCGCGGCGCTTGCGCTGCTGAGCCTCGCTTCGGCCCCCGCCGAAGCGCAAGGGTGGCGTCACTACCACCGCTACCACTATGCCGCGCGCGCCGCGGCCCCCGCCGATCCCGCCTTCGCGGCGATCGTCGTCGACGCCAACGCCGGCCGCACGCTCTACGCCGTCAACGAGGAGGCGCCCCGCCATCCCGCGTCGTTGACCAAGGTGATGACGCTCTACTTGCTGTTCGAACAGCTCGACAAAGGCGCGATGACGTTGCAGACGGAGATCCCGATCTCCGAACACGCAGCTGCGCAGGAGCCCTCGAAACTCGGGCTCCAGCCGGGCGACGCCATTTCGGTCGACGACGCGATCAAGGCGATCGTCACCCGTTCGGCCAACGACGTCGCCGTCGCGATCGCCGAGGCGATCGGCGGCGACGAGTCGCATTTCGCCGACATGATGACGCACAAGGCGCACGCCCTCGGCATGTCGCGCACCCTCTACCGCAACGCTTCCGGCCTGCCCAACGACGAGCAGATCACCACCGCCCGCGACCTGACCATTCTCGCCCGCGCCACCGAGGAGCGTTTCCCGCACTATTTCAAATACTTCTCGACACATGAGTTCGCGTACGGCGGCGAGATCATCGGCAACCACAATCATTTGCTCGGCCGCGTCGACGGCGTCGACGGCATCAAGACTGGCTACACCCGCGCTTCCGGCTTCAACCTTCTCACCTCGGTGCATCGCGACGGCCGTTCTCTGGTCGCCGCCGTGCTCGGCGGCCGCACCTCCGCCGCGCGCGACGCCTTCATGGAAGGCCTGATCCGCGACCACCTTGCACAAGCGTCGGACCGCGGCCACACCGCGCCGATGATCGCCGAGGCCGCAGCGCCGCCCGCGCCGCCGGTCAAGCTCGCCAGCCTCACCGTCCCCGCCGGCGCCATTCCCGCCCCGCCGGCTCGTTCCGCCGCCGCCCAAATCGAGGAAGGCGACGAGGATTCGGCTGAAGAAACGACGCCTGCGGCGGGCGTCCCGGCGGCGAAGCCCCTCGCTGCGCCGGCCATGGTGAAGTCCGCCGTTCCTGCGCCCGCCGCGCCGATCGCCGCCGCGCCTGCGACGGCGCGGCCTGCGCCAAACGCGGTCGCGGCCGCCACGCCCCAGCAGCTTGGCTGGGTCAAGGGGCCCGAGCCTATGGCGAAAGGTCCGTCGCGCGACGCGGCGCCTGCCGCGGCTCAGACGGCCCAAGCCAAAGCGGCGACGACAGTCGCCGCCGAGGCTGCGCCCGCCCTGGTCGATCATGGCGGCTGGATCATCCAGATCGGCATCTCGGACGACGCCGCTAAGGCCAACGATCTGCTCGCCCGCGCCCGCGCCGTGAACCGCGGGTCGCTCGCCCAGGCGCGGCCGGTCACCGAGAAAGTCGCCAAGGGAGAGGACGTCTTCTACCGCGCCCGCTTCGCTGGCCTCGACTCGGCGAGCGCCGAAACCGCTTGCCGTTCGCTCAAGAAGAGCGGCTTCGCCTGTTTCGCCGCGCGCGACTGAGGAGCGTCACCCGTGTCCCAACAGGACGTCCTTGGCCTCGTTGACCTGGGCCGCCAGAGCGGTCGACCCGCCATGGTCTGGATGAAGCTTCTGCATCAGCGACCGATGGGCGCGAATGATTTCCTCGGCGCTCGCGCCCTGCGACAGGCCCAGGATCTTATACGCTTGGTCGCGCGTCATCGCGCCGCCGCGGTCGTTTCGCCGCCGCTCCTCGCCTTGACCCTCGTCTGCCTGACGCCAGCCGGCAAACCGGCGGTCGAGATACGTTTCCAGTAAACGCGCCCCCTCCGGGTCGTCGCGCCGGCAAGCCTCGTAGAGCGCCAGGCATTCGCCGCGCGTCAGCGAGTCCAGATCGCGCCCCTGCTGCGCGCCGGCGATCACCGCGCCGCTCACGGCGCCGGTGTCCTGGTCGAGCCGCATTTCGATCGTCGCCGAGCGCGCCGTCGTGACCCGGCCACGCCGCGGCCCGAAGCCGGCGGCGCCGAGGACCGAGGCGAGCCGCCCCTTTCGACCCACCAATCCCAGACTCGTCGCGACGGCGGCGAGCGTCGCCGCGCCGGCAAAGTTGCCGCGCAGCAGCAGGAAGGCGGCGATGACGAACACGGCCGCCGCGGCGCCGTTGCGCACCAGCGCCGCCGCGGAAGCCGGGCTCAGCCGCGCGAATCTGCGTATGCCCAGGAGCAGCAGATAAAGGGCGAGAGCTCCGGCGATCAGTGTCGGCATGGAAGGAATCGGCTCCCGGCGCGGCGGCGCGGCGCGTCTCTTGTCACGCTTCGCGCATCTGTTCCAGCAGGGCGCGGGCGCTGCCGTCGCCGGCCGCCTGCGCCGCCAGCGCCGTCAGGCCGCCCGCCGCGTAGACGGCCGCCGCCCTGAGCAGCGCTTCGAGCCGCGCCGCCGCGCCGGCGTCGAAGGCCTCGTAAGCGCCGCCAGTCAGGCGGGCGATCTCCTTGAAGGCGCGGCGCGCCGCAGGATCTCCGCCCTCCTGGAACATGAACGCCTTGACCCCGACGAGCGCCAGCTCGGCGGCGGTCGCCAACAGCGGATCAATGCGCTCCTCCATCGCGTCGCCAACGAAGACCAGGGCGCCGACCCGGGCGCGGCGCGCTTCGTCGCGCGCGTGGGCAAGCACGCGGCGCAACTGCGTCGCCCCGCCCTGCACCGAAATTCGGCTCATCAGCTCGGCGAGTCCCGCGCCGCCGGAAGCGAAGTCGGTGACGCGGCACTCGTTCAAGCCGCGGAAATAGGCGAGCTGGACGTCGAGGCCGCCGAGGCGCGCCGCCGCTTCGAACATGCGCCCCTGCAACGCCTGCGCCATATCCCAGGTCGGCTGGCGGCTCATCGTCGCGTCGAGCGCGAAGATCAGGCGGCCGCGCTCGCTCGAAATCGGCGCCGGCGCGCGCTTCGCCGCTTCGACGAAGGCGTCGACCGCCGAACCGCCATCGCGGCGCGCCGGCGGGGCGCGATCCTGCTCGCCCATGCGAACCTCTTCCGGCGCCCTCGGCGCCGCCCCTAAGATCGGGCGCGCCGCGCCGCGCCGCAAGGCCGGATCGCGTCTCCCTACAGCAGGCCCAGTTCGCCCAGCGCCCGGCGCAGCTCTTCCGGCATCGCCGCGGCCCCAACTCCTGCCGCATCGAGGTCGAGCGGCGCGTCCCTGTCGGCGAAATAACGCCAACCCTGGAACGCGCGCATCGGTCTTGGCGCGACGGCGACAACTTTTGGCTCCAGCCACAGCCTGCAGCGGCCGATCCCAGCCGCATCGACGAAGGGCTCGATCTCGAGCAGCCTTTGTCGCGCCGAGATTAGACCCTTGATCACCCAATAGAGCGAGCCGCCGCTGACGAGCTCTTCGGCGCGTTTGGGAACCATGCGGGTGACGTGGGCGTGGCGCTGGGGTTCGCCGAGCCGGCGCCGCTCGGCCATCCGTTCGGCGATCCAATCTTCGAGATCGGCGATCGAATCCGCGCCGACGCAGAGCTTGATCAAATGCAGCGTCATCGCCGCCTTATCGCAAATCGATCGCCACGCGCGAAGCGCTGCGTCGCCGCGGTCGCGCGCTGGCGCGGGGAAACTTCATAACTGGCATGCCATTACGTCGATATCCTCACTTCAAACCTCAGGATCGCGAGGCGCGCCGCGACTGGCTTTATGCGCCGGGCGGACCGTATCGCCGAGAAAGAGACGCGGATTGCGGCGTTCGTCGCCGCGCCTTTGCTCGGCGATGAGCAGAGGCGACGGCGCCTCGCCTCGCGTCGATCCGAGACGGGGAATCCTACTCTTCCGGTTCGCAGTCGAAGCGCAGCGGATACCCTTTGGCTGCGCCCGCCTCGGTGGCGCGCGCCGCCTTGGTCTCGGCGACATCACGGGCGTAGACCGCCACAACGCAGGCGCCGAGCCGATGCGCGGTCAGCATCACCGCCTGGGCGCGCCCTTCGCCGAGACGGAACTCCGTCTTCAAGACCGTGACGACGAAGTCGCGCGGCGTGTAGTCGTCGTTGAACAGGATCACTTTGTGCAGACGCGGCCGTTCGGTCTTGGCGACTGTTTTGGCTTTGGGGACGGCGACGGTATTGCTCATCGCGCGGCTCCTTGCGTTGGGGCCAGCACGCATTTTCGCATGCGAGAGCGTGAGCGTCTACGCTCGTTTCAGCGGCGCGAGGCGTAGCGGCGACAGATGCGACAGGCGCTGCGCGCGTCGCAACCGCCGGGGCTGCGCTCGAAGACGGCGGCGAGTTCGCTTTCCGGCAGCGGCCGGCAATGGAAATAACCTTGGGTCTCGTCGCAGCCGGCGGAGCGCAACAGCTCGAATTGCTCGCAGCTCTCGACCCCTTCGCCGGTCAACGCCAGCCCGAGCTCCTTGGCGATCCGCGCCGCCGCGCGGATCACCGCCGCGCAGCGCGAATTGACCATCGCCTCGACTACGAAGGTGCGGTCAATCTTCAGCCGATCCACCGGCAGCCGCGCCAGCGCCTGTATCGAGAAGCCGTCGCCGCCGAAGTCGTCGAGCGCGACGGTGACGCCGTAAGTGCGCAGCGCGTTAAGGATCGTTGCGACCGAGGCGAAGTCGTCGATGAGGGCGGTCTTGACGATTTCGAGTTCGAGGCGGCGTGGGTCGAAGCGGCCTTCGTCGAGAATGCTGCGGACGGTGGCGGCCACCTTCGGCGACCTCAGCTGAGCCGGGGAAACGTTGACGGCGACCCGCAGCCGAGCCGGCCACGCCGCCGCCGCGCGCGCGGCCTCGAACAGCGACCAGGCGCCGATGTCGTCAAACGCGAGCGAGCCTTCTGCGGCGGCGACGAAACTCCCGGCGGCGAGATCGCCGAAACCGGGCCGCCGCCAGCGCAGCAGCGCCTCGAATCCCGTCGTCTCGCCGCCCGCCACCGCGACCAGCGGCTGGTAGTCGAGCCTCAGCTCGCCCTCCTTCAGCGCCCGCCGCAGCGCCGCGTCGAGCCCCCCGCCGGCCTGGACCGCCGAGACCTCTACGTTCGGCGCGTCGAACGGCTGCGATTTCAGCTCAAGGGCGCGCATCGCGGTTTCGCCGGTTAGCGGTATGCGCGCTATAGTTGCATACGGTCCTATACGATCTATTAATGGTTGCGTTGAAACTCGCCTATTCGTCTCCGGCGGCGATCGTCATCAGGCGCCGGCCCTGCTCGACCACATCGCCGAGCTTGGCGGCGAGGCGCGTGGCGCGGCCGGCGCGCGGCGCGACGAGCGCATGCTCCATCTTCATCGCTTCGACCACCGCCAACCGCTGGCCCGCGACGACCTCGTCGCCCTCCTCGATCGAAATCGCGATCACCCGCCCGTGCATCGGCGCGACGACTTCGCCCGACTCCGCCTCGCCCCCGCCCGCGCCGCCAGCCATCGGGTCGACGCGCTCGACGAGGATCTGCCTGCCGCCGCAGAGGACATAGGCGGCGTCGCCAATCCTGGTCACATGCGGCGGCGGCCCTTCCGCCGACGCGCTGCGGCCGTCGGCGAAGGCGAACGAACGATCGAACGCCGTCTCGATCACGGTTAGCCGCTCGACGCGGCCGTCAACCAAAACCTCGAAGCCAACCCTTCGCGGCGCCGTCAGTTCGAACGAGTCGGCGACGCCCCAAGGGTCGGCGGCCGCGGCAAGCGTCGGCGGCGCGATCAGCGCCGCAGCGCCCGCCAGCACGGCGCGCGGATCGGGCGGGCGCGGTTCGGCGCCCAGTCGCGCCGCGTTGGCGTCGATGAAGCCGACGTCGACGCCGCCGGCCTGGACGGCGGGATCGGCGAGCAGCGCGTCGAGAAAAGCGAGGTTGGTTCTCGGCCCGACGACCAGCGCTTGGCTGAGCGCGGCGCGCAGGCCGTCGAGCGCCGACAGGCGGTCGGGACCACGGACGATCAGCTTGGCGATCAGCGAATCGTAGAACGGCGTCACGTCGTCGTCGGCCTCGACGCCGGCGTCGACGCGCAGCGCCGGCGCCGCGTCGAGCCGCAGCGTCAGGATGCGGCCCGGACTCGGCAAGAAACCGGTCTCCGGATCTTCGGCGTTGAGGCGCGCCTCGATCGCCACGCCGTTGCGGCGGATCTCAGCCTGCTCGAGCGGCAGCTTCTCGCCGGCGGCGACGCGGAACTGCCACTCGACCAGATCGAGTCCCGTGATCGCTTCGGTGACCGGGTGCTCGACCTGCAGCCGCGCGTTCATCTCGAGGAAATAGAACCCGTCCGGCCCGGGGCCGCGCGCCGGATCGACCAGAAACTCGACCGTGCCGGCGCCCGCGTAGCCGACCGCACGCGCCGCCGCGACCGCCGCTTCGCACATCGCCGCGCGCGTCGCTTCGGGCAGGCCGGGCGCCGGGCTCTCCTCGACCACCTTCTGCCGCCGGCGCTGTAGCGAGCAATCGCGCTCGAACATGTGGACGACATCGCCGTGGCGGTCGCCGAACACTTGCACCTCGATGTGGCGCGCCGCGGCGACGAATTTCTCGATCAGCACGCGCGGATCGCCGAAGGCGCTTTCGGCCTCGCGCGCCGCCGCCTCCAGCGCCGCTTCGAACTCGACATGGGCGTCGACCCGGCGCATGCCGCGCCCGCCGCCGCCGGCGACCGCCTTGATCAGCACCGGATAGCCGATCTCGTAGGCCTTCTCCTTGAGAAATTTCGCCGTCTGATTGTCGCCGTAATAGCCGGGCGCGACCGGCACGCCGAGCCTCGCCATCAGCGCCTTGGCGGCGTGCTTGAGACCCAGCGCGCGCATCGCCGCCGGCGACGGCCCGACGAAGACGACGCCCGCCTCGCCGCACAGCTCGGCGAAATCGGCGTTCTCGGACAGGAACCCGTAGCCTGGGTGGACGCATTCGGCGCCGACCCGCTGCGCCAGCGCGACGATCGCCTCGCCGTCGAGATAGCCCTCGGCGCCGACGCCGATCTCGTGCGCCTCGTCGGCGAGGCGCGTGTGCAGCGCGCCGCGGTCGGCCGGCGTCGCCAGCGCGATCGTGCGCAAGCCGAGCCGCCGCGCCGTGCGAACGACCCGGCAGGCGATCTCGCCGCGATTGGCGATCAGCACGTTGGCGAACATGGCGGCCCCGAACGAACGTCATGGCCGGGCTTGACCCGGCCATCCACGACTTCCGTCCCGCACAATCTCGCTCGAATGCGCGGGAAGGTCCAATTGTGATGTCGCCGGATCAGAGACGCGGATGGCCGGGTCAAGCCCGGCGATGACGTCGGCGCCTATGGCGGCGGGCGCGGCGGGTGCATAGGTTGGCGGCATGGTGGACGTCCGCATCACGCTCGAAGACTTCATCGACCGCCATCGGCGGCTGTTCGTCCTGACAGGCGCCGGTTGCAGCGTGGGCTCGGGCATTCCCGATTATCGCGACGCCGACGGCGCCTGGAAGCGTTCGCCGCCCGTCACGTTCCAGGCCTTCATGGCGCAGGAGGCGACGCGGCGGCGCTACTGGGCGCGCAGCCTGATCGGCTGGCGGCGCATCAGCCGCGCCCGGCCGAACGGCGCGCACCGCGCGTTGGCGCGGCTCGAGGCGATCGGCAAGAGCGAGATCCTGCTGACCCAGAACGTCGACCGGCTGCACCAGGCCGCCGGCAGCGAAGCGGTGATCGACCTGCATGGCCGCCTCGATCACGTCCGCTGCATGGGTTGCGACCGCGTATCGCCACGGCAAGCGCTGCAAGATGCTCTCGAACGACTGAACCCGGATTGGCTCACGCTCGAGGCCGTCGTCGCGCCGGACGGCGACGCCGATCTCGACGGCGTCGATTTTTCGAGCTTCGCCGTTCCCGCCTGTCCGCATTGCGGCGGCGTCCTCAAGCCGGACGTCGTGTTCTTCGGCGAGAACGTGCCGCGGCCGCGGGTCGAGGCGGCGATGCGCCGTCTCGACGACGCCGACGCGATGCTGGTCGTCGGTTCGTCGCTGATGGTCTATTCGGGCTTCCGCTTCGCCGAGGCGGCGGCGCGCGCCGGCTTACCGATCGCAGCGATCAACCTCGGCCGGACCCGCGCGGACCATCTGCTGGCGCTGAAGGTCGAGGCGAGCTGCGACGCGGCGCTCGACTTCCTGCTGTTTTCATCGCGCGACGAGGCGCGCCTTACATCCTGAACACGCCGAACCGCGTCGGCTTGATCGGCGCGTTGAGGCAGGCGGAGAAGGCGAGGCTGAGGACGCGCCGCGTCTCGCTCGGCGCGACGATCCCGTCGTCCCATAGCCGCGCGGTGGCGAAATAGGGCGAGCCTTCGGCCTCGTAGCGGGCGCGGATCGGCGCCTTGAACGCCTCTTCCGCGTCGGCCGGCCAGCTCTCGCCCTGCGCCTCGAGCCCATCGCGTTTGATCGTCGCCAGGACGCTCGCCGCCTGCTCGCCGCCCATCACGCTGATGCGCGCGTTCGGCCAGGCGAACAGGAAGCGCGGGCCGTAGGCGCGGCCGCACATGCCGTAATTGCCGGCGCCGAACGAGCCGCCGACGATCAGCGTGATCTTCGGCACGGCGGCGCAGGCGACGGCGGTCACCAGCTTCGCGCCGTCCTTGGCGATGCCGCCCGCTTCGTATTTCCGCCCGACCATGAAGCCCGAGACGTTCTGCAGGAACAAGAGCGGAATTCCGCGTTGCGCGCACAGCTCGACGAAATGCGCCCCTTTAAGCGCGCTCTCGGAAAACAGCACGCCGTTGTTGGCGACGACGCCGATCAGCATGCCGGAGAGACGTGCGAAGCCGGTCACCAGCGTCGCCCCGTAGCGCGCCTTGAACTCGTCGAACTCCGAGCCGTCGACCAGCCGGGCGATCAGCTCGCGAACGTCATACTGTTTGCGCAAGTCGACCGGCGCGATCGCCTCCAGCTCCTCGACCGGATAGAGCGGTTCGCGCGCGGCGACGATGCTGGCGCCCGCTTTCGGCGGGCGATTGAGATTGGCGACGGCGCGGCGCGCCAGCGCCAGCGCCTGCGCGTCGTCGCGCGCCAGCGCGTCGGCGACGCCGGAGACGCGCGTGTGGAGGTCGCCGCCGCCGAGCTCCTCGGCCGAGACGGCCTCGCCGGTTGCGGCTTTGACCAGCGGCGGACCGCCGAGAAAGATCGTGCCCTGGCCCTCGACGATGATCGTCTCGTCCGCCATCGCCGGCACATAGGCGCCGCCGGCGGTGCAGGAGCCGAGCACCACCGCGATCTGGGCGATCCCCTGCGCCGACATGCGCGCCTGGTTGAAGAAGATGCGGCCGAAATGATCGCGATCGGGGAACACTTCCGCCTGGTGCGGCAGGTTGGCGCCGCCGGAATCGACGAGATAGACGCAGGGCAGACGGTTCTCCTCGGCGATCTCCTGCGCGCGCAGATGCTTCTTGACCGTCATCGGATAATAGGCGCCGCCCTTGATGGTCGGATCGTTGGCGACGATCATCGCCTCGCGCCCCTCGATGCGGCCGATCCCGGCCACCATGCCGGCGCCGTGCACGTCGCCCTCGTACATGCCGAAAGCGGCGAGCGCGCCGATCTCGAGGAACGGCGAGCCGGGATCGATGAGCCGCGCCACGCGATCGCGCGCGGTGAGCTTGCCGCGCCCGACGTGGCGCTCGCGCGCCTTGGCCGAGCCGCCCTCCGCGGCGGCGGCGCGGCGGGCGGCGAGTTCGTCGAGCAAGGCGCCCCAGGCGGCGCGGTTGGCGGCCTCGGCGGCCGGATCGGACCGCGGCGCACTGGCGATCACCGCCATGGGTTTCGTCTCCGATCTCGTTTTGGTTCGTTGGCGGCCGCAAGCCTACCCTATTCCGACGGCGCATCGGCGATGTCGCGCAGAGCGCGCGATGGCGAGGCCGGCTGCGGCGCAACCGGCCTGGTGTCATGAATCTTGGCGTAGTCGATATGGCGCATGCCGTTCTCGTCGATGCTGTGGATATCGACGAATTCGTGACCCGGACGCAGATCCTGCGCGGTGAAGGTGTGGCGCGCATGGACGGTCTGCGCTGCGCTCTCGTCGAAGCCCCGGATGCTGACGACGAAATTGGTCTCGCTGCCGAGAAGCTCGCTTTCGCTCATGCCGGCGAGCGGACTGTCGGCGTCGATCGGATGGAACAGCGTCCAGCTCAAGACGAAGGTCGGATTTTCGGCTTTGACGAGCCGTAGTGGCTGAAAGCCGACGAATCGTCGCCCTTCCAAACTCGTCGTCGCGCGCAGCATCCACAGCTTGGCGCTGGCCTCACTGATGAAGGCGGTGCGCGCGTTGGCGACACGGAAGACCAGGGTCGGCGTCCCGTTATGGTCGGCAATCACGGGATTCTTAGCGAAAATGAGCTGCGCGCGCGGACGCGAGAAGCGCGCGAACACCAGTCCGGCCATCACCGCGAACATCACCAGGCCGATGAAGTTCTCGCACGTCGCGACGAGGTGGCCGTACAACGTCTGCGGGTGCATGTCGCCGTAGCCGACCGTCGACGTCGTCTCGACGCTGAAGAAGAACAGATCGGTGAGGCTGCCCGGCCGCGCGTTGGCGATCGGCTCGTCGCCGACCGCGTAGACCAAGGCGAAACCCATGTTGACGGCGACGAAGGCCGCCGCGAGGACGCCGAAAAACGCCGGCCAGCTCGCCGTCATCGCGTTGTGGTAGACGTCGGTCCACGGCGCCTGTTCGAGGCCGTCGGCGACGATCTTCCGTCCACCGAGCGAGCGCAGGCGCGAACGCGGCCCCTTGCGGCGCCCAGCGGAAAGAAGCGCTCGTATTCGCGCGGCTAGACGGCGTCGTATTTTTCGATGCGCCATTCTTCCGCCTCGGCGTCGGCGATCCACGCTTTCCAGGCCGGCAGCGCCATCACCGCCGACATGTACTCGCGCGTCTTGCGCGAGACCGGAACGTCGTAAGTGTGAAGGCGGTTGACGACCGGCGCAAACATCGCGTCGGCGGCGCTGAAGCGGCCGAACAGGAACGGGCCGGCCTTGCCGAACGTCTCGCGCGCATGCGCCCAGGCCGCTTCGATCCGCGCGACGTCCGCCGCGGCCGCCTCGCTCAACGCAATCTTGCGGACCGGGCGGCGAAAGTTGGCCGGACAGGCCTGCCGCAGCGCCGGAAAGCCGGCGTGCATCTCGGCGGCGAGCGAACGCGCATGCGCGCGCGCCGCCTTGCCGCGCGGCCAGATCGCCTTCTCCGGGTGCGTCTCGGCGACGTACTCGATGACCGACAGCGATTCCCACGCCGTGATTGGCCCGTCGATCAACGCCGGAACCTTGCCGTTCGGCGAATGCTTGAGAATCTGCGCATGCGTCTCCGGCAGGTCGAGCGGGATCACCGTCTCCTCGAACGGAATCTTGAAATGGGCGAGCAGGATCCACGCCCGCTGCGACCACGACGAATAGGCCTTGTTGGCGACGATCAACTTCAATGGCATCGGCGGCGCCCCTCTCCTTGCGCTGCTTGTTCCTGCGGCGCGCCGCCGCGGGCTGTCAAGGGCGCGACAGGCGTGCGCTTGACCGCGGCGGATCGCCGCCGCATGAGCCCGACAATGACCAGCGCCCCCGCCCAAACCGATTCGCCCAGCCTCGAAGACGTCATTCTCGCGCTCTGCGCCGAAGCCGGCCCTGGCCGCTCGATCAATCCGACCGACGCCGCTGAGGCCTACGCCGCCGCGCGCGGGGAGGACGCGCTGGCCTGGCGCGGCCATCTGCCGAGGGTGCGGGCCGCGGCGGTCCGGCTCGCCGAGGCCGGCCGGCTGATCATCTTTCGCAAGGGCAAACCCGCCGATCCGCACGACTTCCGCGGCGTCTACCGTCTCGGCGCGCCGCGGGTCGAGTGAGGCTTAAGGGCCGGGCAAGACGGAGTCGATGCGGCCGCTGAGGCGATAGGCGATCAGGCCGACCCATTCGTGCGCGGCAAGGTCGAAGATCTCCATGCCGCGCGGCAGGTTGGCCTGCGGCCGCCAATCGGCGCGGCCGCCGACGGTGCGGTAATCGACTGGATAGGCGGTCGCCGCGAAGCCCGCCTTGCGGAACAGCCCCATCGCCCGCGGCATGTGATAGGCGGAGGTGACGAGCAGCCAGGTCTGGCCAGACTCGGGATGGACCAGCGCGGCGGTGAAACGCGCGTTCTCGTCGGTGTTGCGCGAGCGCGTTTCGAGCGTGATGCGTTGACGATCGACCCCCATCGCGACGAGCAGGCGGCGCGCGTCCTCCGCCTCGGTCGACGGGCGCGCCAGCAGCGAGCCGCTGCCGCCGGTGTAGACGATCCGCGCCGAGGGGTAGCGACGGGCGAGAACCGCCGCTTCGGTCAAGCGTTCCGCGCCTTCATCGAAGGTCGTCTGGCCGCGCGCCTGGCTGATGTCGTCGTCAATCGCGCCGCCCAGCACGATGATCCCGGTCGGCGCAGGCAGATCGGCGGCGGGCGGCGGAAAGCGATCCTCCAGCGGCGCGATCATCAGCGCGCCGATCGGCCCATCGCCAACGACCAGCAGCGCGAGGAGGCAGCCGATCGCCAACCATCGACCGCCGCGGCGCGCCGAAAAGACGGCGCCGATCAGCGCGCCGACGAAGAGCAGCGCGCTCGGCGCGGCGAAGAACCACAGCGCCTTCGAAGCGATAAAGAACATCTGCGCCTATCCCCCCATCCAAATGATTCCGTCAAGCGTCCGCGCCAATAGGCGTCGTCGTCCGCGAACGTCTCGCAGCGCGCACCCGGCCAGGGCGATTGCGACGCGGCGAACACGGGAGCGTGGTTCATCAAGGCGAACCTGGCGCCGGCGTCGCCGGCCCTCTGCGGGATTGTCGCCAAACGATCGTCGATCGGCGTGAAACTTTCGCTTACGGCCAGGCTGTCGCGGCGGCGGCGACCCAAAGTGATAATAACGACCGCATCATGGCCGATGTAACGAAGGCGCCGCTACGGCGCTTACGCCAGCTTGTTCGCGTCGGCGCGTTCGCCTAGCGTGCCCGTCCGCCGCAACGAGGTCAGCATGCCTTTCAGCCCGACTGTCATCGAATCCATCGGAAATACGCCCCTCATCAAGTTGCGGGCCGCCTCGGCGGCGACAGGTTGCACGATCTTCGGCAAGGCGGAGTTCATGAACCCCGGCGGCTCGGTCAAGGACCGCGCCGCCCTCGCGATCGTGCGCGACGCGATGGCGCGCGGGCTGCTGCGGCCCGGAGGGGTGATCGTCGAAGGCACGGCCGGCAACACCGGCATCGGCATCGGCATGGTCGCCGCGGCGCTCGGATTCCGCAGCGTGATCGTCATCCCCGACACCCAGGCGCAGGAAAAGAAGGACATGCTGCGGATGGTCGGGGCCGAGCTGATCGAAGTGCCGGCGGCGCCCTACTCCAACCCCAACAATTACGTCAGGTATTCGGGGCGACTGGCTGAAATGCTTGCGAAAACCGAACCGCGGGGAGCGGTCTGGGCCAACCAGTTCGACAACGTCGCCAACCGCCGCGGCCATTACGAAACCACCGGGCCGGAAATCTGGGAGCAAACCCAAGGGCGCATCGACGGCTTCGTCAGCGCGGTTGGCACCGGCGGCACCCTCGCCGGCGTCGCCATGGCGCTCAAGGAACGCGACAAGCGAGTCAAAATCGCGCTCGCCGATCCGTTCGGCGCTTCTCTCTACGCCTATTACACCCGCGGCGTACTCGAGAGCGAAGGCTCGTCGGTCACCGAGGGCATCGGCCAGTCGCGCGTCACCGCCAATCTCGAGGCCGCGCCGGTCGATTTCGCCTACCGCATTCCGGACGAAGAAGCGCTGCGCCTCATCTTCGACCTCGTCGAACAGGAAGGATTGCTGCTCGGCGGCTCGTCGGGGATCAACATCGCCGGCGCGATCCGGCTGGCGCGCGAACTCGGCCCCGGCCGCACGATCGTGACTCTGCTGTGTGATTCGGGGGCCCGCTACGCCTCCAAGCTGTTCAACCCGACCTTCCTGCGCGAGAAGAATCTCCCTGTGCCGAACTGGCTGAACCGCCGCGCCGTCATTCCGCAGGCCTTTCTATGACGAACCAGCTGCTGTTCCGCGACGAGCCCTATCGGCGCGAGGCCGAAGCGCGCGTGGTCGCCGTCTCGCCCGCCGGAATCGCGCTCGACTCCGTCCTGTTCTATCCGCGCGGCGGCGGCCAGCCCGGCGACCGCGGCAGACTCGTCCTCGCCGACGGCGCTGAGGTCGAGATCGTCGACGCCGTTTACGACGCCGACCGGCAGACGATCCTCCATGCGCCGGCGCCGGGCGCGCGACTTCCGGCGGTCGGCGACCGCGTCGTCGCGCGCCTCGACTGGGATGCGCGTTACAAGCGCATGCGCGCCCACACGGCGCTGCATCTGCTCAGCGTCGTCCTGCCCTATCCCGTAACCGGCGGCTCGGTCGGCGACGGCGAGGGGCGGCTCGATTTCGATTCGGGCGAAGCGGTCGTCGACAAGGTCGAAGTCGAAGCGCGCCTCAACGCGCTGATCGCCGCCGACGCCGAGGTGCGCACGCTGTGGATCAGCGACGAGGACCTCGCCGCCAATCCCGGCCTGGTCAAGACCATGTCAGTCAAGCCGCCGACCGGAACCGGCCGCGTGCGGCTGGTCGAGATCGTCGGCCTCGACCTCCAGCCCTGCGGCGGAACCCACGTCGCGCGCACCGGCGAAATCGGCCGCGTCCGCGTCGTCGGCGTCGAGAAGAAGGGCCGGATCAACCGGCGTGTCCGCATCGCCCTCGACGCCGCGGGCGAATGAAGCGCATTGCGTCGGAGGGAGTTCCGCCCATGACCCGCGAAAATTTCATCAGCGCCGACTGGCTGGCCGCCCATCTCGACGATCCGGCGGTCGGAATCATCGACGGCTCTTGGCACTTGCCGGTGACCGGACGCGTGGGCGCCGATGAGTTCCGCGCCGGCCACATCCCTGGGGCGGTGTTCTTCGACATCGACGTGATCGCCGACGCGTCGACCGGCCTACCGCACATGCTGCCCGATCCGCAGAAGTTCGCCGACGAGATGACGGCGCTTGGCTTGGGCGACGGCATGCGTTTCGTCGTCTACGATTCGCCCGGCTTGTTCGCCGCGGCGCGGGTGTGGTGGACCCTGCGCGCCTTCGGCGCCGACGAGGTCGCGATTCTCGACGGCGGCCTGCCGCAATGGCGGCGCGAGGGCCGCCCGACCGTACAAGGCGACGCGCATCCGCGCCCGCGCCGCTTTACCCCGCGCTTCAACCACGCCTTCGTCGCCTCGCTCGACGACGTGCGGCGGACGCTGGCGGCGGGCTCGGCCCAGGTCGTCGACGCGCGGCCGGCCGACCGCTTCGAAGGCCGCACGCCCGAGCCGCGGCCGGGCGTGCGCAGCGGCCACATCCCCGGCAGCCTCAACCTGCCGTTCGTCGAGATCGTCGAGCACGGCCGACTCAAGCGCGGCCCGGCGCTCCATCAGGCCTTCGCCGCCCGCGGGGTCGATCTCGCCAGGCCGGTCGTCACGACCTGCGGCTCGGGCGTCACCGCCGCCGTCCTCGCCCTGGCGGTCGAGGAGGCCGGCGGCCAAGTCGCCGGACTCTACGACGGTTCCTGGTCCGAATGGGGCTCGCGCGCCGACTGTCCGGTCGCGACCGGCGCAGCGACGGCGGCTTGAGAGCCCGTATTGAAACGCACGGATGAGCGTTTCCGCGAATGAGGTTGCCGCCCGTGGCGACGAGGATCGTGGCGCGAGAGACGTCGATGCGCTTTTCGTCATCGCGCACGGCGTTGATCGCTTGGCGGAACTCCACCTCCCGAGACGCCGCCGACGTCCACGCCGCGGCGTCAACGGCGCGAACTCGTCCCACCCCTCTTCCGTAAAGTCAGACCGGCGGCGCCTGCTCTTTCTGGCGATCTTGGCCATCCGGCCACGGCTTCGCTCGCTCCACATCCAGAGCTTGAATCAGCGCCGAGCCGCCAGCGCCATCCGTCTCGCCGATCGTCAAAACCAACTCTAAGCGGCGCGCGGACCGCCCCGTTTGGCGAACGACTATGTACATCAGACAATTTCTATGTTTGCGTCGTCGACGCTTGGCGAAAGTAACTGCCGCTCGGACCACTTGCGGACCCTTTACGGACCAGAGCGAAAGTCTTTATAGCCTAAAAGATTTTTTCGTTTCACTTTGCGGACCACCGGCTATGTATTGCGCATCTGGAGGGGCGCTCGACCCTGAATCGTTCCGCGCAAGCGGACAAAGGGAGGCCGCATGAGGTTGACAGTGGAACTTCTCGAATCTCTGCGCTGTCCGGACGGACGCCGCGACAAGATGATCTTCGACGACAAGCAGCACGGTCTCGGAGTCCGCGTCACTTCGAGCGGCCGCAAGACCTATCTCGCCCAGTACACGCGCGCGGGCGTCCGCCGGCGCATCCCGCTCGGCTCGTGCTCGGCGATCTCGCTCGACGACGCGCGAGATGCGGTGCGCAAGATCATGGTCGACGTCGCTAACGGCCGAGATCCGGCGCTTGAGCGCAAAACGGCTCGCGCCAGCCAGGGCAAGACCGCCGAGGCGCCCTTTGGACCTGCTGCGAGCGCGGTGGACTCCTACTGGTTCGACTGAGACGGCCGTCGCCATGGCGGCAGGCCGCGGACCTGGGTCAGTTCTGGACTTGGCCGGAGGATTGCTCGACGCGGACCTGGGCGTCGACCTGCGCCTCGGCGCCGCCGGAATGTCCGAGACGGAACGGCGCCGCGCCCAGGCCGTCGAAACCGACAGCGACTCTGACATAGCGCGCATCGGCGCAAGTCTTGTGGACCGAGTCGAAGGCGATCCAGCCGAGGCCAGGCGCCTCGGCTTCGGCCCAGGCGAACAGGCCTTCCGGCGGCGGCGCGTCATCGGCGAGATAGCCGCTGACGAACCGGGCGGGAATTTCCAGCCCGCGCGCGCAAGCGATGAAGACATGGGCGAATTCGCGCGCGTCGCCGCGCCTGAGCGCAAACGCTTCCGCCGCCCCTCCTCGCGTCTCGCGCTCGGAGGGCTCGTAGGCCATCGCCGCGTGCACCGCCGCCATCAACCGATGCAGGCGTTCGAGTCGATCAGCGGTCGCGCCGACCGCGTCGGCGGCGAAGTCGCGCAGCGCGCCGTTGGCCTGGGCGAGCGGGCTGGCGCGCAGGAACATCGCGCTCGGCAACGGTTCGACGGCGCCGCGCACGACCCCGACGGCGTCGGCCGTCTCGACCTCGCCGACCGCCGAGACGGTGAAGCGCTCGAGATGGTTCGGGTAGGAAAAGGCATGAACGACGTTGCCCAACGAATCCTCGCAGCGCCGCAGCGCCCCGTCGACGTCAACCGACAGTCGCCAGCGCAACACGTATTGCGAGTCGAAGCTGCGCGGCGTCAGCCGCAAGTTTTGCACCAGCGCGCGCGCCGGCGGGGAAAAGGCGTAGGTGGTGTGATGGTCGATGAGGATGCGCATGCTTGGGTTGGTTTGGCTTCGCGGCCGGCCTGGCGCAATCAGACGAACAGGTACTGCTCGGAGATCGTGTCGGCGAGGCTGGCGTTGTCCTCGATGAAGTCGGTGATGAATTCGTGCAGGCCGCTTTGAAAGATGTCGTCCATCCCGGCGCGCTCCAGCGCGGCCAGCGTCGTGCGCGCCTTGCGTTGCGCCAGGCCGGAGCGTCCGTCCTCGCGCGCCAGCGAATCGAGCGATGAATCGATGCCGACGTAGCAGGCGATCAGCGAGCGCGGCATCGCCGGCTTGAGGATGAGCAGATCGGCGATCAGCCACGGCTTGACGCGGTCGCGGTAGACCCAGTGATAGGCCGTCGCCGCCGAGACCGCGCGCAGGATCGCGACCCACTGGAAATAGTCGAGCGAGCCTCCGACCTCCTCGTTGGACGGCAGCAGCAGATGGTACTTCACGTCGAGCAGCCGCGCCGTATTGTCGGCGCGTTCGACGAACACGCCGAGGCGATTGAACCAATAGGCGTCG
>Ga0181535_10002992_pt1 | contig 19989 bp, 19 predicted proteins | sample PEATcosm2014_Bin_44_FD_119774 | JGI IMG/M metagenome (GOLD analysis project Ga0181535, IMG submission 119774) | Peatland microbial communities from MTU Mesocosm Facility, Houghton, MI, USA - PEATcosm2014_Bin17_30_metaG | ecosystem: Environmental > Terrestrial > Soil > Wetlands > Peat | place... | reverse complement strand
GTAGCTCTGAGAAACCCGATGAATTGATTCCGTGTAGAAACCCTCCTCGTCTCGCGGAATCACCTCGCCATCTCCAACCAGAGCATCGAAACACGGCATCCCGGTTGCCGCATACATGTTGAACCAGCCCAAAGTCACCGGGGCGGGCCGCAGCAAGAACATCGGCAGCCGCTTCATCTCGCTGTACCCGTTCAGATCGATCAGCACCTGAATTCCGCGCTCCTGAATCAATTCCGCAAGTTTGCGATTTGACAGGCGCGAAGTATCGAAGAAATGGTCCGCCTCATGCGCTTTGTACCCGTGGCGAATCGCTGACCTTGCAGCGTCAGAAAACAAGTTGATGTCGAATTCCCTGCGATCATGCTGATTGATCAGACCCCAAACAGGTTTCATCCAGTTTTCGCTGGCAAAAAATGAGGAGACATAACCAATCCTGAGTCGACCGGCCGCGGATGTCTGAACCGGCCTCGGTCGTGCTGCCAAGTCGTCCATCGGAAAGTCGTTGGCCCACACCTGCCGCGTCAGCAAAACCTCTTCATTGCCTGCCTGCGGAGCCCCTGGCGCAATTACCGCCATCATCGCCCGCGCAAGCCGTGCGCTCTCCTCGCGACGCCCGGCACACACTTTGAATTCTTCAAAGGCTTCGCCCACCTGGCCCATCTCATAAAGCGATCGGGCCAGGTTATGCCGCGCCTCCAGCCAGTCCGGCCGCAGCCTCAATGCCTTGTCAAAACATGTCATTGCGGCTGCAAAATCATCGCGCAAGATCTGTCCGCAGCCGCACGCATACCAGGCTCGCGGCAAATCACCGTGGCGGTCAAGCACGCGCAGGTACACCGCAATCGCCCCTGCCGGGTCTTCTGCCTCTTGCAGAGCATCTGCCAAATCGCAGAGCCCATCGTGATCCTTCCCAACCTGCTCTATCGCTTCTTCGAGACGAGCATTGGCTTCGTCATCTCGGTGCGCAGAGGCGAGAGCCCGTCTCAACGCAGCCAAGGTTGGAACGTGCCACGGCCGCAGTTTGAGCGCCTCCACAAGGCTCGCAATCGATTCCTCAAGTTTCCCAAATTCATGAAGGGCTTTGCCCAGGTCGAAGTGGACTTCTCCATCATCGGCAGCCAATCGTCGCGCTACCTCGAATTCGGCGACGGCTTCACCCAGCCGTTGTTTCCGCTTCAAAAACCGGCCCAGGCTGGTATGGAACTCAGGCCTGCTGCCCAGCCGTGTTGCCTCGCGTAAATTGGGTTCCGCTAACTGGTCGTTGTCGAGCTTGGCCAGCGCGTTGCCGAGAGCATAGAAGTACTCCGCCTTGTCCGGGCGAGCCAGTATGGCTTTATTTAGAAGTTCGACCGCAACTGAGTTCTGATCGGCCTGGTGCGCCAGGCAACCAAGCAGGTAGAGCGCGTCCGGTTGACTCGGATCCTGTTCAAGAACCTCTTGATAAACTTCCGCGGCCGCCTGAATATTGCCGGCACGGTGAAGATCTAGTCCCCGCCCGATTTGTCGATCGGTCTCATCCACAATCGCCAAAGTACCACGGCAAGGACCAGTTGCAGAATCAATGTGGCGCGGCTGCCGATTTATGCAGGGGACAATTCAAACCGCATCCTCACAGTCTCCATGCCGCAATCACCGCTTCAGCCTGCGCCAACCCAACTCCCCTGATCATAAACACCTTGTTCCGGGATAGCTCCCCGCTCACCAACCCCACCTTATTCCTGGCAACGCCAAACGTCTCTCCCACAAAAGCAATCAGTGCCAGGTTCGCTTTCCCCTCGGCCGGCGGCGCTTGCACTGCAATCTTCAACTGCGCCGCATCCCCTTCACCGAATAGACCAACAATAGCCGTTTTCTTCGCCCCCGGCTGCGCCCGCACTGCCAGCGTCACTCCGCCCGCAACCTCCCGCATCACGCCTTTGCTCACTCCGGGGAACCCGTCCACGGCTCCCGCTTCCCAAACAGCGCCGTCCCTACTCGAATCCTTGTCGCGCCCTCGTCAATCGCCAACGCAAAATCTCCGCTCATCCCCATCGACAACACATCGAATCCCAATCGCGGGTGCGCCACTGCCCATCGATCCCGCCACTCCCTGAGATTTGAAAAGCAAGCCCGCGTTACGTCCTCCGCCACTCCCCAAGGCGCAATGGTCATCAACCCCCGCGCCTCAAGGTGCTCCAGCGCTGGCAGTCGGTCCAATAACTCTGCAGCCTCGATTGAACCAGGCTCCAACCCTGCCTTTGTCTCTTCATTGCTCAGCTTCACTTCAATCAGCACCGGGAGGCTCTTGCCTGATTTCCCCGCCGCGTCGTTCAGTTTCTCCGCCAGCCGCAGAGAGTCCACCGAATCCACGGCGTCGAACAACTCCATTGCCCGCGCCGCCTTGTTCGTCTGCAAATGTCCGATCAGGTGCACCCGTAGATTCTCTTTTCTGCACGTCGATCTCAAGGCTGCCGCATTCGATGCCTTTGCCCCAAACTCCTGCACCCGGCTTTCCCCAAAAAGCCAGAGCCCAAGCCCCGCTGCCGCTTCGAGCGTCGCCGCTGGATAGGTCTTGGAAACAGCCATCAGCTCCACCTCGCCGCGTCTGCGACCAGCCTGCCGGCATGCCTGCCCAATCCGTTCTTCGAGCCGTTCCAGATTTTCCGCAAGCGTCGTCATCGTGCTCCCACAGAATCCCGGTCAACCCCGCCCGCATCCAAGAAAACTATGTGGACAGTAATTCTTCTGATCTTCTCCAACATTTTCATGACCTTCGCCTGGTACGGGCACCTGAAGTACCGTCAGGATGCGCTTTGGAAGGTAATCCTCGTCAGCTGGGGCATCGCCTTCTTCGAGTACCTCTTGCAAGTCCCCGCCAATCGCATCGGCGCCGCGCGCTTCTCGCCCGTGCAACTCAAAGTGATCCAGGAGATCGTCACGCTCAGCGTCTTCGCAGTGTTCACACTCTTCTACTTTGGCGAACATTTACGTTGGAATCACGCTGCAGCGGGAGCATGTCTTGTGGCCGCGGCCTTCTTCGTCTTTCACACCTGGTAGCTAGCCCGCTCAGTGTCCAAGCGCCTCGAGATACTTCTCGGCCTCAAGCGCCGCCATGCATCCTGAACCGGCGGCAGTTATCGCCTGCCGGTAACGGCGATCCTGCACATCTCCGCAGGCAAACACTCCACGCACAACCACGCCGTTGAAGGTTGTCAACACATTGCCCGTGGTCTTGATGTACCCGTCCTCGTCCAGGTCCATCTGCCCTGCAAACATCTTTGCGTTCGGCTCGTGCCCAATTCCCAGAAACATTGCGCTCACCGGCAACTCGGAAACTTCATCGTTCTTCACGTCTCGTAACCGCAGCCCGTTCACATCCTTGTCTTCAACACCCAACACCTCTTCAACCACTGTGTTGGTGCGCAACTCAATGTTCGGATGTGCAATTGCCCGCTCCAGCATGATCTTCGATGCCCTGAAACTCTCCCGCCTGTGCAGCAACGTCACCTTGCTCGCAAAGCGAGTCAAAAAAAGCGCTTCTTCCATCGCCGAATCGCCGCCGCCCACTACCGCGATCTCTTTGCCACGGAAGAAAAACCCATCGCACGTCGCGCAGCTTGAAACCCCGTGCCCAATCAGCGCCTGTTCGCTTGGCAATCCCAGCCATCGCGCGCTGGCGCCCGACGCTACGATCAGCGTCCGCGTCAAAATCTCTCCTGATGAAGTCTGCAGCCTGATCGGATGCGACCCGAGTTCCACCTTGGACAGGTGCGCAAGCTGAAACGTCGCCCCAAACCGCTCCGCCTGCTTCTTCATGTTGTCGATCAGTTCCGGTCCCTGGATTCCGTCCGGCCAGCCGGGAAAGTTTTCGACCAAAGTTGTGATCGACAGCTGTCCTCCGGGCTCGTGGCCCTCAAGAACCAGCGGTTTCAGTCCAGCGCGGCCGGTATATATAGCCGCCGTCAGTCCGGCGCAGCCGGAACCGAGAATAACGGTATCGCGAATCTCTGTCATAAGGTTTCCCATGTCGATTCTAGATGCATCCCCAGCCCTTCGTCCTGTTCCTCGCACGTCGCGTTCATTATGATGAGCGATATGGCGAATCTGACTCTAATCTACGGTCTCCGGCTCCTCCCTGAAGGTGAAGTCACTGAAATCCGAGATGCCACGCTCAAGCTGGCAACCGGACATGAAGCCCACGTTACCATGCACGTCATCGACGGCACCCGCCAAGAAATCGAAACCCAGCTCAAGCGCAGCCTCGATGCATTCTTTGACTTCTACCCCGAAATCTGAAGATCTCCTCGTGCTTCAATCTTGAAGAACTCCAATCTCACCCGTATCTATGCGGTTGCCCAGATGCTTGGAATTCCCTGTCCAGAGGGGTTGGGGTGCTCATCTCTGCTTGCGCCCAGCTGCGCTTCCTGGCAGCGCGCCTTCGCATTCTCATGCCGCTCATACTGGTGCCCGCCTTTGCGCTCGCCGGTGGACCCAAATACATTGCGGGCACAAGTTTCTTCAATCCCGCTGTCGTCGGCCAACCCATTCACTGGTCCGGCGGCCAGGTCAGCTGCTTCGTCGATCAATGTCCGCTCAGCGCAATTGTTTCAAACCAGCAGGCCACAGCCATGGTCGACGCGTCTGGTCCGCTGTCCCCATCGCTGCAGTTGCCCTCACTCGCGCGGGACTCCTCACCAATCACCCTCCGCGTGCTCGACGTGGACGGTAACCCCATGGCAGGCGGCTCGGTCTCGCTCTACCGGGCTCTTTATGCGTGGACTCCGCCCTGCGCGGTGCACGCCGTCTGTCCACCTTCCAACCTTCTCGCCACTCAGACCGCCTCTGCCACCTCCGCGCTCGACGGCACCGTCTCCGTTGCGGCCGCTTCGCTTCCCGGCATTGCCACCAGCCTTCGAGCCCTCGCCGCCTCCGGCAATTCCTCCGCCATCAACATCACAGTCAAGCAGCACCCCTAGGGCCCGACAGAATTTCATCGCCGGTTTCGTGACCAATCGCCCTCCTCAAGCATCTTCACTACAGAGGTGAAATAGTTGGCCGAAATTCCCCGCCAATCTGTGCGCCCCCGCGTCGTCATCGTTGGGGCAGGTTTTGCCGGCCTTCATGCTGCGCTTAACTTCGCCCATCTTCCCGTCGACGTCACCGTGGTCGATCGCCGCAATCACCACACTTTTCAGCCGCTGCTTTACCAGGTCGCACTGGCCGTCCTGTCCCCGGCAGACATCGCACAGCCCATCCGCTCCATTCTTCGCAAGCAGGCCAACACCCAGGTCCTTATGGAGGAAGTGGTGGCCATCGACACTGAATCCTGCCAGGTCTCTCTCCGCTCAGGCGCTCAACTCACCTGCGACTATCTCGTTCTCGCCACCGGCGCAACCCATTCGTACTTTGGCAAGGACGAGTGGGAGCCTCTCGCGCCCGGCCTCAAGACCATCGAGGACGCAACGGAAATCCGCCGCCGTGTACTGCTGGCTTTTGAATTGGCAGAGCGCCAGATGGTCGAGCAGGGCACGCATCCGCCTCTCAACTTCGTCGTCATTGGCGGAGGGCCGACCGGAGTCGAACTCGCCGGGGCCATCAGCGACATCGCCCAGCTCTACATGCGTCACGACTTTCGCCACATCGACCCGTCAAAAGCGCGTGTCATCCTGCTGGAGGGTTCCCCGCGTGTTCTTGCCGCGTACCCCCCCGACCTCTCCGCCAAAGCTGAAGCTTCGCTCACCCATCTCGGCGTTGAAGTGCACACAAGAACTCAAGTCACTGGCATTGGTCCTGGCTGGGTTGAAGCCAAGTTCGCCAACGAGTCCAGCCGCTTCGATGCTGTCGTAACTCTCTGGGCCGCCGGCGTTCAGCCCTCGCCGCTCGGCAAGCTGCTGGGTGTCGCCCTCGATCGTCGAGGCTGCGTTCCCGTCGACGCAACGCTCAACCCCGCCGGCCTGCCTAACATATTTGTCATTGGCGATCTCGCCCACTTTGAACAGGACGGCCACCAGGTTCCAGGTGTCGCCCAACCCGCGATGCAAATGGGCGACCACGTTGCCAGAATCATCGCCGCCGACCTGAAAGGAGCAAAGCGGCCCGCCTTCCGTTACTTCGACAAAGGGGATATGGCCACTATCGGCCGCATGGCCGCCGTCGCCAAGGTTGAATGGCCATTCAAAGCCCACATGAGCGGCTTTCCCGCATGGATCACCTGGCTCACAGTCCACATATTCTTTCTCATCGGCTTCCGCAACCGCCTCTCCGTCTTTGCGGCCTGGGTATGGAATTACCTTACCTTCACCCGTGGCGCCCGCCTCATTACCGGCGACCAGCGCCTCCCCGGCTGGCCCACCCAACCCGCCGCCGGAGCCAACGCCAAGGCAAAACAGAGTCAACAGGTTCTTTAGCTTCCGGCTTCTAACCTTTCGCCTTTAGCTCCGGGCTTTGGGTTTCAACTAAGAGCTAAAGGCTAGAACCCGAAAGTGGTCTCCCCGTCGAGTAAACTGGTAGAGCAATGCTCGAATTGGGATTCGTCCGCACCAACCTTGAACTTGTTGAAGAAAAACTTCGCGCCCGCGGTGCCGACCCCGCCGCGCTCCTTGGCGATTTCCGTGCCCTCGATCTTGCCCGACGCAAAGCCATCACGCTCGCCGAGCAGGCAAAGGCACGCCTTAATCAGCTCAGCCAGCAGGTGGGCGCATTGAAAAAGTCCGGTCAGGACTCAACTGCCCTTGTCGCGGAGACGCGCGAACTCAAAGAGGAGCTCGACAGGCTCGACCAGGTCGCCGCATCCCTTGACGAGAAGCTTCGTTTCTCGCTCGCCAGCATCCCCAACCTGACCCGAGGCGAGGTCCCAGCCGGCCGCTCCGAGGCCGACAACATCACGGTAAGAACCTGGGGTCAAATCCCGCGCTTCACATTCACTCCCAAGCCGCACTGGGAGATTGGCGAGCAGCTCGGTATCCTCGACCTCGAACGCGCCGCCAAGCTTTCCGGCGCTCGCTTTGCCGTGTATATGGGCGCAGGGGCGCGCCTCGAGCGGGCCCTCATCAGCTTCATGCTCGACCTGCACACCCAGAAACATGGCTATACCGAAGTTCTTCCTCCCTTCATGGTCAACAGCAAATCACTCTTCGGCACAGGCAATTTGCCCAAGTTTGCTGAAGATCTCTTCCGCTGTTCTGACGCCGACGCCGAAGCTGCTTCCCGAGGCGAATTCAAAGAGAACGACCACTGGCTCATCCCCACCGCCGAGGTTCCCGTCACCAACCTTTATCGCGACGAAATCCTCGACGATGCCCGGCTCCCCATCCGCCTTACTGCTTACACCCCGTGCTTCCGCGCTGAAGCCGGAGCGGCCGGCAAAGACACGCGCGGCATCATCCGCCAGCACCAGTTTCAAAAGGTGGAGATGGTCAAGTTCACTCGGCCTGAAGACTCCGACCTGGAGCACGAGCGCCTGACCCGCGACGCCGAAGAGATCCTAGAGGCTCTCGGCCTGCCCTATCGCCGCGTCCTTCTTTGCGCGGGAGATACAGGTTTTTCGTCGGCAAAGACCTTCGATCTTGAAGTCTGGTTGCCAGGTCAGCAGCTCTACCGCGAAATATCCTCCTGCTCCAACTTCGAGGCCTTCCAGGCTCGCCGCGCCAACATCCGTTTCCGTCCCGGGGCACAAGGCGCAAAAGCAAAGCCCGAATTCGTCCATACCATCAACGGCAGCGGCCTCGCCGTCGGCCGCACCTGGCTCGCCATCCTTGAGAACTACCAACAGCCCGATGGCTCAGTTTTGATCCCGGAAGTACTCCGCCCCTACATGGGTGGCCTCGACCGCATAGTGAAGGAAGTCTGATGGAACCTTTAACCGCTGATACACCCGTTTCCGAACCGCGTCGTACCCCCAAGCAGATTCTGCTCAGCTATTTCTACTGGACCTACCCCCGCGGGTCGGTCCACTACGACATCATGGTCACGGTCATCCTGCTCTTCATCTTCGTCACGCCATTCTTCTGGAACTATGGAGAGAAGCCGTCTCCGCTGGGCGGGCCTCCACATCCCATTCAGGTCATCGGCAACGACGAGCGCGGAGTCATCGTGACCGTTCCCGCATCCGACGTGAGCCTTGATCTGCACACAGGCGAGCCTAACGCCGTCGTGTACAAGGCTCTCCGCAAAGCCATCGAGCCGGTTACCGGTGATGACGTCTTCATCGTCCACTGGGAGACCGGCACAGATGCTCAAGGCAACCCCGCCTGGAAGGTATGGGCGCATCGCTAACCCACTTTTGTTGCTTCATTCAAGCCGTTGAAGCATCCAACAACAGAAAGAAGTCCATGCGTAACGCAATCAAGCAAGCCTTCGCCTGCATCGTCGCCTTCATGCTCTTTCCTGGCGCAAGCGCCCTTGCCGCGTCCCCATCTCAAAGAGAACTGAAGGACGTCCTGCAGCAGCTTGATACCGCTTCCGCCAACTTCCATTCCGCCTCGGCGGATTTCATATTCGTCACCGTACAAACTGACCCCATCCCTGACAAGCTCTCACAGAAGGGTGTCATCGATTACAAGCGAAACGGAAAAAAATTCCAGATGGCCGCGCATATTCGCTTCGAAGCCGAGGGAGAAGGAAAAGACAAGCCTGTTCCCAAAGACCTGATTTACACCGATGGCAAGGTCACACTCTACGAGAAGTTGACCAACCAGGCTCATGTGAAAGATGCCTCAAAGTTTGAGGGTTACCTTCTGCTCGGCTTCGGCGCAAGCGGAAAAGAACTCGCCGACAAATGGGACATTACATATCTGGGCGCCGAGAACCTCAACGATGGTAAGACTACCGTTGCCACAGACAAGCTAGAACTCGTGGCAAAGGATCCCGATTTTAAGAAGATGTTTCCCAAAGTCACAATTTGGATCGACCCAGCACGCGGAGTGAGCCTCAAACAGATTTTTGATGAGGGCCAGGGGCAGAGCCGGACCTGCTTCTACTTCAATATCAAGCTCAACTCCAACCTGCCCGATAGTGATTTCACCATCAAGACCGACAGCCAGACACAAATTATCAGGTAGTAACAAGATTTCGCTCTGTTTCTCTCCACCTGAAACCAATTCAGGGCGAATCTATCTGTTTCCCGCTCAATCTGCTGTGGAAAACATGTGTACAATTTGATTCCCCCAATGAGCGTTCCTCCTCAATCGGGCCGTTCCCCTGATTACTAACGGACCGGTGCTGGTTACTCACCTCGAGCATTGTTCGTCGTGCAGCCTGTCTCGAGCCCTTTCGCGTAAATCACTGTTTTCTTTCCCTCTCCGCGCCACCTTCCGATTGATCGTATTGCAATTTGCAACCCGCCATTTCTCTTTCAACCGATATTCGTTCTCAAATACCAATAATTGATAGAGATACACACGATGAGCGTTATTTACCAATTAGTAATTTAGTAACCACTTTTTGAGTTACCACAAACCCGTCGAAGTCCCTCAAAAACCCTCCCAACTGCCCATCGGCAAGTGCATAATCACCCTGTATTCAAAGAACACCGGGCCCGCACTATAAAGGGAATTCGTCGGGACTGCTGTACATTCCATCCCCTGGATTGTCCAACGCGGAGACACCCGCGCGGTCACCGTCGGTAATTGCCAGACGCTTAAATGCAGGGCAAAACCCGGCGATCTGGTTAACCAGGAGGCGTAAGGAGCGGTATTGGATCGGATAGAGTCGCCCACGTCTCAAACGTCTGCCGCCCGATACCTCGGGCCCCCGGTCATCGCTCCCGATTCCAGGAATCGTGAGCCTGAAATCACTTTTGCTGGTTTCCGCCTGGAATCTGATGGGACGCTTCTGCGCGGCAAGAATATGGTTCACCTCCAGCCTAAGGAGTTGGCCGCGCTCCGTTTCCTCCTCGCCCATCGCGGTGAAATTGTCACCGCGGTCCAACTCCGCGAAGCGATATGGGGCGACGTTCATGTCACCGCCGATAGTGTTCCCAAGTGCGTTTCTTCACTTCGGGCGCGCCTTGAGCCGGAGGAGTGCATTCAGACCATTTACAAACGCGGATACCGCTTGGCAGTCGATGTGCGCCCGCAGCCGCAAACACAAGCCGTCGCTCCTTCGGGAGCCCTCCCCAGGCTGGCGATTCTGCCTTTCGCAACTGATTTTGGGATCCCTGAATACCTTGGGCCGTCCATCGCTGAGGAAACCATTGCTCGACTGAGCAACGCGATCAATCCGGCCGTCACTGTTCTCGCACGCGACTCCTCCTTCACGCTTGCCCAGCGCCGCCTCACCGCACAGCAGATCGGCGAAACTCTCAAAGCAGACCTTGTTCTCACCGGAACCCTCCGCGCCCTGCCTTCGCAATTTCGCCTCCGGGCCGAAATCATTCGCGTCGAAGACGGCGCGCAGATTTATGTCGAGGACCTGCTCGTCGATCGAAGCCGCGTAGCCGGGCTTGAATCCGAGTTAGTCGAGCGCCTCGTGATTCGCCTCGGCAACTCGGTGCCGGCTGCCCGGCGACGCCAGGACCACATCCGCGCTGACTCGAATCAAATTGAGTTGGCTTCGTCGAATGCGCAGGACACAGCAGGCATTTCCATCCCCGTCAGCGCTCCCGCAGCCGAGGTTGAAACTCAACCCTCCAACCGGGAAGCTTACGAAATCTATCAACAGGGGCGCTATGAATGGCAGTCCCTTCAGCGTCACCGCATGCAAGACGGCATGAGCCACCTTCATCGTGCTGCCGAACTCGATCCTTCGCTCGTTGCAGCTAAGGTGGACCTCGTCAATCTCTGCGTGACCCAGGTCTTCTTCGGCTTTATGGCGCCTACTATTGCTGCGGATATTGTGCGGCGCACTGCTGACTCTGGCTCCCAGGCGCCTGTTCGCCGCCGCCGCCGCGATGACACGGTGGCTGCAACAACAGTTCTTGGTAGCTGGAGCCACACCTCCGGATCACCTGCGCGGATCCTTCGCCGCCGTGTTGATGAACCTGAGTCCAATACACCCCATCCTTCTGAAGCCATTCTCCCTGCACTGGCATGGATCAACTTCCATGTAGACCGGGATTTGCCTGCGTCGCTACGGGCCTTCAGCCGCTCCTCACACTTGCCTCACGACCCCTGGATTACCCGCGTGCGAGCCATGTTTGCGCTCAGCCGCCATCGCTTCCCTGAGGCTATCGGACTGCTGCGTGCCGCTCTCCAGCAGGACCCTTATGCGCCCTGGCTTCACGCTCGGCTGGCCTGGGCTTTACACCTCGATTGCCAGGCCGACGAGAGTGTCCGCCAGATTCACCAGGCTCTCGCTTTGTTCCCCGACCATGAGAGCGCCGCACTTTACGGATCGATGATTCTCGCATTCAACGGCGATACAGCACGCGCCGCCGAACTGGCCCAAAGCCTGGTCAAGCTCTCGCCTTACTTTGATCTTGCCTCTGCCGGCCACGCTTATGCGCTGGCTTGCTCAGGCAGAAGGACCGAAGCAAATGCTGATCTAGAGCGCTTGCAATGGATGAGCCGGGAACGATTTGTCCTGAACTCCTTTAATGCCGCAGTCCACGTTGCCCTGGGCGACCTTGACGCGGCAATTGCCGAATTGCGCACCGCCAACTCCATTCGATGCCCGTGGTTCTTTCAGATGCTCGCCGATCCCCGACTGAAGCCGCTACACGGCCATCCGGAGTTTATTGAAATGCAAACTATCCTTACCCAAATGGAAGCGGCCGTCCAAAAGCCAGAGTCGACAGCCTGATCAAACAGCCTCCTTGCTGCCGAGGTAAATCAGATTGCCGGCTAGTCCTTCGGTGGATGAATTGAACTACCTGATGATTCCTTCTTCGGGAACTGCCTGAGAATTGACAAGAATAGGGCACATAACAGCAAGAGAGCTCCTGTCACTGTCAGGACGACGCCACCCAGCGCGCCCGGCCCATTTGTCGTTGTGCAGATGTTGAGCGATGCTCCAGATAGCGGGAATGCGGCGCTCATTCCGACCGTGCCGTTACAGTATCCAAAAATCAGCCCCAGCCCCGTCGATAGAAATAGAACGGAGGCAATGACAAAGCGATCAGGTTTAATCAACGTCCCCTCCCTGGATCCCGTTTTCACCAAATTCTACCGCCCCTCGACATGAATCCTCAATGCGGAGCCTAGTGGCACCCTTCATTGGATTGCCCCGGTGACCAGCATCACACGGACGCCCTTGCCAGTTCCTTAATAATCCTTTATGAGGGCCACGGATGATGGTCATCGGCCTTCCATGGCGGAGTCATGCCTCATGTACAAGATCGTCGAAGCTCGTAGCGTTGGCCTCAATATCAAGCAATTTGTAGTGGAGGCGTCTCGAATCGCGCTCAAACAGCGGCCTGGCCAGTTCCTCATTCTTCGGCTGCATGAAAAGGGCGAGCGCATCCCACTCACCATCAAATGCTCTGATCCAGGCGCAGGCACTGTCACTATCGTTGTGCAGGCCATCGGCAAAACTACATCCCTTCTAAGTTGTCTTGAAGCCGGCGACTCCATTCTGGACATGGTCGGCCCGCTTGGCCAGCCTTCTGAAATTGAGAACTACGGAACATGCGTCGTTCTCGCCGGCAGTGTCGGCACCGCCATGGCCCTTCCAACTGCCTGCGCCCTCAAGCAGGCCGGCAATCACGTCATCTTTGTTGAAGGCGCGCGCAGCGCAGACATGGTGGTGTTTGAGGATGAAGTGCAACAGGCAAGCAGCGAGACTTATTTCATGACTGACGATGGCAGCTACGGGGAGCATGGGCTGGTCACCAAAAAGCTCAGAGATCTACTCGATGGAGGCCGAAAAATCGACTTCGTCCTGGCTGTAGGTCCGGTGCCCATGATGCGCGCCGTTGCCCAGGTCACTACCCCTTTCGGAATCAAAACCAAAGTCAGCCTCAACTCGATCATGATCGATGGCACAGGCATGTGTGGCGGTTGCCGAGTCCTGCTTGGGAACCAAAGCAAATTCGCCTGCGTGGATGGACCGGAGTTTGATGCTTCGCTTGTCAACTTTGAAGTCCTCATGCAGCGCAACGCCATGTACCGCGACAAAGAGTGCCAGTCGCTCAAGCAGTTCGAGGAACACAAGCTGGAAGAGCTGAAACAGCTTCGCGCAGATCTGGCCTCGCAGGACGCGCAACATGCATGAGGCCAACCCACTTCCGCTGAAGGATCGAATGAAGATTGGCCGCATGCCCATGCGGGAGCTTGATCCTGAAGTGCGTTGCCGAAACTTTCAGGAAGTTAACCTGGGTCTCGAACAGTCCGCGGCAATTACTGAGGCCACCCGTTGCATCGCCTGTGCCAAGCCCAGCTGCGTTGTCGATTGCCCGGTCGGAGTAAAAATCAAAGATGTCGTGGCCCTAGTTTATGCGGGTGATTTCCTGGCCGCCGCAGCAAAGCTTCGCGAGGACAACGCCTTGCCTGCCATCACTGGCCGCGTCTGCCCGCAGGAGAACCAGTGCGAAGGCGGATGCGTGCTCAGCAGAAAGGGCGCGCCCGTGGCCATCGGCAACCTGGAGCGATTCGTCGCCGACTTCGAGAGAGAGAGCGGGCTGCTTGGATTACCATCCATCGGACCACCCACCGGCAAGAGCGTGGCAATTATCGGCAGTGGCCCCACGGGCCTGAGCGCGGCTGGCGACTTGGTTCAAAAGGGCCACCACGTGCGAGTTTTTGAGGCCCTCCATGAGCTTGGCGGCGTGCTCATTTACGGTATCCCCGAATTTCGCCTGCCCAAATCTATCGTGAAGACCGAAGTGGACAACCTGCGCAGGATGGGCGTCGAATTTGAAACCAACGTCGTGGCCGGGAAGAGCGTGACCATCGACGAGTTGATGCACAACGAACAATACGACGCGGTATTCGTGGCCACTGGCGCTGGCTTGCCGCGCTTTCTTTCAGTGCCCGGTGAGCATCTGAACGGCGTTTACTCTGCCAATGAATTCTTGACGCGCGTCAACCTGATGCGCGCTTATAACGCCGCCGATTACGATGCCCCGGTGTATGACTGCCACGATCGCGATGTCATTGTTGTGGGCGGTGGCAACACCGCCATGGACGCGGTGCGTACCGCTCGCCGCCTTGGCGCGCGGACAGCTACGCTGGTCTACCGCCGTTCAGCAGCCGAAATGCCGGCCCGCAGCGAAGAGATTGAACACGCCCGCCAGGAGGGTATCGAGTTCCGCATGTTGACCAATCCGATTGAGTTCATCGGCGACTCGAAAGGCTGGCTCACCGCCGCGCGCTGCATGAAAATGGAGCTTGGCGAGCCTGATCGCGGTGGACGCCGCTCACCAATCGAGATCGAAGGTTCAGCGTTCCTGCTGCCCGCGGACGTGGCCATCATTGGGGTCGGCACCACGGCAAATCCACTTGTCCAGAGTTCCACACCCGACCTGAAGACCACCTCGCGGAATTACATCGTGGCCGATCCCGCAACTACCCGTACCTCCAAGCGCGGTGTATTTGCCGGCGGTGACATCGTCACCGGAGGCGCTACAGTAATCCTCGCAATGGGCGCCGGGCGCAAAGCCGCCCTTTCCATTCATGAATACCTCACCACTGGCGTCTGGGAAAGCGAAGCGAGTAGGTAGTGCTTGAATGCTCACTCCAAAAAATGGGCGGCAAAGATAATCCCTTGGCGCCGCCCGTCCCTGGGTTGTCTTGAATTTGATGCAATCCTTCTCTTACTGCAAAAGCTTGGTTACTTCCTGCTGCACAGTGTTGGCCCGTGCCAATGCAGCAATGCCGGTCTGGCTCAAAATCTCGTACTTCGACATGTTCAAAGTCGCTGAATCGTAGTCCGTTGCCTGGATCGCGTTTTGAGCCGTGACCACATTCTCCTGCCGCGTGCTCATCACCTGGCTGATCGAGTCCAGCGTATGCGCTGCATTCACTGTCCCGATGCGCTCCGACACACTGTATCGTGTCAACTCATTGATCGCGGCATCCGGCAATAAAACGGCGGCAAGGGAATCATCCCTTGCCGCCAAAGGTATAAAGCACCGCAATTGCTCTCTGCCTGTAAACCTGTCGCTTGAAACTTTCTTATTGCAGGGCTCCGCCTTGTCCAGGTTGGGCGGCACTATCCTGCCCGGCGCCACCATCCATTGTCTGCGGTCCCGGATTTGCCGTCGGAGCCGGCGCTGGTGAAGCCCCAGCGGGAGGCGGCGGCTGGCGATGACGATACATACCACCCGGTCCCTGGCCATTCGGCCCCTGGCCGCCCTGCTTCCAGCCATCTCCGCCCTGGCCATGGCCCTCGCGTCCCATGCCGTGCCCTTCCTGCCCTTTGTGGTTGCGGAAGTCCTGCACCTGCTTCCACTGCTCAGGTGTCAGCTTGCCGCGAATTGCCAGCAGAAATCTCGCATTTGCCTTTTCCAATTCCGCACGGGCCCCCGCCACTCTGTCAATCCCCGCCAGAATCTGCGCCTCATTCGGCTGGTCGTCTTTCATCAGTGGCTCAAGCGACAGCTCAGCCTTCTCCAGACTGCCCCTGAGATCCACCAGCTTCTCCCGGTGCGAAAGCAGGATATCGTCCATCGACTTCCGCTGTGCGTCGGTCAACTTCAGCCGCTCCACAATCGTCGGGTTATTCCACCAGCGTCCATGGTCGCCTTGCCCTCCGAACGCCTTTTCAAATGGCGGCCGGTGATCGCTAAATCCCCCGCCCGATCCCATGCCCCGCCCGCCGCCTGGCGCCTGTGCGCCAGCCGCAGCGCCTGCCAACAATACTCCCCCGATTGCCAATCCCAACCGAATCACAATGCCAACCTTCATGAATCTTTCCTCCACGTCTCTGCTCAATTTCGTCTGGTTCCCCAGTCCTGCCTGTCTTTGCGGATCACTTACTTCGCCTCGTCGTCCATCAACTGCGCCAGAGGCTCCATGGCGCTCGGCACTTCTCGCGATACATCGCTGTCAACCTTTGCGAGCAAGTCCTCTTCTTCTTCCTTCGCCTGTTGCTCACGAAGCTCCCTTTGCTGTTCGGCTAACCGCGCAACTGCGGCAATCTTCGCCTGCTCCAGCCTCTGATGCCTCAAGTAGAATCCGTCTGAAACACCCCCGGCCACCAGTAATCCCCCCAGCGCCCACCCTGAGGCCACTCGCCAACTCCACTGCCGCGCAGCCTTCACATGCGCCTGCGCTGCCGACCGTGGCCGGCTATACGCCGCATCGCTCCACGCATGAACACTCATCTTGAAGTGCTTCAGCGCCTCTTCCAATCCCAAATCTTCAGCCGGAACCTGGCGCAGATTGCTCCGCTCTAACCGCGGTCCCAAATCGTCTGTCGATTTATCGGTCAAACTCATCGTTTACCTCCCAATTCCGCGCGCACTCGTACAAGTGCCCGCGAAAGGTGCGCTTTCACCGTGCCCTCGCTCAACCCGGTTGCCTGCGCAATCTCGCCCAACTCCTGCTCCTCAACGTATCGCAGCAGGAATACCGTCCGCTGTCGCTCGCTGAGCCCCTTCACTGAAGCCCAAACCCGCTCCACTTGCTCCCGAGCCAGCAAGTGCTTCTCCGCGGACCCCTCGTTGCTTGGCAGCCACTCGCTCGCTTCGTCCAGATCCACGGAATTCGTCTGCGTATGCCGCCAGAACTGCATCCGCCGATTCCGCCAGTGGTCCTTCTGCAAATTGATCGCGATCCGCATCAGCCACGTCATCGCGCTCGATTCCCCGCGAAAGCTTCCCCAATTCCGGTGCGCTTTCAGGAAGCATTCCTGCGTCAGTGTTTCCGCAAGATCTATATCCCGGGTCGACGCCAGCAGAAAACGGAAGATCTGTGGCCTGTGCCGCTCCACGACACACGTGAACTCTTCAGCCGCAATCTCCGCTGCTGTCGCCATGGTCATCGGTTTCAACGCCGTGCCTGATGCCATCACTCAGGTAGACGCCCCCTTTCGCCGCAAGTTTACAATCACCAGGACAATTGTCACCCATTGGAAAGGCATGTCACAAGCTGCCGGCCTGCTCACCGGCTTCTGGCTTCTGTCACACAGCACAATGCATAGAACGGGAATTGATAGCGAATAGTTGCTCCCATCGGAGTTGAACCCGACCTGCATTCGATCTTCGCCTGCGGAAGAGCAACCCTCACCGAGAGCCTCAGGCGGAAGGGTTTCGAGGTCTGGCTCAAGCGGCAGCCACCCGCCAACAGTCCGTGTTTGGGGCTTCCATTCGCCTCCCCTTCCTGCCCTTACAATCGATGAGGTAATCAGCAATCCGTGCAGGACGATTTTCTTTTCCCAGGCGCAAGACAGGCACGGCGAGGAAACAGATGAGAGTTGGGATTGTCGGAACGGGCGCAGTCGCATGGAAACACGCCGAAGCCTACAAGAATATTGGCTACCAGTTGAGAGCCTGCACAAACGCCAACGCGGAACGTGGCCGCAACTTTGCCGACGCCACCGGTGCGGAATTCTTCGGGACTGCCGAGCAACTCTGTAGCCACCCGGAGATCGATTTCGTCGACGTCTGCACCTTCCCCGCTTATCGCCTTGCTGCCGTGGAACTCTGTGCCAGAAGGGGAAAGCACGTGCTCGTGCAGAAACCAATGGCCGTCGATCTTGACACCGCGGAGCGAATGATCGCCTTGGCTCAGCAATCGGGCATTCAGCTCGGCGTCGTCAGCCAGCATCGCTTCGATGACTCCATCCTTTTTCTCAAGCAGGCAATCAATGAGGGCCGACTAGGAAACCTTCTGCAAGCGGATGCGTACGTCAAATGGTTTCGTTCCGACAAGTACTACGCACGGCCAATCAAGGGAAGCTGGACCGGCGAGGGTGGCGGAGCACTCATCAGTCAGGGTATCCATCAAGTTGACCTGCTCTTGCACCTCGTGGGATCCGTAGACAAAGTCTATGGTTTCTGGAAGCTGGGCAGCTTGCACGCCATTGAGTCCGAGGACCTGCTGAGTGCTGTGCTTCGCTATTCATCGGGAGCGCTGGGCGTTCTTCAGGCCTCAACGTCACTTTGGCCCGGCTACCCCGAGCGGCTTGAGATTCATGGAACCAGGGGAACCGCCATCGTCACCGGCGATCAGCTCACAACCTGGGATGTTCACGATGACTTCGGTCCCCCGGCGCCGGTGGGACGGCTGGCAGCCTCCGGTGCGTCCGTTCCCATGGCCATTTCAGTCGTACCTTTTGAGCGCCAACTGTTTGATTTTGGAGAGGCGTGCAGGGCAGGCAGGCCTCCCGCCTGCTCCGGCCATGATGGATTCAGGGCGCTCCAACTTGTCAGAAGTATCTATACTGCTTGTGCTGAATCAAGGGGTGTTGAGATTGTGCCAAAAAAGTTTTGACTTACGCCCTTCGCCAGGCACTGCATCCTCGAATGAAAGCAACTTTTGGAAGGACAGAGAAATGAACATCAAGTCAACAGGCAGGCGCGACTTTTTAAAGCAGACCGGATTCATGGGTTCCGTGGCCATGATGGCCGCCCTGCCTAGCGGTGCCATGGCTTTGGGCGGGGAGCAAGGCCGCGTGATTCAAGACGCGGTTGCCCCGGCACCACCGGAGGAAGCGCCAAAATTTCACATCAAGTTCGCTGTGTGCGGCGTGAGCCATGACCACATCTATGGAATGATCGGCGCAGTTCAGCGCGGCGGCGGTGAGCTGGTCGCCGCCTGGATCGGTGAAGAGGATAAGCTTGCCAATTTCACCAAGCGCTTCCCAAACGTGAAGGTCGTCAAGACTCAGGATGAGATCCTTGAAGATCCTTCGGTTCAACTTGTCCTCAGCTCGCAGATTGCCAATGAGCGTGCTCCGCTCGGCGTCCGTGCGATGAAACATGGCAAGGATTTTCTGGCAGACAAGCCGGGCATCACGACACTTGAGCAACTCGCCGAAGTGCGAAAGACCATCGCTGAAACCAAGCGGATTTACGGCATCATGTACAGTGAGCGGCTTGAGGTGAAAGCAGCGGTCTATGCCGGTGAGCTGATCCACCAGGGGGCGATCGGCAAGGTCATTCAGACAATCAACATCGCGCCCCATCAGATCGTCCAGGGCCACGGTGATGCAGGCGGCGGTACCGGGCGTCCAGAATGGTTCTGGAATCCTGAGCAGTATGGCGGCATCCTCTGCGACATCGGATCGCATCAGGTTGATCAGTTCCTCTATTACACAGGTTCAACGCAAGCCGAGGTAGCTGAGTCGCAAATTGCCAATGTCCGCCATCCCAATCGTCCGCGGTTCCAGGACTTTGGCGACATGGTGCTGCGCGGAGATCGCGGCTTCGGCTATGTGCGCCTTGACTGGTTCACTCCCGATGGCCTTGGAACCTGGGGCGATGGGCGCCTTTTCATTCTCGGCACCAACGGCTACATCGAGGTCAGGAAATACACCAACGTAGCCGTCAAGCGCCAGGGAAACAATCTGTTCATCGTGGACAACAAAGAGGCACGTTACATCGACTGTAACAACATGCCGCTTCCCTTTGGCCCGCAATTCGTCGCGGACATTGTGAATCGCACTCATGTTGCCCAGGATCAGGACCAATGCCTGCTGGCCGCCGAGCTCGTGATCAAAGCGCAGAGGAACGCCAAATTCGTAACACTCAAGGACTAGCAAAAGGAGATTGTCATGACAGACGAGAAGAGGAGTGGGGTTTCAAGACGGCGGTTCTTGAAGACCGGCATGGGCGCGGCAGCCGCAATTGGGTTCCCGACGATTGTGCCTTCAGCGGTCCTGGGCCAGTTTGCGCCGAGCAAGCGCATCAATATCGGCGCCATTGGCGCCGGGCGCATCTCCCGCACTCACGATATGGCGCTCATCCTTCCCTACGACCGCGCCAGGATTATGGCTGTCTGCGACCTTGATGCGCATCGAGTCGAGGACGGCAAGAAGCTGATAAACGACTTTTATGCAGCCAAATCCGGCAAACCCTATGACGGCGTCACCGGATATGCGAACCACCACGACCTGCTCGCCAACAAGGATATCGACGCAGTTGTCGTCAGCACGCCGGACCATTGGCACGCGCTGATCGGCATCGACGCG